>PVBE011725837.1_pt1 | contig 113886 bp, 106 predicted proteins | sample 1631181 | NCBI WGS metagenome assembly PVBE01 (sample SAMN08397723, study PRJNA350692) | Marine metagenome, whole genome shotgun sequencing project. | isolation source: water | place: Pacific Ocean | collected 2012-04 | reverse complement strand
TGAGAGAATCAATATTGCTCGTTCGTTTCCACCCGAAATTCGTAGCACTCGTGGGCCCGTAGCTCAGCTGGTTAGAGCAGTTGACTCATAATCAATTGGTCGGGGGTTCAAGTCCCTCCGGGCCCACCAACTTCTACTCGTCACGACGAACCCCGTTCGGTTCTTTGTAATGTAGTCCCAGTCGCTTCATCTGAGCAGCACAACGGCTATGCAAGTCCATTACACGAGGCAGCCCGGGCATACAGCGCTTCTCCAGTCGCTGTAGGACAACTTCAACTTCAAAATTGTCGACTAAGTGTTTCCGCGCTAGACTTCAGCGAGATGAAGACCGCTTTGCCTGTCGAGCCGAGGAAAATATGCCAAAAGGTCCCATAGTCACGGCGATTGAGGTGCATGAGTTTACGTTCGATGTTCGGAACATGGCTCCGCAGGGCCGAGGTGTCCTCCCCCAGTACGTCAAGGGAGAGAAGAGCCAGAGGACCAACATCGCACTGAGGGTTCACACGGATCAGGGGATCACCGGCGAATACGTAAATTCAAGAGTCATCGACGCCGCTGCCATTCGCCTGATTGCTGATCTCGTGATTGAGCGCGACGCGCTTGAGCGCGAAAAGATCTACGCCGATACCAAATGGGCGACTCAGCAGATAGGCCGGCTCGGGGTCGGCTTGATAGATATCGTGCTTTGGGACATCGCAGGTAAATATCACAATGCCCCTATCTATCAGCTCCTCGGTGGCCATCGGCGACGACTTCCCACTTATGCCAGCACCTGGAATGGAGATGACACTCAAGGGGGGCTGAGTTCACCAGAAGCGTATGCCGACTTTGCCGAGCGTTGCCTGGACGTGGGCTATCCAGCCTACAAAATACATCCCTGGCGTCATGGTCCAGTTCAAAGGGACATCGAAACCGCTCTAGCAGTCGCAGAACGCGTCGGCGGCAAGATGGAGCTGATGTGGGATGCCGCGTGCAAGTACGAAACCCTCGCCGACGCGGTCAAGGTTGGGCACGCACTCGATGAGGCCGGTTACTACTGGTACGAGGATCCGTACAAAGACACGGGAATGTCGGCGTTCGGTCACAAGAAGCTCCGCCAGTTGGTCAAAACTCCACTACTGATGACTGAATTTTTACGCATGCTTGAGCCGCACGTCGATTTCGCGATCGCCGAAGGAACCGACTTCCTGAGAGCCGATCCTGACTTTGATGGTGGAATCACCGGAGCGATGAAAATCGCCCACGCAGCCGAAGGTCTCGGGCTTGACGTAGAGATTCACGCCTCGAACGCGTCGAGGAGACACACCATGGCTGCGATAAGGAACAGCAACTACTACGAGATGGCGTTGTTGCACCCCGATGCTGGGCCACATGATGCTCAGGTGGTGCTCAACGGATACGGTGATGGGCTCGAAGCGATCGGACCAGACGGATGCGTCCCTGTTCCAGAAGCGCCGGGTCTTGGAGTGGAGTACGACTGGGACTACATTACGAAGAACCGAACTGGGTTCGTCGTGTACGAGTAGAAGTTGGTGGGCTTGGTGGGACTTGAGCCCCCGACCAATTGATTATGAGAAACCGATTCCACTCGTAGATTGGTGAGAGTGAAAATCACCCTACCTTTTTGGTTACCTGTTTCATCGCTGTTCTCAGGTGGGTTGCTTTGAGTGAGAATCAAATCATCCAGCTCAGGTCAATCCCTGCGGTATTTTCACCGTCGTTCGGTTCGGACTATAACGGGATTACCTAGCTGTTTAGGTAGTTGTACAAATCTTGCTTAGCTGCGACATCAATAGTGAAATCCATTTTCACCACTGAAACATTCCCCTACGAGATCGAACTTCTGCCCATCAGCAACGTGTTCCTCGCAGGACACAGAATCGCCATCCACATCACTAGCAGTAGCTTCCCCATGTACGACCAAACCCAAACACCGGCCACACCCAAGGCATTGACTCAGAACTCCGGGTAGCGCATCAGACGGTTTTTTTCACGACGGGGCAAGGCCTTCGCACGTATCGATGCAGTTATTCAGGAATAGGTTTCCTGTAACTTGTTATTTACATCATCCAGGATCGACCATTGGCGATCCTCACCTGTAACGATTCCGACCGAAATCGGTGCCTCTGGACCACCGTTCACGAAGCTGTCATTTCAGTGATTTTTTTTGCGACTGCGGCACTGGGAGCTTGCGCTCGAATGACGAAGCTGTTGCGAGTTAGTGCAGCGTCTTTACTTCAACTCTATGTACATTTCAGCTGCACGAAACACCTGATACTCCTATCACTATGAATGAATAATGGCATCCGTTATACGATGTCTCTTCGGAGTTACACGACAAATGCCCGATAACGCCTTGACTAGAGGGGGGCTTTACCCGTGAGCATCAAGTTAGGAACGTCTCCCGACTCTTGGGGAGTTTGGTTTGCGGACGATTCCAAGCAGATTCCCTGGCAACGCTTTCTCGACGAGGTCGTAGAGGCCGGTTACAAATGGATCGAGCTTGGCCCCTACGGTTACTTGCCCAAGGATCTTGACAAGCTTCGCTCTGAGCTTGATCAGCGTGGCCTAAAGGTGTCAGGAACATTTCTCTTCGCGCACCTTGAAGAGCCGGATGCCTGGCCAGGGTTGGAAAAAGATCTGATGGGGCTCGGCGAATTGCTGGCTGGACTGGACGCGAAGTTTCTCGTATTGATCGATGATCTTCGCACGGATTGGTTCACTGGAGAACGGATCAAACCGGAACGGTTGGAAAAAGATGCGTGGAAACGTTTGATCGAGACGACGCACCGGGTTGCTACGATCGCGAAGGAAAAGTTCGATCTCAGGCTAGCGTTTCATTCCAGCCCCGATTCGCATGTTGCTTACGAAGATCAAATCGAGATGTTACTCGAGGACACCGATCCCGAGCTCGTATCTCTTGGCCAGGATGTCGGCCATCTGGCCTACCGCGGGGTGGACCCTGTGCAATTCGTCCGCAAACACCAAGATCGAATCCCATATCTTCACATCAAGAATGTAGATTTTGGTCTACAGAGAATGGTCCAAGCCCAGGAGATCCCGTTTATCCGTGCGGTGGAGATGGGTATGTTCTGCGAACTTTCCCGCGGCGTAGTCGACTATGTGGCATTTCGCGAAATGTTGGAGGAGATCAAGTTTGACGGTTGGGCGATTGTCGAGCAGGATATGTACCCAGCGCCGTTTGACAAACCGCTACCGATAGCGAAACGCAATCGCGAATATTTGCATCGGATTGGATTCGGCTAACCTGACTGGTCTCAGAGTTTTTCACGGACAGAAATCTTGATCGAGAATGCCAAAAATTTCAAAGAGAAGTTGAAGAACGGGCAGATTCCGCTGGGTTGCGGCGTGAGTTTCACCGATCCGACCGTCTCGGAGTTGTTCTCCTATGTCTTGGACTTTGTCTGGATCGACATGGAGCACAACGCCATGTCGCTGGAAACGGTTCAAGCTCACATCATGGCTACGAAGGGGAGCGACACGGCAGCACTGGTCCGAGTGCCGTGGAATGATCCGGTACTGATCAAGCCCGTATTGGACATGGGTGCGGACGGAATCATCGCTCCGTTCGTTCGGACCGTAGAAGATGTCGAGCTTGCCGTGGCGGCATGTCTCTACCCACCAGATGGGATTCGTGGTTTCGGTCCACGACGACCCATTCAATATGGTCGCATTGCCGATGCCGATTATGTGAATCGGGCCAACGAAGAGATGATTGTCATTGTGCAGATCGAACACATCGATGCAGTAAATGCGATGGACGAGATCATCAATGTTCCAGGTTTAACAGGCATCGTAATTGGAGCCAATGATCTTGCGGGTTCAATGGGTCACATGGGGAATCCTCAACACCATGAAGTGCAGAGCGCCATCGAAACGGTGGTTAGGACAGCCAGTGACGGAGGTATTTACCCTGGAATCGGCCTGGCCGATGATCCCGAGGCGCTCATGGCCTGGGTTAGCAAAGGCATCCAGTGGGTACAAGTCGGGGTGGATTGGGCACATCTCACGAGAGCGATCGACACCTCAGTTGGCCGCTTGAGAGATCACATAACCCAGCAGCAGAGTTCATGAAACCGAGGATCTAATTGTGGGAATCGTAATGCGTCTTGAGTCCGAACGAAGGCACTCCGCTCATTCACTGTTGTTTATGACCGATCAATGCGTCAACTGAACGTCATGTATCTGCCTCACCCGCTGGATGAGGTCAACGAAGCCTGGGGCGGTGATTTGCTTGCGGCCATCGGAGATCATCACGACATTCGCGTGTTCGATCGCGATCTGCCTGCTGAACCGCAGTTTGAAGATGCGGAGGCGATCGTGGACGTGGGTGGCAACATCCGTGCTGAATGGGTGGATGTCGCGAAAAATGCGGGCGTCAAATTCCTTCAGGTTCAGACGAATGGATTGGATCACGTCGAGGTCGATAAGATCCGAGACTCCGGCATGATGCTGGCACATTGTCCGGGCGAACTCAGCAGCGTGGCCCTTGCTGAGGGTGCCATGATGTTCATTCTCATGCTCGCCCATCGCCATGGTGACGCACAGCGCAATTTTGCGGCCGGAAAAGTTTTCTTCCCTATGGGATTGGAGTTGGTGGATCGCAAGTTGGGTATTGTCGGATTTGGCGCAAGCGGCCAGGAGTTAGCCCGCCGTGCCAAAGCGTTCGGCATGCAAATCATGGCGGTAGACGTCCGTCCCATCGAACCAGAAGTTCTAGACGAAATTCAACCCGATATTCTGACCGGTTCGGATGCTCTTGACCGACTCATAGGCGAGAGCGATTTCATCTCGGTGCATCTGCATTTGACTGAAAAAACCCGACACATCATTGATGAACGACGCATAAAGTTGATAAAGCCGTCAGCTTGCATTATCAACGTCGCTCGTGGTGAGCTGATCGACGAAGAAGCGTTGTACCGTGCGCTGTTGGACGGACGCATCGGAGGTGCGGGACTTGACGCATTCGCGCAGGAGCCTCCCGACCCGACTCGGCCGGTTTACCAATTGCCTAACGTGTGCGTAACACCTCACACCGTTGGCTCTACAGATGGCACCTCACGCAAGCGCGCTCTATTCGCCGCGGAAAACCTGGACCGTTACGCTCGCGGTGAAGAAGTGTTGGCGCGTGTCTTTTAGTCGTCGGGGATTTTGACACTGGCCCGGAAGTTGCGAGCCTCGGGTCGTAGTGTAAGCCCAATCCGCTACGCTGGTGTCCACCCCCGCGCCGCCTCTGAAGCACCTCATCGTATGGATGAGCTGCAGCCACCTTCTCGTTCAGACGGATCCCAAGTTCTGGCCCGGACGGCAAACTGGCATAGCCATCAGAAATCTCAAGTCCACCGATGAAAAGATTTCTCTCCTCCACGGAAGTAATCCCCCGGTCGAGGGTTCGTTGCCCAGAGAGGTAGCAAACTGGCATCTGGTAATTTGAGTCTGTTTCACCGTAGTAAGGGGGCAGGAACTATCGGGACCGATTATTTACAGCAGCTGATTCCTACGTTTCCGCTTGGAATGCCGATAGTGGGAGCTTAGCGCTTAGGTGACGATTATTAACAGTCAACTGCTCTAAAACCGGTCGTGGTTGCACCACTCCAAGTTCAGATATAGCAGCTTTGACCTCAAATAGGGCATTTGTGGTGTAGCTGGTTACCAGTTTGTGAGCGACCCGTCCTCACGCCTCAGGAAGGGAGGCCAAGTTTGCGGGTCGACCACACTCCGCTCGGCCACATCCATGTCCATGTCCACACCCAGCCCCGGTGTATCGGGGCACCACGCAAATCCCTCTTCCCACTCAATCTGTTGCGGGAACAACTCAGTTGCGGTGGAGCCTGGCTCACGAGGCATTTCCTGGACTCCCACATTTGTTGATGCCATACACAAAGCGACGCAAGCAGCGGCGCTTACCGGTCCGAGGGGATTGTGAGGGACGATGTTGATGTAGTGTGTTTCTGCCCAGTGTGTGATCTTTGCCGCTTCGGTGATGCCGCCAACGATGCACAGATCGATCCGAGCGTAGTCGATCAAGTCTCCCTCGATCACCTCTCTGAAGGGCCACTTTGAAGCCCACTGCTCACCCGCGGCGATGGGCAAGTTAACCTGTTGGCGCAGGTTACGGTAGCTGCCCTGATTTTCAGAACGTACTGGGTCCTCGATAAAGAAAGGTTCGAACTCCTCCATGGCCCTGCACATTCGGACAACCTGAGGTATTTCGAGCTGTGTGTGCACATCGAAACAAAGTTCTATCTCGGGTCCTACCGCTTCCCGAACCTCACCCATGAGATCGACAGCCAGCCGCATCGACTTGTCCGGCTCAACTACTGAAATTCCGCCGGGTTTGAAGCTTCCCCAGGGATCCGGCTGACCCCAGCGCACGAACTTCCAACCCTCGTCCACGGCTTTTCTGCAGTTTTCGACGATTTGTTCTTTGGTCGTTCCTTGAATATGTGGGTAGCAGACCACTTTCTCACGTACTGGACCGCCAAGCAGCTTGTAGGTGGGCATATTCACCGACTTGCCCTTGATGTCCCATAGCGCAATATCAATGGCACTGATGGCACAGCAGTACACCTTGTCGGCAGGGAAGTAGCCTGACCTGAACATCCCCTGCCAGAGTCGCTCCGTTTCCCAAGGGTCAGCGCCAATTACCAATTCGCCAAGGTGGTCGACCGCATTTGCAATGGCTCGACCCCAGCTGCGGATACCGACTTCTCCAAGACCATGGATACCGGCGTCCGTGTCGACTCGCACTATGTAGTAGACGCCACCTTCTTTGCTCTGGACTGGGAAATTCGTGATCTTCGTAACTTTCATTTTTCGCCTTGCTGAGTATGATTTCACTTGAGAAACAACAGTTAGAACGTACTACTCAAGTGACACGGTACCACTAGGTTTAGCAACAAAATGGGTTGTCGCAGATCGTCGTTACATGACGCGCTGGATGTGCGATGCCGCTAGGCCGCAACGAAAGATCTAAAAGCAACACATCTTTCCCGGTTCGAGCGTTCCGCTCGAACCGAGAAATTACGGAGCACCACGCAGTTCGATACGTTCGCCGTAGCTGGTAACACGGTGTTTTTTTTGCGAGTTATCAATCGATATTTGTGTTGAGCTCGTAAACCCCTCGGCCGGTAGCTAAAGCCAGGCGAAATCCTTAGTCGAGTGGTGGCAAGTTCACACCCAGAATTACTCGTAGGTAGTTGACGTTGTGTGCTAGGTAGTCATCGACAGCGAGATCGAGGTTTCCACCGATTGCGTTGAAACCATCGTCACCCTCTCGTGGACCATCCATGTCGAACACGACCCAACCTTTGTAATGCCGTTCTCTTAGTAGCTTTATCACCGCCGGGAAATCAACGCCTCCGCCACCCATGTTGTGATAGACGCTGGCCTTTGCGTGTTGTTCCCGCGAGGGAGTTTCCGGAATTCCGCGATACTTCGCGTACGTGTCTTTCAGGTGCACCTCAGCGATGCGAGGAAGATACTCGCTCATGATCTCGACAGCGTCCATGCCACCAAGGGTTAGATGACCTGTATCGGGTGTCATCCACACGTAGTTCGGATCGGTCATATCGAGCATTCCCCGGACCTCGTGTTCACGCTCTACCGGACCCCAGATGTGCGGGTGTGGAGCAACACGAATACCCATCTCGATCGTCTGTCGACCAATCTCATTTAGCGTGTCGGCAACCATTTTCAACTGGTCGTCCGTAGTGCCGCCTTCAGGGCGCCTGCCCATATTGCACTTGTACATATCGCAGCCGAACGGCTGAAGGAAGTCACGGGCGAATGCCACGTGGTCGGCGATCGTCTGCGGTATCTGCTCCGGGTCGATGAAGTTTGTCGATTGGCCTTTCGCACCGTTCGATACATCGATCAATGTCACACCCGATTCATCGAATTTCTCCTTGAGTGCAAGTGGATCGCCACGGTGGCTCTCGACCTGCTTCGCATACGGTTCAATCCCTTGCAGGCCGAGGGCGGCAATCCGCTTGATGCCCCACTCGATCGAGTGTCGACCGTCCCACAGGGAACTGGTGGAGCCGTACAGAATGTCGGGATTTTCGGGATCCAGTGGTTGGTGAGATACCGCGGACATGAAGGATTTCCTCCGAGTTGTGATGCAGTGGTGAGCGAGTATAGCTCTGCTGATGACTGAGGAGTTCGAGCGGTTCAGGTTATTTTTTATCGCCAGATTCGTAAATTTCCTAGATAAAGTGAACCTAGGAACAGTTTTTTCGTATCGTGCGCACGAAAATCGATTATTTCCGAAATCACCTTTGACAGGTCCATTGATTCATTGTTCTTCTTTCTCTGACTTGAAAACATTGAAAACTAGGCAGACCACATCTAAGCAAGGAACCATGCCGTCCGATGAGTTCCTGCGAAAACATCACACTTAGGAGCCATCACTATCAGTGGTTAGTGACACCTATGCGAAACATCAAGTTCAGAATATGGGTTAGCCGATTGCGACGAATGCGTGGAAACCCGGATATCAGTACATGAAATCCGCAGTCTCGTTTGCGTGCTTCAATGTGAATGCTGGCTACTAAGGGCCGAATCGTTCAGTAAGAATATCGGTGTACGCCATACCGATTTCGAGGAGGTGGTTGCCAATCGATTCGACGAAACCGGTCCCTCCGCAGACGTAGGCGCTACTGGGCGATTCACCCAGTCTGTTGATAGCGGTTTCGATCATCTTGAGATCGATTCTGCGATTTTCACGGACGTTTTCGATCAACCAGTTTTTCGGCATTTTCCTGGTAAGTGTGACTATTGAATCGAAATTGAGATCTTCTTCCTCCATCAGCTGCAGCTCTTTTCGAAAGAGTAAATCCGGCTCGGTGCGAGCACTGACCATGAGGACAGTTGGTGCTTTGGTTGGTGAAGATTGACGGTGGCGGAGCATCGACACTAGGGGCGCAATTCCCGTTCCACCGGCGATTAGTAGTATCGGTCCAGTCTGCGACGGACCCCACGTGAAATAACCTCCGATCGGACCCTGAACTTCGATTTTGTCTCCGGGTTGAACAACCTCGTGGAAGTAGCTCGAAACCTCGCCACCGGCGATTAACTCGATCGCCAGCTCGATCGATTTTCGGGACTCAGGCGAGGAAGTAATCGAGTAGCTGCGACGCGTCTGGTACCGTCGGGCGCAGTGAGGCGAACATCAAAGTATTGGCCTGCGCTGAGATAGTTTTCTTTCGGGAGATCGAATCTGAACGATTTGACCCGCGGCGATTCGTCATGAACCGACGTGACGGTTGCGATCTGCCAATCGAGGCTCGTATCGGTACTCACGGCTAGTCGTTCGAGTAGCGCTGTTCACGCCAGGGATCGCCATACATGTGGTAACCGTAGCCTTCCCAGAATCCTGGCGCATCTTGATCCATAAATCTAAGGTTGCGAACCCACTTAGCCGACTTCCATAGATACAGGTGAGGGATGAGCAAGCGGACGGGGCCACCGTGTTCCGGAGCGAGAGGTTGACCATCGAAAGTGTGTACCAACATACCCTTGCCATCGACGATATCGGCCACAGGTATGTTCGTTGTGTAACCGCCATCGCATCCTGCCATTGCAAATCCGGCGGGTGGATCGATTCCAGCATCTTTTAGCAGGGTGTCGATAGTCACACCGCACCAGTCGGTATCGAGCTTTGACCATTTGGTTACGCAGTGAATATCGGTGTGGATATCCGTCTGGGGCAGGGCATTGAGGGCATCCCATGACCAGCTAGCGACCGTGCTGCCCTTAATGTCGATCGTGAATTCCCATGTTGCCGTGTCGACTTTTGGTGTTGGGCCTGCAGACAAAACTGGGAAGCCGTCTTCCTGATACTGGCCGGGCGGTATCGGGCGGGGAGCGTCTGGTCGTCGTTTTCCGAAGAATCTGTTGTTGATCAAGGTTCAGCCCATTAGCGCGTATGTTTTCAGCTTGAAAAGTAGTTTCAGGCAAAGTTTACTCATCGTCCGCATTTGCGACACACAGTATATTGACGGCATTACGCATCGACGATGCAATCAGATCGCAACAAAACGGAGAAATGGCTATGGGTTTGGCGAATGCATTGGATGGAAAAACGGCAATCATAACCGGGAGCGGTAACGGCATCGGACGAGCCATCGCGGTGAGGTTCGCCGCCGAGGGTGCGAAGGTTACAGTGGCAGAAATCGAGGAAGACTCCGGGCGGGAGACAGTCGAGTTGATTTCGCAGGCAGGTGGAACAGCAATTTTCAGCCGGACAGATACGACTGATTCCGATTCGATTCGAGCGACGGTTGCAGCGACTGTCGCAGCGCATAGCGAGGTTGATCTGCTCGTAAACAACGCAGCCGCGTTTGTATTCGGCAAGGTTGAAGAAGTTACTCCAGATGACTGGGCGAAAGTGTTCGGAGTGAACGTCATTGGTTATGCGAACTGCGTCCGAGAAGTGCTGCCTTCGATGCGCAAACAGAACGGTGGAGCGATCGTGAATATCGCGTCGGTCTCTTCATTCATTGCTCAGCCCGAATTCATTCCGTACAACTCTTCTAAGGGAGCCGTCGCGCAATTGACGCGATGCCTAGCTATGGACCTTGCTGTCGACAATATCCGAGTGAACGCGGTATGTCCGGGAACGATTCACACGCGGGCGACCGATCTACACATTTCCTCAGCGGGTCTCGATCCCAAGGAGGCTCTTGTCGATTTCGGGCAGAGTTCGCTGATGAAACGAGTAGGGCAGCCGTCGGAGATTGCGTCCGGTGCGTTGTTTCTGGCATCGGACGAAGCTTCGTTTATGACCGGTGCTCACATTGTAATTGATGGTGGTGCGACGATCGACTAGCGCGGCAACCTTTACATCATCAGGTTATTTTCGGCAGATGTTCGATCAGGAACAGCACAAATCCTATCGCCAGCAGCGCAAGCGCGACCATGTTCAGCATGCTGAACACGATCAGTTTTGGAATGTGTTTCAGCAGGTAGGCGACTCCCAGTAAACCCCACATGGCAGTGTTCATCCAGTCTTCGGCATTGAGTGAAATCAAAGCGAGGATCAGAAAAATCAATGCTCCTGCGAATCCATAGATCGATGGTGTGTAGATGAATGGCATGGGTAGCTTCAGCTTTCGGCTTGAGTGCTATTTGCGTTGTTATTGAATCGCGGATTCGGTTACCAGTTTGTAATTGCCCCATCGTTCCGACGCAGTCGCGGCGGCCAGCCGTGCGGTTCGACATGGGCATTTTCGGCTGCATCGATGTCGAATTCGACCCCGAGTCCCGGAGTGTCTGGGCACCACGAGTAGCCGTCAGCCCATTCAATTTGCTGAGGGAACAATTCAGTGGCGTAAGATCCGGGACGCCTTGGCATTTCCAGGACACCTACGTTTGTGGATGCCATGCAAAGCGCTGCGCATGCAGCGGCCGAGACCGGGCCAAGGGGATTGTGTGGAACGATATCGATGTAATGAGTTTCTGCCCAATGAGTAATTTTGAGAGCTTCAGTCAAGCCACCTGCTATGCAAAGATCAATCCGGGCATAATCGATCAAATCCTCTTCAATAACTTCCCTGAAATCCCACTTCGACGCCCATTGTTCACCTGCAGCGATCGGTAAATTAACCTGCCTGCGTAAGTTCCTGTAGCTGCCATGATTTTCAGATCGGATAGGATCTTCAATGAAGAACGGTTTGAACTCTTCCAGGTCTTTGCACATCTGTACGACGTGAGCAGTGTCGAGTCGGGTGTGTGCGTCAAATGTCATCTGTATATCTGGTCCAATGGCTTTTCTCACAGCGCTCATTTGTTCGACTGCAATTTTCATTGACTCAACAGGTTCTAATGTGGAGATTCCACTGCCCTCGAACTCTCCCCCTGTTTCAGGTTGCCCCCACCTTACAAATTTCCATCCGGCCTCGACTGCCGCTACCGAGTTGACTACGAGTTCACCTATTGTTTTGCCCTGAGTATGGGGATAGCTGATGACCTTGTTTCGAACGGGACCGCCCATGAGCTTGTAAGTCGGCATATTTACTGATTTGCCCTTTATGTCCCAAAGAGCGATATCTATAGCGGAAATTGCACAGGTGTAGACCTTGTCCGCTGGGAAGAACCCGGATCTGAACATTTCCTGCCAGAGTCGTTCGGTTTCCCATGGATCGGCCCCGACTACAAGTTCCGCAAGGTGGTCGATTGCTGAACCGATCGCACGACCCCAGTTTCGTATACCGACTTCCCCGAGTCCGTGATATCCGGCATCGGTGTCGACCCTCACGATCATGTAGGCGCGGCCGCCTTCATCTTGTACGGAGAAACTTCTGATCTGTGTGACTTTCATATGTGTTGAACTCCAGAACGATCGTCAATTCGGATTGCTGGTTAATTTTTGCGTCATCGAATCGCCGGCAGTGTAACTCTTCGGTATACGTAATTATGTATACCGAAGAGTGAGCTAATTTGATTTGGAATCAAGTTTTACGGTTTAACGCCAGAACCACCGTGGTGACGATATTCACCATATATTCATTAGTTATGTAGATATTTCGTAAAATCAAACATATTGTCGTTTGTAACGATTTCAAACCGGTGATTAGATGCAAAATATCGAAGATGCACCAGATTCTGGAATATGGTAACGTCTGGCGAGAGTCGAAAGTGAACGAGGATATGCCGTAAATGTGTCGTATCCGTCAAAGTTCTAACGATCATCTATAACAAGGAGAAACTATGTCTTTAATTACAGGTGCAGGTCGTTCTGGGCTAGACGCCGTGGGGAAATGGTCATTGATCATTGGCCCAATACTTTTTGTAATTAGCGGTGCGATGGTAACCCTTGATCCCGCAGACTACGGTGAAAAGCTTGTTGCAGCTATTGCCGCAGGTGGTGATACTGCTAAGTGGGGCTTGGTAATAGGGGTGATAGGTATCACGCTGTATGCGCGTGGGATTATGGGGCTTGCTCGAATTACTCCTGAGGCCGGCAACGCTCAAGCTCGTATGCGTGTTGCGGTAGTTGGTGTAGCAGCTCTCCTAGCTGTGTGGACTGTTCAATCTGGTGTTGGAATGGCCATAGCTGAAAACCCGGCAGCAGCGGCAAGCGCTGGTTCAGTAATGTTGGGAATTGGTGGAGCAGGTACGATTCTTGCCTTCCTGACCCTCATACCTTTTGCTGGAGGCATTGCCGCTGGTGGCCTTGTCAATAAGAATATTGGTTGGGTTCTATTTGCTATCGCAATAATCGGTCTGTTGACGGCGCTAATTTTCGGTACAAATGATGAAACAGGATCGTTGATTCTTGGGATCCTGCAGATGATCTGGGCAGTTGTCACTCTGGTGATTGGTATCATCATGATTAGCGGAGATTGCGACTAAACAGTCTCTTGATAAAGATTTTTGCAGGGTGTGCATATTTGCACACCCTGCTCTTTTTAATGCAATCTGACAGAGTATTAACCTGCGGTTAAGTTTGATTGTTTTCCTAGGTTGAGATACCTAGTCTTCGTCGGTCAGTCAGTGAAATAACTGCCACCGTTTGGTGAGATTGTTTGACCAGTCATGTAGTTTTGCTCGTCCGATGCGAGCATTACGGCAATCGAGGAGACATCTTCTACTTGCCCAGGACGTTTCAGAAGGGTTAGCCCTAAAACGTTTTTTCCGCCTCCACCACGTAGTTCTTCTCTAGTCAGGTCGGTTTCTATTATTCCTGGTGAAATGGAGTTGACGAGGATATTGTGGCCCGCTCCCCATCGAGCTAGTACTTGAGTCAATGAGATCAGACCTGCTTTTGACGCAGCGTAATGTGCCGTCGTTGGCCCCCCGTATAATCCGCTTACAGAAGCGACATTGATGATCCTTCCTCCGCCCATGCCGACCATTATCGGGAGAATTTCCTGAGATACCAAGAACGGACCTTTAAGGTTGACGGCCATGATGTCGTCCCAGTCTTTTTCAGTGACGGTGTCAATCGGCCCTTGTCGGTTTATTCCCGCGTTGTTGACCAGGACATCAACCCGTCCTTCTGCTCCAGATATCTGTTTTAGCCAATCTTTAATCGACTCACGGTTTGTGACTTCAACATGATGCATGTAGGCATGACAACCAAAACTGGTAATTTCTTCGTATGTTTCTTTTGCTGATTCCTCCCGTGTGACGTAGGTAATGCCAACCGCTTTGGCACCTTCCTTCGCAAAGGCAATAGCCATCGCTTTTCCTAGCCCGCGATTGCCCCCGGTGATAAGGCAAACTTTCCCATCTAATCGATTAGCCAATATGTTCCCTGATTTTTACTTGACGTGTTAATTACTGTTCTAGCCTAAGCGCTGATGTTTCGGATCTGTTCCGGGCGCGAGACGCAAGGGTTAACAGATTAGTGTTTGTGAGTTGTGAAATGGACCTATTTCCAGTTCACTTCACCGGGTTCTATATCTTTGATCCAGAGCCCTGCCCCTTCTCGCCTGGGGAATGGGAACCCGGGTTTGCGACCGAAATCTACAGCCTGCAACTTCTTGATTTTCTCTTCACTGATTTCGATCCCAAGGCCAGGCTTGGTACCCATCGTTATCCAACCGTCTTCGATATGACTGTCCCAACTTTCGAAGGCACCTTCTCTACCGGGATCCACTACTTCCATCATGTTGTGGTTCGGAAGTGCAGCCGCGAGCGGAGCCATGAACTCGGCAGGGCAGTTCATCATCGTTACGGGAATTTCGTAGGCATAGCACATATTTGCGACCTGGCGCGCGCCAGTTATACCCGAGTGGCCGACGCCAACGTTCGCGACATCGATCGCCTGTTGCGATATCAGAGGGTACATCTGGCTGATGTCGTTCATGTTTTCGCCGGAAGCGACCGCAGCTGAAACGTTTCGAGAAACCTGCCTGAGACCATCAAAGTCCCAACGACGTGCCGGCTCTTCAGCCCAGAAGATATCGAAGTGCTCCTCGATCTGGTTTATGTACCGTATAGCTTGTTTTGGCGACCAGTATTCGTTGGTGTCGACCATAAGGTACGGGCGATCTTTCACCTTGCGGAAAGCATCGTTCATGATTCCGATTCTGCGTAGATCGTCCTTCATGTTCAGGCCGATCTTGAGCTTGCCACCATCGACGCCCTTGTCTGCCATACGGGAGTAGAAGGCGTGAAGTTCGTCATCCGACAGGTTGTAGCCGATGTCTGAGGCGTACGCCTTGGCGCGGCCTTCTCGTGCACCGAGCGTTTGCCACAGCGGTTCATCGGCGATCTTGGCCTTGAGATCCCACAGTGCGACATCGATCGCTGCGATGGCGCCGTTTACCGCACCCTCGTTGTTTCCTTTGTGCACCCAATCGACCATGTCTTTCCACAGTCCGACAACGCCGCGTGGGTCTTTTCCTTCGATGACGTGAAACAGGCTTTCGACGGTGCTGTTACCTGCCGGGGCAATTCCACTGATTCCTTCATCGGTGTCGATCCAGAGGATCGCCATTTCCATAAGGTCGTCGCCCGCAGGGTAGTTTGAATCGCCAATTGCCCTATCGAGCTTCTGGACGAACGTTTCTAATCTATATCCAGTAATTTTCATTTTCTTAATTCTTGGTAGTTCGGGTTGAGATGGGATGTAATGGCTGTTGAATTACTGCGTTTTTGATCCATGGGCGGGCACGTAATGTTCGCCATTGACACCGGTGGCGGCAGCGGCGGCTTCTTCAGCGGTTGGCGGGTTATCCCACAGACCAGCGCCGGGGCGTCGACCGAAAGGTGAGGGACCCGCAGAGGCCGTTACTTTTTCGACCTTCTGTTTTGCCAGTGCCTCAGAATCGAAGCTCACACCTGTTCCGGGTTGATCGCCACAGATTGCCCATCCGTCGACGATCTTGATGTTGGACGTCATAACTCCGTCGTCGGGAGTAGCACTTTGTGCTTCGAGGGTGAGAAAGTTCGGAATGCTTGGAGCGAGTTGAGCGTTCATGTTTCCTGCCGATCCACCAAGTGTGATCGGTAGCTCAAATCCGTACGCTGCGTCGGCGAGTTGGAGTGCGCAGGTGATGCCCGTCATTCCGTGACTGACCTGGACAACGTCGGCTGAACGATTGTGGAAGTAGGGGAGAAAATCACCTAGTGAATCCAGGTTTTCACCTGCGCATACCGGTGCTTTGATCTGATCGGAAATCCTGCGAAGCCCGAGGAAATCCCAGCGGCGTGCTGGTTCTTCAACCCATGCGATGTCGAACTGTTCCTCTATCTCACGCACTTTTCGAATCGCCATCTTAGGATTCCACACCTCGTTTGCGTCGATATAGAGAATCGGGTTGTCGGTCGCTCGTTCGAGTCCTTTTTTCATCCGACCAATTCGGCGAAGATCGGCGTCTTGGTCGAGACCGACTTTGAGCTTGCCACCCTTGAAACCGTAGTCGTCGGCCATCATGCCGTACCAGTCCTCGATCTCGTCGTCCGAGAGTGGCGAGTCGAGACCGGAGGCGTAGGCATGGATTTTCGGGTTTGAACCGCCGAGGGTTTTCCAAAGCGGCTCGTCATTGGCTTTCGCTTTGAGATCCCAAAGTGCGACATCGAGAACGGAAATGGCATCGTTGATTATGCCGTCATGACCGGCTTTGAATGCTCGGTCGACCATGCGTTTCCAAAGGCCAGTTACGTGCCGAGGATCTTCGCCCATTAGCATGCCGTCGACCATCGATTTGATCTGAGGACCGGCGCCACCTCCGCCGAAGGCGATACCCGTTAGACCTTCGTCAGTGAACAGTTCGAGAAGATTTGAACTACCACGGGTTCGACCAGAGGGAGAGTTTGCGTCACCCATTCGTCGAGTCAGCGGGAATTCGTAGAGGGTTAGGGCGTATCCAGTGATCTTCATCGTATTTCCATTCGATATGAGTCGTTCAGCGAGGCGTACTAATCGAATTAGCAGCCCGAGTTTAGGCATCGAACACTGGGCGGTCAACGGCTCAGATTGTGAGAACTTGAGCCGTGGAAGGCATCGATAACGGGCACATTCTGAAAATCACTCGAAATCCGCACTAAGCCCAATCTGCCGTCAATCGAGACTTATCGGTAACGTTTATCTACTGATCGAAGCCGTCTGGGAGACTGGTACGCCAGAATCCCAGACACTGCATATTTATTCGGAGTTCGAAATGCGCCGCCCGTCTCTGATTGCTCTCATAGCCATCACTGTGTTGTTCGTCGGAGCAGCTTTGCCTGCTCGAGCCGCCGATCCAATCGGTGAAAACGGTGTCATGGTCATCCTTCTAGATGAAGGAGCATCCCCTGTTCAGCGTGATCTTGATACTGCCGAAACGGTGGTACTCACGATGGCACGTGGAACGTCAGCCGGTACGATTGCGGCCGCATCGTACGGAGTCAAAACTAACGAAATCGTCACTGCTGACGCCGGACCCGCAGGCACACGATTAGTCGACGATGTCCTAACTTCCGTACGGGCTATGGACATCGGTCCTGCTCGTGCAGATCAGTGTTCTGCACTTACCGAAACTTTCGCGTTTCTCTCCCGAATCGACGCAGTTCCGGGATCGAGTGTTGCATTTGTAACTTCAGGTCGAATCCTCGGTGAATCAGAGAACACCCGAGAACGACTTCGCAGCGTCGCGGACCTATTTGCATCAGAAGACTGGTCGATCGACGTTGTGACACTGCCTTCAACCGAGCCAGTGCTTCGCGAACTTATGAGTGGACTGGCTGCCGGTTCCGGTGGCGTGTTCTACGACACAGGCACAGCCGCCGGTGTCTCAGCCCTTTTTGAAACTTATTCCCAGCTTTCGCTTGAGAACGCGATGGATGTCGAGATGCATGAAAACTCGGCTTCGATCGTGACCCTCGATATCGCACCGCACACGACCGAATTCACCACGGTATTCGTACGCCAACATGAAGACGTTGACGTTGCTGTGTTCTCGCCAACCGGCACACGTGCTGGAGCGGAGATGGAGAATGTAGAAATACGTGTTACTCCTTCCGCGATAGTTGTCCGTATTCTTTCGCCAGTTCCTGGGAACTGGACCCTTCAGGGTGTTGGTCCGGCTTCGAAGCTGGTTGCGAGCGTCGATATTAGTAACCCGCTCGAACTGCGCCTGATCGAACAACCTCCATTGCCGGTAGGTGAAGCCGCGATCATTGAGGCCGCTGCATTCAATGGCGAATCAGCACAGCTTCTCTCTGGTGCTGAGATTACTGCCACAATCGCAAAAGCGAGTGGCACCACTGAGGTCGTCGCACTGAACGACCGAGGAGAGAACGGTGACAAATTTGCTGCCGACGGAATTTACTCGGTTCAGCTGAGTGCACCAAAGTCGCAGGGAATCAATGGCGTTTCGCTTATGCTGTCGTGGACTGATTACGCAGCAATTTTTAGAAGCGAGACGGTTTTCCGAAGCGAATCGTTCCCGACGTTGAGCCTCGTCGAGGTCCACGACGTCGAAAATGCACCTGGCAAGTACTCAACTGTTGCCCGAGTTCAGGTTCGAGTAGGCGACTACCCGTATCTGACCAGTTCTGGCGATATCAAAGCGGTTCTGACCGGTACTGGTGGGCAGCTAGACGCAGTCATACTCACCGTCGATGAGCCGGAGCCAGGACTAGGTTGGGAATTCGACATCGCTGCGATCATCCCCGAATCCGGTGCTTACGAAGTATCAGTCGTACTCGACAGCATCTTTGAAGGCCGTCCGTACTCACGTACGGCTCCGGTAGCGACTTCTTCAGCGCTGATCGTCGAAGAACCTGAACTGATATTGGGACTACCGATATGGGTTATAGCCGCTCTGGGTGGAGCACTGGTCGTTCTGGCCGGATTCATTCTGTGGATTCAGCGCAAAACCTCACCGTTCGGTTACATCGTGGACGATGCCGATCGGGTGGTCGTTGATTTCTCACGACTGAACCGAAGCCTATTCCGTCGTCTGTTCGCGAAGAACGTGGTGGACGCGTCGGAGGTTGCTGACCTGCCATTCAGCGGGGGGGCGTTCAAGTTCAGTGGCGATAAGATCAAGTTGGTTCATAAGCGCGCGGTTGGCGATCCTTCAATGCGGGTCAACAGTCGACCGGTTGGTCCGCAAGTTGATCTTGGTGAGAACGTTTGGTTGGGTGTCGGTGGTCGTCTTCTTACGTTTCAACTCGAAAGCCGACGAACCGCCGACGAAGAATCTCCCACCGAAGGAGACACCGTAGTTGGTGAAATTGCTCCCGCTCCATCACCGGGCGACTAAACAGAACTAGTCTGGAACCAAAAACGGACCACTCATCACGAGTGGTCCGTTTGTTTTTATTTCGAGTGGTAACGAACTACTTTTCATTGATGACGATCGTTTCGATGAAATCACCGGGATCTGGATCGTTCATCGGATCGCGTTCTCGAATCGCCTTTACGACGTTCATCCCGCTGATGATCTTGCCGAACACCGAGTGTCGACCATCGAGGTGGGGTGTCGGTGCAAGCGTGATGAAGAACTGGCTACCGTTTGTGCCAGGTCCGGCGTTCGCCATTGAGAGAATGCCTTCGGAGTCATGGCGAAATCGCTGGTTGAATTCATCCCCAAAGCGGTAGCCTGGGCCACCTGTGCCAGTTCCGGTGGGGTCGCCACCCTGAACCATGAATCCGGGGATGACGCGATGGAACGTGGTTCCGTTGTAGAACTCGGCTCGTGCGAGATTCACGAAGTTCTCGACTGTGAGTGGTGCGTCGTTGGCGTAGAGCATGATTTCAAACTCGCCGCGCTCGGTTTTGAACGTTGCGGTGTACGACTTCGAGTTATCGAGATCGCCAGATGGTGGTGCTAGATCAGCCATGGTTTATCCTGCTGGAAGTACGTTCGGTGAACACAGTTCCGATTGTTAGCTTTCAGTAATGGTGATGGATTTGATGAGATCGCCGGGAGTCTGAGCCGAGGCGGGATCCCTGAGTGAGATGTTCATAACGTTGTCGAAACCTTCAATTACTTCACCGAAAACGCTGTGTACATCGTCGAGATGTGGTGTCGGGACGAACGTGATGAAGAACTGGCTCCCGTTGGTGTTTTTTCCGGCGTTTGCCATCGATAGAACGCCGGGTTTGTTGTGTCGACGTGTGGCATCGAATTCATCGTTGAACGTATATCCAGGACCACCTGCTCCGGTTCCCGTTGGATCGCCACCCTGAGCCATGAAGTTGGCAAGAACCCGGTGGAACATCGTACCGTCGTAAAAACCGATAGTTGCCAGATTGATGAAGTTTTCTACAGTAAGCGGTGCTTCGTCATCGAACAGCAGCACCTTGAATTCGCCTGCGTCGGTGTCGAAATTCGCTGTGTACGTCTTCGATGTGTCGAGAGATCCATACGGCGGCCGTGGCTCACCAGTGGGGGTGAGGGTTGGCTCAGGATCATCCCCCCCGCATCCGGCGATAATGAGCATCGAGATGCTCAACAGTGCAAATAGTACAAGCAGCCGTTTCATTCTTGCCTCCCCAACAGATCACAAATAGCGAGGCGCAATCGAACGCTGCGCCGAGCATGAAAATCACAAACCAAAAAGTATATCCAACATCCTTGTAGAACTGTCTTGATGGGGATAGTTGGAAATTATTCTCACGTTTTATAGCTCTCGCCGGGGCTATCTCTGGCCTTTTTCGCTCCTATAATGTCCGTTCATGTCGACAACTGCGAACAAACCTTCGAATTCCACCAATCAACTCACGGGTGAACGCCTGCTGGAGTTGTATCGCACGATGGTGTTGAGTCGATATCTGGATGAACGGGTCTGGCTGCTGAATCGACAGGGAAAGGCGGCGATCGCAGCATCAGCACAAGGGCATGAAGCGACGCAGGTTGCCTGCATCGAGGCCACTGATCCTTCCAAAGATCACTATTTGATCTATTACCGGCAATTCACGGCGATGCTCGCACTAGGAACTGAACCCGAGGAGATGTTGCGGGGATTTCTCGCAAAGGAAACAGAACCGATGAGTGCGGCAAAACAGTTCCCGCTGCACGGTGCTCATCCACGGGTCGATTTATTCAACTTCTCGAACGTGATTGCAACTCAGCTTCCGCAAGCCGCCGGTGTCGCTCTCGCCGACAAGCTGAGGGGATCGGACGCTGTAACTGTTGTCTACTTCGGCGACGGCGCATCGTCTCAGGGTGACACGCACGAGGCGATGAATTTCGCCGGCGTACACAAACTCCCTGTTATTTTCTTTTGCGAGAACAATCGCTACGCGATTTCTGTTCCACTTGAGAAGCAGATGGGAATCGAAAGTGTGGCGAGTCGGGCCACCGGATATGGATTCCCGGGTGTGCAGGTCGATGGCACGGATGTTATAGCAGTTCACGAAGCGACATCTGCTGCGGTTGAACGGGCGAGGGCAGGGGACGGGCCGACCCTGATTGAGGCATCGGTCGAACGATTGCTACCTCATACCACCGACGACGATCACACCCGGTATCGTTCTGCAGAGGATATCGCCCATATGTCCGAACGCGATCCGCTTCGGATAACTTCAGATGTGTTGAAGCGAAGAGATCTGCTTACTGAATATGAGGACGATGAAATTCACTCGACCGCCAAGAAACGAGTGAACGTCGCAACTGACACAGTAGATGCCGAACCGTATCCGGGTGTCGAAACGATGTTTGATCACATACTCAACGACTCTGATCGAAACGCCGAGGTATTTCGTAATGCCTGAACAGACGGTTATAGAGGCAGTTCGAGAGACGATGCAAGCCGAAATGCGGCGCGATGACTCCATCATTCTTCTGGGCGAGGACGTTGGTAGCCGTGGTGGAGTGTTTCTGGCGTCGGACGGACTGATCGACGAGTTTGGCGAGAATCGGGTGATCGACACCCCTCTTGCTGAATCATCGATATGTGGTGTTGCGCTGGGAACTGCCGTAAACGGGATGCGGCCAATTGCCGAAATTCAGTTTGCTGATTTCGTATGGCCTGCGATAAACCAGCTAGTCGGTGAGGCTTCAAAGGTTCGCTACGGTACGGGCGGGGCGAAGACGGCCCCGATGACGGTTCGGATTCCTTACGGGGGCGGGGTCAGAGGTGGCTTGTACCACTCACAGAGTATCGAAGTACTGTTTGCGCACACTCCGGGGCTCTCCGTCGTTGCTCCGGCTACGCCTTACGATGCAAAAGGATTGCTTGCTTCTGCAATCCGTTCTGATGATCCCGTGATCGTTCTGGAGCACAAGCGCACCTACCGGCTTGTGAAAGGTGATGTCCCGACCGAGGAATACACAATTCCGATCGGCAAAGCGGAAATTAAACGACCAGGTACTGATCTCACGATATTCACTTACGGCCTGATGTTGCACTACGCCCTTCAGGCGGCAGAAATGGCTACCGCAGCAGAGATCGATGTTGAGGTGCTGGACTTACGCACGCTGCGTCCGCTCGATGAAGACGCTATCGCTGAATCGGCCTCACGGACTGGCAAGGCGCTTATCGTTCAAGAAGACACGCCAGCAGTGAGTATTTCATCCGAGGTTGCGGCAATCATTGGAGAGCGTTGCTTCTTCGATCTTGATGGCCCAATTACGAGATTGGGGCCACCAGAAATACCGCCGATGCCGTTTTCTCCATTACAGGAAGCCGCTTTCATGCCTTCCCCCGAGAAGATCTTGGCAGCGATTACGAAACTGGCGGAGATTTAACTGTGGTGTTCAATGTTGAGCTTCCGCATGTCGGAGAATCGGTTACCGAGGCGGTAATCGGTAAATGGCTGAAGGCACCTGGAGATCAGATCGAGAAATACGATCCACTCGTCGAGGTTATTACCGACAAGGTGAACATGGATGTCCCTTCACCTGCGAGCGGCACAATTACGAAGATCATTGCGCAAGAGGGCGAAACGGTCCTCATGGGTGCGGTAATCGCCGAGATGGAAACAGCAGATGGCGAAGTTTCTGCTGCGGAAACGAGTGAACCCGCTGCCAGTGAAGCATCGCCGTCCCTGTCGGCGGGTCGAATAGGCACGTTGGTTCAGGGCGCGAACGTCGGCCCAACGGGTGGTGAATTTGTTGACACTAGCTTGACTTCGACCAAATCGACAGCTTCCACAGCGAATTTAGGAGATTCGGTTGGATCATCAAGTCGTCAAAGGGGTTTCTCGCCGGTTGTCACTCGACTTGCAGCACAACACAGCGTCGAATTGAGCTCTCTGGTGGGAACCGGTCTTGGCGGTCGAGTTACGAAAAAAGATGTACTTGCGGCCGTCGAAGCCGGTGGCGCAGGGTTAGTCTCGGCATCTGACCAGGACGTATCAGGTAGCGAACAGGTCATTGATCCAACTCCGATCAGGCGCATGATCGCCAATCACATGGTCAAATCGGTGATGGAAATCCCGCATGCGTGGTCGGCGGTCGAAGTCGATGTAACGGGGATGGTCGCGTGGCATAAGGCAAATCGTAGTGGATTTGAGACCAGACACGGCGTTCGACTCACCTACCTGCCGATCACGCTTGCAGTGGTCGCCAGTTCTCTGAAGGCCAATCCACGACTCAACTCAACTTGGCTCGATGGAAAGATCGTTCTCAAAAAGGCGATCAACGTTGGTGTTGCTGTTGCTGCTGAAGAAGGATTGGTTGTTCCTGTCATTCACTTTGCAGCTGATTCGTCGATTGTTGAACTCGCCGGTGAGTTGGATGGTGTCGTGATGCGGGCACGTTCAGGCTCGATGACGCTTGAAGACGTGCAGGGCGGGACTTTCACGCTGAACAATACCGGGGCCCTCGGCTCGATTTGGGGCGGAGCGATCATCAACCACCCGCAGGCGGCAATTCTGACAACAGAGGCGATAGTGAAACGACCGGTTGTGGTTTCGGATGGTGAAACCGATTCGGTAGTAGTTCGTTCGATGATGAACATCTGTCTTTCGTTCGATCATCGAATAGTCGATGGTGCTGAGGCGTCTGAGTTCCTGCAATCAGTGAAATCTGGTCTCGAGACGATCAATCTCGATTCTGAATTGGAATGAGCCAGATTTCGGGTCGATCTGTCGACGAGCTCCGTGCGACTTGGTTCGGTACTGTCGACTATGGCTCAGCGCTTGAGTTGCAACGGTTGACTCATGCTGAACGAAAAGCAGACTCTATTTCGGACTCGTTATTGCTGCTCGAACATCCCCATGTAGTAACTCTCGGTCAGCGCGCGGATGACATGCATTTGGTGACCAGCCGAGTCGATCTGGATTCGGCTGGGGTTGAGATATTCGAGACCGATCGTGGCGGTGAGGCGACTTATCATGGTCCTGGGCAGCTAGTCGGGTATCCGATCGTCGATTTGCGGATCACAAAACTCGGGCCGGTGACGTACGTTCGTATGCTGGAAAAATCGATCATCGAATCTCTCGCTGGTTACGGAATCGATACGCATTTGGTCGATGGAGAGACGGGTGTTTGGGTTGGGGGTGTACCCAATCAGAAACGTGAGCAAGATATCAATCCATCGGGTAAGAAAATTGCTGCAATCGGGGTGAGAATTTCTGGCGGAGTGACGATGCACGGATTCGCGCTGAACGTTTCGACCGATCTCAGCTATTTTCAGCACATCATCCCCTGTGGAATGCCCGATCTTCCATTCACTTCTGTAAATCTGGAATCGAACCGTTCGGTGACGGTTGAAGAGTGTGCCGTGACAGTTTCAGAAAGACTGGCGACGAATCTCGAACGGGAATTGGTCTGGTCGAAACGTCCGAACGTCATTCGTTGACTTTGGCGCGGTACGTATGAACCGTTCGTAAGTTCAGAGCCAGTTCACACACGGACTGGATGTTGACCCCAACGCTAATCACACCTTCATCTCTGATGATGTTGATATCGAGATAAGCATCTTGCTTCACAGGCAACGCGACGAATGTGTCGCAAACAACCTACGAGCGAAGTCCTCATTGGCTAATCCGGCAATATCAGGGCAACTCAAACAGGGCGAAGAACAGATCACCGATCAGGCACGGGGGTCGGTCATCTTCTGCAATATCTCCCGTCGTTCGCGGCTACAGCCATATTGGCGATGTTACTGGCAATAACACTAGCGACTGCTATTTCGATTCGCAGCATCAACCAATCGCAGAGTAATCTTTGATTTCTAGATTCCGTTCATTCTTGGCATTTCGAGATCGAGCAGGGCGCGATCAGGTCATGCCGAGAAGAAACTTTTCAACGCTCTTCACCGCTCTCGGTGGCAATCGTTTCGTAACCGGCCATTTCGAGACAAGTCTGGACGAGTTCAAGAATGTTTGGCTCCTAGTCAACAATAAGAATCTTTTGGGACATGAATACTGATCGAATTCTGCTCGTTGTGTTACTTTCCGTAAGAAGGTTAATTATTCGTATGCGTACCGAGTAGATTCCTGTTTGGTTTTCAACATTCGTGCAAGCCCCATGTTTACCACATGTTCACATATGCTCGGTTGTTCGTTTCTCGACACTGCTGATGACACGGGAAAATTCGTAGGTAATCCCAAATTAATACTTTGACTTAACGTATTTCGGTATCCCTTGAACATGGTCACACATAAACTCCGACTTCCATAAAGTACTGGAGATCGTTCTGACCGGCGTCGCACAAGAAAATCGATTGATTGCACTGAGTAACCGAGTCTTCCTGTTTGCTCTTCTCGGCATTGCCGCGGTGTTGTTCTCAGCGTGTTCTACACCTGCTGTTGCGGAGTTCGACGCGACAGGCGAATCTGGAACTGCACCGTTCGAGGTGACTTTCGTGCTGGGCGAACAGGCCAATGGTGACACATATAACTGGGATTTTGGCGACGGGGCTGGCAGTTCGGAACTCGAACCAGAGCACACGTTTGAGGACGCCGGATCATTCCTCGTTCGATTGACTGCAGCCAGAGGCGATTCCGTGGCGGTTGCTGAAACTGAAATTACGGTAGACCCCGGTGAAGCAGGTTGGGTGGTAATTGAAGGCGGAGAATCGACGGTTTCTTCGTTCGAATCCACACAATTTACGGCCACAGCGTTCGATGTGTTGGGCAATCCGATTGCCAATCCCGAATTTATCTGGAGCGTGGATGATGCAATCGGTGATATCGATAGCTCAGGCAAGTTCATGGCCGGAACGGATCTGGGTACGTTCAACGATGCCATTTCTGTCGAATTCGAGAGACTGGGTACCTCTGTCACAGCTGCCGCCGACATCGAGATCACACCCGGCGATTTGCACGCTTTTTCGATTGCACCAAGTGAGCTAGATATTCAGGTAGGCAGAAGCGAGACCTTAGTCGTTCAGGCGGTCGACAAAGCCGGCCATGTGCTCACTTCGGCATTGGTGTTGTTCACTGCGGTGCGAGAGGCAGATATGATCGACTCGACCGGATTATTTGCGCCAAGCACTCTTACTTCGGAAGGGGTAGTCGAGCTGGTCGAAATCGAAGTTGAGCATGGTGGCAAATTGATAGAGGCTACAATCTCAGGAGTCGTGCGCCCGGGAATTCTCGATCAAGTTCACGTTTCGGCCCTTCCAACCAGCATGTTGGCGGGTGAAACGTTCCAACTGGCCTCATATGGGGCTGATCGATATGGGAACGAGCTTGTTCTTGACGATTTGCAATGGAGCGTGTCCGATCCCGCAATCGGTTCGATTGCTGACTCAGGGCTTTTTACAGCGGGTACGGCAGCAGGCAAGCACGATGAGGTCGGCATCAACGTTCGCGGATTTCTGAACGGTGTCGAGTCAGTAACGGTCGTTCCGGTCACCATTGTTGCTGGCGACGTCGCTTCGATTCACATCATCCCCGACAATGATTCTGTCCCTATTGGTGCTGGCTCCCCGTTTGTCGTGCTTGCCACCGACGAGAACGGTAATATTCTTGAGATCGATGAGGGAGAGTACGTCTACGAGTATTCGACTGCTGGCCGCGGAAATGAGGTCGCTGTTTTTATCGCTGGTTATGAGATTGGCGATTTTGAGAACGCTATTACTGTCACGCTTCCTGCAGGAACTGCCGGAAATGAGTCCGATCTTGTGGCTCATTCGGACGTCATTATCAGACAGCGTTCGTCGAACATTATTGCCGTCGAGGTAGTTGATCAGGACGGTGGCGGTATATTCCTGATCGACCTCGAAACAGCCCAGATCGGATCGGCGGACATCAGCTTCCACGATAACGACGCTGTTGAACTATCACCCGGATGGTGGCCTGATGGCTCACGTCTCGTCTACGTTTCGGATCTTACCGGGCAACTGCAGGTATTCACGCTTGATCTGGCAACACGAGAGATTGTTCAACTGACCGACGTGGCCGGCGGGGTGTCGATGCCCAATATTTCACCGGACGGAAAGTCGATAGCGTTCGTACGACTCGAGAGCGATCAGTGGCAGTTATATATCGCCGAGATTCCCGAAGACGTTGTTGCGAACCCAATTTCACTGGCGAGTGCGACCCAGATCAGTGACGACGATACGGCTCAGCACATCCTGCCTCACTGGTCTCCCGATGGCACCCAGATTCTTGCATCTCAAAACACCGCTGACGGTCTAGTACGGGTCATGATGTTCGATCCTTCACTTACTACGGCACCTGAAGTGCTGGGACCGTTCGGCAGCGTTGGCTTTGGATGGACGTCTGACGGCACGGAAATTTGTGTTGGGCTGGCGACCGCTGATGGCGCACTCGACCTCGGCACTCTCGAACTCGGAACACAGGATCCGAAGTTCATCGATTCGACATTGCAGTTCCTCGTGGCTGCATGGTCACCTGACGGTTCCGAGGTTGCTACGATCGATTCGTTGCTGGGTGCGGGTTGGCTTCTTGATTCGGATGGAACGGGATTGCGCCGAATCGTGGATTCAGAGCAGATGCCAACTCGAATGTCCTGGCGACCGCGCGAATACGGTGACCCGGTCGCCGTACCCGAATTCGAGGGTGATCCGGCGATGCTGACGTCTGAAGATTTACCCAGAGCACCGATTGGGGCGTTGGACGTCTCGTTGAGTTACTCGGCTGTAATTTCGACCGAAGCGGGTGATATCGAAGTTGAGCTATTGGACGATCTAGCTCCCTTGACGATTGAGAATTTCATCAATCTTTCTCGAATCGGATTTTACGAAGGCCTTGAGTTCCATCGAGTCCTTCCCGGTTTTATCTCGCAGGTGGGGGACTCAGTTGGCGACGGAGTAGGTGGTCCTGGATATACGTTCAACGATGAATTCAATCGAGGTTTGTCGCACGATTCACCGGGAGTTCTCTCGATGGCGAACGCTGGCTCCAACACGAATGGAAGCCAGTTCTTTATTACGCACGCTGCTGCTGAGTGGCTCGATCCGTATGAAGCGGGTGTTGTTAAGAACTGCGCCGATGATTCCGTTTCGTGTCACACGATATTCGGTCGAGTTATGAGCGGAATAGAGATTGTCACGGGCATGGTGGAGCGCGATCCTGAAACAGCTACAAAACCCGGCGTGAAAATTTTGAGCATCACGATAATGGAAAGTTAGTTCTCAGCCAGTTGTACATACCGCTCAAGCTCGCAGGGAGATTCGCTTGCTAGATCGAACACAGATTCGCAGTCACATTACCCATCTTGAATGTTCATTGTCGGGCGAAGAGTACGGGCATGAACTTCCCCATCGGTTGAATCCAAAGAACGGCAAACCGTATCTGGCTCGATACGATCTGGCGAAAGCTGCTGAAACCATGACCAAAGAATCGATGGAGGGTCGCGAGTCGAACATGTGGCGATATCGGGAAGTGATGCCAGTCATCGATCCGGCGAACATTGTCACGTTGGGCGAAGGGTTTACGCCGCTTCGCCAGGCCGAACGTCTGGCCAAGCACCTTGGAATGAGCGCACTGCTCATCAAAGACGAAGGTGTAAACCCGACCGGCTCGTTCAAAGCTCGCGGACTTTCGGCGGCGGTTTCGAAGGCACTCGAACTAAAGCAGATGAAACTCACGATGCCGTCTGCGGGAAACGCTGCGGGTGCGATGTCAGCGTATGCGGCAGCAGCCGGAATGGAGGCGCACGTCTACATGCCAAAAGACGCTCCAATGGCGAACCAGATCGAGTGCGTGGCTTATGGCGCCGATCTGAATCTTGTGGATGGATTCATCACCGATGCTGGCCGAATTTCGGGTGAAGCGGCTGAAGAGCACGGCTTGTTCGATGTTTCAACGCTCAAAGAACCGTATCGCGTCGAGGGCAAGAAGACGATGGGTTATGAGATCGTCGAGCAACTCGGTTTCGAAGTGCCTGACGTTGTGATTTACCCGACGGGTGGTGGCACCGGGATCGTCGGTATCTGGAAAGCACTCGATGAGATGGAGCAACTTGGTTGGATCGGCTCGGAGCGACCGAGGATGATCTGCGTTCAAGCAGAAGGATGCTCGCCTCTTGTAAACGCTTATAAAAAGGGTGAGGAGTTCGCCGATCCGCTCCCGAACCCCTCGACGCTCGCAGCCGGAATGCGGGTACCCGCGGCTGTTGGAGACTTCCTTGTAATTCGTGCAGTTCGTGAGAGCGGGGGAACCGCGTTAACTGTTACCGACGAGCAGATGGTCGATTCGGTGCGAAATATGTCGACGTACGAGGGAATATTCCCGGCACCTGAGGGCGGGGCGACGCTTTCGGCGCTGGAACTATTGTTGGATTCGGGCGAGGTGGGGCGTGACGAGCGTATCGTGCTACTCAACACAGGATCAGCGTTGAAGTACCTGGACGTACTTGGTCCTGCACTCGGACTGTAAAGCGCTTGACGCTGAACTAGACTTTCGGTGAGTCCCACGTTGTGACGTGGCTGAGCGTACCGTCTGGGAACGCCGCTGTGTATTCATTTGCCAGCATTCCGAGGATCACCGAGTTGTGGCGCGCTCCGTCGTGAGGTCGACTCTGCCTGAGCGTGCCTTCATGCTGGAAGCCGATGTGTTCGAACATCGCTCGTGCTGCCGTGTTGTACTCGGGCACGTCGACCCACGCGCGGTGCAGACCCAGATGCTCAAATATGTGTTCGAGCATGGCGATAACGCCTGACGTCCCGTATCCGTGGTGCCAGAGTGCTTTTTGGCCGATTAGCACCGAAATCTGGGCATCACCAAGTGCTTCGTCGATGGACAGTTGTCCTTCGCCGATATGTTCGCCAGAGAGTGTGTACACCGAGAATATATCGCGATGTGGCTCGTGGTGAGGATCGTGGAAGACTTCGTTCCATTCATCCTCGGAAGCATTCACCATGTCCTTGGGTTCGTAACCAAGGTGAGCGGCATCGCCGTAGGTGTATCGACCGAACCAGGCATTCGATACTTCGGGGTCGTCTAGCCAGTCAATGAGTCGTTGAACGTCTTCACGGGTAACCGGGCGCAACTCAACTAATGAGGGCACTTTGTCCTCCTTAAATCTGTTGTGTCAGGGCCGCGTAATAATCGAAGTTCAGACGCTGATCTTTCATGCGATATTTGGGCCGAATTCGCAGTATACCGTAACGCAAAATGTCGGCTTGAGTTGGCAGTCCAGATTGTGTTTATTTGTCGGTCAGCTACGACATTTGCGTGGAGTGATAGGATTTGCGGTCTAGTTGGAAGCGTTCTCAGGGCGGATGAAATTGCTTCAACGATGTTATTTTGAGATTGAATTCGAGGTAGATATGTCAGATCACTGGAAGATGGAAGCTGAGATTGAGTACTGTGTGCCCTGCGGCTACGCAAACCTTGCTGCAAACATGGTTATCGAGCTGTTCCAGGCAGCAGGTCCTGCTCTTGCGATCTCACTCAAGCCTGGACACAGCGGTGCGTTCAAAGTAACTGTCGATGGTCGAGTGCTCTGGGACAAGAAAGACTCGGGTCGCTCGCCTCACATTATGGAAGTCAAAGACATGAAGGCGACAGTCGCCAACATGCTTGAGTCCGGCGCGGTTATCCAAACCAATTAATTGGCTTGCCGCGTTTTCTTAGTTCATTGAGATGACCGACGATTGGCAGAATTGATTGTTGATCGAAAATTAGGAGTTAGATATGGCTGCTGTACCGGCAAAGGTACATGCTGAGATCGAATACTGCGTTCCGTGAGGCTACCACTCAGTGGCTTTCTGGATGGGAAGCGAACTTTACGCGGCTGGTAAGTCGCAGGTAGCGGTAACGCTGACACCCGGTCAGAGCGGTGTGTTCAAGGTCACGCTCAACGGCGAGGTGGTATTTGATAAAGGGGAACTCGGCAGGTATCCGGCGTTGCCCGACGCCAAAGAGTTGAAGACGAAAGTCACTAACATGATCGAAGCCGTCACTGTCTGATTCGATCTTTCGTGCCCGAAAAAGTGTTTTGGCGGAGTACCATGTTTTAGCTCGAAATATCTGGTTTCGAGCGGGTATCGCGTTGAATTATTTTGTTTGGAGTTCGCACGTGAAAGCCGCAGTCCTCTTTGAATCGAAAAAGCCCATGCCAATTGTGGAGCTTGACCAATCGGAACCGAAAACCGGTGAAGTACGAGTAAAGATGTCGGCAGCGGGTATCTGCGCCTCAGACCACCACGTGATGACTGGTGACAATCCGACTCCGATGCCTATTGTGCTGGGCCATGAAGGCTCTGGGGTGATAGACGCAGTGGGAACGGGTGTCACGACCGTGAAAGTCGGTGACCGCTGTGTATTGTCGTTCGTTGCGAACTGTGGGCATTGCCGATCATGTCGAGAGGGTCTTTCGAATCTCTGTGACACGAACCGTGAGACCGGTACTCGCCAGTACGATGGGACTTTCCGGCTTCACACCTCGGATGGCACTGAGGTTCATCAGTTCGCCAAACTCGGTGTCTTCGCCGAGTCGATTGTTGTTCCGCAGCAGGCTTGCTACCCGATGCCTGACGATGTTCCAATGGAAGTTGCAGCACTCATCGGTTGTTCGGTGACCACCGGTGTCGGTGGTGTCATCAACCAACCAAACATGCGTGCTGGAATGACCGTTGCAGTTATTGGAACCGGTGGCGTTGGTTTGAACGCTCTTCAGGGTGCTCGTTTGATGAACGCATCCAAGGTTATAGCCGTAGATATTTTCGACCACAAGCTCGAGTTTGCTTACAAGTTTGGTGCAACTCATGTGGTCAACTCGAAAGAACAGGATCCGATCGCAGCCATTCAGGAAATGACTGATGGTGGTGTTGATTTCGCATTCGACACGTTCGGGCACAAGATCACTACTGAGCAGGCCTACAAGTCAACCCGGAAGGGTGGCACAACGGTGGTCGTTGGGCTCGCTCCCGACGGTATGGGGGCCGACATCCCACTGGTCGAGTTGGTGCGAAACCAGAAGACTCTAGTTGGTAGCTACTACGGCTCCGCCAGCCCGCACGAAACCTTTAGCAAGCTGCTTGAGTTCTACAGGCAGGGTCGAATCGACGTTGGTGGAATGGTCACTCGCAAGTACAAACTCGATGAAATTAATGAGGCTTATCAGGCTCTCGAGCGTGGAGAAGACGGTAGAGGAGTGATCGTTTTCGATTAGCCGTCTGCGAGAAGCAAGTGAAAACCGGAGAGACGGTGTGGTTTATCTATGAACGATCCATATGCGATTGTTCGTTTTTTTTACTTGCTGCTAAAACGGGCGACTGCTATGCTCCAAACCGGCTTTTTCTAGCCCTTTAACCTGTATTTGGTAACCAGTATTCGGTAGTTGATGTTCGAGGATTATTTCAGGCAGTACGTGCTGCTCGTCATTTTCGCCATTGCGGCGGTAACCGTTCCGGTAGGAATGTTGATGGCGAGCTACATGGCTCAGTTCATTAAAGTCAGGCCGTCCCGCCCTTCATCAGTAAAAGAAAGTGCGTACGAAGGTGGAATGCCTCCGTTAAGTAGTCGACCCGCTCGATTCAACTTCCGCTATTACTACTACGCTCTACTTTTCGTGGTTTTCGACGTTGAGACGGTATTTCTGTTTCCGTGGGCCGTGAAGTACGGAGTGATGACTCGCCAGTTTGGATTCGCTGCTCTGGGCGCAGTTCTGGTGTTCCTGATCGTCGTGACCTTTGCGTATGCCTACGCTTGGCGAAAGCGCGCTCTAGAGTGGGTGACCAACGAATGATCGATCCTAAGCTGATCGATCCATATGGCACGCCTGCCGGGGCGGATTCGCGAGGCGCACTTTACTCGATATCTCTCGATCTTGATCGAACTGAAGGTGATTCGGTCAACGGGATGAAATCGACTCACCTCGAGCCGTTCCCCGATCCTGTACTCGAAGTTCCAGACGAACTTCGGCGTAGTGTGATCGTTAGTTCGGTCGACTATCTACTTAACTGGGCGCGTAAATCTTCCGTGTTTCCGCTACAGTCGGGTCTTGCCTGCTGCTCGTTCGAGATGATCAGTGCTGCAATGGCGCGATTCGACCTTGCACGATTCGGAATGGAAGCGCTTCGAGCCTCTCCGCGACAGGCCGATCTTCTGATCGTTGCAGGAACGGTAACTTGGAAGATGGCGGTGCCACTACGTCGTTTGTACGACCAGATGGCCGAGCCGCGCTGGGTTATTTCGATGGGCGTGTGTGCTACTTCTGGTGGTCCTTACTACCAGAGCTACTCGGTAGTTCCGGGTGTGAACCACATCATGCCGGTCGATGTTTACGTCCCCGGTTGTCCGCCTCGACCGGATGCTCTGCTCTACGGAATCATGCAACTCCACGACAAGATACGTCGATACAGCCTTAACGGGCAGGCGGCAGGGCAGGAATGACCACCGCCTGGAGTGGCTCAGCACTGGCTGAAGCTATCGAAGCGTTCGCACCCGGTTCCGTTGAGTCGAGTGCTGGCGGTGATGTATGGCTGAAGCCAGAATGTATTTCAGGTGTTTGCGAGGGGCTCAAAACTCGAGATGAGTTCAAGTTCGATCTGCTCAGTAGCCTTACTGCAGTCGACTTCATCGATCATTTCGAAGTTGTGTATCATCTTACGTCGCTGCCAATGAACGCTTCGGCCGTCGTGAAATCACGCGTTGGACTGGGTCGAACGGATGCCTCGATCCCGAGCGTTGTTTCGGTCTGGCGGGGCGCCGATTACCAGGAACGCGAAGTCTGGGACCTCATGGGTATTCGCTTCGAAGGTCACCCGAACCACAAGCGGATTATGCTGTGGGAAGGTTACCCGGGCCACCCTCTCCGAAAGGACTATGTCACCTACGATCAGTCGATTGTTTCTGCACCCGACGATGCGGTTACCGTTGCCATAGAGGGTGACGAGTAATGGCTATCAAAACACAGCCAGTAACCGTCAACCTCGGACCGCAGCATCCGTCCACGCACGGCGTGTTCCGTATGCGCGTGATGTTCGATGGCGAAGAAATTGTCGATGTAGAACCGATATTCGGCTACCTGCATCGCGGATCTGAAAAACTCGCTGAAGAACGTACCTATACTCAGATCGTAACGTTGACCGACCGCATGGATTATGTGTCGTCGATGCTCAACAATCAGGCGTACATTCTGGCTGTTGAGAAGCTCGCAGGGATTGAGCCGTCACCTCGTGGTGTCTGGCTCCGGATGATCGCTTCGGAGCTACAGCGAATCGCAAGCCACCTCGTGGCTACCGGGTTTCTATTGCAGGATCTGGGTGCGCTGGGTACTCCACTCATTTACGCAATGCGTGAACGCGAAAATATTCTTGACCTGTTCGAGATGATTTGTGGTGCCCGTATCACTAACTCGTACCTGCGCCCCGGCGGTGTGTTCATGGACGCCCCGACGGAGTTTTGGCCGGCGCTTGATCGTGGTCTCGACGATATTATTCGGACCATCGATGAGCTTGAGGCGTATTTGAGCGGCAATGAAATCGTTTTCTCTCGAACTAAAGGCACCGCTGTTCTTTCACCCGAATTGCTGATCAACGCTTCGATAACGGGCCCGATGCTGCGTGCCAGCGGCGTCGACTGGGACCTGCGGCATCGTGCGCCATATGATTACTACGAACGGGTGGCTTTCGAACGCAAACTGCATACCGCCTCTGACAACTACGCCCGGTACTGGGTGCGAGTGCAGGAAGCGCGTGAGAGCGTGAAGATAATCAAGCAGTGTATCGAACAGATCGAGCCGGGTCCGGTTCGCCCGTCATTCGATGATGTACCACGTTTGATACGTCCGCCCGCAGGTGATGCCTACGCTGCCATTGAGGGTTCGAAGGGTGAACTTGGTTTCTACCTTGTGAGCGACGGTGGTATTTCGCCGTATCGCATGCACGTGCGCGCATCTTCGCTGATCAACCTGACCCTGCTACGCGACATGCTGATCGGCGGTCAGTTCGGTGATCTGTTCGTTACGTTTGGTAGCGTCGATTTGAATATGGGGGAAGTGGACCGGTAATGGATCAGGCTTTCCTCGATAATTCGTTGTGGCGAAATATTTACTGTGTACTCGCTGGCGAAAGTACCGGATGTGCAGCCCGTGATTACTCTGTGGGACTTCTTCCGGGTGGTATGGAGTGGCTTGCGTTTGTACTTGCCGCAGCTGCGATCATCGGATTGGTGATCAACGCTGTGTTGGGTAGCGTGATCGTGCTCATCTGGGGTGAACGTCGCTTGTTCGGACGTTTCCAGTCGCGAACGGGTCCCAACAGATGGGGTCCGTTCGGGCTACTTACGTCCGTTGCAGACGCTGTGAAAACTATGTTCAAAGAGGATCTCGTACCTGCTGAGGCAGATCGGATCCTGTTCAACCTCGCACCGGTTCTGATCGCGGCACCTGCGTTGTTGGTCTTTTCGGTGATTCCGTTCGGTGTTGGTACGTACGTTGCAGATCTGAACATCGGTGTGCTATTTATCATGGCGATAACGTCGCTCACCACTCTTGCCGTTCTTACTGCGGCTTGGTCGTCGGCAAACCGTATTGCGATTCTTTCGGCTTTGCGCTCTGTCGCACTTCTCGTTAGCTACGAAATCCCAATGGCGCTGGCTGTTGTTGGTGTGATTATGCTGGCGGGATCGATGTCGCTTGGGGACATCATTCAGGCCCAGGGTATTCCGTTCATTCTGGTGCAGCCGCTTGGGTTCTTCGTGTTCTTCCTTGCGGCGATGGCCGAAATGGCGAGAGCACCATTTGACCTTACTGAAGCGGAATCTGAACTGGCAGCCGGATATCTGAACGACTACGCTAGTATGAAGTTCGGACTGTTCTTCCTCGCTGAATTCATGGCTGAACTCAGCACATCTGCAATTGTTACAACGCTGTTCCTGAGCGGTTGGAGGGGCTTCGACCCGATTCCTTCGCAATTCTGGTTCATTGCCAAATTGATAGCGGTTCTTTTCCTGATCATCTGGTTCCGGATGACGCTACCTCGACTGCGTGTCGATCAGGTATTGAAGTTCGCATGGAAGGGCTTGTTCGAACTGACGATGATCAACATCATTGTTACGGCGATCCTGATTGCGATCTGGCCACAGCCAACCACCACAGAACTCTGGTACATGGCTGCGATCAACTGGCCCGTTGCCTTCGTATCGATCTGGTTGGTTAGCAAGCTGCTTGGCACCGCTGCGTACGAGAAGCCGCATCCCACGGCTGACTCACCGGAGTACCCGGTTGGCAGCGAGTCGATTCCCGCTTCCTCGGCTCTGATCATAGACCCAGTGCAAGAAGGGGGAGACTGATGATCGGTCTTGGTTTACCTCGTGGCTTCCTAGTGACGCTAAAGAACTTTGTGCGACCTGCTGTTACTGAACAGTACCCGGATCGACACGTTGGTCTGCTGGGCGCGGCAAAAGAAGCTGGAATGAATCCGTTCCAATTCCTCGTTCGCAAGCCCGCTGATTCGATCAAGGCGATTGCAGGCATTGCGACCGTACCGGTTGCGGTTAAGCAGTCGGCACGCTTCCGTGGAAACGAGTTCACATATTTCGAAGACCGATGTACTGCGTGCGCAAGTTGTGCGAAGTACTGTCCGTTGGGGATTATCGAGATCGTCAGTGTTCCCGGAAAAATCGATGCGCAGGAAGGCGAGAGTTATAAGCTCGAGGTCTTCGATATCGATATCGGGCGTTGCATGTTCTGTGGACTATGTGTCGAAGCTTGCCCGTATGACGCCCTGCACATGGGAACGACATTCGAGCGCTCAAAGTACGTCCGTGATGAACTGGTTATTTCAAAAGACGAGTTGGCCGACGCACCCAAACGCCCGAGTGCGTTCTATCGACCGCAGTTCGAGGAAAACGCCTTCGATCCGTTCAAAGAGACGATCGAAGACTTCCACGACGCCGGTCGCCATGAACGTCCGTCAGATGATGACCTGAAGCGGAAGTGGATCGACGAGCGATGATGCCCATGGAAGTTTCGACACTTACGACTGTTGCTTTCTGGGCAGCGGCGGCGATGACGCTGGGATTTGCGACCATCGTAGTGACTCAGCGCGACGTGTTCCGAGCGGCAATTGCGCTGGCAGGATCGTTCCTGGGCGTTGGTATTTTGTATTTCGTGCTTAGCGCTGAATTCGTTGGTGTGGTGCAGATCCTTGTGTACGTGGGAGCGATTTCGGTGCTGATGGCGTTCGCTGTCATGTTCATTCAGGACATCGCTTCGGGTAGCCGCCCAGTGCAGGGCAGGGTGATTGGTGCCACGGTTGCCGTGCTGATATTTGCTGCGCTTGCATTTACTGCCTACAACACGAACTGGTCGTTGATGGACGAGATAACCGATCCGGTTGCGGTTGCGGCTCTTACCGAAGGTTATATCGAGATCGGTACTGGTGACGGTGTTCGTGTTGCCACCGAGGTACCGCCCGGCAGTAACGATGTTGTTGTCGAGAACGATGGTGTTCTGGTCGATAGCACCAGCGCAGTCGGAGTGTTGCTTGTTCGTGAATACCTGTTGGCCTTCGAAATTATCGGATTGCTGCTGGTGGCCGCGTTGATCGGTGGCTTGCTACTGATGCGCGAACCTTCTGGTGCGAACGAGCCAGAGCCAGAGAAGGAGGTGGCCTCGGTATGACCATAGAGAACGTACTTCTGGTTTCTGCTGCGTTGTTTGCCATCGGTGCGTACGGTGTTGTTTCACGTCGGAGCCTTGTAACCGTAATCATGTCGCTTGAGTTGATGTTCAACGGTGTAGTGATCGCAGCGGTTGGATTCAGCCGATTTACGCCGTCAGCAGCGCTGCTAAGTAGCGATCCGCTGACAGCCGAGGCGATTCGCTCCGCTCTGACGGGTCATGTGTTCGCAATATTCGTAACCGCCGTTGCGGCTGGTGAAGCAGCACTGGCATTTGCTCTTGTGTTCGCTATGTACCGGGCGACGGCATCGGTCGAAATTACCGATGCCTCTGAGATGAAGAACTAGCTATGTGGGTCGATTACAAGAAAACACCAAATTTGATGACCGCGCAGATGTGGAAAGACCTTCTCGAGGGAGAAGGACTGCCAACGAAGCTCATTCCCGAAGGTGACATCCTCGATTGGGCTGAGGATGCGTCGTTCCGTGTGATGGTTCCAAAAGGTCGTGAACACGTGGCCGACGAAATTTTGAGAAAGCTGTAACAGGGATTTTTTGTGATTACTGAAGGCCTGGCCTGGCTAATAATCGCTTTACCCATCGCCGCATTGCTGATGAATGGGGTACTGGTGCGCGTCTTCGTTGGATCCGATTCCGAGTATGCCGGATACATCACGGTTGTGGCCATTGGTGGATCGTTCGTTCTCTCGTTGCTGACTCTCGGTACTGTCATGTCAGACGGTCCGCTTGCACTCGAATCGCACGATTGGATCGCTATTGGTGGTCTAAACCTGACATTCGGTCTGATGGTCGATCAGTTAACGGCGATCATGCTCGTTGTGGTCAGCGGAGTGAGCTTGCTTGTCCAGATCTACGGACAGGCGTATATGCATGGCGATAAGAGCTACACCCGCTACTACGCCTATATGGCGTTGTTCACGGCCTCGATGCTGGGCCTGGTGCTCTCACGAAACGTGATCCAAATATTTGTCTTCTGGGAGCTGGTTGGTGTTTCGTCGTACCTATTGATCGGGTTCTGGATGGATCGACCTACGGCGGCTGCGGCAGCCAAGAAAGCTTTCCTGATGACGCGGTTCGGAGATTTCGGATTCCTGCTCGGAATCCTGTATCTCTATTCGCAGAGCCCGGCGTATATGGATATCACTACGCTGTATGACGCGATCGAAGCGCATGACATTGCCGTTTCAGTTGCAACATGGGTGGCACTTGGTCTGTTGGCTGGTGCAATCGGTAAATCGGCACAGTTCCCTCTGCACAACTGGCTTCCTGATGCCATGGAAGGTCCAACGTCAGTATCTGCCTTGATTCACTCGGCGACGATGGTCACAGCCGGTGTGTTCCTCGTTGCCCGGTTCTTCCCGCTGTTTGAGCACTCGGATGTAATGACTCTTGTTGCCTTGATCGGTGGGTTCACTGCCGTATTCGCAGCGACAATGGGACTCGTAGCGAACGACATAAAGCGCGTGTTGGCGTATTCAACGATCAGTCAACTCGGTTACATGATGTTGGCGTTGGGAGTCGGGGCCTACGCTCCAGCGATTTTCCACCTGTTTACGCACGCGTTCTTCAAGGCAGCATTGTTCTTGGGTGCCGGTTCGGTTCATCACGCATCTGGCACGTTCAATATGAACTATATGGGTGGCTTGAAGAAGCACATGCCGCGAACCTACTGGGGCATGGTAATTGCCAGTTTGAGTCTTGCTGGGCTATTCCCGTTTTCGGGATTCTGGTCGAAAGACGAAATCCTGGGTCACGCAGCTGAACTTGGAACTAAGACCGGGAATATTGTTCTTGCTCTCGGTCTAGTTGCTGCACTGATGACGGCGTTCTACATGTTCCGAGCGATCTTCCTGACATTCCACGGCGAATGGAAGGGTGGTGGTGAGAAGGAAGAAGCGGATGCCGAAGCAGATGGCGAACCTGCTCCAGTTGGAAATAGCCATTCTCACTTTGCCGAGTCGCCGTGGTTGATGGTCGGTCCGATCACACTGCTGGCGGTGCTCGCGATATTTATTGGATTCCTATCGAACCCGGTCGTGGAAGTTGGCGGCATCGACAAGCACGCATTTGCGCACTTCATGACGGTTGAGAACGACGAAGTGTTCCCGACGGACGAAGCAGCCGAGCACGCCGGTGCTGCCCCCGAGTTCAACTTCATGGTCGCCGGGATATCGACCGTGCTGACGATCGTTGGTATTGGTCTCGCCTACCTTATGTACATCAAGGGCTTGATATCGCCTACAGCGATGGGAGCCAGATTCCAACCGATCTACACGCTTATGTTCCGCAAGTACTACTTCGACGAGTTGTATGAGGACGTGTTCGTGCGCAAAGGCTTCTACAAGTACGTGGCAGACGCTTTGCGGTGGTTCGATGAGCACTGGGTCGACAACGCGAACGTTCACCTTTCCAACTGGATAAGTCGGATCGGAAAAAGCGGGGCACTTATTCAAAACGGTCAAACTCAGACTTACGCAGTTGGCATGGTCATCGGCGTGGTCGCAGTTGTAGCAGCATTCCTACTATGGGGCTGATAACGCACGTGGAAACTAGCTCAGGCAAAACTGAATTCTTTACCAATGTCGTAGTTGGTATCTCACTCGAACGTGGAGTTTCACATGTTTGATGGGTTGCTGACGGTAACGGTGTTCTTGCCCGCGGCAGTTGCTCTGCTGGTGGCGTTGTTCGCACGCGGCGAAAATTCCGATCAGCAAGTTCGCTGGATCTCGATCGGAGCCACAGGTGTCACATTCGTATTGAGCGTGATGGTGTTCGTTGGCTACGATCAGGATCTCGCTGGCGTCCAGATGGTCGACTATTTCGAACGCTGGATTCCTGTCGATGCCCTTCGGTCTTCGTACCTGCTCGGTGTTGACGGTCTTAGCGCACCACTCGTGTTGCTGACCGGAATACTCGGTATGGCGGCTGCACTCGGTTCGTGGCGAATTAAGAAGCGTGTACGCGAGTACTTCATGTGGCTGCTGTTGCTCGAAACGGCGGTTCTCGGCGTGTTCGTATCGCTCGACCTGCTGTTGTTCTTCATTTTCTTCGAATTTGAACTCATCCCGATGTTTATGTTGATCGCAATCTGGGGTAGTGGACGCCCTCGATACTCGGCGATGAAGTTTGTGTTGTTCACGCTCGCCGGTGGGGCGTTCATGCTGGTGGCAATTCTTGCCATCTACGTGACTCCAGATGTGAACACCCTTGCGATGGTTTCGATTCCGGCCGACGGCATCGTTGGAATTCCTGAACTGATGGCTGGTGCTGATCTTGCTGCTCCGGCCGCGTTGATATTTGGATTCTTCTTCCTTGCGTTCGCAGTGAAACTACCGCTCTGGCCCCTACACAGTTGGCTGCCTGACGCACACACAGACGCCCCGACGGCCGTTTCTGTGATGCTGGCGGGTGTGTTGCTGAAGATGGCCGGATACGGCTTGCTGCGAATCAACCTGGGCTTCTTCCAGGAGACGAACGGCTTCACGATTCACGATGTGGCAGGTGCGATGTCGATCATCGCTGCGATCTCCGTGATTTACGGAGGCATCATAACGATTCGCCAGACGGATATGAAGCGTTTGATCGCTTACAGCTCGGTTAGCCACATGGGCTTCGTCATGCTTGGCGTTGCCGCCGTGGGATCTTCGGCTGCAGAAACTTCAGCCGGTGGTCTGAACGGCGCGGCGTTGCAGATGTTCACGCACGGCACTATCACGGGACTAGCGTTCTTGATGGTAGGGCTCTCGTACGACCGCACCCACACGCGCCACATTCCGCATCTTGGCGGATTGTGGAAGAAGATGCCATTGATCGCGATCTTCTTCATGGTCGCTGGATTAGGATCGCTTGGACTACCGGCTTTATCTGGATTCGTCGCTGAAATCATGGTGTTTCTGGGTACGTTCCCGGTCTGGCCGTGGGCGACAGGTGTAGCCGCGTTTGGTGTTGTGCTGGCGGCCGGCTACACACTCTGGATGGTTCAGAGAGTTTTCTTTGGCGAACGACCGGCGACTCCGGGGCTTTCGGATGAGGTGTACGACAACCTGACCGATGCGAACTGGATCGACATGATCCCGGTTATTGCGCTTGCGGCACCGATATTTGTAGTTGGCATCTGGCCTTCGGTGGTTACTGACATGTTCGATATTGGTATTCAGGCGGTGCTGAGGTAATGACTGTTCAGGACTTCTGGGCACTGTCCCCTGAAATAGCGATGGCCTTGCTGGCTCTGCTGGTGGTTTCGGTAGATCTCGTTACTCGCAGCATGGCGAAGGTATCAGCAGTTGCGATAATCGGTCTCGCTGCCCCGATTATTCTCACCCTGAACCTCTGGAATGGCTGGTTTGGTGATCCTGCGGTTGGACCGGCTCTATTTGGAACCGTCGAAACCGATCATTTCTCGCTGTTCTTCAAGTTCCTGCTGTTGACCGTTACCGCGGGCACAATTCTTGCCTCTGTGAAGTACATTGCCAGCGAGCGAGTGAAGGATCACGGCGGAGAGTTCGTATCGCTCATCTTGCTTTCGGTCACGGGCATGATGCTTCTCGTATCGGCAACCGAGTTGATTACGATCTATGTGGCACTCGAACTGACCGCACTGCCGGTCGTTGCACTCGCTGCGATTCACCGAACGAAACAGGGCGTTGAAGCCGGCACGAAATTCTTTGTGCTATCAGCGATTTCCAGTGCAATTCTGCTTTACGGTTTCGCTTACATTTACGGCTACACCGGTAGCACAAACCTCGATGTAATCATGGATCGGCTCGCCGTTCTTCCAACCGAGGCTGGTGTACCGTTTGGATCATATGCGGTGCTACTCGCTGTGATCATGATTGTCGCTGGATTTGGCTTCAAGATGGCAGTCGTTCCCTGGCAGATGTGGGTACCTGACGTCTATCAAGGCGCTCCCACACCGGTTGCTGCATTCCTTTCGGTGGCATCGAAGGCTGCCGCGTTCGCTGTGATTATGCGAATCATGTACGTCGCGTTCGGCGATCCAATTCTGATGCAGGATTGGTCGGGTCTGTTTGCGATTCTCGCCGCAGTGACCATGACGGTCGGTAACACGCTGGCGCTGTCGCAATCGAATATCAAACGCCTGCTCGGTTACTCGACCATCGCGCAGGCCGGCTACATTCTTGTTGGACTGGCGTCGGTGCCGGCTAACCAGGTTGGTGCTACGTTTGCTGGAGCTGGTCCCCAGGGCGTGATGTACTACCTCGCCGGTTACGCATTCACCAACCTCGTAGTGTTCTTTGCTGTGATCGCAATTACGTCTCGAACCAACGACGATTCGATCGAGGGTTTGAACGGATTGCTGAAGCGATCACCACTGCTTGCTGGGTTGCTTGTTTTCGGAATTCTTTCACTGCTAGGCATGCCGCCGACGGTCGGATTCATGGCCAAGGTTGTCGTGTTCAGTTCGGCACTAAACGCAAATCTGACATGGCTTGCTGTTGTCGGTGTTGTGAACACTGTGATAGCCGCTTACTACTATCTGCGCGTTGTACGGGCCGTCGTGTTCGAAGATCCTGCTGACGAATCAACATTTAGCGGCGATAAGTCCGTGTTGATAGCCACCGGTGTTGCGGCGATAGGTGCCGGTGTGTTCGGTCTTGCTCCATTCCTTCTTCTCGAATTCGCCGAAAGTGCGCTTTCGATAGTTCCGGGGCTCTAGTCGCCAGTTCCGTCGGCTCACTGGCTTCCGGGGCGACAGTAAACTGGTATAACTTGCACGTTTACCCACTGAGCAAAGCGAATATGCCTAGCTACCACAACATTGGAATTGTTCACAACGGCGAGCTTGCCGAAGCGGCTGAGCTTGCCCGGAAGCTGACGGCAACCTACGACGATGGTCGCAATTGGTGGCTGGCAACTCAGTCCAACCTCGATGAGCAGGCAGACAACCTCCTGAAGTCGGACCTGGTCATTACCATCGGTGGTGATGGCACTATTCTTCGAGGCGCTCATGCGGCAGCTTCACGCGACATTCCCGTTCTTGGCGTGAACATGGGACGGGTGGGCTTCATGAGCGATATTGAGAACCGGAACGCCGTCGATGAGATCGGGTGGTATCTGGACGGTAATGCTCGCATCGAGCAGCGATTCATGTTGAACGCAGTTATTTCTGACTCCAACGGTGAATCAAACCAAATTCTGGCACTGAATGACGTAACGGTCGCTCGGGGTGCTGCACTTCGGGTTATCGAAGTGAGCACTGTGGTCGATGGCGTGCATCTGGCGACCTATCGTGGCGATGGCGTGGTCGTGTCGACTGCGACTGGTTCAACGGGCTACAGCCTGGCTCTTGGGGGACCGGTGATGGATCCGACATCACGAGACTTTCTTGTGAAGCCGATCGCTTCTCACATGAGCCAGTTCGGAGGCGCCGTTTTGCAGGCTTCCTCGACTGTCGAGTTAACGGTCGAAGCCTACGAAGATGCAACGCTAAACGCCGATGGGTTTATTGATCACACACTTAGTGCAGGACAGACCGTTACGATTACTCAGGCGGGGGATTACGTGTCGTTCTTGAGGCGAAAACCTGCAGCCGATTTCTGGGGTGATCTGTCGAGAAGACTGGAACTTCGCAAAGGTTCCGTTAACTCCTCTCGGCGTCGGCGATAAACAGCTCGGTCTATTCGGTAAAATAACGACGTTTTGCGACCCAAACGCCCGACCACAGTGTCAATCAACCGCAAGTATGAAGGGAATCGAATCTCCCTGCGCGTTGACACTGCACGATTCGGTGAAGGTCCTGAGTTTGATCGCGAGATAGTCGAACACCCCGGTTCAGTAGTTTTGGTTCCCATCACGGACGATGGCAAAATTCTGTTAATTCGGCAGTATCGACAGGCGGCTAAAAAAATTCTTCTTGAGGCATCAGCCGGAACGAGAGAAGCAGGTGAGAGCCCGGAACGTACCGCTCACCGGGAATTACAGGAAGAGGTTGGATACAGAGCCGGAAAATTGATTTCAATCGGTGGTTCATGGGTCGCACCGGGATACTCGACCGAGTATTCGCACATTTACATTGCAACCGAACTTGAACCGGCATCGCTGCCCTCGGATGATGGCGAGGACATTGTTGTTGAGGAGATCGAGTTCGACGATCTTCACCGATTGATCGCTTCTGGCGAACTCGAAGACCAAATGTCGATAGCAGCTTTGCTATCGGCTCAGTATGTGTACAGGGAACACTTCAAGGGTGAGTTTGGCGATATTTACAGATTACTACCGAATGATGATGGAACGCAGGGATGCTATTGAGGCAGGTAACACAAACACCTCAGGGTATCGTCACACCGAATTGATCCGATACTCTGTAAAAAAGAATGGTTGTTTTAGCGGAGTCCGGTGTTGCCACAGACGTCTAAAGACTATAAGAACGTGAAAGATCTTTACGAAAGCGTTGAGAGTGAATCCAAATGAAGTACGCCTTCTATCCTGGGTGTGTCGCACGAGGTGGTGCGCCCGAACTGTACGATTCCGCACTTGCCGTGATGGAACGACTCGGTATCGAGCATGTTGAGTTGACCAAAGCAGCTTGCACCGGAGCCGGCGTGCTGCAGGAAAAGAACCTCAAGATGGGTGACATCTTGAATGTTCGCACGTTTGCCATGGCCGAGCAGTTGGGTTTGCCGATTATGGTGCTGTGCTCGACCTGTCAGGGTGTGATGAGTCAGACCAACCATCGTGTGAAGCGTGATCCTGAATACCTCGCTGAGGTCAACAGGCACCTCGCTGCCGAGGGACTTGAGTACAAGGGAACGACTTCGATCAAGCACCTCTTGTGGGCGTTGATCGAGGATATTGGACTCGACAAGCTGAAAGAGACGTTCACACGTGAACTGACGGGAGTGAACATGGCACCGTTCTACGGTTGCTACATGGTTCGACCGACTGAAGTGCTTGAGTTCAATACGATTCCAACACGTGAGTCTTCGATCGAGGATTTGATCGAGTCGGTCGGTGGCACTGTAACCGATTTCGAAGGCAAGACCGCATGCTGCGGATTCCCGATTCTGTTCATCAATCAGGCGAACTCGATGACGATGGTCGCCAACCACACTGGCACCGCCAAAGACCTTGGTGCTGATGCGATGGTCACACCGTGCCCGTTATGTCACCTGAACCTCGATGGCTACCAGCCAAAGGCTCGTAAACAGGTTCGTGGCGATAAGGCAGATCTGCCGGTTATTCACGTGCCACAGCTAATTGGGCTTGCGATGGGCATGAGCGAGAAGGAACTGGGCCTTCAGAAGCACATCGTATCCACGAAGGAGCTTGTGCGAAAGACTGAGGCTGCACCTGCGAAGGTTTAGTTCGCCGGTTGTGGCGAAATAGTTTGATTATTAAGCGACCCGGGAATTATCCTCGGGTCGTTTTTTGATCGAACGATTGCACTTCGACGATGGAATCAGCCTCGTTAGGGGTTTAGTTTTGTTCGATCTTCCGAGTGAAATCATCGGAACCGAGAGACTTCGATAGATTTTGCAGCCGAACTAGAGGCTAACGAAATTGACCATCGAAGGACGTTGTATATCGCTCGATCACTCCGCTTTGCTCCAGTTGGAAATCTGATGAGACAGCAGACGATCCTCATACTGTCACCTCGAATCACCCAGATGACAGGTCTACACTGCCGACCAGAAAATCTCATTGTCTCTCGAATACTGAATATCGCGGTGAAGAAAAATGAAAATCACAGCTGTAAAAGCGATTCCGATGTCGGATCCGATTCCGCCTGAACACCAACATCGCACTGATCTGGGAACTAAGATCAAATCGGACAACGTGATGGTGCTGGTCGAGACTGACGAGGGTCTGACGGGAATTGGCGCGTCACTCGGCAATCCGGCAGTGGTGGTGGCGGCGATCAATACGGAACTGGGTCCGGAGATCATCGGAGAGAATCCGATGTTCTCAGAACGCATCTACGAGAAGATGTACAACGGTTCGCGCTGGGTTCCCGCAATCGAGACTGGAATCACGCAGCCCGACGCCAGCCGAAGGCGCGGGGTCATCATGGAGGCGATCGCCGGGATTGATATTGCTGTTTGGGATGTGAAATCAAAGGCACTTGGTGTGCCGATGTATCAGGCCATTGGCGCCGTGCGTGATTCGATCCGTGGCTACGCCTCAGGCGGTTGGGCTCCCGGTGAAGAAGCTGAAGCAGAACTTGGCGGTTACGCAGCCAAGGGTTTCAGTGCTGTGAAGATGCGGGTCGTTGGGCACGATGGGTTTAAAGTCGACAACACGGTGACGCGCGTTGCAGCCGCACGTCGCGGGATCGGCCCGGATGTTGAGTTAATGGTCGATGCGCATGGTTCTCTCGATGTTGCTTCGGCGATCAAGGTTGCCAACGCTATCGAGGAATACGACATTGCGTGGTTTGAGGAGCCGGTATCTCCCGACGACCATGCGGGTCACGCCCGGGTCCGTAACTCAACCCCGATTCCGATTGCGACAGGCGAACGAGAGTTTACTCGCTTCGATTTCCAGAGCTTGCTCGATCACAAATCGATCGATGTGGCACAACCAGACGTCGCGAGGGCGGGGGGCATCACGGAGATTCGTCGTATCGCTGCGCTGGCTTCGGCCCGGGGGGTGAAAGTTGCACCTCACGCCTGGGGTTCTGGCGTGCTGTTTGCAGCATCGATTCATCTGGCCATGGCGTTGCCGAATACTCACATTCTGGAAGTATCGCAGGGCTACATGCCAATGATGAACGAGTTGTTCGACGAGGAATATGACATTCGGGGCGGGCGTGTGTATCCGCCGACAACGCCGGGTATTGGCTTTACGCTACGTGACGACGCCATGGAGCGGTTCAAGTGGGTAGAGGGACCTGAGTACATCTTCTAGGGTAGCCAGGTGGCTAACCACTGTTTTGGGATAGGACCAGCGTTTCTACTGATGGGCGAAGGCCGAGTTGTGCCAGTCGTTGAGCATGATGCTGTTTTCTACCACGATCTCGCGGATGCGATCGTCGTTCCAGCCCCGGGTGCCCATCCAACGAAGCACCATGCGTAGATCGGGCTCGTTAGCGTCGTCGGGGTAGTTGAGCAACTCAGTCTTGAGATCGGGAGTGTTTCCGACAAAATCAGGAATCGGGCAGCGGTCTTCGATCAGTGCCCTCGCCGCTGCTACATCACCACCGTTGATTCTGAGGATTCGTTCGAGCCATGTGTCGAACTCCCAGGCAACGGCAAGTGTCCAGAGTTCACAACCTTCAGTGCCACGGCGCGTGCCGGGAAATAGGCCGGTGAAACGCTTGAGCAATCCGGGTTTCTCTCCGTATTTCCCCGGGATTTTGAGATCGCCAACGGCGTTGAGCGCCGCAGCATAGGAGGCCGAGACAAAGTCAACGTACATCGGTTCGAAATCAGCTTCAGGTAATTCGACTTCGTATTCGTAGTCGGGTGTTTCGAGTTCGAAGTCCCATGCGAGCAGGGCGAACTCGAGCGTTGCCGGAGTTGGCGGTGCGGGTCGCCAGCTCAGTGCTTCAAGTAGTTCTACTTCGCGAGGCATGATCGGGTGTGCTTTTGGGTTAGCCGGATTAGCTTTCGCGTTAGGTTATTCGCAACTCCTACACGATGTCATCCTGAACTTGACTCAGAATCACGTTCATTTGGGAAACGTCGGTGGAATCTGATGAGGTTGGTGGAGAGCTCTACTCGGCTCCGTAGATCTCGGTCGGTCGTGATTCTGAGTCTAGTTCAGGATGCCTTTTCTTAGAAAGAAGCGAGGCGACCGAGTTGGTCGCCTCGCTTTGTTAGCTGCGTTTGAGTTGTTGCAGGATGGGCGTTTAGATCCACCCTCTAACTGCTTCCCTGCTCGAGAGGCAGGATACGCCACCTAGGCTGTTGCCATGATGTCGACGAGTTCCTGAACGGAGTCGGCTGATGCCTGAAGGGCGGCAGACTCGTTGTCTGTGAGTTCGACTTCGATGATTTCTTCGATTCCAGTGGCACTGAGTTTCACCGGCACTCCAGCGTAGAGACCATTGATGCCGTATTCGCCTTCGAGGAACGCTGCACAGGGCAGAATTTCCTTGCGATCGAGAAGAATTGACTCGACCATCTGGGCAACAGCCGCAGAAGGTGCGTAGTAGGCAGAACCGGTCTTCAGCAGGGCGACGATTTCGGCACCACCATCACGAGTTCGCTGAACGATCTCTTCAAGTCGATTGGCCTCGATCAGCTTGGCCACAGGTACGCCACCAACGGTTGTCGATCCGATCAGCGGAACCATCGTGTCGCCGTGACCACCGAGAACGTATGCGGAGACGTTGGTTACTGATACGTTGAGCTCCTGCGAGAGGAACGTGCGGAAGCGGGCGGTGTCGAGAATTCCAGCCATGCCGATAACCCGTTCTTTCGGGAATCCGCTGACTTTGTATGCGTGCTGCACCATTGCGTCGAGCGGGTTTGAAACCACGATCAAAACGGCGTTTGGAGAGTATTTAGCGACTTCGTTTGTCACCGAACCGACGATCTTCATGTTGGTCATCAACAGATCGTCTCGGCTCATGCCAGGCTTACGAGGGATGCCAGCAGTGACCACGACAACGTCGGAGTCGGCGGTTTCTTCGTAGCTATTTGCGCCGATGATCTGTGCGTCAGATCCGACGACTGGACCCGAGCAGAGCATGTCGAGGGCTAAACCCTGCGGCTTGCCTTCGACAATGTCGACAAGAACCACGTCGGCGTAGCCTGTTTCAAATATCCGCTGGGCTGTCGTTGAGCCGACGAACCCGGCACCAACAACCGTCACCTTGAATTTCATTCTTTGTTCCTCATGTCTGTTTTGAGCCCATCATTTCAGACAGGCAATTATTTGATCGAATATGTGCCGAATCATGTTGAGCTCGCCGCTCTCGCTAAGTTGGAACTAACTCATGGTCCGTGGTCGCTCACTGCCACTTGTGAGGTTTCCCTTTTCTGGGTAGAACTTTGCCCGAATCGGGTCTTATCGCATGGGTTTCGTTGGTTTTTGCCGCCGATTTGCCAGTCACACGGTCAACTCCTTCGATTCCCGGAGCTCCCATCGCTTCTGCATGGCCCATCGCTACGAACAGAATGTCGGCAGTTTCGTCGGCGACAGCGTCGTCACCTTCTTTTTCAGATATTGCCTGCGCAAGCTCGTTGAACTCTTCATCGAGGATACTCGTGCGGTTTGCGACTATCTCGGTTGCGCTCTGTCCTTCAAATTGTCCTGAGCCGACTTCAAATCGATTGTGGAAATCCCATACTTCGCCCGCCATTTTTGCCATAGATTCGACGAACGCCTGACGCCCAACAGTGTTGGGTGCGTACTTGCGTTCCTGATTACTCTGTTCGTTGTCTGCCATTGGTGGGGTACTAGAGCGGGATATTTCCGTGTTTTTTCGGCGGGAGACTATCGATTTTGGATTCAAGCATGCGTAGCGCCTTCACCAATTCTGGGCGGGTTTGGGCGGGATCGATCACATCGTCGAGGTAACCACGGTTGGCGGCTACGTAGGGGTTGGCGAACTGATCGCGATAATCGGCGACCATCTCGGCTCGTTTGGCGTCGGCATCTTCTGCTTCGGCAATTTCTCGTCGACGAATGACGTTGATCGCGCCCTCAGGTCCCATTACTGCGATTTCTGATCCTGGCCATGCGAGGTTCACGTCTGTGCGCATCTCTTTAGAGCCCATGACGATGTATGCGCCGCCGTATGCCTTTCGCAGGATGACTGTGATTTTCGGCACGGTGGCTTCGACGTAGGCGTAGAGCAGTTTGGCTCCGTGGCGGATAAGTCCGCCATATTCCTGCTGAGTTCCAGGCATGAAACCTGGAACGTCGACGAACGACACAATCGGAATGTTGAACGCGTCACAGAAACGAACGAATCGTGCTGCTTTGTCGGAGGCGTCGATATCGAGCATTCCAGCCATCTGATCTGCCTGGTTGGCGACGATACCGATACTTCTACCGTCGAGTCGAGCAAGCCCGACAACGACGTTGGGAGCGAAGTTGTGGTGAACAGGCAGGAATTCTCCGTTGTCGACCACTTTGACGATTACGTCCATAACGTCGTAGGGCTGGTTCGCGGCGTCAGGTACTACATCTCTGAGAGAGTTGTCGGAGCGATCGGGTGCATCGGTCGGCTCCACAGACGGAGCCGATTCAGCGTTATTCGAAGGAAGGTATGAGAGAAGTGATCGGACGTGGGCGAAGCAGGCTTCTTCTGAATCTGCTGTGAAATGTGCAACTCCGCTGCGTGATGCGTGAGCTGTGGCGCCACCGAGATCTTCGTGCGAAACCTCTTCACCTGTTACAGCTTTCACAACGTCGGGACCGGTGATGTACATCTGGCCGAGGCCTTCGACCATGTAGATGAAATCGGTCAGGGCGGGGGAGTAGACGGCTCCGCCGGCTGCGGGCCCGGCGACGATGGTGATCTGCGGGACAACTCCTGATGCGAGAGTGTTTCGTTTGAATATTTCGCCGTAGCCAGCGAGAGAGTCGATACCTTCTTGAATTCGCGCTCCGCCGGAATCGTTGATACCGATGATCGGGGCACCAGTGCGCATTGCGTGGTCCATCACCTTTGATATTTTTTGCGCTGCCACCTGCGATAGCGAACCGCCGAGAACGGTGAAATCCTGAGCGTATGCGAAGACCTGTCGACCGTCGACGGTGCCGTGACCTGTTACAACTGCGTCGCCTTCGAACCTTTGCTTATCTAGTCCGAGATCGGTTGAACGATGAGTTACGAACGAGTCGAACTCTGCGAAGCTTCCATCATCGAACAAGCTAAGTAGACGTTCACGGGCGGTTAGTTTGCCACGTTTGTGCTGCGATTCGACGCGCCGTTCACCGCCACCACGGTGAGCAGTTCTTCGTCGGGCTTCGAGGTCTTCTAGCTTGGACCGTTGGGCCTGTTCTTCAGAAGCGTCGGAGGAGGATTCGGTAGCTATCGTGATGCCTCGCTGGTTGAGGATTTGTGGTGAATTGTTCGGAAAATTCACATGGATGATTTGGCAAGCAGCGCGGTGCGGCTTGCCATGGCGCAAAGCGCCAATAAATCCTAACTTAGGTGTAGTTACGCGGCAACTCTGCTTACTGGGCGAGTGACGGGTGATCGGGTGTTAAAATTCAACCGGTGTTTTCTTTGGTAGCGCAATCCGGGACGATACACCTGATTGAACATTCGGAAACGGCTCACAGCTTGGTATTGAATCAACAAAATCCTTTTTCATCGATGGAAATCGGCGAACGAAACTTCATTTGGGGTGATCGCACGTATGTGATGGGTGTAGTGAATGCCACTCCGGATTCGTTTTCCGGTGACGGTATTTTGCCGACCATCGGCGAGGTACAAGCGGCTATCGATCAGGCGTTGCGAATGGAAGACGAGGGTGCGGATATTGTCGATGTGGGTGGTGAATCGACGCGACCGGTGAGTATTTACCCTGACGCGAAACCAGTTGATGCTGATCTTGAGATCGCAAGAGTAGTTCCGGTAATCGAAGGATTAGTGGGTCGATTGGGAGTTCCAATATCTATCGATACCCGGAAGGCGAGTGTCGTGACGGCTGCTGTGGATGTTGGTGCTGTGATAGCCAACGACGTATCGATGCTTGGTGACACTGAGATGGCGGGTGTGGTGGCAAAAACGAATATTCCAGTGATTGTGAGTCATATTCGATCGAGTGGGCACGCCGGCGATGTGATCGGAGATGTAATCGGTGATCTTGGGAATTCGATCGATCAGCTGATAGCAGCGAGAGTTGGGCGTTCAAAGGTCATCATCGATCCTGGAATTGGTTTCGCAAAAACGTCGAAGCAATCTCTTCATCTGATGCAAAATATCGATCGATTGCGGGCCGAATTGGCACTACCTGTGCTGGTGGGTACCTCTCGAAAATCGTTTATTGGCGCCGTTACGGGTGAATCTGTGGATGATCGTCGGTTTGGAACGGCGGCGACGATTGCGCTAGCGATTCAGCGGGGCATGGACATCGTCCGGGTCCACGATGTGAAGGAGATGGTGAGTGTGGTGAAGATGAGTGATGCAATCGTTCGTGGAACCGAGAGCGGTGCGAGCGATGCCTAGTGGGCTGGAGACTGCGTACATCGGACTTGGGAGTAACCTCGGCGATCGGCCTCGTAATCTTTCTGGTGCGTTGCAGCGTCTTGCGACCGTCGGAACTGTCACAGAGATCAGTTCGGTTTACGAGACGAAGCCATGGGGTGTCGAGGGTTATCAACCTCGGTATTTGAACCAAGCGGCGGCGGTGAGTACGACGCTCGATCCTCTTGAAGTGGTGACGGAACTGCTTGCAATTGAATACTCACTCGGAAGGGCGAGAGAAGACAAGAACGCCTCACGGACGCTCGATCTGGATCTGCTTTTGCACGGTACCAGCGTTCTCACGGCGAGTGGTGTGACGGTGCCGCACCCGCGATTGCACGAACGTGCTTTCGTTTTGATTCCACTGGGCGAGATCGCACCCGACCTTTTTCATCCGGTGTTGAAGCGTTCGATTTCGGAGTTGGCGGCCGAGACAGATCGATCAGGGATTAGCTGTCTGGTTTAGCTCTTTGGAGGCTAACTCGAGATCGAACTCTCGAAGAGCCCCCGGAGTACGGATGCGAGCAGGAATACGATTACGCCGAAGAAGACCATGGCGTTGTAGCCGATGAGCCAAGAGAGTCGTGCGGCGAGTCCGGTCGGTTGAGAGGTTGGATCGAAATCGGTCTGGCGGAAGTGCCAGACGAGATAGAACATCCAGATCGCTAACACCAACTTCACGCCAAGCACGATGAACCACGCAGCCGATGCGTCGTCGCCGGTGAGGCGGTGGAACATCAGGATCAGTCCGGTGATGATGATTGCAATTACCGAAATATCGACCAGTTCACGATAGACCGAGCCGAGCGGTCGCAGGACAGGTCGAACCAGATCGGGATTTGCACGTTCGACCGGGCGGAGTACGAATGCGAAGAACGCGCTACCGCCGATCCACGCTACTGCACCAATTGCGTGCGCCCATCGTACGATCAGCATGATCCATTCGTCGGCTGCTATATCTCCAAACATGGAGCGATTATGCCAGTTGCCCGTTTCGCGTGAGCAGACCGTTTTTTTAGAGTTTTTGTCAAGTTCACTATGAACTGTTGAAACGCGCCAATTTCCCGAGTGCATCCGAGGGATCTGGAATGGGGACGGGTGTGGCGAATTGCGAGCCTAATCAGACTTGCGCGGTCGCTCGACAACCTAGCCAGCCAGCAGAGCGTCGAGTTGCTCGGCGATTTGCTCTTCGCCGATGATGCCGGTCCACGTCCGGGCGATGTTGTGGTTCTTATCGATGAAGATGGTGCTCGGGAAGGAGAACACTTCATAACCAACCTGAACGAGTGAATCGACATCGGGCATGTTCGGGTAGGTCAACCCGAGTTCTCGAACAAAAGCCTGCCCATTGGCTGCCGAATCGAGTCCCAATTGCTGGACGCCCAGGAACGCTACGTTTTCGCCGTAAGTTTCGAAAGCCGCCTGTAGGTCAGGCATTTCAGCCCGGCAAGGCGGACAAGATGGGAACCAGAAATTCACCAAAATGGGCTTACCTTCGTGAAGTTCAAGGCTGAATTCACCATGGGCGAAAGTTTCACCTGTGATAGCGGGTGCCGTGTTTGCCGTTCCACCGAAACCACTGGCCGCAACCTCAGCGACCGATTCCTCACTTCCGCAGGCGACTACGGCAATGGCAACCAGGCCGATCAGCGTCAGTAGCCACATTCGACTGAATGTGCGAGATCGTTCAGGCTGGCGTGCGTTTGATTCGACTGTGCGATCCATCGAGGCGATCACTCCGTGAGGTGGTGAAGATTCAAGTGTTAATTAAAAGTTTGATGTATTTCGTCTCGGCAACGGCGCGATCATGCTACTAGCGAACAAGAGCGCTTGAACACACCGGACGTGAGAGGCACGTTAAGTGCTACGCACGGCCAGTGTTGACGGTTCCAACGATCGTCGAGCGATATCACAAGGCATTACCCCTGGCAGTCGGCTCGCATTGCGTTCAGCTGATCCCGGATTTCTGTTTCGAGATTTTCGACGAGGACCCGAACTTGCTCCATCGTGTCTCGGTTACGGATGGTTACAGCGTCGTCTTCCTCAACCGTTTCGAAGTCGACTGTTACACATAGGGGTGTGCCGATTTCGTCCTGTCGACGATAGCGGCGACCGATGCTCTGCGAATCGTCGTACTGCGTGTTGAAGTGCGGACGTAGAACGTCGTAAACGCGTCGTGCCGTGGGTGTCAGCTTGTCGTTTCGTGACAGTGGGAGCACTGCAACTTGGAACGGCGCGATGTCGGGATGGAAGCGAAGAACGACTCGTTGCTGCTTGCCTTCACCTTCTTCATCGTAGGCATCAGCGAGGAAGGCGAGAGCCGATCGGTCGGCGCCCATCGCAGGTTCAACCACGAACGGTACGTATCGCTCTTTCTTCTGGTCGTCGAAGTAGGAAAGATCTTTGCCGCTCTTCTCCGTGTGGGCTTTCAGATCAAAGTCGGTTCGATTCGAGATTGTTTCGAGTTCACCCCAACCCCATGGGAATTCGTATTCGACATCGGCAGATGCCTTCGAATAGTGAGGAAGTTCGTCTGGCTCGTGGACACGCAGGATTAGCTTTTCACTGCGGATGCCGTGCGACTTGAACCAGTCCATCGAGAAGTTCATCCAGTAGTCGTGCCACTCATCATCGGTACCAGGCTCACAGAAGAACTCCATCTCCATCTGTTCGAATTCTCGAGTACGGAAAGTGAAGTTGCCAGGAGTGATTTCGTTTCGGAACGACTTACCAATTTGGGCGATGCCAAACGGGATTTTCTTTCGAGATGTCGTTTGGACGTTCTCAAAGTTCACGAACATCGCCTGTGCAGTTTCGGGTCGCATGTAGATCATTGCCGCATCATCTTCGACCGGGCCCATAAACGTTTTGAACATCAAGTTGAACTGGCGTGGTTCGCCGAACGCGCCACCGCAGTTCGGGCAGGCATCACTCTCGACTTGATCTTGCCGGTATCGCTTGTGGCATTCCCGACACTCAACCAGTGGATCGGTGAAGCTGTCGAGGTGACCTGAAGCAACCCAAACGTCAGGGTGCATGAGGATCGAGGCATCTATACCGACGACATCGTCTCGCTCGCGCACCATCGACTTCCACCAGGCGTCCTTAACGTTGCGTTTGAGTTCGACTCCAACGGGTCCGTAATCCCAAACACTGGAGAGTCCGCCGTAGATTTCTGAGCTTTGAAATACGAATCCACGTCGTTTTGCGAGTGAAACAAGGGTGTCGAGACTGGTACCGGTAAGTGTGCGTTTGGCCAATTGAGGTGCTCCGTGTAGTTCGTACCGGGCTGGTGCGACTACGCAAGAAAGACGTCCGCAGGCGGCGGACGCTCGTTAAATTCTACAGTTGCATCGTGAGAATGGCTGGCTAATATGCAGCACACCAAACCAACGTGTTCTATTATTCGCCCATTCTAGAAAAGCGCAGAGGCGCGCATGATCGCAAAACGAGCAACTCGGGAGATTAGAACTTATGGCTAGCGTGATGGCAGGGCAACTTCAAAGCAAGGTCGCATTGATCACGGGCGCTGGGCGCGGGATTGGCGTGGGAATCGCAAATGTGCTGGTCGAACGAGGCGCAGCGGTTGCAGTTTGCGATCTTGATGGCGTAGCTGCTCAGGAAACAGCGGATGCCATTAATGCTGTCGGTGGAAAGGCGATCGGTGGGGCAGTGGACGTTACCGACCCTGATTCGCTCGATCATTTTGCAGGTCGGACGATCGCTGAGCTTGGTGGAATCGATATATGCGTGCCTAACGCCGGCGTCATCGGTGGACGTGGATTCTCTGATCGTAAAGATTTCACAAAGGAAGACTGGGACATGACGTTCGCAGTCAATGTGCAGGGGCTCACGAACACTGCTGATGCTGTTAAAGAGCATATGAAGGACCGTGAAGCAGGGAAGATCGTGATTATCGCTTCGCACGGCGGTCGGAAGCCTCGTGGTGTCGGTGATAAGGGACGAGGGAATGCCCAGCACCCGTATCTAGTTTCGAAAGCGGCTGCGATTCAGTACACACACCTGTTGGCGATGGAGCTTGGCGGCTACAACATCAACGTGAACGCCGTGTGCCCGGGTCGGTTGTGGACGGCAATGTGGGAGTCGATTGCTCTCAACCACAAGGAGTTGAATCCAGCATTCGCCGAGATGACTCCGTACGAGATATTTATCGATCAGATCAAGGTGACCATGCCACTTGGTCGTGAGCAGACGCCTGAGGACATAGGCAAATGCGTGGCGTTCCTGGCTTCCGAGGACGCTTCGGAGATTACTGGACAGGCGATAAACGTAAATGGCGGCGCTGCGTTTAACTAGCGAATCAGGATTTCTGAGAGGGAGAGTCGATCATCGGCGTCTTCACGTTCTCCCTCACCTAAATCCTCTCCCACAGGAAGACGACCTGGACAGAGGACGTTGAAAAGGGGCTGATACGGCGAATATTGTTGGTAAAGCTACGATAACCATCGAGCGATCTGGCGATGCTGTTTGGGACTGGGTGGTTGATCCAGCGAATATGCATCCGTGGATGAGCCGGGTAGTTGGCTAGGCGGCGGTGGACCGTCGGTAGGTTCGAGGTATCGGATCGACTATAAGTACGGGCGGCGAACAAATGAGATCGTGTTTGAGGTGAAGGCAGCCGTTTCGGGGAGATCATATGTGGTGGATACGGTGGAGGGTCCGTATCCGATCCTGATTGGCTACGGTTTCGAGGAGTTAAACGACGGAACGACAACAGAGCTGAAGATCATTATGAATGACCGCTCTAACAGCACGTTCACTACTGTTCTGTTCTTATTCACTGGATGGTTTGCCGGGTGGTTCATGAAGCGACGATTGCGATCAGAGCTTCAAGACATAAAGAGAGAGATAGAGAAGCGATGAACGATCGAGAATTGATGTTTCTGCCGGCGCACAAACAACGCCAGATGGTCGTTGACAAGGAAATATCGTCGGTCGAATTAACTGAGGCGTCGTTGCGTCGGATCGCCGAACTTGAACCTAAGTTGAACGCGTTCATCACGCTCGATGAAGAGGGCGCACTGGGTAGGGCTAAACAAGCTGATATCGATCTGGCTACGGGCACAGTGCCCGGCGCGCTTCATGGGGTTCCAATTGCGGTGAAGGATTTAGAGGTTACGAAAGGGCTTCGCACTACTCTCGGCAGCACATTCTTTGCGGATTGGATTCCTGATTACGATTCAGTAGCGGTCGAGCGACTCCGGTCAACTGGTGCCGTGATTCTAGGCAAGACAAACACACCGGAATTCGGCAACCGGGAAGAGACATTCACGAACATTGCACCTGCATGCAACAATCCGTGGGATCCATCGAGAATGCCGGGCGGTTCGAGTGGTGGCACGGCTGCTGCGATTGCATCAGGGATGTGTTCGATAGGAACCGGGTCGGATGGTGGTGGCTCGGTGCGACTTCCCGCTTCGTTTTGCGGGATATTTGGACATAAACCAACGCATGGTCGGATTCCGCGATTCGGAGGACAGGCGAAACCTGCCTACAACTCGGCTGGTACGACCGGCCCGATGTCGAACGATGTTCGTGACTCGGTGATTCTGAATCAGGCGTTGGTTGGGTTCGACTCACGGGATCCTGGATCGGTGAAGTCCGACGTTCCCGACTATCTCGTCGATCTTGAAGCCGGTGTTGGTGGGATGCGAATTGGCACGACGATGACTCTTGGCATCTCAGACGTAAATGACGATGTTGCAACTGCGGTCGAGGCGGCATGGTCGGCTTTCAGCGAACAAGGTGCCAGAGTTGAAGCATTGGACATCGCATTCGATCCAGTGCCTCGTGATGCCTGGTGGACACTCTGGACCGCTGGGCAGGTCGCAATGTATGGCTACCTTGCCGAAGAACGTCCCGAGAACCTTATGCCATACACACTCGACATGATCAATCATGGCAAGACCCTGAGTGGTGCAGATGTTTCTTCTGCGCTTCGTGATGTTCAGAATCTACAGTTAAAAATGCATCAGTTGTTTGAGGAGTACGACCTCGTATTGGCCCCGACTAACGCAGCCGTAGCGTGGCCACATCTGAATCCGCCCAGTGAGATTGGTTCCAGTAGAAACGACGATGAAATGGCTGGTATCAATTACGGGGCAATACCGTTCACGATGGTATTCAACTCATCGTTCAACCCAGCATCATCGGTACCGGTCGGTTTTGGCGAGGGTGGTATGCCCATCGGAATGCAGATCATCGGTGATTACGACGATGATGCGACGGTGTTTCGAGCTAGCCGGACGTTCGAGAGAGTCCGGTCATGGACGGGCGCAAGACCGATAGTATCTTAGGAGGAACTGTGACTAGTACGATCACTTTGGAGCCTTATGTGGCGAGTTGGACTGACGATGATCCCGATGCCGGCTTCCGAACGATGGTTGCCGAGTATTCGAAGCTCGACGGTTTAGCGACGCTCGAGGTGTTGGCTCGCAACAAGGATATACCGATCGGCGCTATTGTCGCTTTTATCGTAGGCCACTACAGCGCTTCGGGGAGTGCAGCTCTGCTCGAGATAGGGCCACGAGTGATCGGCCAGATGGATTCGCTTGTCCAGAGTGCGGAGTCCACCGGTACTGATGAAGCGCGACTCGAAGCCTACGAATCACTAAAGGCGATCGTTTCCTGGCTGAAAATTCCGCTGCACGATCCCGATTGGCGACCGGCAACTCGTTGACAATCAGGAACTAAACTCTGGAACCCTGCTTTGACCAGATGTCGAGCATGTTTTTCATGCTGGGTGACATGCTTCGGAGCATTGAGACGATCGGAAGGTTGTACGGGCAGCGGGATTCACACTGCATGCACGAGTCACAGGCGGCATGATCGTCGATCTTCGAAATCAGTGATTCACGATCTTGCCACTCGTCTTCGACCCTCGATGTCTCCCACGGGAATTCTGCGAACTTGGCGGGGCCCATGGACCGGTAGTGGTTGTAGATGACGTCGGTGCCGAGGGTGCCAGGTATTTCGATATCCGAAGGGCAGGGCAGGCACAAAGTGCAGATGCGGCAACGTTCGGTAGCAAGTTTGGTCGTCCACTCAGCAACTTCTGCCTCTTCGTTCGCGGTCAGAGTGTAGTCGTCGAGTTGGCTGATGCCGAAATTCTGCACGATCTCCGGGACAGTCGATGCACCAGGTACCGCGACAGTGATCTTTTGGTTCATCAACCATTTCAGCGCTAGCGGAGCAGGGAGGAGCCCAGTGGCTACTGGCTTCATGATCGTTACACCTAGCTTCTTTTCGATGGCGAGCGGAATGAGTTCTGCCAGAGGCTCTCGCTCGACAATGTTCATTGGTACGAGGAATGTATCGAAATTGAATCGTTTTAATGCCGCGACGAGGACTTTTGGATCGGTGTGACCGGTAACGCCGATGTGCCTGATTTTCCCGGCTTCGCGTGCATCGAGCAGCGCTTCGAGTGGACCGCCGAGCCGGATGTCCACATCGTCCATGTCGGCGAGGGCGTGTAGGTGGTAGTTGTCGATGTAGTCGGTCTGGAGTCGTTCCAGCGATTCGTCGATGTGCTGTGCGGCTTCTTCTTTGGTTTTTCCGGCGGTCTTCGACGAGACGATAACGTTTTCACGTTCGCCCTTGAGCGCTTTGCCGAGTTTGATCTCGCTGTCCCAGTAACCTCGAGCAGTGTCGAAGTAGTTCACCCCGAGATCGAGTGCCCGGAACACGATTTCCTTCGAGTGATCGTATTCAGAGGAGCCTAGTTGGGCAGCTCCGAGTCCAACTGGTACTACATCGAGACCGGTAGAACCGAGCGGACGCATTTTCATGGGGAATCTCCGTTGGGTTGAGCGTTCGTCTCAACATGTTACGACGTTATTTGGAAAGTTGTGCCAGTCGTCGTGTTCCTAACTAAATCGCGGCTTTGGCTGTTACCAGTCGGCTACCGATCCGTCGTTGTCGTAGTAGTACTCGCCACCGAGTTCCTTGTGGTAGCCGTAGGCTTCACCGTCGTAAGTCTTCGTGGCTTCTGTTTCGTCGATCTCAACGCCAAGTCCGGGAGTGTCCCAGAGGTCGATGTGACCGTCTTTGACTTCCCACGGCTTTTTTAGAAGACCGTTACCGAGACCGGCATCGACCTGTTCCTGGATCAGGAAGTTCGGCACCACGGCATCGACCAGCATGCATGCCGCTAGAGCCAACGGACCGATCGCACAGTGAGGCATGATGTGCTGGTAGTAGACCTCGGCGTAGTTTGCGATCTTCTTTAGCTCAGAAGGGCCACCACAGTGAGCGACATCGGGCTGCAGCAGTGAGACTGCCTGCTTTTCGATCACTTCACGGAACTCCCATCGGGAGAGAAGCCGTTCACCGGTAGCGAGCGGGAAGGGCACCTGCTCTTGAACTCGCTTCAGTGCGTCGGCATTTTCCTGCGGCACCGGTTCTTCAACGAACATCGGGCGCATGCCTTTGATCTCATTACACACTTCAACCGCGAGTCCGGGAGTCATTTTGCCGTGGAAGTCGAAGCACAGTTCGACGTCGTCACCAACCCACTCGCGCATCGTGTAGGCAGCTTTTACAAACTCGTCGATCCGTGACGGAGGCTCGTGGGCGCGCCAGGTACCTGCGGGTCCAGCTTTGTAGCCGGTGTAGCCGCTTTTTTGGAGCATATCGAGTCGATTCCGGGACTGTTCGAGGCCTTCGTCGGAGAGATCACGGATGCCCCAGTGGGCGTATACCCGGATCTTGTCGCGTACATTGCCGCCCATGAGCATGTAGCTGGGGACGCCGTAGTGCTTGCCAGCAATGTCCCAGAGCGCGGCATTGATGCCTGCGATAGCCGACATATTGTGGGCTCCGCCTCTGAAGAACGAGGATCGGTACATCTGCTGCCAGTGGTGTTCGATTCTGAGGGGGTCTTTACCGATCAGGTATTTGGCAAACTCGTCGATCGCTGCCGGAACGCTCTGCGGTTTGCCTTCGAGGGTGCTCTCCGCCCAGCCTTCGAGTCCGGTGTCGGTGGTTATTCGAACCAGTCGCGTGCGATTACGCGGCGCAAACTGGTCAACTCTTGTAATTTTCATTTTTTAGGTTTAGCTGATGGTTCAGGCAGGTGTCACCGAACTGCTATGACGTAGTGACTTTTGGTCGTATCGATGGTTCGGTGGATTCGCCGAATCATCCGGATGTTAGTCTTTCTTGCGATTAAATGGGGCGGAAGTTGAATGTATTTCGAGTTTGACCCGCCATATTCGAAAACCTAAGATGCTGGTATGTCAACAGAGATAACAGTTCCACAAACGGGTTCAGAAGCACGACGACTCATTCGAGAGGGCAAGTTTTCACAACCAACCTCGGGTGTTGCACCAGGTTATGTGCAGGCAAACGTCGCGATTCTCCCAAAAGATGTCGCGTTCGAATTCCTATTGTTTTGCCAGCGGAACCCGAAGCCGTGTCCGGTGGTTGAGGTAATTGAAGCGGGTGAGGTTGAGGCGGCGTTGACCGCTCCAGGGTCAGATATTCGCTCCGACGTATCGCTCTATCGAGTGTTCAAGAACGGCCAACTTGTCGACGAGCCGAACACGCTCGATTCACACTGGCGCGACGATCTCGTTACGTTCCTGCTGGGGTGTAGTTTCTCGTTTGAACACGCGTTAATGGCGAATGGGATTGATCTTCCGTATTACGGGACCGATCGCAACGTCCCGATGTTCATCACTAACATCGCAACTGCGGAATCAGGCTCGTTTGCGGGTCCGATGGTCGTCTCTCAGCGATGGATTCCCAGCGACAAGGTCGTGAGGGCGGTGCAGGCGACATCTCGCTTCCCCGATACGCACGGTGCGCCAATTCACATCGGCGATCCTGCTAAGATCGGTATTTCCGACATCACTAAGCCCGACTTTGGCGAGGTGTGGGAGCAGAGTACCGATGACGAAGTTCCGGTGTTCTGGGCGTGCGGTGTGACGCCACAGTCAGTAGCGATGGCGTCGAAACCGCAACTGATGATTACCCACTCGCCGGGTCACATGTTCGTGACTGATCTCAAAGACGAAGATCTGGCCGTTATGTAGGGCGGCATTTCCGCATTTTGAATGGCGAACAGACCGTCGACTACTTAGGAACCCCATGCCTGATTCATCAATATTCACAAAAATCGAAGACATCATCCTTCACGACGATATTCGTGGGATGAAGGCACTGCGGCAGCATATGCCGGACGGTTGGCTTGAGGCTGCGGCACAACTGCTACTCGATCATCCGGGTCGGATATTAATAGCGACCGGGTTTTACATATTGCGTGCGGGAGAGCCGGAAACCGATGGCCCTCCCGGCGCAGTGGCGATCGGCGCAGCACTGAAGGAAATGGGCAACACTGTTGCTTACGTGACGGACGAGAAGTGTTCGGTTGCTATGCGGGCGATTGCTGGTGACGACGAAGTTGTTGAATTTCCAATTACGAACCATCGGGAATCGAGTGAATTCGCACACAATTTGCTTGTGAAGCACGCACCATCTGCACTCGTTTCAATCGAACGCGCAGGGTTGCTTGGCGATGGCACTTATCGCAACTGGAAGGGTGTCGATTTCTCAGAGCACAATGCCAAGATCGATCACATGTTTAACGAACATCCTTATTCAGTCGGCATCGGTGATGGCGGTAACGAGATCGGGATGGGCAATATGCGAGCGGTTATTCCTAGCATCGAAAACTTGCCCGATGATCCGTGTGTCACAACGACCACTGAGCTAATCACCGCCAGTGTTTCGAACTGGGGTGGCTATGGCCTGATTGCAGCGCTGTCGGTGAAGACTGGCAAGAATTTGCTGCCGTCCGTTGAGCAGGGCTACGAGTGGGTGAAAGACATCGTTGCTGTTGGAGCGGTGGAGGGGATGTCGGGCGAATCGAAGGACTGGGTAGATGCTCGAGCGCCAGAAGATGACGCCATGTGCTTGCGAGACTTGCACGCATTGTTGGCAGCTGAGGCGCTGTAAACGATAGAGCTCAAAGTCCTCTCCCAAAGGAGAGGACTTTGGTGAGGGTGGAATCGACGGCGCGTCTGTAACGTAGTTGAGCCATCTGTCGTCCTTGGAGTGCCTCAGATTGACACCAATAATCTATCTTAGCGTTTTGTTGTCTCAGCCCACCCGACCTGACGGTTCATCGTCTCTTTCACGACTGTTACAAGCATGAAGGCACCGAATAGCCCGATACCTGCCGTGGCTGATGCTGCGACACCGAGTGAAACGATCTGGGTAATACCACCGATCATTACCGGGCTACTGGCTCCACCGGTGTCAGATATGAAGCGCCAAACTCCGATGAACTCCCCGGGATTGTTTCGTGGTGCGAGATCAGTTCCTATTGTGAATACAAAGCCGGTCGATAATCCGTTCCCGAACCCTGCGAGTAGTCCGACAGCCATCAGTGCACCGAACGACCCCGTCATTGGGATGAGCGCCATTGCAACAGCCAAGATCACGAATGCCGGGATTCCGGTCGATTTTCTCCCCCAGCGATCCATAGCAATCCCAACTACCGGGAATAACGCCGCATCGATAGCAGACGAGGCTGTGAGGATGTACCCAATGTCATCCTTACCGAATCCCTGCTCGCCACCCCAAACCGGAATCAGGAATTCTCGGGCGGCTCGCATGAACTGCAGTACGATCGCCGCGACTCCGGCGGTGGCGAAGTCACGTCTGTGCCGTGATACAACTCCGCCGATCTCCCGAATCATCCCATGTCGTGCACCGGTGATGGTGGGTTCAATCATGTTTCTTGTCGACCATACGATGACGACGAGCGTCAGGAGTGCGACTGCGCCCTGCGCGTAGAACGGAACCCTGATTCCCACGAACTCAGCGAGCAATCCACCGATCAGAGGACCGATAATCGTTGCGATCCTGGAGATACCTCCGAAAAGAGACAGCACTCTCCCCCGTACGTCGATCGGAACCTCAAACGCGATGTATGACTGCCGGGAGATGCTCCATAGAGCGAACGCGACCCCCGCGGTTACACGGGCGGATATCAATGAAGTGAGATTGGGAGATACACCGGCCCAAATCGAAGCTAGTCCGAATAGGACTACTCCGGAATACATCGTTCTACGGAGACCGACACGGGATACCAAAATTCCGGCTGGAACATCGAACGCCATCGTGCCGAAATGGCGGGCTGCGACAGCCACTCCAACGAGGGCTGCAGTGGCGGCCATTTCTTCTTTGGCGAATCCGGGCAGTACAGGGATGAGAATTCCCTGACCCATCGACAGCAGAAACGATGGTACGTAAACGGACCACACGATGGAACGTATGGTAGAACGGACTGAACTACGACCCTGGCCGGTCGGCGGCGCTTGGGGCGTCCCTGCTGAAGACATATTCATCAATCCTAGTCCTGAGGTTGTCGGTACGTGGTGCCGGGATGGATTGAATTGACTCGAATCTGGAGATATCGTCGGTGGATCGGTTATCTCACCCGTTTTGCCTGAAGAAGATCATCACGCTTGGAATTTGATTACAAAAGATTGGTTGCAGCTCCGGTCTCTACCGTTTGGGACGTGTTGACCGACCCAGTGGCAATGGAGCCGCACATGCCTGGTACGGCGAAAGTCGTTTCTACGGAACAAGATGGTTATCGGGTGTCGATGAAGATGCCCATGGGATTCTTGCGCCCGACCATAAATGCTGATGTTCGACTGTCGGATGTCGATAAACCTCGCTCGTTCACGATCGGACTTTCGGGAAAGGCGATGGGAGCGGGTGTAGCGGGGAGCGCAGAAGTTTCGCTGAGTACGACGATTGGCCAGGACTCTTCGACGCAAGTTGCAATGATCGGAGTGGTAACTACGTCCGGGTTACTTGCAAAAGTTCCTGATTCCAAAATCGAAGCGGCTGCTGCCGGTTTCCTCGAGTCGTATTTTTCGAGCGTAGAGCGAGCGGTCGCAGCGAGCTAGAGTAGCTCACCGTTTTCACTTGTGTAGCCGTTTTCGTCGGCAGTTCGAGGCGTATTTGAGTGATCGCCTCTTGTCGCAATTTCGAGTCGATTGCCATCGGGATCATAGATAAACAAGTACTGCTGACCGTCGTGACGTGTCCCAATCCCATCGACAATCTCGACATCGGCTTCAATCAGTGCCTCGGCAGTTGCTTCGATATCAGCGACTTCAAATGCGACATGCTGGCGACCATCTCCACGGGGTCCGATCAACTTTGGAGGATCGATAACGTGGACCATCGAGCCGTCCGGCATTTCGGTCCATGTGAGAGTGTTGCCGTCGATCTGGTGAGGAATTACCTCGATGTTGAGCAGGTCGCGATACATGCCCATGCATTCTGCTCGGTCGTTGATGGGGAGTCCGACGTGGTTGATTGTCAGGATCTTGGTCTTGGAATGGGAAACGACGACTTCGTTTTTACCAGATTTGGTGGTGTAACCGAGTGCGTCGGCGACTCTCGTTGAGGTGCGCAGCCCGCTTGCAGTTGCGAATTCGAGACGATTGCCATCATTGTCGTTGATGAATATGCACCGTTGGCCGTCGTGACGCTCACCAGGGTCGGTGATCTCGGGATAGCCGGAACCTCGCAACGCATCAACCGCTGAATCGAAGTCTTCTACCTCGAACGCAATATGAGGTGACACGAGATTTTCGCCATCTGTCGGCTCGATAAGGTGAACCATCGTTCCGTCGAGAGTTTTGGTCCAGACGATATTTGGTGAATCGACCATCGAGGGAATGACCTGAAGGCCAAGAATATCTCGATAGAACTTGAGGGAAACTCGCCGGTCCCAAATTGGAATTCCGACGTGGTTGATCGTTTTTATTTTGACGGAGCCGGGCATTTACAAGCTCGTTTCTGTCACTTGAGTTCGACAATCATTTCGATTTCGACCGGGATTTGGTTAGGCAGGCTTCCCATACCGACGGCTGATCGGGCGTGCTTGCCGTTTTCACCGAATACTGCGACGAGCAGGTCTGAGCAACCGTTGATTACCTTGGGTTGTTCGCCGAAGTCGGGTGTGCAGTTGACCATTCCAAGCAGCTTTATGACCCGGCTGACGCTGTCGAGACTACCACCGAGGTGCTCTCGAAGGGCGGCAAGTAGCTGAATGCCCACAAGCCGTGCCGCGTCGTAGGCTTCATCGACATTGAGATCGGCGCCGACTTTGCCCAGTACCAGCGTTCCGTCTGGGCGGGTTGGCCCCTTGCCAGAGAGGTACACCAGCTTGCCAGTCGTTACTGCGGGCACATAGTTGGCTACGGGACCTGCAGAGTGTGTGAGGTCGAGTCCGAGTTCTTTTGCTTTGCCGTCGGCATTCATGTGCTAGTTCTCCGGAGTTTGTGGTGCTATTAAATACAGTGAGACCGGCGACAGTATGCACCGGTCTCGTGTGAATTTCTATTCGTTCACTCTATTTCGACGAGTCGCTTTCGCTGACTCGATCAGCAGTGTTATGCCTTCGGTTCGGTCATCGAGAGCGGCTCAAGGACCTTGTCGAGCTCTTCATCAGAAAGATCGGTTTCTCGTAGAGCAACCTGTTTGATCGTCTCTCCGCTTTCCGAGGCGACGTGGGCGAGACGTGCAGCTTCGTCGTAGCCGATGATCGGTGCTAGTGCCGTGCAGATCGCCAGACCCTGCATGACCATTTCGGGGCCTTTGCTGGTTGCGACTAGGCCGTTGATGCACTGTCGTGCGAAGTTCTGGGCGGCCGCTGCGAGTAGATCGATAGATTCAAGCAGGTTGTGGGCTGCCACAGGCATCATCACGTTCAATTCGAAGTTTCCTGATTGTCCAGCGATCGCGATCGTGGCGTCGTTTCCAATTACCTGGGCAGAAACCATCGTTACCGACTCGGCGATAACGGGATTCACTTTACCGGGCATGATCGACGAACCGGGTTGCACTTCTGGGAGGGAGATTTCACCGATTCCCGCTCGTGGACCGGAACCCAGCCATCGGACGTCGTTGGCTATTTTGAGCATGCCAACGGCGATCGACTTGAGCTCACCTGATGCCGAAACAGCGGCGTCGAGTGTGCTCTGCGCCTGGAAGTGGTTTGTGGTCTCTGAAAGATCGAGACCGGTTAGTTCACGCAGTCGAGTGATCACTCGACTGGCGAATTCTGGGTGCATGCCGATGCCGGTACCAACTGCCGTACCACCAAGTGCCAATACTGAAAGTTCAGCAAGTGCTTTTTCGGCTCGCTTGCCGGCGAATTCGAGTTGCCCGGCATAGCCAAGGAATTCTTGACCGAGTCGGATAGGTGTGGCGTCCTGCAGGTGGGTTCGACCGGTTTTCACTACGTTCCAGAATTCTTCTGACTTGACTCGAAGCGAGTCTTCAAGTTCTTTCAAGGCAGGGAGCAGGCTCTCTTTGATTGCACCGGCTGCTGCAAGATGGATGGCCGAAGGGAAGACGTCGTTGGATGACTGCCCCTTGTTGACGTGGTCGTTTGGGTGAACAGGAGTGCGGGAACCGAGTTCACCACCTAGTGCTTCGATAGCCACGTTTGATATGACTTCGTTGGCGTTCATATTGGTCGATGTGCCAGATCCGGTCTGGAAAATATCGACAACGAACTGGTCGTCAAACTCACCGTCGATCACCCGCTGTGCTGAGGTGATGATGGCGTTGGCGATCTCTTCATCGAGAGCGTTTAGATCGAGGTTCACTACAGCAGCCGATTGCTTGATCTGGCCGATGGCTTTGATGAACGAACGCCCCAATCGAAGGTTGCTGATTGGAAAGTTGAGTTCGGCTCTGCGTGCGTTACCACCGTAGTAGGCGTCTGCCGGAACTTTCAATTCACCCATTGAATCGCGTTCGAGCCGCATTTGCTGCGAAGCCATCATTCACTCCTGTTATTGTGGATATCTCGTTCGTATTGGTAAAGCATTTTCGTCAATGCTCAACGAAACGAGCGCAAATAATGATAATCCCGAGATGGCGTTACGGACCGCGCGATTCTTATGAGCGTGGGAGCGGTTTGATGACTGCGATTGCGCCACCCAGAACGGTTGCAACTGCGGCTGCCCAAAAAACCATCTCAATACCCCATTCAGTAGCGATCGGGCCAGACGCAGCGGGACCAAGAAGCATGCCGATTGAGTAGAGAGCTTGATAAGAACCCATGGCGGTCGCTCGTATGGCGACAGGCGCTGATGCGAGCGCCAGGCTGATGAGCACGGTGTTCATGACGCCTCGACCCGCGCCATTCAGTGCCTGGAGTGTGCCCAGCGTCATCAGATCGGTCGTGATTGTCATTGCGATTAGCGACAGCAGCGTCGCAACTACGGCAATCATCACCGCAGCGGTAGGCCCATAGCGTTGGGCGATCCATGGAGAAATAGCCGTGCCGATGACGGCTGCAAGAAGTCCCGCGGTGGTTATGTATCCGATCTCAGACTTCGACGCTCCGAGGTTTTCGGCGTGAATAGGCAAGAACCCAAAGTTCACACCGAACGTCACGAACTGAAGGGTTATTGCGATTGCGGAAACCCGGAGCAGTAACGGGGTTTTAAGAACATTGAACAGGGTAAAAAACGAGTATCGGGTAGTAGCGATAATCCGAGGTTCGGGAGAAGAAAGTAATAACAGTGCACCAGCGAATCCGATTCCTGCCGCACCGTAAAAAGTGCTCAAGTTACCGAAGTAATCGGCGACGATGCCCCCGATGAACGTCGCAGTTACCAGCGCCATCGTGTTGACCGACATGATGATCGCCATCGCCCTCGATGTATTGTTCGCAGGGTAGTACGAAGCGAACAGCACACTTATCGCGACCCAGCCAGCAGCGGCGACACCGGTGAGAGTTCTCGCAGCGAACAACGACCACGGATCGGGCGATAGTGCCAGCCAGACAGCACCGAGAGCACTGAGAATTAACGCACCTACTGCAAACGGTTTCCGCCCAACAATGTCTGAACCGGCACCTATCGGAATTCGCAGTAGCAGTTGACCGATTGCATACGAGGCAATGACGATGCCAACCATTTCGAGATTCGCGCCGAGTTCTTGCGCGTGAAGAGGAAGGACGGGGACGTACAGGTAGAGTGAAATCCAGAAAAAATACGTGGCGACAGCGACTGTGATTATGTAACGCGTCATCGATTGTTCGTTCGGTTCATCGACCGTTGCGGTATTTGGTTCAGCGGAAGATGCTTCGTTGCCAGTTGGAGTCACTTGTAAAGGCCCCCAAAGGCGGCTTCTCTTCTTTTTGAGATTCTCATGCGATTTAGTCGTATATCACCTTGAAACTAGCTGTTAATAATTGTCACCCAAGCGCTAAGCTCCCACTGTCGAGACATCAAGCGGAAACGCACGAATCAGCTGCTGTAAAATTCGAAAGTCGTCGACGTTGAGCACCTGCGTCATGTTTACAGGTTATTGACATAGCGAACCCACCCGGCGCTATTTGCCTGGTTCATGTTTCATTCAGGCTTTGGGAACTTTGGCAGATTCTAGAAGCTCACGTAGCTCATCGAGAAGGTGTTCCGGCGGTCTGACGGATGGTGGGCGTGGAGGACCGACCGGCAAACCTACAGCTTCCATGGCCGCTTTAATGAACGGTCCTTCACCACCTGTAACCTCTACAACCTTGTTGCGCCACAAATTCCACTTCCACTTGAACGAAGCCAGCTTGGCTTTAGCCGCAGAGTAGTCACCTTGTTCAAGCAATTGCCATATCTCTAGCGGGTACTCAGGCCAAAATCCGCTCAGATGGGTGATAAATCCTCGAGCCCCCAGAAGGTGACTCGACGTTTGCTCGCCGGAGTTGTCGATCATTACCAGCGTGTCTGAAAGCGCCAGCAGCACCTGTCGGTAGTGCTCAGGGTTGGATGAAGACCACTTCAGTGAGCGTACAGACTCCATATCCGACAGACGCTTGAGAAGGTCAAGGCTCATGGTGAGACCTTCCCACCACGTGTGGTAGATCATCAACGAGACGTCGGATTCCTTCGCGACCATCTCGAACAGGCGAAGGACATCCCCCTCAGTTGGGGTGTAGTAGTAAGTTGGGCCCAGTTGTGCACCGTCGAGGCCCACGTCAGAAGCGTGGCGTGCCAGTTCGACGATAACCCGCGCATCAGTGTGCTGGATGCTTGATAACACTGGGACTTCACCCCGAGCCGCTTCGAGTGCTGTGGTCATGACGAGCTTCCGCTCTTCTACGTTGAGTGTCGGATGTTCTCCTCCGGCTCCTCCTACCAACAAGGATCCTTGACCCGTGCGAACTCCGCGGTCGATCATGAACCGTATATTTTTGTGCAGAGCCTCGAGATCGAGGGAATAATCCTCGGCAAAGGGTGTGGCCACGGCCACCATGGGTCCGCAAAGCCAGTTTCGCATTTGATCTGATTCCACAAACTTTCTCCTTCCTAATGATCGTTGATGCTCATCGATAGGGTTCTGTCAGAACTCGGCGTCGGGGCAGAATAGCATCGTTCCTCATTTACCGAGACGGTCTGTTCATGTCCTGCCCGCGCTGGATGTGGCATAAATCCAGTTTGGCGAGTCCTGTGAGGATCGAACCCACGACCTGCGGATTAAAAGTCCGTTGCTCAACGAATTCTTGGCGATACAACTGCTGATTCGATAAAAGCTGACGCAGAATTTGCTGCTTAGTCAGATGCAATTTTTAAAAGATATAGCAGCTGATCCCCACTCAGCAGACGAATCGTCGACCGAGCTTCGGGTGACATATCAAACTAAAAAGTAAACCAGTGTTCGGGAGGTCGGATTCTCCGTTCGCAACGGGAGGAGAGTCGACTGGACGATGTCAGCGAGCTACATGTCGCGGATGCCACTTGGCCGACGGCGCGGTTGGTGCGGTCCAGCGAGACGTCTGTTCGTCGTAGAGGCCGTGACGATTTCGAGTAAGAGCGCGTTGGCGCTCATTAATCGGCGGAGAGTTATGGCGGACGCTGAGACGTGCATATGATTCGCCACACTTTACTAAAGCGGGGCATCGGTCTTCGAGAAATCGGATCTACAGCACTAAACGGTTACCGATCCGTCTTTGCCGAGTACACCGCTGATTGCTTCGAGCATCCCGAGGTGACGATTGGCGTGGGCGATGTATCCGACCATAGCGTCGCCAACGTTCGTTTCGTTGTCGTGCCAGTCGGTAAATGGTGCGTTGAAAGAAGTGTCGTCGAATTTGCCAACCCTCTTTTCGAGAAGTTCAAATGCTTCGCTAGCGTAAGAACGAACCCGTGCCACACTCGGCAATGGCAGCGACTGTCCGGATTCGTTGCCAAGCCCGGATCCGGCTCCCCACATCCCAAGATCAACTCCATCGAAGCCCCATTCGTCTGCGACACCGGCGAATTCCCAAAGCTCCGGGGTTCTCTCATCGAATACAGGTGATAGCAACGCCTGTACGTAGTCAGCCCATCTTGCCATATGCCAGAGGTGCCACTTGCACGATGGCGCGGTGGCCGCGGGCCACCTGGAGGCTTCTTCTTCGGTGAGGGTGTCGACTGCCTGTAGCAATTGGCTGTCGAGTTTATTGAGTCGGGCTGAAACGATCTCTGACGGTGTTGGGATAGGCATTTTCTATTTCTGAGAAATGATTGATCGGGAACAGGCTAAATTTTTTTAAGGAAACCGAAGCATATTGTCTATGCGTGGAGCCTCTCCCATTCAGGATCGGGATGGGATGCGATGAATTCGTGATCGAGTTCGTAGCCAAGTCCCGGCTTATCGGGCAGGTGGAGGTGGCCGTCACGGATGTCTAGCGGTTCGGTGATTACCGAGTTGTAGTTTTTCAGCCCGTGTTCAGTCATCTCGAGTCGATAGATATTCGGAACGTTCATCAGTAGGTGTGCGCCGGTAATTACGTTGAAAGCGCCGGAAGCATCATGAGGGCTGATCGGCACGTAGTAAGTCTCGGCGAGGATTGCGATGCGCTTCATCTCAGAGATACCACCGGTCCAGCAAATGTCGGGCATGATGTAGTTGACCAAACCTTCTTGCAGGTACGGTGCGAAATCCCAGCGGGTGTACTGGCGTTCACCGATGCAGAGGTTGATATCAGTGTTCCGACGTAGCTGCCGATGTGCGTCGAGGCTTTCTGGCTGGAGCGGTTCTTCGAACCAAGTCAGATTGTGCTTCATCATTCGGTTGCACATTTCGGTGGCGGTCGAAACATCGAAGTTGCCGTGGGCATCGATCATGAGTTCGATACCGGGACCGACTGCGCTTCTCAACTCACCCATGAGGTTGTCGGCGTACTCAGCACCGGCGGGTGAGATTTTGCCGTCGATGTAGCGTCGGTGTTTCTTGCCCATTTCGGGGCCGAATGGATCTAGCTTGAGGGCCTGATAGCCGAGAGCTACTTGCCGTTTTGCGTCGGCGACACAGGCATCAATGTCGTCGATGGAAGAAACGTGCGAATAGACGGGAACCGACTCGCGCATTTTGCCGCCGAGGAGATCCCAAACAGGGCGACCGGTCGCTTTTCCTTTGATGTCCCAAAGGGCCATGTCGACTCCGCTGGCGAGTGTCGTTCCGAAGCCGCGGGATCCCAGAGTGCCGAAACGGCGGTAGATGCGATGCCAGATGGCGTCGATGTCGCTGGCGTCCAGCCCGACCAATCCTTCAGCGAAGTCCTGACCTTCCAGATCGTTCTTAAGCATTTCATAGGCACGGCCAACTACTAGAGCTCCGCCACCACCGGAATTAGTTGATTCACCAACTCCGGTGATGCCTTCATCGGTGTCGATTTCAACGAACAACCAGGAGCGATTGCTGCTTTCAGGCCGGGTGAGATATACGCGTAGATCGGTGATTTTCATGATCGAGATTCCTATGGACAGCCTTGAACTCTAGTTTTGAACTGATGCCAGACAGAACTGTCGGATGACTGAGGCGACCGGATAGTACACCTCTTTCGGTGGTAGACTCCGCCCGAACTTCGAGAATCACTAGAAAAGCCGGCGATCGGCAGATGCTGCTGGCCTGGTATTTCAGGAACTGACACAGATGAGATTTTGCTACGCCCACCGCCGTTTCACTCTTTACCCGCAGTCGATCGACAGTTGGAACCTCGCACCAGAGAATTACTCAGACGATTTTCTGACGAAGACCAAAAGCCTCGGATTCGACGCCATCGAAGTCGGTCTCGAGGTGATGATCCAACTCGGCACCGAGCAGAAGATCAAAGACTTCGCCGCGAACTTTAGGAATTTCGGTCTCGAAGTCGGGTGCATCCGAGCGGGTGGCACGTTGCACGACGCACAGAACGGTCCGCGAAACCGTGAGCGTTTGGACGACGCGATCAGGTACGCAGGCTGGAGTGGCGCAGAGGTCGTGAATGGCGCGATGAGTGCTCAGATGCGACACCCCGAAAGTTTTCCGGGTGCGGGGAGCGGCCGGCCGGTATCGCAGGACGCCTCGAGAGACAACATGCTCTGGGTATACGAGGACCTTGCGCCGGTGTTTCAGGCTGCGTGCGCCAAGGCTGCGGACGCAGGAGCGAACATCACTGTCGAAGTTCACCAGAACTCCCCGGTCGATAACTCGTGGTCGGGGTTGTTGCTGCACGGATTGGTTGACCGACAGAACTTCGGAATCAACCCTGATATTGGCAACGTGCTCTGGACATACGACGTTCCTGAAGAAAATTTCGATGATTCTATCGAAGCTCTTGCTCCCGTCGCAAAGTACTGGCACTGCAAGAACCTCCACACGATCTATCATGCTGAAAACAATCGATCAGTATTCGTGCGAGTTCCGCTCCCTGACGGTGAAATCGATTACCGATACGCCATCTCTGCCATGCACGCTGCTGGCTACTCTGGCTACATGACCATTGAGGGTGTATCGGCTGGTGACCAGTGGGCCAGCGATGGGAAATCGATAGCGTACGCGAAGGCGATCTGGGACGATCTGGAGTCGTAAACTCCGCCTCCGAAGGTAAACATGAAGAAAGCCCCGGCAGTGCGTCCGAGGCTTTTCCTTTTCTTCGACGAAAACGTGCCCGAAAGTCCAATCAACGGCGAGAGTTGGATGTATGCCCGCGCGACACGTTCTTGTGTAGAACTGATTGATGAACTTAACGCAGTAGATTCGGATCAGCAGGGGCAACTGAAATGAACAATCGAAACAAGCCAATGAACGTTCAGACGCAGGTTCAGGTCGCCACGCGATCGACCTCACTGGTTTCGTTCTTGTTTATCGCTCTTTTCGCTGCTCTTGTGACGGCGATGGCGTTTATCGGCTAATTTGCAGGCTTGGACAGGGTCGTTTTGGATTCCGTAGCATCCGGATCCTCGACCTTGACCGGTCTCGCCAAAACCAGCGCGACGATCCCGATAACGAAGATCCCGACGACCAACATGAACGATGAATCGAACGATCCTGTTGAATCGTGAACTGCACCTGCCACTAATGGCGCACCCGTACCTGAAGCAATCATTCCGACCTGCATCAGGCCCATTATTCCGCCGAATTCTTTCATGCCGAACGCTTCTTGTACGACGAGAACGATTAGCGCACCGAGTCCGCCGAACCCAAGTCCAAACACAAAGATTCCAACCCACATAAGGGGAGCAGCATCGACTTGGGCGATGATAAAAACTCCGATTGCCTGAAGCGAAACCGAGATTATCGTAGCGATCCGGGCAGTGATGTTTTCGCTCGCTCGACCGAATGCAAGTTTGGAACCAATCCCCATTCCCGCAATTACGCTGATAGCGGTCGTAGCGACTGCCGGCGTGAAACCACTTTCTTCGAAATGTTGCCGGAGCTGAGTCAGGACACCTTGATATGTGAACGTTGCGGCGACAAGCCCGATCATCACCAGCCAGAAGTTACGATTCATGAGGGCCTCTCTGACGGTAATACCTGTCTGGGAGGCAGCACGAGCGATCTGTGCCAGATCACCTCGCCCCGTGCGGTTCATTTCGGATTCGATCTTGTTTTCGTCCTCAACAATCACGAACAGGGCGACCGCACCAAGTGCAGCCATGATGAGTCCGAACGTGAGGTACGCCATCTCCCAACTGAGCGAGGCGATGATTGCGGCTGCAAGAGGCGGCATTGTTATTCCACCGAAGTTGTTGCCCGCCACAACCGCGCCCATTACACGTCCGCGGGTTTTCGGGAACCAGAGACCAACCATCTTGCCGACTGGCATGATCGTTGCACCCGGAAATCCGGCATAAACGAGTGAACTAAACAGATACCAGTGCCATAACTCGGTGATGAGTGGCCGAAGCAGGAATCCCGATGCGATCAGCAGAAGTGAGATGAACATGACCGGTCGTATACCGATTCGATCGCTCAGGTTCCCAACAAATGGTGCGAGGATTCCAGAGATGAACGAAAACGCTAGCGATAGGTTCAATTGGGTTTGTGTCCAGCCGAATTCCTCTTTGAGCGGACCAGCGAACTCTCCGAAAGAATATTGCGTCATGCCGACCGAAAGACCCGTCGACAAAAACACGACGACAGCGATTGGGTAGCCCCGGTAAATTCGACCCAGCATAGGAACAGTCATTACTCGCCCTACCGCACCTGAGTTGAAACTGAAGGCAGCTCACGTTTGCAAATGAACGGAACGATCTCGATATTGTTCAAGTTGGATGTATACTCCGCCCGCGTTCGGAATTGAACCGGGCGCTGGTTCGATTTAACGTGAGTCACGGTAGCACCAGAACGTGCGCAGTGGGCTTGTGTTCAGGTAAGTGTCTCGTCACTCGTGGAGTTTATTTTGAGACCCAGCAATGTTCGTGCAGCTATCAACAACGGCACCATTTCTCACAACCTGACGCTGACATTCCCGGAACCTACGATTGCTGAATGGGCCGGTTACGCAGGTTTCGAAGGTTTGCATCTCGATATGGAACACGGTGTGTTCGATTGGGAATCGGCAGAGATGATGTGCCGGGTCGCCGATATGCACGGCATGACCTGTACGGCTCGAATTCCAAACACGGAAACGGACACGATATTACGAGCGTTCGACCGAGGCTTGATGGGCATTTTGTGTCCGCACGTCGACAATGCAGAACAGGCGCAGCGAATCGCAATGGCATCGAGATTTGGACCCGAAGGCGAACGATCGTTTGGCACTTCACGTGGTCGAGACTACGGTATGCATAACATGACTCCCGTCGAGTACATGGCGGCTTTCAATCGTGAAGCGACCGTCGCGATTCAGATTGAAACGAAGAATGCGGTCGATACGATCAAAGACATTCTCGACGTTGAAGGAATTGACCTGATCACGTTTGGACCACAGGATCTAGCGCAGTCGCTCGGTCATCCCGGCCACGCCGATCATCCGGAGGTGCTGGAGGCAATGGAATCGGTGGTAGCGGCGGTTCACGATCGGGGGAGGTTGATGTCTTCCGATGTCGAGCGGGGAATCAATCTTGTCCAGTGGCTACCTGCGCAACTCAAGGACTGGTTAGAAGAGTCACGTTCGAAATAACGCAGGGGACATTCCAACAACCAACTACACCTCGAGGACAATTTCCAGATATATGACAACAGCTACTACACAGACAAAATACGAACCCGTTGCCGGTTGGGCAAAGCTTCCCATGGGAGTCACGTTCCGTGGCGACGCTACTTCGGTAGCAGTCGACTCACATGACAATGTCTACGTTTTCAACCGGGGTACTGACCCCATTGCAGTATTCGATCCCGAAGGTAATTTTGTCCGAGGCATGGGACACGGAGCGTTTGTTCGACCGCACGGTATAGAGATCGACGCGGACGATAATTTGTTTCTCGTCGACGACGATGGGCATATCGTCCAGAAGCGCACTAACGATGGCGAAATAATATTTACGCTGGGGACTCAGGGTGAATCGTGTGAATGGCAGAGCGGTGGTATGTTCAATCGTCCGACCGACATTGCTATTCATTCTGGAACGGGCGAGTTGTTCGTTTCCGACGGGTACGGAAACTCTCGGGTCCACAAGTTTGATCCCGATGGCAAGCACATCACGTCATGGGGCGAACCGGGAACCGATCCTGGCCAGTTCAGCCTGCCGCACAACATCAGCATGCTTGGAAACGACAGGGTGGTCGTAGCCGACCGAGAGAATTTTCGCTTACAGATATTTACGACCGATGGTGAGTTTGTCGAGCAGATTCATATCCACCATCCGATGTCGGTAACTCAGGGCAAGGGTGACGACGCTGCGTTGTACGTTGGCGAGATGATCCCCCCACCGGTGCAGCAGGGCGTACGTAACCTGGGAGCGATGATCGCTGTGCTTTCACCTGAAGGGGAATTCTTGCAGCATCTTGGTGGTCCGTTACCAGGGCAGGGTGTAGATCAGTTCACGGCTCCACACGGAATATCGACTGACTCCGAAGGCTCTGTATACGTAGCAGAGGTTGCATGGACGAACTATTTCTCGAAACCCGAAAATTCGGGAACTGAAGAACTTCCTCTTGGCGAAGTTGTGAGTCTTCGCAAGTGGAGGTGTGTGTAGAAATGTCCTCCGGCACTTGTTGTGCCAATCCAGTTATTTCAGGTCTTTAGCCAACGCGAATCAGGAACGAATCATGGTCAACGCCGCAACATCAGCATCCGTCTACGAGCCAGTCCCGTACTGGGCCAAACTACCGCACCCGATGTTCTTCAAGGAAGCTACTTCGGTGGCGGTCGATTCAAACGACAATGTCTACGTTTTCAACCGAGGCGATCACCCCGTCATCATCTTCGATAAAGAGGGCAATTTCCTCGAGACGTGGGGTGCTGGCGAGTTTGTTCGGCCGCATGGCATTACGATCGATGCGAACGACAATCTGTTTCTTGCAGATGACGATGCCCACATGATTGAGAAGCGCACGAAAGATGGCAAGCTGATCTTCCGAATGGGAGAGAAAGGCAAGGCGGCAGCGTGGCAGGAGGGCGATCCATTCAATCGTCCGACACATGTGGCGATCCAACCGGATTCAGGGGATCTGTTCATCTCAGATGGCTACGGGAACTCGCGAATCCACAAATACGATTCTGATGGAACCTACATCAAGTCGTGGGGTGAACCGGGTTCGTTGCCGGGGCAGTTTTCACTTCCGCACAACATCGCCATGAACGGAACGGACAAGGTGACCCTCGCTGACCGTGAGAATTTCCGACTTCAGACATTCACCACTGACGGTGAGTTCGTAAAGCAGATTCACTCACATCGTCCGATTGCGATCACAAACGGAAAGGGCGCCGACACGAACTTGTACGTCGCCGAAGCCGGTCCGCCTCCGGTTCAGGAGGGTGTTCGCAGACTGGGCTTGCGAGTGGTTGTGATGGATCGTGAAGGCAACGATGTCACTCAATTCGGTAACGAGCACGGTGGCGAGGGGCATGATCAGTTCATTGCACCCCACGCGCTCGCTGTCGATTCGGAGGGTTCGGTCTATATTGCCGAGGTTTCGTACACGGCGTTCGGCTCACAGCAGGACCCAGTCAGAGAGGTGACCAGCCTCCGCAAGTGGAAACGTGTCAGTGGATAGCTTTCAACAAAGGAGAGAACGATGAGTCCGGCAGGCGGAAAATTAACGCCTGAAGAGATCGATGAGTTTCTCGCGCAACCGATTATCGCTCGAATCGGAACCGTCAAGCCCGATGGATCGCCTCATGTGGCAGCTATGTGGCAACAATGGGACGGAGAGGCGATGTGGGTCATTCCTCGTAGTCGATCCAGTTGGTATGACAATCTGAGCCAGGAACCTCGTGTGTGCATTCTGTGCGCAGACGATGTGAACCCTGAACACACGCGGGTGACAATCGAAGGTATTGCCAAGGTTGTGAAAGGTCCGATCGCTTTGGTGGGTCGGACCAAGGATATTGCCGATGAAATGGCGGTGCGTTATATGGGATACGACGGACCGACGTATGCTTCGAAGACCGCTGATCGGCTGCGGTATCTGGTGAAAATCACACCGACAAAAATCACATCGTGGCGTGGTGAGTGGCATCCTCGTTACATCGTTACCGAGAACGATTAGGAACTGAAGCTTCTAGTTGTTGGTCGAAGCTAGCGAGTTTTTCGCGGCCCAGATCCTGATCTGAGCACCGTGTTCCTGATAGTGAAGCACGGTGCATGAATCGATCATTTCTCGGAACGGGTCGAACGGTTCGAAGTAAGCGCTCGGCGCTTTCGCAAGTTGATCGCGTAGCGACCTGTGTACCTGCTCCATCTCTTCAACGGTTCGGCGTGGTTCGTTTTCACTCTTCGTCTGTGCTGCTTCGGCGTTGAATCGATCGACATCGCCCACTGGCTCGATCTTTCCGCTATCGAGAGACGTGACCAACTCCCACTCCCATGTTGTGATGTGCCCAACAATGTCGGCCACCGACTGTTTTTCGAGCACGCCCGGTTTCGCCATGTCCTCGCTGACAAGGCGGTTAAGCGAGTTCCTGAACTGTCGCCAGCTATCGTCTATTGCGGCAAGTACTGCGCTTTTGCGGTCTTTCATGGTCGTTTGCCCGAATCTCCAAAATGCGTTGACAGGATACGTTAGGGGGACTAGCGTGGCGACTCTGCGCAGAGTCGTGGGAATGGATATCAAGAAAATACGATGGTGGCGAAGATATGACTAAGGTTGGCGAAGGTAAATTTCAGTACGAAGTAGACCGCGACTGGTTGCGCCACAAGCCAGCTTTCTGGGAGCTAGGGCAGTGTGCCGACGTTGGAGTCGACTCTCAGGACCGTGTGTGGCTGTTCAGCCGCTCAAAACATCCGGTTACATGCTGGACAACAGAGGGTCAGTTCATCGGGTCGTGGGGCGACCTCGGTCCCCTTGAAGGAGAATTCCGGGTTCCGCATGGTGTGTTCGTCGATAAAGACGATCACATCTGGCTTGCTGACCACCAGACCCACCAGATGACGAAGCACACCGAGAATGGCGACGTGCTCATGGAGCTCGGTGTACATGGTTATGCCAACATCACGGTCACATCTACGAACGAGCAGGGTGCGCCGTTCAACATGCCGACCGGACTAGCTACAACTACCGATGGACGTCTTTTCGTATCTGACGGCTACGCCAATCGAAGAGTCCACCGATTCAGTGCTGACGGCGTACTTGAGCATTCATGGGGCGAGGCAGGCAAGGGACCAGGGCAGTTCTCGATTCTTCACAAGGTCGGAGTCGACAAGAACAACAAAGTCTACATCTGTGACCGTGAGAACAACCGGGTTCAGATCTTCGATGAAAACGGGAATTACCTGACTGAATGGACCGACCTCGTTGGCCCCGGTGATATCTTCTTCGATGACGATGTCGTCTACATCGTCGAACAGGGCGGTGGAAACGGTGTTTCGATCTGGACACTGGAAGGTGAATTGATCACACGTTGGCGAGGTAATCCCGACGCGTGTCAGGCCGCTCACGGTGGTTGGTTCGATTCGAAAGGCAACATCTACGTTGCTGAGATCGGCGAACCGGGGAGCGGCCAACGAGTAACCAAGTTCAGCTTGATTTAGCCTGAACTGAACTATGACTCCTCTCTCCCTGCAAGGGAGAACGCTAGGTAGAAAGCAAAGAAAAGCCCCGACCTGATTTATCAGGTCGGGGCTTTTTCGAATTTCTAGATTGCTGGAGATTAGACAAGTAGCTCTCGTAGTTCAGAAACGTGCGTGTCGCCGCGGAGACGGCCCAGTGCTTTTCGTTCGATCTGTCGAATTCGCTCACGGGTGAGGTTCAGTTCGCCTCCGATTTCTTCGAGAGTTCGTGGGCGACCGTCGAACAGACCGAATCGAAGCTCGAGAACACGACGTTCTCGATCCTGCAGGTGACCCAAAACAAGGTCAACTTGTTCTCGCATCGACGACTGTGCGGCAACATCAGCCGGTGCCGGTGCGGTGATGTCCTGAATCAGGTCACCAAGCTCGTTCTCCGCATCCTCGCCAATTGGCGTTTCGAGAGAAACAGGTTCCTGCGACATCTGAAGAATTTCAGATACTCGTTCAATCGAGAGCTCAACTCGCTTAGCGAGTTCCTCGACGGTTGGCTCGCGGTTCAGCTGCTGCCCCAGCTCACGACGTGCTCGCATGATCTTGTTCAGCGTCTCAACGACGTGAACTGGAATGCGAATCGTTCGTGCCTGGTCAGCGATCGCCCGGGTGATTCCTTGACGGATCCACCACGTTGCGTATGTCGAGAATTTGAATCCCTTGCGGAAGTCGAACTTCTCGATTGCTCGCATCAGACCGATGTTGCCTTCCTGAATGAGGTCAAGCATCGAAAGTCCACGGTTAAGGTGCTTCTTGGCAACGCTGACTACGAGTCGTAGGTTGGCTTCACCGAGGTGTCGTCGTGCTTTCTCACCTTCTTCTCGTACACGCATGATGTGTGCATTGAGGACAGGTGTGAGCGGCTGCAATTCGGCAAGGAAATCGGGTTTGACTACTTCGTCGGGCAGATCGTTCAGGATCGGATTAAGACCCAGAATGTCGACCATGTCAGCCGCAAGTAGGCGGGAAAGAACAGAGAGCTCAACCACCAGCTTGTGTGCCTCATCCGGTTCAACGCCGAGGGCATCGGAGAGATAGTTGATCAGTTCGTCTTCGCGTTTGCCGTCTACGAGTGCGCGTAGATCAGGATTGGCGAGTGCCTGACCGAGAGTAACCGGGGTTTCGAGACCGAGGTACTTTGCAACGGCCGACGAAGTATCGCCAACGGGACCGAGCTTCGTAAGAATCTCTGTGATGGTAGTGAATGGATCGGGTGTACCGATTTCGATGTCGCCCTGAATCTCCTTCTCGATCGCTTCGAGTCGCTGAGCAAGCTCAACGGCTCGTGCAAGCACAACTTCGTCTGCTGCAGTCAGTAGGGCAACGCGACCAATCTCACGAAGGTACATCCTGACGGTGTCTTCGGCAAGTTCGGTTTCTTGCACTTCCTGCTGGAGAGCATTGGTGATGCTGGTTGAAGAATCGGATGCCCGGGCTGCTTCCCACATATCCAGTTCTGATCGGGTTACGGCAGTAGCACCGCTCTCCGTCATCTGGTTCGCTTCGTCTTCAGTGCCTTCCATTCGAGTGAAGGAGGTTGTGTAACCATCTTCGCCCTCAAGGGCTGCTGACACGTCGTTGACGCGGGTTGATCGTCGCTTTTGGGCCAACGGTTGTTCCTTTCGGGCATTCTTTGCCCGTACCTGAACTTATCGAATATCCGGACAGATATTTAATCTCAGGTTTTCGTACTAGTGCCTCTCGCGCGGTCTGCCCCGCTTAATCTGCGGGGCATCATTTAGGTTGAGAATGGTGGCAAGCACTCAAGTTTTAGATGTTTCCAGCACTGGATGCGATGCCGTATGACCGTGATCAAGATTCGCCCGAACCCGGCTATACACGTTTGCCAATTCAACCGACTTTTCATTCTACGACATCCGATACCGGTTCTAAAAGGGGGTGCTTCTGGATTGATTACGAAATCCGTCATCTCAAAGGCAGATTTACTTTGGGAAAAGCGCGAAATAACCGGTTAATCCCAGTTGATTACGAACTTGCCAGGCGCACCTGAAGAGAATTCTTCGTAAGCCTTGGGCGCTTCTTCGATTGTTGATCGTGAGGTGATGACCGATCCTAACGGAACGTTGCGTTCAGCTGTGAATCTGGCCGCTTCGGCGAGACCAAACGTCGAAAATGTCCACGAACCTAGAAGTGTCAGATGGCGATGGATTATGTGAGGGGTTGGCTCATAGGTGACTTCCCCGCCTTCGCCAACGAGGCATGTACGACCGAATACTCGAGTCGATTCCACGGCCGCCACTCTGGTTACCGGTAATCCTGCCGCTTCCAGGCTGGCGTCGGCACCATCACCGTTTGTAATAGCCCGAATCTGTTCCGGTGCATCGTTGTTCGATGCGTCGACAGTCGCCCAGGCGCCTGAATCCGCTGCCATTTTGAGTCGTTCGGGTGAAACATCCACGGCGATTATTCGCGCACCCATCTCGGTGCCAAACAGAGTTGCTGCGAGTCCTACCGGGCCTTGACCGAACACAGCAAGCACGTCGAGCCTGGATACTTCCAGTTTCTTCAACGCTTGAAACGCAGTGCTGGCGCCGCATGCCAGATAAGCGCCAACTTCATACTCGACATCGTCAGGAAGCATGACACACGTCGACTGGTGGGCGACCATGTAGTCGCCGTGGCCACCGTGCATCGAGCCGCCGTAATAAAGCTTTTTGTCGGGTACTTTGCACAACTGTTGCCAACCGGTGAGACAGTAATTGCATTCGCGGCAGCCTTCGTAGTGATGCTGAATAATCCGATCACCGATTCTCAGGTCCTTAACGTTCGGACCGAGTGCGACGATTTCGCCACAAGGTTCGTGACCGGGGCGCATGAGTTGACCCGCGTAGTCGTTTGGTGTGTTGGATCGGTAGCGTCCGAAGTCAGATCCGCACAATCCAGAAGATCTCAGCTTAATCAGCACCTGCTCGTTACCAGGATCGATGTCTGGAAAGTCGATCACTTCAGCGACACTGTTCCCGTGAAATGCGACTCCACGCATGAACTAATCTCCTGATCGTTTGCACCGGGACAACTTAGCTGCATCGAAATTTAGCGCAGTGTATATCAGGGATTCCATGCAAATGACCTTTGCGGTTCGGTAAAACCGGCAGTAAGCTTCACCCGCCCGACTTACATGACAAGAATGCGGCGCAGCCGCGATTGGGACCTGTAAACATGGTGGACACGTTCAGTTACGATACTCTTTACTCAGAGAAATCAATCGATGACCCTCTGAAACCGGCGGCACACGCAACGTACGATTTCGCTGTTGCCTATCCGGCACCAGAAACGATTCCGATGGACGGCTTGATTCAGGCGCTTCAGGTAGCAGTTGATTCTGACAGCGAAAAAGTTCTAGCGGAGATGGCGTACTACCCACAGCAACTCGGTGCGCTGGAACTGCGTGAGTACACATGTGCCAAGCTGGCGGCTGATCGTGGATTTACCGTAACTCCTGAAGAGGTCGCATTGACAAACGGTTCAGGTGAAGCACTGGGACTGGTAATTCAGGCACTTACCAATCCTGGGGATGTTGTTCTTGCTGAAGAATTTGTCTACATGGGAACCACAGCCCAGCTACGTCGATTCGGTGCCGACATCCGCGGAATTGCCATGGACAAAGGTGGAATCATCCCGGAAGCTCTGGACGATCAGATCGTTGCGTTGACGGCTGCGGGTGAAAAACCAAAGTATCTGTACACGATTCCCGAACACCAGAATCCGGTTGGTTCTACTCTCTCAACAGAGCGCCGAAAAGCCATTCTCAAGATTGCTCACAAACACGGCATGCCGATTCTCGAAGACGACTGCTATGTCGACCTTCGTTACAAGGGTGAAATGCAGCCGGCGTTCCGAGCGCTCGATGACTCTGGGATTGTTGTTTATGTGGCTTCTTATTCAAAGTTGCTTGCACCAGGTCTTCGAATGGGTTATTTCACCGCCTCTCCCGAACTGATGCGTCGGGCGCTCAGCTTCAAGATCGGTAGCGGACCCAACCAGTTCGCAGCTGTTGCAATTGAGGGATTTCTCAAAAACAATCTCGATTCTCATCGAGACAACTTCACCCCAATGCTCGAAGCGAAGTGTGCCTCAATGCTTGCGTCACTTGAAAAGCACTTCGGAGATTCTGGTGCCACATGGTCTACTCCTGAGGGTGGTTGCTACGTGTGGTTGACCATGCCGGAGAGTTCCGACATTGCTAGCATTCGAGACGAAGTGTTCCAGCAGGGAGTTGGATATGTTGCCGGAACTAACTTTGAAGCCGATGCTTCGGGTCGAATCGGCTCGAACTGCGCACGGCTCTGCTTCGCTTTCGAATCTGTCGAGAAGAATGCCGAAGGTATCGCGCTGCTTGCTCAGCTGTTCAAACGGCACGGACAGATGTAAGAGACTCATCACTCTGGAATGTGTTGAGAAAGACCGGCTCTTGAAAGCCGGTCTTTCTTGTTAATCGATACATAAATCCTCATAAGCGGATTACACATCGTTAACCGAATTTAATTGCTGTTCCGCGGGTTCGGAAGTAAATTCAAATAAGATTCTTTTTCGAACTGGAATAGAAGGAACGCCGATCATGGCCTCTGCTGAACTGAACTCGATCGCTCTAAAGATGGTTGCCCGTAAGAAGGGAATTCTTGCAGCCGACGAAAGTACTGGGACAATGACGAAACGCCTCGACAGTATTAATGTCGAGTCGACTTCGGAGTCACGGCGGCAGTGGCGACAATTGCTGTTCCAGACGCCGGATATCGGTGACTACATCTCTGGCGTAATCATGTACGACGAGACCATTCGCCAGTCCGATGACTCCGGCGTGAGTTTTGTTGATCTTCTCGCTAAGAATGACGTTCTCACAGGAATTAAGGTCGACAATTCAACGCACGATCTTGCCGGCGCACCCGGTGAATTCATCACCGAGGGACTAGATGGTCTTCATGCCCGACTTGCTGAGTATTACCAGCTCGGTGCTCGATTCACCAAATGGCGTGCGCTGATCACCATTGGCGAAGGCCGACCTTCCGAAAATGCTATTCGCACAAATATGCACGCGCTCGGTCGTTACTCGGCACTGTGTCAGGAGCGGGGACTGGTTCCGATCGTTGAACCTGAAATCTTGATGGACGGATCGCACGGCATCGACGACTGCCGATCGGCGACAACACGATCGTTGATCGCTGCGTTTGAAGAACTCGATGCCCAGAACGTCGATCTCGAAGGCATCGTTCTCAAACCGAACATGGTCATTTCTGGTTCCGATGCTCCCAACCGAGCACCCGCGACAGAAGTAGCACGTCAGACAATTGATTGTTTTCTAGAGACGGTTCCGGCGAGTGTGCCGGGTATTGCTTTCCTATCGGGCGGGCAAGGTGATGAAGAGTCGGTGGTGAATCTCGATGAGATCAACAAGATTGCGAACACGGAAGATCTTCCGTGGGAGCTGACTTACTCGTATGGACGTGGTCTTCAGGCTGCACCGCTGGCTGCATGGCTTGGCAAAGCGGAAAACGTTGCCGCTGGACAAGCTGCGTTCCAGAGGCGTGGACTCGACTCAAGCGCAGCTCGTGAGGGCGTTTACGCTTCCTAGTTCGGTTCTGGTCGAGTGGCAGGTTGAATTCTCGAGGAATCGGGAGTTTCCGTCGCGTGCGTCGTTCAACCGAACCCGAAATCGTTCTGAGCAAGATCGTTAGGAGCCGCGAGATCCCTCTTTGGTCGGGAAATCGATTGTGGAGCTACCCGAATCTTGTCATCTAGCGGTAAGGTTGCTGCGCCTGCCTTAATTCGTGGACAAGCAGTAGCCAACCCGGAGCGCAATTCACCCAATGACCTCAGACGCTATTTCCGATCTTGTGGCAGCACAAAGTGCCAAGATAATTGAGACGCGACGCCAGTTTCATGTCATGCCCGAACTTGGATTTGAGGAAAACGAGACGGCCCAGGCGATTGCAGATCGCCTGATCGCGGCAGGTCTTGAGGTCGAAACCGGTATCGGAAAAACCGGACTGGTTGGTGTGCTCAAGGGTGCGAACCCGGGTCCGACGCTCATGATTCGCTCTGATATTGATGGCTTGCCGGTCGATGAACTGACAGGCCTCGAGTTTGCCTCCACCAACGGTCGGATGCACGCCTGTGGTCATGACGGACACATCACGATGGCAATCACTGCAGCTGAGATTCTGGCAGGCATGAGGGATCAGCTTTCCGGGACGCTCATATTTGTGTTCCAGCCTGCTGAAGAGATCGTTATGGGTGCACTCGCTATGCTCGATGACGGCTTGCTTGAGAAATACCCGGCTGATCGAGTGATCGGTACGCACCTGTGGAATCAGATTCCTACTGGAATTATCGGGGTGAATCGGGCAACGGTGTTCGCTAGCGCCGATCAATTCAGGCTCATCGTTCACGGCAAGGGTGGCCACGGTGCTATGCCGCACAAGACGATCGATCCGGTTGCTGCCATCGCCGAGATAATCTCGACCGCTCAAACCATCGTAAGCCGAGAAGTTCCACCTAACGATATGGGCGTACTCACCTTTGGGCAGATCCATGGCGGATCGGCTCCGAACGTGATTGCCGACAGTGTGACTGTCGAGGGGACCGTGCGGGCGTATACCGCCGAGACACGGGTTCAGATCATGCAGTCACTCGAACGGATCGCCAGCAATGTAGCTTCGGCGATGCGGGCAACGACTTCGTTTGAGCGAATCCATGGGGCACCACCGGTCGTCAACGATCCTGAGGTTGCAGCGTGGATCACCCAGCAGGCGAGTCTGGTGGTGGGCGAGGATCACGCCCGCGAATGGGAGCCTGTGAGCGTTGGTGACGACATGGCCGAGTTCAACGACCGTATACCGGGTGTGTACTTCTTGCTGGGCGCCGCACATGACGATGCGCGGGTCACAGAGCGTTCAATCGAGGGGCATCATAATGCAAAGTTCGATTGGAACGAGGATTGTTTGCCATTGGGCGTTGAGGTGTTCGTTCGTTCAGCGGTCGACTTTTTGTCGTAATTCAGCCGGTCGAAAGTCGATTTCTTGCTGAGTGGTGGAACAAAACTAAGCACTTGATCGTCAATACTCTGACACGAAAACACTAATTCTAAAATTGGCCACTCTCGGCGGGCTGATTCTGCTCGTCGCGCTCCTGTCGCCGATATTTATTCAGGCCGAAACCCCGCTGGCGATTATTTTCACCGTTCTTTCTGTCGCAGGTATCGGAATTGCGACCTCGCGTTATTCAGCACGAAACATTGGTTGCCCTGGGCAGCACTTGGCGTGTGGTTCAGGGCGTTGTTTGGAAGATTGATTCTCGCAGCAATTGTTTTGCTCAAGGTCCGCAACAGCACGACCGGTTGGGAAGGGCTGATCGTTGGCGCTGTCGCCGGGGCGATCGCAGGCGGAACGCTCGGAGCGCGGAAACACGCCGGGCAAATTCGGCATCACCGTCCTTAATCCGAATAAAACGCAGCCAACTGACCTAAACGACCGGTGCTGATCCGCCGTCTACGTTGATTGCTGTGCCGGTAATGTAACTGGCTCTGCCTGATGCGAGGAAGCAGATGACGTCTCCGGCTTCTTTCGCCTCTCCGATTCGACCGAGTGGAACGGTGCCGCCAAATGTCGCCCAATGATCATCGATCGTGTAGCTGGGATCTTTGGCGTTTATGCCTTCCCAGCGGGTGCGGTGTTGACCGGATTTCAGCACACCGACGCAGATCGTGTTCACACGGATGTTGTGTTCAGCCAATTCGCCAGCCCACGATTTTGTGAGAGAAATACCAGCAGATCGTGACAGCGAGGTCGGCTGAGAGCCGGGTCGGGCCGCTTTGCCTCCGGGTGTTGTCGTGTTGACGATCGCGCCAGACCCCGAAGACTTGAGATAGGGCAGAGCGGCTCGTGCGCAGTAGATGGCGCCGTAGATCTTGATCCCGAAGTCGGTTTCCAGATCTTGGTCGGTCATTTTTTCGAGTGTGGTGGCAGATGACGTACCCGCGTTGTTCACGAGAATATCGACTCCGCCGAATTCATCGACGACTTTGGCGATCATCGCCTGAACTTCGGATTCAACAGACACGTCAGCTGCGACACCGATTACACTGCCATCTGATTCGGCTTTGATTTCGTTGACGGCGGAGTCGAGCTTTGCCTGCGTTCGGCCGACGATCGCCACCTTTGCGCCTTCGCTGGCAAGTGAGATTGCAGCCGCTTTGCCGATGCCGTCGCTACCACCGGTGACGATTGCGACTTTTCCATTGAGTTCGAGATCCATTTTTCCAGTTCCGTTCTTTCGCCCTGTTTCTATCGTCGCACCGCCAGATATGTCGATCCAAAGCGTCGTTGGAAATGGCAGATACGGCGACGGATTATAGAGATGAGGCGTAGATAAAACATTTCTGGATACGTTTTTACTCGTGTGAGTTGTACTCTTAACCTTTGTGTGAAATTTCCATTGGCGTGGCCGAAGAACGAAGGCAGCATTCGTTGATAACACGTGATTGCTAGTTCGGGTCTCTTGGTTTTCGAGTAAGCGAGAGGTTGGTAATAGAAGTGAACAACGGGCAGCGATACGAGCCACTTACAGTTCCGCGTAGAGTGATTCTGGGACCTGGACCCAGTTCAGCAAACCCTCGCGTACTGCGCGCTATGTCGCTACCGATCATTGGCTACCTCGACCCTGCATTTTTCGATCTACTCGACGAGTTGAGCGGCATGCTTGCCGAATTGTTCAAGACCAGGCAGCGGGCATTTGCTGTTGCCGGCGCGGGCTCAGCGGGCATGGAAGCGGGCCTTGTGAGCCTTGCCGCACCCGGCGACACGGTAATCATTTGCTCATACGGTTACTTTTGTGAGCGGCAGATCATCATGGCGGAACGCCTTGGCTTCAACGTTATTGCGTTGCGGACCGAGTGGGGTAAGTCGATGGATCCGCAGGTTCTGGCAGACGCCTTGAAAGCGAATCCAGAAACGCAACTGGTGGTTGGGATTCACGCTGAGACATCCGCAGGGACGATTCAGCCCATCGCTGAGTTCGCACGTCTCGCCCACGAATCGGGTGCGCTGTTCATGACCGATGTTGTTACTTCGTTGGCTGGCTGTGAGCTCGAATTTGATGAGTGGGATCTCGATTTTGCCTACTCAGGTTCGCAAAAGTGTCTAGCGGCTCCTCCCGGAATATCTCCGGTGGCTCTGTCTGAACGAGGGCTTGACTACATTCGCAGTCGTCCGAAGCCACCCTCATCCTGGTACCTCGATCTTGCTTTGATTGCCGACTATTGGGGATCGGATCATGTTGCTCATCACACGGCTCCTGTCAGCATGATCTACGGTCTGCGTGAAGCGGTCGGAATGGCGCTGAACGAGACGCTTGAGGTCCGCTGGAAACGGCATGAAGCTAACGCCGACGCGCTCCGTGCGGGATTGGCGGCTCTGAATTTGGAAATGCCGGTATCTCCTGAAGAGCGGCTCGATCAGTTGACCGTCATCAAGCTGCCAAAAGGCGTCGATGACATAAAGCTTAGAACTCAACTTCTCGAAGAATATTCGATTGAAGTTGGGCGTGGTCTGGGTCAGTTTGCAGGCGAAGTAATCCGCATCGGGCTGATGGGCGAATCGTGCGTTCCGGCGAACGTATTCGCCTTGCTTAACGCTCTTGAGAAGATTCTACCGGAGCATGGTTTCGAAGTTGCCAAAGGGGCCGCCACAGCAGCAGCCAGTGCGCAACTGGCGGAGAATCCGTCGCCGTTGTACACGGCTTAGGAAGCTGAATTCGCTACTCCCCGAGGAATTCGAGGGATCTTGATGGGGATAACGTTCATCCCTAGAGTCGATTTCTCCGTGCAGGGAGATGTCAGTCGCGAGATCCCTCCACTCCGCTGGTCCGATCGGGAAATGAGCCTAAGCTACTCTAGCGAGTAGGCTTCATCGAGCAGGTCGATGACGTAGCGAACTTTTGTCGTTCGCTCGCTCGTATCCGAGACTGCTAACTGTGTAAGGGCGAAATCGAGTTGCATTGCGCAGCCGGGATTCGCTGTAGCGACTACTGCGGCATCGGTTGCTACGATATTTTGAGCTTTGCGCTTGCCGAGTCGGGCCGACATCTCGCGCTGGGTCAACGAATAAGTTCCCGCTGAGCCGCAACACAGTGCAGGTTCACCCAGTTCAATCAACTGCAGCCCGGGAATCGAGTTCAAGATTGTGCGGGGTGCCTCGGTAATTTTCTGGACGTTGGCGAGGTGGCACGGGTCTTGATAGGTGACCGAAACGTTCAACGCCTGTTTCGGTGCATCAAAGCCCTGCTCGACCAGCAGTTCGTGAACGTCTTTTGTTAGATCAGCGACCTGCTTTGCCCTGTCAGCGTATTCCGATTCGTTTATGAGTAGTTGTTCGTAGTCCTTCATCGCAGCCCCGCAGCCTGCGGAAGCGGAGACGATTGCGTCGGGATTGATCGACAGGAACGAATCGATGTTCTTCATAGCCATCTCGATTGCTGAGTCTGGTTCGCCAAAATGGGTGTTCAGCGCGCCACAACAAACCTGTCCGCCAGTTACGTGAACCTCGATGCCGTTGCGATTAAGCACCCGCACTGTGGCTTCGAGCGTTTCGGCGTGAGCCAGGGCCATTACGCAGCCAGCGAGCATCGCTACTCGGGCTTTTCGGACACCTTGCGCTGGATGAACCTGTCCTGATGCTTTGAAGAATTTTTTTGAGAGATTCGGGAGGTATCTATCGGCAAGCTCGGCATCGCCGGGGAGCAGCTTCAGCATTCCGGTTCCACGAGCGATCGTGCGCATGCCTGTTTTTTTGTACAGCTTTAGAGCTGTTCCTGCCATGCGTAGCTTGGTCGGCGAGGGAAGAAGTGTGTTGTAACCGATCGCTCTGGCGGTGCGTTCAGTAAACGATCGACTGGCGTGTTGCCCGACCTGTGCCCGTGTCGCTTCCATCAGTCTGCCGTACTCGACGCCTGATGGGCACGCCAGCTCACATGCCCGGCATTGCAGGCATAAGTCCCAATGCCCGATTACCGACGGGCTCATCTCAAGCCGACCCTCTCGGACCGCCTTCATCAACGCAATTCGGCCTCGGGGTGATTCAGATTCGAGTCCCGTTTCAAGATATGTTGGGCAAGCTTGGAGGCAGAATCCGCAGTGAACGCATCGGTACAGATCGTCATCTTTTGGAGCGTGCGGTCCTGAGAACCCCGGGAAGGTCCCTGCAGGTCCAACTGATTGTCCTGGCTGATCGGTCGACATCGAGATGGCTATATCTTTCCGGCGAATCGCCCTGGATTGAGGGTGTTGGCAGGGTCGTACTGGCTTTTGATGCGTCGCATCAATTCGATCGAGTTGCCGACATCGCTAAATACGTCCATCGCTTCTTTTACGTTCAAGGAGCATTTTTCGATCACATAGGAAGATTGGTGTTGAGTGGAGGATGCTAATACCGTATTTACGAACGGCAGACCGTCGGAGTCAGATGTGGCAAGTATCGTCATTGACCCAAACCCGATATCGCAGATAGTCGAGACTGCATTAGCGTCTGCTAATTCGTTCGTGAGAATCTGCTGTGAAGCTTGTAGCGTGTCACCCGTGCGGGCGTTGATGCGAATTGAAACATTGGAGTTGGATTCAACTTCGTCTACCTTCATCCACGCTGCCTTCGCCGAGACTTCGCTAAGTACGGCATAACCTGTTGCAGCTCGCGAGCCAGCGGTTCCAACGACTTCGTTTACCTGTCGTTCGATTGATCGAACACCACCACCGAGTCGGATCAGCAGTGCCCAGAGTTCGCCGCAGGGCGATGCCTCCCCTGAGGTTATGATCGTCTGTTTGGCGATCATGCCAGATAGAAGAGATATCGCTTCAGGTGCGAACAGCCCATTGACGATACTCATGCCAACGTCCTGAGCGATTTGAACGTCGTCGAACCAGACAATTATGGTCTGCTGCTCCGGTGGCTTTGGGAGGAGTTTGAAAGCTGCCTGTGACACGATGCCCAGCGTTCCAAATGCACCCGTGTGGAGGCGGTGCATATCGTAACCCTGAACGTTTTTTACAACTCGACCACCACTTTTGGTGATCGTTCCATCAGCAAGAACTATCTGCATGCCGATGATCCAGTCGCGGATGCCACCAGTGGACGACTGAAGGCGCCCGGGAGCGTTCGATGCAACGGAACCGCCCACGGTCGCTTTTGCCGGATTTCGAACTTCGAATGGCAGTCGTTGACCTTCTTTTTCGAGAACAGCATTCAGGGCACCGATCGTCACTCCGGCGTTCGCAACTACTGTCATATCGCCCGGTTCGTGTTCGATCTTGCCAGCGAAGCCAGATAGATCCAAGGCAACATCGTATCTGGACGGGATATTCCCGACTCCAATGCGCGTCCCACCACCCCACGGCACGACAGACTGTCCGGCTCCTGATACGTTCGCTAACGCAACCGATAGCTCATCGACTGTTTTTGGGCTTTCGATTGATGATGGCGAGAGGCCGTCTAGAGAGTGACTCAATGTCGTTTAACCTACGCCTTGCATCGTCCGTTGGCGAGGGGTTGAATGCATCTGTGGCTTCCACGGTGCAGTGTCCCACAAATGATCTCCGATAGCAGTTGCCTCGCTAATCGCTTCGTTTGGAACGTCCTCTTCCCAGGCAAGAAGGTTCTGTTGCAATTGTTCGAGGGTTCTTGCCCCAACGATACAGGCGGAAACAGCCGGATTGGTGCGGACCCATTTCAGTGCCAACGCCATTGGGCTAACGCCGTACTTTTCGGTGACGGCGATGAACTGCTCCATAGCGTCGAACGCCGGTTCGTTCCAGTAGGTCGTTTTGTAGAAGTTGGCTGCTCTGAAATCGTCGGAGTAGCGCCCACCGGTCGGCATTTCCGCCTTGAACTTGCGATGCTTACCCAGAAGGAATCCACCTGCCTGTGGCGAGTAGACCATCACGCCCAGTCCCTGATCGAGGCAGACCGGAAATAGTTCACGTTCAGGCTCACGATAGAGCAAGTTGTAGCGTGGCTGAACCGAATTGAACTTGCTGAAACCGTTTTTGTCCTGCACCCAAAGCGCTTCTACAAGCTGGGGACCGGAGAAATTCGACACGCCGATGTAGCGCGCTTTTCCGGCGCGAACGACATCGTTGTACGCTTCGACGGTTTCTTCGATAGGCGTGGTGAGGTCTGGTGCGTGGATCTGGTAGAGATCGACGTAGTCGGTACCCAGACGCTTGAGCGAGTCATCGATCGCCTGCATGACGTACTTTTTATTCGCACCGACATCGTTGGGGAAGAGGCCGACCTGGCTTCTACCTTTTGTCGCCAGAACTACCTCTGACCGCCGAGTTTTGACGAAACGTCCGACATTCTCTTCAGATAGTCCATCGCAGTACGAATTTGCTGTATCGATGAAGTTCACACCGCCTTCAAATGCCGCTGACATTATTCGAAGCGAGTCTTCTGCAGTCGTTTGCCCTCCAAAATTGTCGGAGCCGATGCAGTATTCAGAGACTTTTAGGCCGGTATTTCCGAGTCTTACGTATTCCATGTGATCTGCTCCTGTTACTTATCTGCTGACGATGTGGGTAGTGTGCCGAACGCCTGTCCCGAGTTCGGTGGATAGACCATCGGAGCCTGTGATTCGAAATCCTCGGCGACCGCTCGAACCTCGGCCATCACCTCTGGTGGAGCGGACTCGGACCATGCATCGAGTACGCCGGTGACGTGTTCGACTTTGCGTGCGCCAAAAATCGGAGCAGTCACACCGGGGAATTCAGATACCCACTGCAGTGCGAGTCGTATTGCCGGTTGCCCGTGCTTTTCCGCGATAGCAGTGAATTTTTCTACTGCTGTAAACGTCGTTTCGTTGAAATAGCGAGATTTCAGGCCACCACCTTTTGAGTCGTCTCGCATATCGAATTTTGATCCTGCGACCGCTTTTCCGGTCGACCCGTGCTGGCCTGTAAGCATTCCGCTCGCAAGTGGTGAATAGGGGACTACTGCAACATCGTGATCGTCGGCGAATGGAATCATTTCTCTGCCCAGCCCGGGTTGGAGGATGTTGAACACGCTCTGAATTGCCTCGAAGCGATACAAATTGCGAACATCTGAGGTCCATAGACCCTTCGCAAGTACCCACGTCGGGAAGTTTGATGCTCCCGCGTAGACGACTTTGCCCTGATGGATGAGATCGTCGACCGCCCGCAGCGTTTCTTCTACCGGCGTTTCTTCGTCCCAGGAGTGGCAGTAGAGCAGATCGATTCGATCAGTACGAAGGCGGTGTAGCGAGTTTTCCACCGCTCGGACGATGTGGTAGCGAGAAGCACCGAGATCATTCACACCCGGACCTACAGCCGATCGATACTTCGTTGCCAGTACCACGCCGTCTCTACGACCAGAACCGGAGAGGTAGTTGCCGATCATCGATTCTGATCGACCCTCGTTGTACGAATCGGACGTGTCGACAAAGTTTATGCCACCATCGAGAGCGGTGCCGAGGATCTGGTGCGCAGTCGGCTCGTCACAACCGTATTGGTTGCCGTAATTATCGGTTCCCAGGCAGATATTTGAGACCTTCGTACCGGTTCGACCGAGCTTTACATATTCGATAGGAATTGTGTGACTCCTCGAGTTATCAGTTAGTGTTCTGTTTAGCCGTTATTGAGATCAACCCATCGTGATTCTGCAACCGAAAGGTATGCTGCATCGACGATTTCCGCAGCCTTCATTCCATCGTAAAAACTGGTCTCGATGAGCGATTGATCGCCAGCGAGGATTGCATCGGTAAATAGTTCATATGGCTGTGGATATATCGGTCCCGGATCGAGTTGAGCGACGGGATCGTTGGGACCTGTTACGCCCTCCAAGGCGTAACGGCCGTCGGTTGCAAGACGACCTTTTTCGCCTGAAATCTCCACACGTGGCGATGTCTTTCCGTCGGGATCGGTTCCCCTCGAAGCGAACGATGTGTGAACCACTGCCATTCCACCGTTCTCCCATTCGCAGAGCAGACCCGAAACGTCGGGTACATCGACATCGACGCCTTCTGGATTGTCGGAAGTCGGGCGATGGGGATTGGTGGTGTCGAACGAAGCAACGACCCGCTTCACTTCACCATTGATAAATCGCAACATGTCGAACACGTGAATGAGTTCGTATACAGAACCACCACCGTATTCAGATCGGAATCGCCAGGTTTGCGTTTCGGGTCGGGCGTCGTACTGGTGTGACATGCCCCACCACAGGTTCGCGTGATAGATGCGACCAACAAAATCATCGTCAATGAAGCGTTTCATGCACCCGACCATTGTGTTACCTCGCTGGTTGAAGTTGGTGGAGTGGATCACACCCGCTTTCTCGGCAGCATCGAGCATCTCTTTGCAGTCGGCTGCGGTCAATGCCAGAGGCTTGTCACAGAGAACGTGCTTACCTGCTGCAATTGCGTCGAGAACGAGTTCCTTGTGTGATCTAGTCGGTGTGATGACGTCAACCGCATCGAGATCATCCATCTCTAGCATCTCGTGGTGATCGGTGAAGCCGTTCGGGATGTTCCATTTTTGCTGGAACCCGGCCAATGCTTCGGGATTGCGTCTCATCGCTGCAACAACTTCGACGTTATCGAGCTTCGAAAACTGTTCCATGTGGGTGTTGGCGAAACCGCCCACACCGATTATTCCAATACGAACTTTGCCTGCTGCTGAGGGCACTTTTGATCCTGACTGCACGACGAGAAAATACGTAATACCCGCCCACTGCGCCGTGGCCTCCAGAGGAGGTCCGATCGCAGAGGTTCACAGTTTAGCTAAATAGCTGATCTCTGCCGGGTAGATGGGCCGGAATTATTGCCAGTCTCGCGTGCCGGTTGGGCGGAATGAATCAGCGGTAATGCCGTATGCCTCGCCATGGATGGCGCCACCCGGAAAAACTTTGCCGGGATTAAACCGCTCCCCGAGGGACGGCACATCAATTGGTGCGTCCCCTGGAGAATCACCGATGAAAGCCGTACGGAGCCTCGACATTGCTTCGAGGTCATTTTCGTTGAATACGAGAGGCATGTAGGCCTGTTTTTCGATGCCGATGCCGTGTTCACCCGAGAGTGCTCCACCCGCTGCGACGCATGCTTCGAGGATTTTTGATCCTGCAAGAATCGCCTGTTTAACTTCTTCCGGGTTTCGTTCGTTGAACAGGATCGCCGGGTGAATGTTTCCATCACCTGCATGGAACACGTTAGCTACCGTCACATCGAGTTCAGCAGCAATCTGATCGACCTGCTCAAGCACTTCTCGTAGTTTCGTACGTGGCACCACGCCATCGACGAGGTAATAAGTTGGGGCAATGGTTCCGTAAGCCCCGATTGCTCCTTTTCGCGTTTGCCAGAGTTTGTCGCGGGTTTCTTCGTCGTCGGCTTCCCGAATCTCCATTGCGCCATTCTTGTTACAAATCTCGAGAACGGATTCAGACTGTTCTTCGACCGATTCTTTGAGCCCATCGACTTCGATAATGAGCACTGCTTCGGCAGCAGCGGGATAACCGGGATGGTAAAACGGCTCGACAGCATCGATGGTCTTGCGGTCCATTATTTCTAGTGCAGAGGGAACCATCCCAGCAGCGATGATCTCCGAGACAGTATTGGACGCTGCATCCATCGTTGTGAACGCAGCGAGCACACTGTGAATCGTTTCTGGCTTCGGTAAGAGGCGCACGGCGATCTTAGTGACGATGCCGAGAGTGCCTTCCGAGCCAACAAACGCTCCTCGTAGATCGTAACCGGTCGCTTCACGTTGACAGCCGCCAAACCATGTGAGCGAGCCGTCGGCAAGAACGACTTCCAGTCCAAGAACGTGGTTTGTCGTCACTCCCAGTGCAAGACAGTGCGGACCACCTGCATTTTCACCGATATTTCCGCCAATCGTGCAGGTCTTCTGGCTGGCAGGGTCGGGCGCGTAGAAAAGCCCGAGATGACTGACTTTCTGCGAGAGGTGAAGATTGATCATCCCCGGCTCGACGATAGCCACACGGTTCTCCGCATCGACTTCGATGAGGTTCGTGAGTCTTGTGAGAGCGATCACGACCGAACTTCGAAGTGGTACCGCACCACCCGAGAGGCCGGTTCCAGCGCCACGAGCCACGATGTAGGCACCGTGTCGGTTGGCGATACGAACAATTTCCGAGACTTCCTCAGCGGTTGCAGGGAGTACGACCGCCTGTGGAGGCGCTTTGTCGATAGAACCGTCGTATTCGTAGACCAGCAGGTCTTCTGGCTTCCAGATCACATATTGATCGCCTACGACTGATGTGAGGTCGGAAACCAACGATGAACTGACCGTAGTTTTGATGTTCGCTGGAGGCATAGGTAATTGTTGCACACGGCTGGAGAGTAACCAAGAGTTAGAAAATAGTTCCAACCCCGGTTACGTTGCGAATAATTTGTCGGCCTTCCTGATCACGAACGATTTTCGCCGTGAGTTCGTCGGGATCTCCCCATTGGTCCAACAGGATTGTTAACAGGCGAGTCTGGATTTCTGAGTATTCAGGAATATCGGCGAGATTGGTGAACTCTCCCGGGTCGTTTTCCAGATCGTAGAGTTCGAGATCAACGGGATCGCTGTGTCCGTAGCAAAGCTTCCAATTGCCTGATCTCACCATTCCCATCGCACGATCTGTGCCGTGAGCGAAGTGTTCGGAAATCGCGATGTCGTTGAGTCCCGACGTATTGCCGTTTAGCGCAGGTACAAGCGACTGACCATCGAGACCCCATTCGCCGATCTCAACGCCAGCCAACTCAAGAATCGTTGCCACGGCATCGACGTTCGAAACTGCTTCACCTACTCGCTGGCCGCCAGCAAATTTGCCCGGCCACGAGATTTGTAGCGGCACGTTTGCCGATTGTTCGTAGAAGCACATCTTTCGCCATAAGCCGTGCTCGCCAAGCATGTCGCCGTGATCCGAGGTGTGGACGATCACCGTGTTGTCGGCAAGTCCCTGTTCTTCGAGAACGTCGAGTAGATGGCCGATTTTGTCGTCGAGATATGTGCATAGACCGAAGTAGGCGGCTCTTGCTCGGGCTATCTCATCGTCGGTCCAGTCGCCATCGAGGCCGAACATCTGACGCAGACGTTCGGCGGAAGGCGGCAGATCATCGAGGTGACCTTCAGGGATGTTCGGCATATCGACGTTGTCCGGGTAGTACTTCGAGAAGTACGGCTCGGGAACGATAAACGGGAAGTGCGGGGCGATGAATCCTACGCACATGGCAAACGGCTTCTCGTGTCGGGCGGGATCTGAAAGATATTCGACAGCAGCCTCCTCCATGGCATCGTCGGCTTCGATCATCGGGCTCACCCCTGGATCAGCTTCACGGACTCCGTACCAGTCTTCGAGAGCCTGCGGGATGCCGTCAGACCATCGGTATTGCGGCAGGGCATTCTCGATGTGCGGATCCCTTGATAGCTGTTTGTCGAACCCGTGGAGCGGATCGGGCCCCACCAAGTGCATTTTCCCGTTCAAGGCGGTGTCATAGCCCTCGTTCCGGAGCAAGTACGGCCATGTCAGCTTGTCGACCGGCATCGGCTTTGTGTTGTCCCAGACTTCGGTTGTCGATACGTACTGTCCCGTCATGAACGACGCACGTGACGGTATGCACAACGGGGAGTTGCAGTAATTCGCATCGAACGTGACTCCCTGAGCGGCGAGACGATCCATGCTCGGTGTTTCGATGATCGAGTGCCCGTACGTTGACGAAAACTGTGCGCCGTGTTCGTCTGACATGATCACCAGGAAGTTGGGTTTTGAGTTCGAAACCATTGATTGTTATTCCTGCAGATTGGGTAGTGGAATCGTCGATTACGAGGGACTAAGGCGTGACCACTGCGCGTGTAACTTCGCTGCCGGTCTGTGTGCCGAGCCATTCCGCCGTTTCGAACGCCTTGCCAATCTGATCGAGTGGGAACTCGTGCGAGATCACGCTCGTAAGCGGGTATTTATCGGCAGTTCGTTCGAGGAAGTCGATTGCGTTCGGGATGATCCATGGATCGTAGTGTTGGATTCCGTAGAACCGAACCTGGTTTGAAACCAGCGTTGAGACATCGATCGAGGCGAACGAATTGGGCGAGATGTGACCGACTTCGAGGTAAACACCTCGCATGCGAACCATTTTGAGACCTTCTTCAACGACTGCCGGGAACCCGACGACCTCGATCACTTTGTCGGCGCCGATGCCGTCGGTGAGTTCCATCACGCGGTCGATTCGAGATTCCGAGGTGTCGTATTCGTTCATGTCGATAGTGTGGGTGGCGCCGCACTGGCGAGCCAGGTCGAGCCGTGGCTTCTGGCCATCGATCACGATCACTTTCGAAGCACCGAGTTCACGAGCAACTGCCGTAGCGTTCACGCCAAGACCGCCAGCACCCTGAACCACGACATTGTCGCCGAGTCGAATACCGCCGAGGTGCATGGCTTCGTAAACCTGCGCGAGTGCACAGTTGATCGGTGCTGCCGCGGCGTTGCTGATCGAATCGGGGAGCTTAAACACGTAGTTCGGACTTCGCAGATAGTAATACTGAGCGAAACCCCCGTTGCAGACCGGCCACTCCTCGAGTGGCTTGCGACCCATTCGGAACTTGCAGGCTCCGAATTCACCTCGGAGGCAGTTGTAGCAACGAGCGCACGGAAAGAAATACGAGTAGGCGACTCGGTCACCCTCTTTCAAAGGGCGACGCAGTGAGTCCGTGGTGATCTTGTTGCCCATTGCGGCAACCTCGCCCATCATCTCGTGACCAAAAACGAATGGATCGCGAGGTGGGGCGTCTTTGGGAATTCCATCGCCACGCCAGATGTGGAGATCAGATCCACACACACTTGTTGCGCGCACTCGTATCTGAATGGCATCGGCCTCAAGTTCAGGTAGCGGCAAATCCCGCATCTCCCAACTTTTATCGGCGTCGTGCCAGACCGCGGAAGTTCCCATTTCTGCCATAGTTCTCTCCTCAAATAACCGAGTTTTTACAGTTGTTGTCTGATTCGCTGTGTGTGATGGCAGATAACTTATTCCCGTAGAACCCAACTAACAACCTGCGGGATGACCAATATTCCGGGTGCCACCGGCGATGTTCAGAGAATAGAATTTCGCTGGCTCTGGTTTAGCGAGATTTTTTTCCAGAGAACACGAGATAGTCCCTTACTGGCGATGAGCAGGAACGAATGACCATATCGAGCTGGCGATCACGCGCAGGCACCACTTTTCAGACCGAGAAGCGACCGGTATCGGGCTCGCGAGGCGTTGTTGTAACGAATCACCCGCTGGGTTCAGCTGCTGGTTCCGAGATGCTTCTGGCCGGCGGCAACGCAATTGATGCTGCGATCGCTTCTCTGTTCGCGCTTTCAGTCGTTGAACCGATGATGGTTGGGATCTTCGGAGCAGGGCACATGAACGTCCGGTTAGCGAACGGCGAGCATCGGGTGATTGACGGTTATGCCACCGCACCTGCGGCGTCGACGGAGGATATGTATACGCCAGTCGCCGATTCTGGCCCTGACTATCTAAAGAGTGTCGACGATCTGAATTCGATCGGCTATTTATCGATCGGCGTGCCAGGAAATCTGAAGGCCTGGACCGAAACACTCGAAGCCTGGGGCACGATGTCGCTTTCAGAAGTGATGGAACCGGCAATTCGGTTTGCGACTCGAGGATTCGAGGCGAGCGAGTACCTGCACGAGACCATCGTACAGATGGAAGACATCATTCAACGGTTCACTGAGACTGCTTCGATTTTCATGCCAAACGGGGTCGCTTTGCAGCCGGGTGATCACGTTGATCGATCGGACTATGCACATACGTTGCGAGCGATTTCTGAAAACGGTCCCAACCACCTGTACAACGGACCACTTGGTGAGATTGTGTGCGACTACCTGAGTCGCAACGGTGGGATCATCACGCAACAGGATCTCGCTGGCTACAAAACGATTCGACGCAACCCGATCAAAGGCGAATATCGTGGCTATGAGATATTCGGCCCACCACCACCATCGGCAGCGGGAGTTCACATCACCGAGATGCTGAATATCCTCGAAGAATTCGACATCGCAGAGCTTGGATTCGGAACGGCGGATTCAATCCACCTGCTGCTGGAGGTGATGAAAAAAGCGTTTGCCGATCGGAACCGCTATACGGGTGATCCCGAATATGTCGAAGTGCCGGTTGATCGCCTGATTTCGAAACACTACGTCGAAGAATTTGTCGATGGCATCGACATGGATATTGCCTCACCGGAACTGGATCCCGGTTCGAACGAGCCAGATCACACTACCCATGTCACGATCGCCGACATGGCGGGTAACGTAGTTTCTGCAACGCAGACAATCAACGAACTATTCGGCTCGAAGGTCATGGTTCCGGGAACCGGGATGCTTCTGAATAACACTCAGCAGATGTTCGATCCTCATCCTAGAAATGCACTGTCAGTTCAACCCGGAAAGCGTGTCACGAGCAGCATGGCGCCTATGATTGTGATGAAGGATGGTCAGCCAGAGTTTGCGGTTGGTCTGCCGGGTGGTGTCAGGATATTCACGTCAGTTTTGCAGGCGATCGTGAACCTTGTTGACCACCGAATGACTGCGCAAGAGACTGTTGAAGCACCTCGTGTTTGGACACAGGGGCAGGATGTTGAGATCGAAATCGGAATTCCTGAGACGGTGCGAGAGGCGGTGGCAGCCAAGGGGCATCGAGTTACGCCGGTCACCGCGATCGGGGGTGGCATGAACATCGTTCGCTTCGAGCCAGGAGGAACGTTGTCAGGCGCCGCCTGTTGGCGTGCAGATGGGCATGCAGTCGGGATCGGGGGTGGATTTGCTCGGCCGGGTGTCAGGTTCCAGCCTACGGTTGGCAGTTCTGACGATCACGAAGATCGAAACGACGGAGAACAGGATTGAACGTCCCAAACCACAAACTTCGTTGTGTCGATTGCTCGTCGACGCATGAACCGTCGGTAAGTGAGCTCTACTGCACCGAGTGTGGAGGATTGTTCGCTGTCGAGTACCTCGACGCTCCTGACGGAGAGATACCTCGAACGCCGATGAGCGATTTGTCGACGGCTAATTCGTTGGGTGAAGGCGACACACCGCTCGTGCTCCTCGAAACGACCGGTGACGCCCTCGGGCTGAATTCGCTCTGGGCGAAACTGGAATTCATGGCTCCGACCGGTTCATTCAAAGATCGTGGATCGGCGATTCTTACTTCTCTGGGTCGGGATCTTGGCGTGACCGAATTCGTCGAGGATTCTTCTGGCAACGCCGGTGCTTCGTTGTCGGCATACGCCGCCGCCGCCGGTTTGAAGGCCCACGTATTTGCTCCCGCGAGTGCTGCCAGCGGAAAGCTCGATCAGATCCAGATATTCGGGGCGAGTTTGCACAAGATTGAAGGACCAAGGCAGGCTGCGACAGATGCTGCCGAGGAGTTAGTGAACGAGCGGAGACTCGTTTACATGTCGCATAACCTGAGCCCGTATTTTTCAGAGGGTATGAAAGCAGCAAGTTACGAAATTACTGAGGTTCTCGACGACAACATCGATCATGTCGTTCTACCGGTAGGCAATGGTTCTCTACTAATTGGGATGGTGCGTGGGTATCAGGAGCTTGTGGAAGCTGGGGTAGTCAGTCGAGTTCCCAAATTCCACGGCGTTCAAGCACACGCGGTCCGGCCAGTCGTTGCAGCGCTAAACGGCGAAGACTGGTCGCAAGATGACGTTGAGCCGACCAACGCTTCTGGAATCGCAGTATCGAAACCTCCTCGGCTTGTAGAAATGGTCGAGGCGATCAGATCCACGAACGGGTCGGGAGTGACGGTGTCGGAGGAGTCACTCACCGAGTGGCAGACGAGATTGGCTGTATCGGAGGGTGTGTTCGCAGAGATGACGTCGGCCGGTGCGTTCGCAGGGTTGGTGGAGCTGATCAATTCCGGTGTGATCGAGCGCGACTCGAACGTTTGCGTTCCGATCACAGGTAGCGGACTAAAAGAACCGCTGAAGAAGTAGTTCGAGCCCAGCGATACTCAGCTGCTCGCTTGCACGAAAGCCTTTTCGAATCCCTCGATTGCCCCTTCGATCACCCAATCATCGACGCAGTACGAAGCCCGGAAGAAACCGGGTGTGCCAAATCCGACACCGGGAACCACTAGCACCAGCTCTTTTTGCAGTTCGGCAACGAACGCTGCGTCGTCTGCTACCGGTGATTTTGGAAAGACGTAGAACGCGCCATCAGGTTCCACGCACTCGTAGCCGATTTTCGTGAGTGCGCCGTAGAGCAGATCACGTTTTTTACGGTAGATGTCGATGTCGACTGTAGCGCGCTGAATTCCTGCGACAGCTCGCTGCATCATTGCTGGTGCATTTACGAAACCGAGCGTGCGCAGTGAGAAATTCAGTGCGTTCAGCAAATCGACTTTTCCTGTATCGGTTGGATTCACAGCGATGTAGCCGATTCGCTCACCAGCGAGGCCGAGATCTTTCGAGTGAGATGTAGCTACGATCGAACGCGGGTGGTGTTCGAAGATAAACGGGTAGGGCGCGTCGGTGTAGATCAACTTGCGATACGGCTCGTCGGAGATCAGGTAAATCTCGGTGCCGTATTTCTCTTCTGCTTTTTGGATCGCAGCCGAAATATCTGCGATCGAGGATTCGGGGTAGATGACACCGGTGGGATTGTTTGGCGAGTTGATAATCACGGCTCTGGTCCGAGGACCAATCGTCGCTTCAAGTGATTCGATCTCCGGAAGCCAGTTCTCATCGCAGGTTGCGAATTTCGACCTGCCTGTCTGGTGCTCGACGTAGAAGACGTACTCAGCGAAAAACGGTGCGATCAAGATGACCTCGTCATCTACGTCGAGAATCGAACGCAGAATAGTATTGATGGCTCCCGCGGCGCCGACCGTCATCAGGATCTCGGCACCGGTTATCGGCACGCCTGACTCTTCAGCAAGAACTTCGGCGACGCTAGACCGCACCTCTGGGAATCCACCATTAGGCATGTAGCGGTGAATACCGGGAGTCTCTTCGTTGATGAGCCGGGTGAGTTCTGCTTTGAATTCAGCGGGTGGTTCGAGCAGAGGGTTACCCAACGAAAGATCAAATACGTTCTCGGGTCCATGAACTCGACGAAGTTCGATACCTTCTTCGAACATTCTGCGAATCCACGAGCTGTTACTCATCTGTTCTCGAACTTTTCGAGAAATCGCCATTAGGGCTTCCTTAGCTTTTTCAGGGTTCTCTATTTAGCTATTAGAATCTAGCCGGTTTCGTCATTCTTTGTATCGTTCGGACCGTTGGATTCAGATTTTTTCGATTCGGTCGGTTCTTCATCTGTACTGTCCGCACTCTTCTCCCCGATCTTGAAGAAATCCTTCATGAACTGGGGACCACCCGAGTACGGGTTGTCGACAACAAATGTGCCCGCGATCTTGTCATGCCAGCCCTGTCGTTTGGGATCGAATATCAGCCAGAAAATTCCAATTCCTGCAGCAAGATAGGACACGAGCTTGCCGATCATCTCTCTTGGGATTGATGCCGGACCGGGGATGCGTCCGTCGGCATCGACAACAACGATACCTGCGACCCACTTACCAGGGGTGCGACCCCAGATGATCGTTGGAATTATGAAATAGCCAAAGAAAAAGATGAGATCAGGCGCAACGGCTTCCTCGCTGAACATATGTCCACCCGCCACAGGAGCGAAGGTGTAGATAATCATCATGATCAGCCCAAAATCTATCGTGAACGCGTAAAGCCTTCTCATCGGACCCGCAAAGACCATCGGGTAGATCTCCGGTCCATCGGGCTTCTCAGGCTTCTTATCGTCAGCCGCTTTTTTATCGTCCTTCGACTGCACTGCGGCCTTGTAGCGTGAGGTGGACGAGCGGTGGCGGGGATTGCGCCGTTTTTTTGTTCCGGAAGGCATATAAGCCAATATTACGGCTCGATAGCAGCCACGGCACCACAAACTCGAATTAGAATCGGCGCCAGATTCACGATTTACCAACTGGCTTTGCCGAAATCAGGTGATTCGCCAGGTAGGAGGCCTCTTATGGCAGGCAGGCTCGAGGGCAAGATTGCACACATTACCGGTGGCGGCTCCGGCCTCGGAGACGCGATGGCTCATCTGTTTGCCAGCGAAGGCGCAAGAGTCATCGTTTCCGATCTGAAATTGGAGATTTCTCAGCGAGTCGCCGATTCGGTTGTTGCCAAAGGAGGCGATGCGATCGCTCTTGCTGGTGACGTTTCGTCTCGTGAGCAGTGCGAGGCGTTGATCGCCGACACCGTTTCACAGATGGGTGGAATCGACATTCTGGTTAACAGTGCCGGTGTGACGCCTCGATACGCTCCCTCAGAGTGGGATTTCGAGAAGACGTGGGACTGGGTTGTGAGTATCAACCTGAAAGGCACGATGATGATGTCGCGCTACGCTGTTGCTGAGATGAAGAAGCAACGATCTGGCTCGATCGTGAATCTGGCGTCGATCATTGGACTGGTTGGTTATGCTCAGGGTATTTCCGATGGCTTCAATCCCTATCCCCACACGAAGGGCGGGGTGGTGCAGATGACTCGTGACATGAGCATTGCGCTTGCAAAAGAGGGCATTCGGGTCAATTCGCTTTGTCCCGGATTTACCTACACGCCTCTGGTGACGACGCTGGTCGAAGACACCGACATGCACGAGCGACTGAAGTCGCTTCACCCAATGGGCCGGCTTGGCAAGCCGGCCGAGATTGCTAACGCAGCGTTGTTCCTAGCGTCAGACGAGGCGTCGTTTATCACCGGCGCCAACTTGCCGGTAGATGGCGGCTACACCGCCCAGTAGGTGCGTCTGGATTGAGTAGCCTACTCCTTCTCCCGGCGGGAGAAGGAAGGGATGAGGGAAATCAGCCATTCGGCTTGTGATGGAACACCCACTAGGCGGTGGTACTAAAAGATCGAGGCTGGATCTACGACCGAGAGTAGCTTTCGGTCTTCCGCCAAGCGTTCGAGGTTGGATAGTGCGAATACAACGGCGCGCTCGTTGCCTTCACCGGTTCCGCCTGCCCAGTGCGGCGTGACGGTCGCGGTTGGCATGCTAAGCAATGGGTTGTTGGGATCGGTAGGTTCTTCTTCCAGAACATCCAGCCCGGTACCTGCGATTTCGCCATCTTGTATCGCTTTTATCAAGTCGGCCTCGTTGTGTACGGGACCGCGACAGGTGTTGATGAAAATTGCGGTCTTCTTCATCAGTCCGAATTCGCGTGCTCCCATCATGCCCCGTGTTGAGCTATTGAGAGGAACGTGAAGCGTGACGATATCACTCACTCGCAGCAGATGGTCGAGGTCGACTGCTTGCGCACCGAGTTCCTGATCTCGACCTGGCATTAATTCGACAATGTCGTGATACAGGATTTCGCAATCGAAACCCGACAGTCTTCGAGCTACCTGCCGACCGATGTTTCCAAATCCGATGATCCCGACCGTTTTGCCGTTTATTTCAGATCGCACTGGTAGCTGGTCGATACCACTCCGCCAGTTGCCGTTCTTCGTGTTGATCCACGATTCCATCATCCGTCGGTAGACGCTGAGAATCAGGGTCATTGTGTGCTCTGAAACCGATATTGCGTTGGAGCCACCGTTGTTCGCGGTGCTGATGCCGAGCTTGCTGAGACCGATAACGTCGACAGAGTCGTATCCAGCTGTGAGTAGTTGGACAAGTTTGAGTTTTGGAAGGTGCTCGGCGACATCGAGGGGGATTGAAGCGAGCCAGGGAACCGCTGCATCGGCATCTTTCAGTGCCTCAATCAATTCACCCGGTGAAGCTGTGGGATCGGCGACGATGACGTTTACACCGTCACCGGCATGTTCATTCAGTAGATCCCAACGACGTTTGTGTTCTGCAGTTGAGAGATTGGCGAGAAAGGCGATAGTTGGCATTTTGAGATTGAGTCCGGGTGATATTCGATAGGTGCTTGTTGACGAATCCGTCGGGCAGTCTAACGTCGTTGCGCAAGAATGGAGGTGCTTTTTGACTAAACGGGACGCCCGACTCGAAGACCCGACTTGTAGACATCTTTGATATCCCAGAGTGCGTTGAGATCGGAAGTTGGGTTTCCTCCGACCACAAGCACATCGCCCGGTCGACCTGCTGACAGCGTTCCTGCCTGATCACCAACTGCGATCGATTCGGCGGCGTGGCTGAGTCCGGTCACAAGGGCTTCGGTGTTTGTGAGTCCGGCTTCGGTCAGGGCGACCATTTCTTTCACGAATTCACCTGGTGGATAAGCTCCCCAGGGCGAATCGCTGCCGGCGATCATTCGAACGCCCATTTTGATCAATTTGTTCACCGATTCGTTACGGGTTTCAAGCGAGTGTTTCGAGGAGTCGATACTTGCCTGTTCTTCCTTGGTCAGCCAGCCCCGGTCGTAACCTATTCGCTTGGTATGCTCGATTCCCGCCTTGACGACGTGGAGGGTTGGGTTCACCCACGCTTTAGCTGCAGCAAGCTGCTCGGCAAGTGGTTCGTTGAACTCGTACATCCCGGTTTCGTCTTCGAACACGCAGTGAATGATCATGTCGACGCCAGCATCGAGTGCGTTCTTGATGCCCTGCATCGACGCACAGTGCGCCGCCGTGAGTTTTCCGAAGCGGTGAGCCTCATTGACAATGACAGTCATCTCTTCGAGCGTGTACGAGGGCAGCAGGGGATTGGAAGACCATGTGGAACCACCAGTTGCCATGATCTTTATGAAATCGGCACCTTCCTTGACGAGTTTCCTGACTTCGGCTCGAACACCGTCGATACCGTCGGCCTCTGACCCGCAATACCAGAAATGGCCACCGGTGATCGTTATCGGACGTCCTGAAATGACCATTTCGGGACCCTCGGTGAGTCCCATCTGGATGCCCTCTTTCAGAGAGAATCCGACCTTGTTCTTGGCTCCGTTTTCACGAGCCGTGGTTACGCCGGCGTGCAGGAATGTTCGGGCGTTCTGAAGCGCACGCATCAGCAGGACATCATCCTGTTCGGCACCGGTGATGTCGCCGTGGGTCCCATCGCCCGGAGCCATCATGTGAGTGTGACCGTCGACCAGGCCGGGAAGAATTGTCGAATCACCGTAGTCCTTGACGGTCAGGTTCGATCCATCAGGGGCGGCTATTTCGTCTACAGGGCCAATTGCCTCGATTCGACCGCTGTTCAGCAACACTGCCTGCCCCGAAATTGGGGCAGTGCCAGTTCCATCAAACAACCGCGCGGCTTTGATGATCGTATAGTCGTTTGATGGCGCTGAATCTTGGGTCACAGCTCTCCCCGATGATTTCGTGCTGTTGTGTGCCAATTACACATCGGTGTGGATGGTCAGCAATGTTGTCTCACAATGAAGATCTCATTGCAAACGGGTATGTGTGGATGGACGGCTAAATAATCCCGAGATCAATCAGGGTTTCTTCAAGATCACCCTGAGATGTGAACTGATGCCCGCCGATTCCCATGTTGCGGGCAGTTTCGATGTTGGCGGCGAGGTCGTCGACGAACAGTATGTTGGCCGCCGGGACCTGCGAACTCTGAAGTAGGGCATCGTAGAAGGCAGGGTCGGGCTTCATCGCGTTTACATCGCAGGAGATGATCACCGGGTCGAGTTTTGAGCTGAACGGCAGGAACTTTTCAGCGGCCTTCCAGTGGGGCTCGCTTGTGTTTGATACGAGTGCGATGCGGTGCCGTTCTGCTATTCGTTCGACGAGGGGGAACATTTCTCCAGACGGAATGAGAACGCTGTTGTAGAGATCGGTGAAATCGCTGATCGACATATCGAGTCCAAGGACGCCGATTGCTCGCTCGGCATGCTCAGAAAACGTTATCTGACCGCTTTCGAAGAGTGCTTTGCGTGCTCTTCCGAAAATCGTTTCGAACACTTCTTCGACGAGGTGGCCTGAACGCGTGGCTAGTTCGTTCGCTACCGGGTGCTCGTCGACGCTACACAGAACGTTGCCAAGATCGAAAGCGACTAGCTCAATTGGGTTGCTCAAGTTATTTTCCCGAGGAAGTGGTGTCGTCGCCCTTAAGTTGAGCGAGCATATCTTGCAGTTGCTTCGTGGTTGCGTCGGCAGGAGGGTCGGCACCCAGCTTCTGAAGTAACGCTCGAAGATATTCCGGGTCGTCGTATTGCCCACCGCTCGATGTGAATTGCTTGACAGATTCGGGAACCAGAATGGCCTCGGCTTTTTCGGGAAAGATTTCGGCAAGTTCTTCATCGGGGAGCGATTTCAAGACTTCCACCGGTAGATCTTTTCGTGGATCAGCGGCTGGCTGTGCTGTATTGATACGGGAACCTGAACTGCCGGATGAGTCTCGATTGTCCTGAAGTACCGTGAAGCCAACACCAGTAGCTAGCCCGATGAAGACGGCCAGAGCGACAACGATTTTCAATGCGAAAGATTCCTCTATTCGTGCCTGAGCGCTTCGATTGGATTCAACGACGCTGCTCGAACCGCGGGGTAAATCCCGAAGAACAGTCCTACGGCAACCGAAACTCCGAGTGCGATTATTGCGATATGAGTTTCGATCACAGTTTCTATGATGTCACCATCTACCGTTGCACCGTTGCCGAAGTAGGCGATTGCCCATCCGGCGAGCACACCCAAAATACCGCCCGCAAACGTCATCAAGATCGCCTCTGCCACGAACTGGAAGAGGATGTCGCGTCGTTTTGCGCCTACCGCACGTCGTATACCGATCTCTCGAGTTCGCTCCGTAACCGAGACCAGCATGATGTTCATCACGCCAATTCCGCCGACGAGGAGCGATATCCCGGCGATTGAACCAAGCAGTATTACGAACGTTCCCTGAGTACCTTCGAGGGTTTCAATCGTGTCTTGCTGGGTTGTGATCAGGAAATCATCATCTTCATCAGCGGCCAGCTCATGTCGAAGTCGAAGTACCGTCGAAACATCGGTGCGGGCGTCGTCGACAGTATCTTCGGAACTTGCCAGTACGTTGATCGATCCCAGAGAGATCGAATTGAACAATCCTGTGCCGTTGTTGAGTCGATAGTGAGCTGTGTTGATCGGAACGAGAATAGAATTGTCGGGATTGAAAATCGTTCCTTCTTGGCTGTCTAACACGCCGACTACGGTGAACTCTCTGCTGGAGATTTTTAGGGTGGCACCGACCGGATTGCGTTGGCCGAACAGGGTTTCGCTGACTTCTGATCCGAGAACAGCAACTAACGCGATATTTTCAACATCTGCATTCGTGATATTTCGACCCGAAGCGATCGACAAGTTTCTTGCTTCGAGATATTCGGCAGTGATCCCAACTCCGTTCACGAAAGTGCTTTCAGAACCAACAACTGCCGAACCAGAGAACGAGTTCTCTGGGGCAACCAGTCGGACATCTGGTGCAAAGACGTCATCCTTGAGTGATAGCGCATCTTCAAGAGAAAGAACGTCGGAGTTGCCGCCCCCGCCAAAGAACGCGAATCGAAGCGCTTGAGCACCTGGACTAACCGTAATGAGATCCGTTCCCAACTCAGATATACGAGAAGTGACCGAGATCTGCGCACCTCTGCCTACTGCCATCATGGCGATGACTGACGAAACACCGATTACGATTCCGAGCAGCGTGAGACCGGCTCGAAGCTTGTTCGCTCCTACCGATCCGAATGCGGTTGAGATGAGAAGACCGGGATTCATTCTGCGTTCTCATTCGTTTCATCGGTGACAGAGTCGGTCGGGTGATCAATCGGGCGATCCTCGACGATTTGGCCGTCTCGAAAAGCGATGATTCGTTTTGCTGCCTCGGCGACTTCGGGATCGTGGGTGACGACGACGATCGTTTTTCCGTCATCTTCATTGAGCGACCGCAACATTTCGATCACTTCTGCACTGGACTTTGAATCCAGATTGCCAGTTGGTTCATCGGCGAGGATGAGTTCCGGATTTCTAACCAGTGCACGGGCGATGGCCACTCGCTGCTGTTCACCACCTGACATCTGCATCGGGCGGTGATCGTATCGCTCGGAAAGCCCGACTCGATCGAGTGCTGCTCGAGCTGCAGCTCTGCGGTCTTTTCCCTTTATCCCGCCTGAATATTTGAGAGGGAGTTCTACGTTACTAAGCGCAGTCTCTCGGGGTAGCAAGTTGTAGCTCTGAAAAACGAATCCAAGCTGATGAGATCGGGTTTCCGCGAGTTGGTTGTCAGATAAATCTGACACATTCTGCCCGTTGAGGACGAACACTCCCGAGGAAGGCTGATCAAGACAGCCGAGGGTGTTCATCAGCGTCGATTTACCTGATCCCGAGGGACCTATGATCGCAACCATCTCGCCCAGCTGGATGGTCAAACTGATTCCATCGAGTGCTCTGACACTATGTGTACCGAGCTGAAATTCACGGGAGACGTTCGTGAGTTCTATTACGGGAGTCGGAGTGCCCGAGGTCATTGGGGACCTCCACCAACTCCGCCTCGACCTCCACCGCCAGGACCGGGAGCGGCCCCGCCTGGGATTCTTATTGCACCGCCGCCAGCACCGAATAGCTGTTGGAACGGATCGACTGATTTGGCGACCGCCATCAGAACTTCCTGTCCTTCCGAAATACCGGATTCAGCGATTACCCAGAAGTCATCACTTGCGCCAAGTTCAATATTGGTCGTGACGAATCCGTCTGGGGTAACTATGTCGACGGTCGCCTGAAAGAAGCTCCCACCGACAGCCTGAAGCGGGACCAACAGTGCGTTGTCGATCTGGTTTAAGACGATTGTGGCGGTTGCACTTAGCCCCTCGATTAGTTCGATGTCGTCAGGCGGTGTAAGTGCAACAGTGAGCGGGAATTCGATGACGCCTTGCTGGTTTACACCGTCTCCGATCTCATCAACAACACCTTCGAGTGGCTGATCGGGCAGTGCGTCGAGTGTCACGGTGACTGCATCGCCGACTTTGACCGAGAGAACATCGATTTCGTCGATACTGCCGTCCACTACCACGATGCTGGGATCGAGGATGTCGATTGTCGGTGTCGTTCGATTGACCGGATCACCAATCTCAACTGAGATAGAGGTAATAACACCATTGAATGGAGCGTTGAGGTTGGCGGCGGCAAGTTCGGCTTTTGCGTTATTGAGAGTAGCGTTCGCCTCGTTCACCGCTGCCGTGGCGAGTTTGATCTGTAGCGAATCGAGATCGTTCAGTTCAGCGACTGTTGATTCTGCGTCTTTTTCGAGTTCGATTTTTTCTGCCAGAGTAGCTGCTAACGCATTGATTTCGGTGTCGTTAATCGAATCGAGATCGTTCAGTTCAGCGACTGTCGATTCTGCGTCTTTTTCGAGTTCGATTTTTTCTGCCAGAGTAGCTGCAAGCGCATTGATTTCGGTGTCGTTAATCGAATCGAG
>PVBE011503055.1_pt1 | contig 114263 bp, 99 predicted proteins | sample 1631181 | NCBI WGS metagenome assembly PVBE01 (sample SAMN08397723, study PRJNA350692) | Marine metagenome, whole genome shotgun sequencing project. | isolation source: water | place: Pacific Ocean | collected 2012-04 | reverse complement strand
TCGATCACTGGCGCGTCCGGACTCATCGCCGGCGATCTGCCAGTGCGACGTACGGTGAATGGGTTGGCCGTCTTCGAGGTAGTGAACATTTCGATCACCACCGGCGGGTGTCGTGGCCGACCACTCATACCCGGGAAACACGACGAAACGACCCGGATCGTCGAAATCCTTTGCACAACGTCCGATCCATTCCCAGAATTCGGGCGTAATCTGGAAGTCGTTTCCCTGGTGACCCGTGAAATCCACGAGAGAAACATCCCTCGCGAAGCGGAAATAGTCCTCCACGGAGTTGGTCCCCACCGTCTCCTCACTCTGGCCGTGAAGATCACCCCAGAAGGGCCGAAACGGCCCCATCTGCTCGACCACGTCGATAGGCGGACCTTCCCCTGAGTCGAGTCCATCGGCGGTTGCTTTGAACAGCAACCGACCCGCCTTTGTGCAGCGCACCCCTTCGATTCGAACAACGCCCTCCTGGTCGGCGAAATCGACCGATGTGGGCATTCCGTCGCCCCCCTCAGGGACATCGACCTGCACTCGGCCCCCGTGGCCAACAGCAGGATTCCCCCACGTGTCTTCCACCTTTACGCCGACCGCAAAGGGCTCCCCCACCTCGACCCGTGTCGGTGTGATCACGACGAGCTTGGCGGCCTCAGCCGGTACGATCTCGAGCGTCGGCTGATCGTCGAGCACGACGAACTGTCCCGTGCCAAAGGCATCGACAGCGACACGAAACTCGAATGTGTATTCGCGAAAGGTCTGGGCCACCGTCCCTGGGCCGCCCTGGGATCGATCACCATAGGTGACGGTGATGCGATCTCCCTTTGACAGGGCCCATTCGGCATTGTCGATGACGAGGCACTTCTGCCAAGGGCGAATAAACCCCTTCGGATCGAATCGGGCCTGGATACGCCCGGGGCCATCCGTATGAACCGTGGTGTAGTTGAGCCCTTGAGGATCATCGAACTGGGGTTTGCCCCAGTCAGAAGCGAATCGGACCGAGACCTTCACGGTGCCACCGTCATCGATCCCGTATTCCCCCACGTGGTATGTCAGTTGAAATGACCCGGTGCTTCCCGCCACCACCGGATCCTGTGGCGACAACTCTACCCATCCAAACATCTGCCGTGCATCCGGTGCTCTCGCCAACCTGGCTCCTCCTGACGTGTGATACCTCGTGCTGTGAGAGGTAAGTAAACCGTCCCTGCCTGGACTGTCTACGTCGGTCCTGCCGCCTGATTCGAGGCTTGAAGCTCTTGGATCCTTCCGTCGCCTGTGTCCTGGATCACGCCCCGATCTTTGCTGCATACCGTTTTTTGGGTATCATTCGCAGCGACTCAGGGCCATCTTCGCCTTGCAAGAGTCTTCCCAAATCCTGACCAGACCATGCCGAAACTGACCGCCAAGCTGCGCGAACCCGCCGGCGTCTCTCGCCGGCGCTCACCGCTGACAGCGGGTCTTCCATTCGCCCCGGGCGAGCTGCGAGATCCTCAGCGTCTGGTTGTGCGTGACGCTGAAGGCCGATTGCTGCCATCCAGCGCAGAGACCCGGGCAACCTGGCCTGACGGATCGATTCGCTGGGCCCTCCTCGACGCGCAGGTGGACGTCGACGCCATGGACGAGTCCGAGCTGTGCATCGACTACGGCCACGATGTGCAACCCTTCCCTCCCAGCAAGTCTCCACTGGTGGCCACCCAGCGGCCAGATGCAATCGATGTCGCCACGGGCGCATTGTTGGCTCGTGTGGCACGGTCAGGGCCCCGGCTCTTCATCTCCGTCTCGAGCGAGCGGGACGAATACCTGGACCTGTCCTCGGGGGCTTCCGATCTGATCGCCTGGGATGCCGAGGGCAACTCCTTCGACGGTTGCGTCGATGAGCTGGATGTAGAAGAGGAAAACCCTCTGCGTTTGGTGCTTCGTGCCCAAGGGGGTTTTGACCGGGAAGGCCAGCGCATACTCTCCTGGATCGCACGGATCTGCTTCTTCGCTCACAGCGCCACCCTTCGTACTTATCTGACCATCGTACACGACCAGGATCACCCTGAAGTACACCTGCAGCGAATGACGCTGGCTCTCCCCCTGTCATTCGGAGAGGACGCACAAGCTACGGCGGGATCTCCCAGTGGACTTTGGCAATTCGATGAGGCCGTGGGCGTACATCGTGATGCCCCCCTCCAGATGACCCAGTGGAACGTGGAACGTCATCGCGTCACACACTCTTCCCCTGAGATCACCATCGATCGGCGGTCCAACTGCACCGGTTGGCTACAGGTGGCAGACGCGGATCGTGCCGTGACGCTGAAGGTACGCCGACCGTGGCAGAGCTTCCCCAAGAGATGGTGGACGAACGGTCGGCAGATCGGTCTGGATCTGTATGCAGATGTATCTCCCCTGGCGGACACACCGGACGATGAGGGCGGACGCCGATACACAGAGATCGGTTACGAACCGCACCCGGCCCACGATGAGCCTTTGCGCATGCCGCAGGGCATGGCTCGCACTCACGAACTCTTCCTGCACTTCGGCGCCCCGGACACCAGCAGCGTTCGTGTCGATCAGTGGGGCTTGAGTCAGGAGATGCCTCTGTTGTTGCAGGTGCCTTCACAACGATTCGCCGACACAGGGGTTTTCGGGACCTTTCAGCCCTTTCGCGAATCGTTGTGGCCCCTGGAGCTTAGCCTGCGGCGTTTCTGCTCATCACCAAATGGCCGCGGTTTCGTGAACGATGGGGATGTGGTACAAATCGAGCGCGACCCCGATGGACGCCAGCGAACCCGCACGACCGAAAACCTGGCCTACGATCTTCCACGCTCCATGCTCAGACAGTATGTGCGCTCGGGTGATCAGCGTCTGATGTGGGAGGGGGAGGCGGCGATCATGCACCTGATGGACGTGGACACCTGCCATCATCAGACAGAGCACCCCGAATGGATCGGCGGACCGTATTTCGAGTGGTCACAGAACCATCATTATTCGGACACGGACGAAGAGAAACTCAGCGGACCTCGCACGAGCCACACCTGGCTCGGCTCGCTTCTCGACTTCTACTTCCTCACGGGTTATCAACGCGCTAGAGAGATCGCCGAGCTGTGCGCCGACTATTGTCGACGGGCGGCGCCTTATGAGTGGTCTGAAACGTTGACCGAATCCCGGCGCCAGGCGGTGCTCGATGCCGAAACCGAGCAGTGGCCCTACAGCACGCGTCGAGTCGGGTGGGCACTGACCGCGATGGGCACCTACTACGAAGCCTTCCCCGAAGAGCGTTTCCTTCCTGCCATGGAGTCCCTGATAGAATTGCTCGAGTCCTGGCAGGATGAGGTCGGTCGCTGGCGAGATCAGATTGGCAGCCACAATCGAGGCTCCACACCTTTCATGCTCTCCTCCGTTCTGCAGGGGCTACAGCTGTTTCACGCCGCAACAGGTGAAGAGCGGGCACGGAGAATGCTGATCGACGGTGCTCGATACCTCGCACGGCACGGACGCACTGTGGAGGGTATCTTTTACTACAAGGAATCGCCCATCAGCGACAACCCCCATTCTTCGACGGTGATGCTCCTGCCTGCCCTGGCTCATGTGATTGAGATGACGAAAGACCGACAGGTGCTGGACGCGGGGTATCGCCTGTTCCGGTGGCTCATCGATACCGGCGGCGTCTCCACGTGCATGCTGAAGGATCTGTTCGCTTTCATGCCCGTTCTCGAGAAGGAAGGCCTACTCGATCGCTGGCGTGATACGGAGCCCCTTCCCCACGATGATGGAGCCGAGTGATGTGGCTCGGGCTGTCTGCCGTTGCGACGGCCCTGATCTTTGCACTGGTGAAATTCTTCTCCAGCCTGCATATGCGTCGTCTTCGCGAGCGTCACATGCGGTTGGCACAGGAGATCAAACGGGCGCGCAGTCGCAAACATACCCTGGATGGCAAACTTCAGGTAGAGACGTCACGGCGTGGAGCGGCGGAGAACAAGCTGGCGACGGCACGCCGCTACAAGGACGACCTCTACGGCCGCCTACGCGTCGAATTACCCGAGACGATGCAAGCCGAATTGCGCAGCTGTATCGACCGCCACCCCGTTCCCGAACCCTCGGGCGTTCGTGTCGCACACCAACTCGGGCTGACAGAGCGGATCACCCAGGCTCTGGGCCAGTTGTCGATTCTCGTAATCGAGTTCCCCACCGCGGGAGCCGATGAACTTCTGGACGGTCTTGTTTCACGACTGCAGGAGGCAGAACTGAAATACAGCCTGCCCGACGAAGGAGACGACACCTGTTTTCTCACGACGGCCTTCGATCAGCCCGACGATGCCATCACGTTTGTGAGACAGGTGTTGGGAGCGCATGAAATCGAAAGGCTATCCGGCATTCGCGGAATGTTGTTGGCCGGTCTCAGTGTCACCGACCTCGATTCCGACAACGTGAACAAGCTCTTCGCACGAATCTTGCATGGGGCTCGAACGATCCTCGAAAGCGCTCCAGAAGAGGGCCTGCTCATCGATGGCAACGCGTACGAACATGTCACCGGCCGTGAGGGACTCGAGCTCCATAGTCGGGCCGAGAATCTGTGGCATCTGGCCTGGGAACACCTGTCCGTGCCAGATTGGCCTGGGCACACCTGTCCGTGCCAGATGACGGACGATGAGACGGACGAAAAGACCGCCCCCGCCTCTGAAGCAGATACGACGACACGGGATGCAGCCGACGCCGATGCAACCGGACAGGAGGAGAAATGATCGAGGCTTTCTACGCCCTCACCATCATCACCTTCGCCAGCCTGAGCGTCCTGACCATGTTCAATCGCCTGATTCGTGGCGGTGAGGTTCGCGATGCGGTCCGGGAAGAGATGGAACTGATCGAAGGATTGGAAAGGCGTATCGCCGAGATCCGCAACCAGCTGACCGAGCTCAAATATGAGACAGCTGTGATGGACGACGAGCGTGTGGCCCTCGAAGGCCAGATGAGGTGTTTGCTCGACCTCGAGGAACGCCATCGATTGAACATCGATCTGAGTGGAGACACGCCGAAGTGGAGCGGGCCATGAAGCCAAAACGGAATGGATCTGCTTCGCCCTCGCAGCTCGAGGCGCGTGTCGTTTCTCAGCTCGTCAACTCTGCACTGGAGGAAGATCTAGGCGAACCGATCAGCCTCGAGGCGGACATCACGGCCCAGTGGGTCATCGGCGACGACGACGATCGAACCATGAAGGGACGAATCCTGAGCCGGCAGCAAGGGGTCGTGGCCGGCCTCGACCTGGCCATCGGCGTATTCGAACGACTGGATCCGCAGGCCCGGATACAGCCCTCGGTCGCCGACGGAAATTACGTCAGTGACGAGGAGACGATTCTCGAGTTGCATGGAAATGCACGCTCCCTCGTGGTTGCCGAACGCACGGCGCTCAACTTCCTACAGCGCCTCGGAGGCATTGCAACCATCACGCGTCATTTCGTGGACGCCGTACAGGGCACGCAGGCGCGGATCACGGACACGCGAAAGACGACACCCGGACTTCGCCGGGCAGAACGACACGCTGTCCTGTGTGGCGGAGGTGTCAGCCATCGGTTCAACCTCACTGATGCCGTTCTCATCAAGGAGAATCACGTCACCGCTGCAGGGGGAGCCGCTACCGCCGTGCAGCGCGCCCAGCACGGCGCACAGACCGCAGGACGCCCTGAAACCTTGATCATGTGTGAAACGGAGACACTGGATCAGGTACGTGAGTTGCTCTCGTTGGGCGAGCCCGCCTGGCCAGACCGGATCTTGCTCGACAACATGAGCGACGAGGTCATGAGCCAGGCCGTCGAGATCATCCGCCATGAAGCGGGTCAGCAGATCGCGATCGAAGCGACAGGCGGTGTCGAACTCAGTTCGGTGCGCGCCATCGCTGGGACCGGCGTCGACCTGATCTCCATCGGCGCTCTCACGCATTCGGCTCCTGCCATGGATATGAGCCTTCTCTTCGAAGAGGCCTGAGACTCCAGAGTCAGGGCGCGCCGGCAATGTCGACGTCGACGACGACGGCGGCGTGATCACTCGGCCAGTTGGGCGTCTCATACCCGTACACCTCTGCCTGGCTCGCCGACAGTGACGATCCGTGCAAATAGATGTAGTCGATCCGGTCTTTCCACGACGACGCGAATTTCGGCGACCACGTGAAGCCGGGCGCCTGTACCGGATCGGGATGCACTTCGCGAAACGCATCGAGGAATCCGGCGGCTTTCATCGACAGACTGACGGGCCAATCGACGACGAGCTCTCGATGACGGAAGGCGGTATCCTGTCGCCAGTCGAGATGGCTGGGACTGTTGAAGTCTCCCCCCACAATCACAGGAATCTGCTCCGACTCCGACAGATACGGCGCCAGTTGAGTGAGGATGTCCTCGATCTCCTGTCCTCGGGTCTCCATCTCCTCAGCCAGCAGTAAAGCAGAGGTGACCTGCTCCTGAAGGTCCTTCATGCGGCCGCCATAGTCCGGCAGGTAGTGGATCCAGAGACTGAACAGTCGCACCAGCTGGCCGCGAGACAATTCGAGGGTGACACCGCCGAAACGAAAGGGTTCGTAGAGGTCGTGGGTCTGCCGAATGGGATATCGACTCATGACGGACAGGTTCGAACTGCGCAGGTAGTAGTGGTAACCGAGCCCGGCCGCGATGTGAGCGCCCGATCCGTAGGTCTCCTGCATGGCCACCACATCGGCGCCCGCGGTCTTGATCGCCTCGATCGTCGCCGACAGCCCCGCTTCGTTGCCATCGCGACGGCCCCCGTGCCAGATATTCCAGGCCATGACCCTGAGTCGCCGAACCGGCGATGGAGAAAGCCCCTCGTCGTTGACAGTCCCTCCCCCGGCCTGCCACCGCTGCTGGATCTGGTCTGCGGGGATCACCCGTGGAACGATCTGCAGGTCTTCGATGTCGACCTGATCTCCGTCGATCAGTTCCGAGACCTTCGCAGCCGTCCCGCTGGCGAGGGATCCGAGACCGCTGAGGCTGTAGGTGGCGACATTGACTCCATCACGGTACAGGCGGGCCTCTGCTGCGGCAGGATCGACACTGAAGGCCAGCATATGCCTGGTGCCATCAGCGATCATACCGCTCACGGAAGGCGGACGATAGTCGAGCCGATTCTCACCATCGCCTACATTCCAGGCCCAGGCACCGTCCGGGGCCAGCGCGATGGCCCATCCGGTCTGGTCGCCACTGGTTCGTGTAAGGCCGAAATCGTGATGAGAGGTGACATCGTCGATGGCCCCCCCACCCCAGTCTTTGTCGGTAACGAGGGCAGGTAGCTGCTCGCTACGGGCCGTCGTGCACAGCCAGAGACTGACCGTGAAAGCCGCCGACGTCATCTTTGACCGAGGGCCTGGCGAATGGTGCGCAGCAACTCGGACGGCCTCACGGGCTTAGGCAACAGCGCCGCCACCTGGCCGCTTCGATGACGCAAATCAACGTACCCTGTGAAGACCACCACAGGCAGTTCGGGGCGTGTCACAGAGAGCTGCTCGAGCACATCCTCCCCGGACATGACCGGCATCGACAGGTCCAACAACACCAGATCGAGGGTATCGCCGAGATCAGCAATCGACTCGAGTCCTTCCACGCCATTGACGGCCATGCTGACCGAGCAGCCCCGGCGCTCGAGAATACGGCCCACCACATCTCGCACCATCGGTTCGTCCTCGATCACAAGGATCTTCTCGTCCCCCGTAGGATCTGACGCCGGATCGTGAGTCACCGGCGTGAGGGTTGCACTCGATACGGGCAGATAGACCGTCATGGTTGTGCCTTCCCCCTGTTGACTCTCACACTCGACCCGTCCGCCGTGTTGCTGGGTGACACCGTGCACGATGGACAGGCCGAGACCGGTGCCCTGCCCGGGCTCCTTCGTCGTATAAAATGGATCAAAGATCCTCTCACTCACCACTTCACTCATTCCGGTGCCATTATCGGTGATGGTCACACGGACGAAATCCGCCTGACCTGCACGGTCGGCCACCAGATCGGCAACGACGTCGATCCTCGGTGAGCGCTCACGCAGTCCCTCCACGGCATCGCGGGCATTGAGGCAGAGATTCAGAAAGACCTGCTCCAATTGCATCGCATCGCCTTCTACCGCAGGCAGCCCAGGGGTCGACAACAACCGGAACTCGATCTGCCGATCGAAGATGCGCCGACTCCGCCTGCCTGTGCGGGACGCGCATGACGCTCCAGCGTTACTTCGAGCTGATGCTGCAGGTCCATGGAACGTCCCCGGTCGGTCACGAACCTTCCTTGCCCCCACCTACGGCCATGACGGCCGTCGTTTCCTGTTGCGTGGAGACGAGGCGATGGAAGATCCCCTCACGCTCCATCAGTTCTTCGTGTGTGCCAACCTCGGCGATTCTGCCTTCGTCAATGACGACGAGCCGGTGAGCACTTCTAAGGGTAGAGAGTCGATGGGCGATGGCGAAGGTCGTGCGCCCTTCCACCAACCGCTGAATAGCTGTCTGCAGCTTCTTCTCCGTGGGTGTGTCCACAGCCGAGGTGGCTTCATCCAAGATGAGTATCCGGGGATCGTGGAGGATCGCACGTGCGATGGATATCCGCTGACGTTCCCCTCCGGAGAGTCTCCCGCCGCGCTCCCCGACGAGAATATCATACCCTTCGGGTTTGGTGACGATGAATTCGTGAGCATTGGCCGCACGAGAAGCACGGACGATGTCGTCAAAGGTGGCGTCGGGTTTCCCGTAGCTGATGTTCTCTGAGATCGTCCCATTGAACAGGAAGGGCTCCTGCGCAACGAGGCCGACTTGGCCTCGCAGGTCTCCCAATCTCACATCCTGCAGGTCGTGCCCGTCGATTTCTACGTGGCCTTTGTCGGGATCGTAGAACCGGCAGATCAGATTGATCAGTGTGGACTTGCCTACGCCCGATTTGCCGACCAGTCCGATCATCTCCCCTTCCTCGACCTCCAGATCAACTCCTTTGAGCACCGGCTTACCCGGGTCGTAACCAAAGTGAACATCGCGGAACCTAACCCGGCCGCGTAGATCGGGAAGCGGCGTCGCATCGGGCTTCTCAAAAGGTTCAGGGCGCGAATCGATCACCTCGAAGATGCGCTCCGCGCCAGCCAGGGCACGAGTGAGGAAGTTATTCACGTTGGAGAAGAACTGAAGGGGTCGATAGAGCTGCCAGATGTAGGAGACGAAGAGCATGAGCACACCGAGTGTCAGGCTGCCCTCCAGGATCTTGCGACCGCCAAAATACCAGACGAAGAAGATCCCGAAACTCATGATAAATCCGAGCAAGGCGGAGAAGATGAACCAGGACCGTTCGGCCTTGACGAGGGACTCACGCAGACCGTCGTTGCCCCGCGAAAACACGGCCATCTCCCGCTTTTCCTGGCCGAACGCTTTGATGATGCGGATCCCCGAGATCGACTCGTTCAGGTGGATGTGAAAACGAGACATCTTGGCGTGAAACTTCGTCCACAGACGATTGAGCGTCTTGAATTTGAAGAGCGATCCCAGGACGATGAACGGAACCGGAAACAGAACGTAGATGGTCAGTTCCCAACTGTAGTAGAGCATGAGAGCGAGCACCCCCAACAAGGTCAACAGATTGCTGAGGATGAAGGGCAGACCAAAAAGCAGGAACATCTCAAGCCGATCCGCATCGCTCATGAATCGTGACATCAACGAACCGACTTGGCGTTTGTCGTAGAATCGGACGGGCAAAAACTGCATCGCGTGGTACAACTTCTCGCGGATATCCAGTGCGGACAGTCCCGAGAGTTTCGCTCGCAACACGGCGTTCCCCAGATCCAACCCGTAGTGGATGACCCGGATCGCGAGCATCCCCATGACGAAAAAACCCAGGAGCTCTGTCCCGTTGTCGGGGCGCGGTATAAGCGCATCGTTGATGATGTGTTTCACCAGCACGGGGGGCAGCAGGTCCAACACGGACATCAGCAGCGTGACCACCACAAAGAGGATGGCCTCTTTCTTCAGCGTCGCCAGAAACATGGCGATGCGTTTCATCGTATCCCACTTGCTGATACAGAACGGACAGAAACCGTCGCGCTCGGGGAGCAATCGGTCACACACGTCGCAGCGTGTGCGTTCCAGCTGTGTAGGCAGTGTCGGGGATTCCCCCTTGGCAAGATCCTTGATCGCCGCTGCCGCCTCTGAGAACTTGGCGGCGTGCGACATGGAGTATTCGATGGTCTCCACACCCCGGGCGCTTGAACCAACGACGGCCGAAGGCTTGAGCCCGATCTCGAGCCGTACGGCGCCGACCAATTCGGCGGTTCGTGCTTCACCGACCTGATCGATAGGAATCTCCACGACGCCATCATCGGCACTGGCCTGCCCCAATTGCACGGGATTCACGATCAGAACGCGTTTGTCGGAGACGATGAGCCAACGTTCACCGTAGCGCCGGGTCTCCATCATGTCGGCGGCGATACGCACATGCTGTGTTTCATCCCCTGTGAATCGAGCTCGCAACAGCTCCTCGACAACGAGGGGAGCCGATTCGAGAAAGTCCGACCTCTCGGAAATAGAGATCGGCGTGTTCATCGGCTCGACCATCGGCCTGGGCCCTGCTGGCTCATGTCTGTCATCTCACTCTTTCACCGCGATGATCTGAGCCACTTCCTGCTGCAGTCGAACCAGTTCGGCGAAGTGCCCATCCGCATCGAGCAATTCTTCATGGGAACCGACTTCCATAATTCTACCACCGCTGAGCACGACAAGACGATCCGCATTGCGGAGCGTCGACAATCGGTGAGCGATGGCAAAGGTCGTGCGCCCCTTTACGAGACGCCCGAGGGATTCCTGTATCTGCTTCTCCGTCTCGACGTCGACGGAAGAGGTGGCCTCATCGAGAATCAGCACTCGGGGGTCGTGCAGAATCGCACGAGCGATCGCGATTCGTTGTCGCTCGCCACCAGAAAGGCCCACCCCGCGTTCACCGATCCGCGTGTCGTAGCCGTCTCCCTTTGCGAGAATGAAGTGATGGGCGTTGGCGGCCTTTGCCGCGTCCATGATCTGGGTCAGAGATGCATCGGGACGCCCATAACTGATGTTGTCGGCAATGGAACCAGAGAAGAGGACGGGATCCTGGGGAACGATACCGATCTGCCGTCGCAGATCTTCCAGGCGGATCTGCCGAATATCGATGCCGTCGATCTGGATGCTCCCACGATCGATGTCGTAGAACCGGCAAACGAGATTGACCGTCGTCGTCTTGCCAACGCCACTCTTCCCCACAAGGCCGATCATCTCCCCCGGTTGAACGTCGAGGTCGATTTCGTGCAGGACGGGTTTGCTCTTGTCGTATCCGAATGTGACATCGGAGAAGCGGACGGCGCCGTCGATGCGGTCCATTTTCGTGGCCCGCGGGTCGTCATACGCCTCCGGTGGCGTGTCGATGACTTCGAAGATGCGTTCGGCCCCCGCGAAGGCGCGTGTCATCCACGTGTTGACCTCGGAGAACCACTCCATCGGCCCGTACACCATCCACATGTACGAATACAAGGCCAGCAGGTCGCCCAATGTCAGGCGATCACCCAGGACCTCCCCTCCACCGAAATACCAGATGATGAGCATGCCACTGCCACTGATAGCAGACATGGTCGCCCACAGGACATTCCAGTTGAGGGCCGTTCGAACAGAGGCTTCCCCGAGATCGAGATTTGCTTTGTCGAAGGCCTCAATCTCCCGGGGCTCCTGGGCGAAGGCCTTCACGACTCGGATTCCGTTCAGCGCCTCGTTCAGACGCGTGCCGAGTTTGGACCACCCCTGGGAGTATTTGTGGAAGAGTCGGCGCATTCGCTTCCAGAACAACCAGCTCCACACGCCCACCAAGGGCACGGGAATCAGGATCAGCAGCGTCACCTTCCAGCTCATGTAGAACATGAGGCCGAGAATGCCCACCATCATCAGAAGATTGATGATCACGTAGGGCAACCCATCGATGAGGAATTCCTGCAGCATACCCGAGTCTCGTGAGACGCGGGAAATCAGAGAACCGGTGGAGCGCTTGTCATAGAACTGGAGAGACAACATCTCGAGTCGCCGATAGAGCTGAGCGCGGATGTCGGCCGTGATGCGGGCACTGAGCCAGGTGTTGGTCCATCCGTGGACGAGGTCGGATGTCCAGCTGAACATGCGGACCCCCACAAAGGTGAGCACAAGACCCCCCAAAAGCGCCAGACGTTCGTCGACGGGAGCCACGGTTTCACCTTCAGGTGCCAACACATCATCGACGATCCGCCTCGTCACCAGTGGTGGCGCCAGTTCGGCGACCGTTGTCGCAATAGACGCCACGGCGAGCGTGATGGCACGTGCCCGATGAGGCCTCATGTAGCCGACGATGCGCCCCAGCGTTGCGAATCGACGCACACAGGCGGGACAGAGCCCATTTTTCTCCGGCAGGAGTCTGCCGCACCGATCGCAACGGATTCGATCGAGACTTGTGCGGATGTGGAACTCTTCGCCCTTGCGCAATTGTTCAAGGCCGCGAGCCACTTCCGTAAACTTCACAGCCTCTGTACTGCTGTAGGCAACACGAATCGTTGGCGCCGCCTTTCGCTCCATCGTCAGCTGACTGCCACCTACGAGGCTGTCAGCTCGGGTCACCGCCAGATCTTCGATGTCAACGTCGGCCATCAGATCGCCCACAACCGACAACACGAGCGCTCTGCGTGAGGTGACCACGACCCAGCGCCGACCGTATTTCAACTCGGCTGTGAAATCGGAGTCGACCCGGATCAGTTCCTGCTCGCCTTCTTCCAGAAGCGCCTCAAGGGCAGAGACGACCTCCGACGGCGCGCGTTCAAGCAGCCTTTCTGGTTCGAGTGTTTCGGTGGCAAGCTGGCCCGCGGTCTGTGACAATCGATTCCCTCAGGCGAAGGGCTTCAATTGGCGAATGGCTTGCACATCGGCGGCCACTTCGGCTGCTGATGCTACCAGCAGATCTTCCCCCATTTCGGCTGTCGCCGGCCGGGGGTCGCCGACCCCACCGTGGGCGGTACGCTGATCGAATCGGTGATAGCTGGCTACACCCGGAACCCGCATGCCATCCTTCTCACCGTCGGGATCGAGCTGGTCGGTGCGCACCAGATCAGGTCGGATGGCGAGCATCATGGCCGTCTCCGTTTCGCCGGCATGTCCCGAACCATTCGGCAGCGTGCGAATCGCGTTGAGGGCCTCTCCACCGGCCCATGCCCAGCGCGTGTAAAACTCCGCCTCTTCCTTCTGATACTTCTCCATCAGGCGCTGCAACAACACCTGAATACCTGCCCCATTCCCACCGTGGGAGTTCTGCAGCAGGATCTTGCGAAAGCCATGGCGAACCATGGAATCGACCATATCGAGCATCAGATCAAGGTGGGTTGCCGAAACGGCGCTCACCGTTCCGGGATATCTGCTGTGATGCTGCGAATAACCGAGCCACTGAACGGGAAGGACCAGCACATCCCCCGGCACAATCTCGTGGACGCGACGGGCTACTTCCTGCCCGATAAAACTGTCCGTCCACACAGGCAGGTGAAGCGAATGCTGTTCGCAAGATGCGACGGGGATCAGCACCACGATGTCCCGTGGCAGGGCGGCGATCTCCGGTGAGGTCATCTCAGACAGTAACATGCGTGTCTCCCAGCGACGCGTGCCGAGGCACCGCGCCCAATGAACATCGTTGTAAGGAACATTGTCGTGTGGAACATCGTTTCTCATCGCCTCAGTCGTGAGGCTCGTTGCCTCAGTCCCGAGGACCTGGCAACTTGCCCAGGATCCCGTCGGCAAGCGTGCCCGCCTTGACGGCCAGAACGTGTACGTCTTCGCGGCCCATCCAGGCGGTCATAGCCTCGATCCCGTCTACGCGAAAGACGCGAACCCCATCTTGAGCACGTCGGCCGAGTTCCTGCTGAGTGTTGGCCGAAATCGACGCATCCACAAAGATCAGCTGGAGCTGCCGTGTTCGACGCACACCCGACAGTCCCATCACTGTCACCCCGCTTTGTGCGCCCATTCCGACCAGCGAGGCTATCGCCGCAGCCTGTTCCCGGTTGAGCAGTTCGAGGTCAGATGTCATGGGCGGTGTCGTTCCTACTTGAAGGCTGGCTTCACCGGTGCGCCACCCTTGCGCAGGGCCGACACATTGGCTGCCTCCAACACACCGATCACCCTGGCTGCCGACTCAGGAGTAATCACCAGCTTAGCACGCCCCTGTAGATGTTTGTACACATTTTCGTAATACCCATCCCAACTCGAATCGTAGGCGGACGCCGTCGTCTGCATCTGCCGGCCATTAACGATCGACTTGACCAGGAAATCCTGACCGCCCACGTGCTCGATGGACCCCGTATCACCTAAAATTCTCCACTTGGGACGACTCGAAAGGGCAAGATTGCTGATCATGAGGTTGGCGACGCAATCTCCCTTGAACTTGATCGTGTATTCCGAGTGATCCTCGTTTGTGTAGTCACGCCATTGGCGATTCTTCACCTGAAAACCGCTGACCCAATCGATGTCGTGCGTGACCAGATTCAGAATCCAGTCGGTGAAGTGGGCACCCCAGTCATAGATGGCACCTCCTGAGATCGCTTTGTCGGCTCGCCACCAGTCGTGCGCCTTGCCGTAGCCACCGAAGCCCGCTTCTACCTTGTAGACCTTACCGATGATCTTCTCCTTGCGGATCAGATCCCGAAGAAGCATGAAGTCGCCATCCCAGCGGCGATTGTGGAAGGTCGACAGCATGACGCGACGTCGTTTCGCCATGGCCATCATGGCCTTGACCTCTTTAGAGGTAATCGCCATTGGCTTTTCGCTCACAACGCCAACGCCGGCATCTAGACACTGAACGGCAAGTTTGGCGTGCGTGTTGTGGGGTGTGATGATCGCCACCAGATCGAGATTGGCATGCCGCAACATGTCACCGACACGGCCATAGGTGTCGATTCCAGGAAAGTCTTCCTCGGCGACAGCCCGTCTCGATGCATCGAGTTCACACACGGCGGCAGCCACCATATTCGGGTTCTTCGCCATCGAAGACAGATGTGCGCGTCCCATGTTGAAAGCCCCCCCATACCCTACGACACCGCAACGAATCTGCTTCCGGACAACCATGACAACTCCTTGTTTTCTTTCTGCGTTAGCCGATCACAACCCATCTGGCGCGTAACCTCCCACAATGCCGGAAAGCTGTCAATCTGCCTGTGGATCGTGCGGCGACGAGGCCCTCGACCGTGACCAGGGACCGTCCTGCTTTGCGTGCCAATCAGACGCCTCGTGTCGAAATCGAGCCATCTGGTTTTGCTTGGGTGTGGCTCAATAATCCGGTCGTTCATCCTGACCACCGCGGCCGGGGACACGGCCGGACCCTGGTCAATGCCCGCTTGAGTTGGGCCTACGGACTGGTGCTCGATCGACCTATCTTCAGGTCATGCGCGACAATGAAACCGCACAACGATTACAGGCACGTCTCGGTTTCACCGAGGCCTATCGCTACTGGTATCGAATGCAGCCGGTATCGTCATGTTGATCTGGCTGGATCGTATGTCCATGGGCCCGGCCATCTTCATCGCCCTCCTGCTCGGGTTGGCGCCAGTGTTGCCCGAACCCCATCTGTGGGAGAAGTTGAAGATGCTGCTCGCCGGCGAACTGAGTCGCCCCATGGATATACTCGACCTTCTCATGCACGGCGGCCCAACGCTGCTGCTGGCCCTCAAGTTGTGGCGACGCCGACATCAGAGCTGAGTCCAGTCACCCGTTCCACGAAACGGCAGAAATCCATATACATCCCGCGCTCCTTCGCCTGTCAGGACGCAGATTCCATTGCGCGGCTCGTGGAGGCCAACACCTTCGCGATGCTGATCGCGACTGGTTCCAACGGCCACATGCAAGCCTCCCATCTGCCGGTGCCGCCCTGTTTTGACGGTGAGGGACATCTGCATCGCCTCAGAGGCCATCTGGCTCGTTCCTATGAGCAGGCCGACGACTTGATCCGGATCGACGCGAATGATGAACAGGTGCTGACCGTCTTTCAGGCCACACGCCTACGTCTCACCCCGTCACTACGACGCCGACTTTGCCGTTCCGACATGGAACTATGCGGTTGTCCATGTTTACGGGATCCCACGGGTGCACGAAGCCGCCGCCCAGACTGGGGCTGTTTTGGATGATCTGGTCTCCGCCTACGAATCAGACGACGGCCGTACTCACATCCTCCTGAAATGCACACAAGACGCCGCGAAAGTGTTGCAGTCCAGTGCATTGACAGGAACTGCGTTGAACGCCGAAACGCAAGACAACGCAGATGGAAGGCATGTCGAGGGCACTTCGGAGCACGGTCGGTGCGTACCATCTGCGTACGTGGATTCGGGGTTGGCTCTAGTGATCGCCGCCTGGTTCAATCTGAACAAATCCGAGCAAGCGCAGATCCTGGCAACCGCTACCAGGTAGTCCTCCCGGCCTGGATGATCCGAGCCCCGACCGGATCACGTCGACAGCCTGTCGATTCGTCCCGATGCCCGACAATGAGCACGCGGCAGCAATGGGTTCGTTTCGTAATAGGCCAGCAGATGGTCTTCGTCCGCTCTCGCTCACGAATCTATAATGCATTGTCGCACAACATTTTATTCGAGTCTTCCTAAGCCATCTCCGCAGAACTCGGCATCCCCGGCCAAACTGAGAATGTGGCGGACGACGACAGTCATCTGAGAGATACCCAAGGCGAACTCTACCGCAGTTGGCGCGAGCGCCGCGAAGTGCGCAAGCCGGGAGAGTTGTGCCGGATGACCGACTAGATGAAGGGCCGGCTTAGTGCACTGGAGGCAAGGATGGGGAGATCGGCGCGGGCAGCCAGCTGAGCCCGGGGTCTGCAAAGCTGCAACGGCGCCGGGGACCTACTTCCAGAGGCCTTGGCGCGTTACTTCGAGGGTTTGGCGACTCGCCCACGCCGATCACCATCGACTGACAGATGCCAAGAACTGAGAACGATTGCGGGAAGGACTTCCCCAGATAGACCCATAGGAAAAGGGAAGCCACGGCGAAAGACAGTATCACGACAAACGGCGGGATGGGAACACCAATCAGTGACAGTAGAACGATCGCTCCGATCGACAGTGCGAATCCACCCACCAGGATCATGTTCACGACGAGCATCGTCAGCCCTACCTCAACGGGCGTGCGATTCTCACCCCGGAGCCTTCAACAGGAGACCCACCATGGACTACCGCACCACCCTGCAGATCTTCGCCGTCGTGTCCTCGCAATACCACAGGTCCCCGTCGACAATCGTCATGCCGTGGCTGAACGGAGCGTCAGCCGGCAGGACGAGGATTTCCAGGCATTGGCCGGTGACGGTGTCGTAGCGGTAGACGGTGTTCAGGGTGGTGTCGTTGCACCAGACGGTGCGTTTCGCCGCATCAGCCCAGGCCATGCCGTGGCAGCGGTCGCCGAAGGCCAGCCGAAACCAGCTGCAACCTGTGATCGACACACGGCCGCCGTCATCGGGCTGTAGATCCAGTCGAAAGATCGCCCTGCCAGGGGGCGACGACGCCCACAGATGTGTGCCATCCCATTCCAGACCGTGGAATCCGGTGTGCTGCCCGGTCACCGGCTCCTTGGAGAAACCGACGATGCCGGTGCCGACCCCGCGGTGATCGACGTGATAGACGGTTTCGTCCGCCCCGAACACAGTCAGGTCGGGGGCGTGGGTGCCTGACATGATCGTGACCAACTCACCGTTCCATGGTATGACAGTGACACCGCTGGGTCCGGTGGAGCCGGCGGCGAAACTGCTCTGCTGCCTTGCGCCGCGAGGATCCTCAACGGTGATGAGCGCACCGTCGGCCTGATCGGCGACGAGGAGGCGATCGGTGGGGATGTCATACTGAAGCCCGTTCGGCTTGGCACCCTCCTTCTCCAGCGTGAACAGAACCTCTACTTCGGCACGGCTGACCTGCACGTGATGCATCGACATCAGTGGACCTCCAGGGCGCTGTCGCGTTGCTGATCCGAGAACACGAACAGAATATTCGGGGGGCCCCATCCCCCGGATCGCGCTTACGGGGGAGAAGAACGTCATGCCACCATCGAAACTAATGAATGTCGCTCTCGTCGGACTTGGCTTCGGGGCGGAGTTCATCCCGATCTGCCAGAAACACCCGCAAGCGAATGTATATGCCATCTGTCAGCGAAATGAAGAGAAGCTCAATGCCATCGGTGATGCGTTTCATATCGATGTTCGCTACACCAGCATTAACGGTGTACTGAACGATCCGAACGTCGACGCGGTGCACATCAATTCACCCATCGGCCTACACGCGGAACATTCCATTGCCTCCTTGAAAGCAGGTAAGCATACCGCCTGCACCGTGCCAATGGCGACGACAGTAGAGGAGTGCCGTCACATTGTCGAAGCACAGGAAAACTTCATCACGTTGACGCTTCTTCCTGGCAGATCGATCCTTGGGGGTGATGCCCCGTCTCTTCTACAAACTTGCCACCGGCCTAGCCGCCCTCTTCCTAGGCTATGTGGGTGTGGGGTACGTCCTGTACGATGGACTCAGCGCCATCGGCAGCGCCTGCGAACAGAACGGGCGGAATCGACCTGATCGATTCACCTGTGTGACAGATTGCGACGCCTGGCAGACTTTCGACTTCGATGCGTATTCGATGCCCTATGAGGCTGTGCACTTCGACAGCCGTGACGACTTGAGGCTCTCAGGCTGGTTTGTCTCGTCGACACCCGAGGCTGCGGCCATCGTCATTGTGCATGGCTACCAGATCTGCAAGTATCACCATCATCCGCTCGCCCAGGCGGGAGCACTGCATCGTTCAGGATTCAACGTTTTGCTCTTCGATCAGCGTGACTGTGGCGACTCCGAACAGGAGGACGGGCGCAGCGCCTATGGTAGCGAGGAATACCTCGATGCTCTGGGTGCCTTCGACTACCTGCAAACGCGCGGATTCTCGCCAGACCGAATCGGCATGCACGGTAGTTCCTTAGGGGGCGCAATTACGCTCACCGCCTTCGCTCAAGAGCCGCGACTGAAGGCCATCTTCCTCGACAGCCCCCTCACGGATCCTCGTGGAGCCTTTACTCAATACACGGGGTTACCGGATGTGTTGTTTCCAGGAGTCGAGTGGGCTGCGCGATGGGTCGCCGGCGACGAACTGCTTCGCTACGACCCCCTCGACGGAATTCGGCGAGCGGCAGGTCGTGGACTGAGTGTGGTCCATGGCAGCGGTGATCGGATCGTAGAGCCGAGCCACACAGAGCTACTGTTGCACGTAGCGTCCGAGAACGGCGTCAGTGTCGAGGCGTGGAAACCACCGGGTGTGGGTCACGTCGAGGCACTGGCCGGACACCCTCGGCAGTATCAACGCCGGATGCGGGCGTTCTTCGCCCGTCACTTGGGGCGAACCGTTCACCTTTGAACGGCACCTTCTCGCAAGCACCGTGGTCAGTTCGATACGGGCGCTCGATCCCACGGACCTCGGATGGCCAGTGTAATCCCCGGGTTCTGGATATTCACGTACAGCTCCATCCCGTCGGGCGAGAAGACGGCACCGGCGAATTCGGAACTGTTGAAGGCGTTGCGTGCCAGTTTGTAGAGCTGCCCCTCCTGGGTGACGCCCACGAGGAATTGCTGCTCCGGTCCATCTTCGCACAGCACGATGTCTCCCCACGGGGAGACGGTGAGGTTGTCGCAGTTTTCCACGACGGCCCCCTCGTTCGGCTCCACGAACAGTTCTAGCGTCCCGGGTGAGGTCGCCTCGCCAGGCTGCGCTTCATGCGCACTCGGATAATAGCGCCAGACCTGCCCCTTCAGGGCATGTCCTCCGCTGGTACAGGCGAAGTAGACGGCGTCCTTCCCATACCACATACCCTCTCCGCGAGCAAAGCGGGCTGCCCCCTTCGTGAATCCCTGGAGGCGCAGATCGTTGTCGGGAGATTCGACGTTCTCAATGTCGATCCAGTAGACCTCCAGACGCTGACCAGGTCGAATGGTTGTGGACTCCCAATTGCGCGTGTCGAGACTGGGGTGGTCATGAACGGCCAGTGCCTGCAAACGTCCTCCGCCCTGCAGATGACCCGGCGCGTTCGCCAGATACCGATAGATGAGGCTGTCCCCCGTATCTTCGGTCTGATATACGATCTTCGTCGACGGATCGACGGCGACGGCCTCGTGATTGAAGCGCCCCATCGCCTTGAGCGGAATCGGGTCAGCACGGCGAATGTCCTGCGTTGCTGGAACCTCGAAATTGTACCCGTGGTCCTTTTCGTAACCTGCTTCCCCGCCTCTCTGTGTCGTTTCTTCACAGGTCACCCAACTGCCCCAGGGCGTCGGCCCGCCGGCGCAGTTGCGCACCGTTCCAGCCAGCGACAGAAACCGCCGCTCAACTTGACCATCCTTACCCAGCACGGTCGTTGTCGTACCACCCAGGCTCGGTGACACACCGCCCCCGAAGTCATAGAAGTTGTTGGCGGGCACCTTCGACAACCGGTCGTTCTCGGGTCCAAAGGCACCAGCGGCGAGGGCACCGGATGTCAGTTCGTGATTGCAGACCAACAGGGTGCGCCCACCAGAACCCTGAAATGCGGCCATCGCATCGTGTGCCCCCGGCATTAGCAGGCCATCCGCCATCTCCACACCGGTCCGGGACAGGATTCGATAGGTGAAGTCAGCCGGCAACGACAGGATCCCATCAGGATCCTCGACAAGAGGGCCAAATCCGGCGGAACGCCCCTCGTTCTGGGTGGCAAAGGCAACGTGTCGCTGCAGGCCCTGGAATCCAAGGGTGACTGCAGCCGCGGATTTCAGGAAATGGCGTCGGGAAAGGTGCATGTAAGTCCTCTGGTGTGGTGCTGGTGCGCTGATCGATCAATCATTCGAGTGTCTCTAACGGCGATCCCTGACGAGGTGCCAAATGACGGGATGCCAAGTGATTGTAGGAAGAAATCGCCCTGGCAGACAACGTGACCAGTTGCTGCCACCCCAGTGTGAGCTGTAGTCAGCACTTCGGGGCGACTGGTGGCGGCGTCGGATTGTGCTTGAAGAGCTGGGACCACCAGGACGGATTTATCGGCTACTGCTTCCACTCTAGGGCCTCGGGTGTGCCACCGAAGCGGCCCGAGCCATCGTGGACGCGGATTTCGACAGCCCCAACTGCACAGATTTTGGTCGACCGTCGACGACGAGAACGTCGCGTCTGCCCGCGTCCTGGAGAAGCTGGGCATGCAGCAGGAAGGGTTGCTGCGTCAGGACGTGAACCTCCGTGGCCAGTGGCGCGACTCGCGAATCCTGGCCATTCTGCGCCACGAATGGAATCTCACGCCAGACTGACAGACTGGCGTGACAATCTGGCTGGCGGGGCCTACAGAGGTTGACGTGCGTCGAAGACCTCGCGTGTGACACGCAGGATGTTGCCCCCAAGAATGCCGCGAATATCCTCGTCGCTATGGCCTCGCTGCACCATTCCGACCGTGTACAGCGGCCAGTTCGTCCAAGCCAGGCTCTGGCGCATTCTCGGCTCTCTCCAGGCCGGATCGTTTAGCGGATCGTCGGGCTGCCAGAAACTCTCGAAGCGCGTTCTCCCCCGCGCGACCTTGAACTTCTCCCGCTCCTGGGCGTCGCGTTCGGAGACATAGGCCAGATCGGTGCCGATCGTCACGGCCTGAGGCCCAACAAGATTCACCATGTAGTCGATATGGTCGAGGAGGGCGGCGATATCCCCCGAGCCTCCGAGAAATGCTGGTATGCAACACACACCGACGGTCCCTCCCTTGTCCACGATCGCTTTCATGACCTCATCGGTCTTGCAGCGCGGGTGGCCACTGAGGGCGTGGGCACCCGCGTGACTCGACACGATCGGCACTTGCGAGACAGCTGCCGCGTCGATGCCCGTTTGCCATCCTGAATGGGCCACATCAGCGATGATGCCCACACGATTCAGTTCGGCGATCGCCGCCCGTCCAAAGTCACTGAGCCCGGCATCGGTTAGTTCCTCGCACCCGTCCCCAAGCATGTTCCTGCGATTGTAGGTGACGTGGACCATGCGCACGCCCAGCTGGAACAGGACTCGAACGTAGCGCAGCTCTTCCTCCACCGTCTTCCACCGCTGGGTCAGGGGCACACCATTGGCCGACATGTAAAGACCGTGTTTGCCATCCTGGTGCGCAGCCACGATCGAGTCGGGTGTGGGGACCCGCTGCATGAAGTCATCCAGCATATCGGTGAGATAGGTGAAATTACCGAGCCGCTTGATGAGTTGAAGCGGAGCCTGGCACTCCTCACCTGCATTCTGCAGGATGCAGTCGACGCCGGCGTGATCGAGGGCTGCGTGGTATTCGGCAGCCAGTTCTGCATGATCGGCCATTCGGGCCAGGAACATGTCTTCCTCAGCCTCCTTGAATTCGACGCTCGACGCGCCCGCCTCGACCAGGGCTGCCAATGCGTCGCCATCTACCGCCGCTCGGGGTGAAAACCCATAGGACTCAAATACCAGACTGTCACGATGGAGCTCGAGCCCGTGCTCGAGATCTGCCGCACTCGGCTGCAGGACGGAGATCGCCGTCTGCCAGTCTCTTTCGACACGCTCATTCACAAGAATCCATCCTCGCCTCTTTTTCGTGCGTTTATGTACTGGGCGTCTCAGCAGCAGATCCTGCCCACTGAGGCATTCCAGCCAAAAACGGCTGATTTGCCCGGTCCCTCCGATTCTGCCAACTTACACTTTTTTCCGCCTATCCGTCAGGGCTTGACCAATCACGTGAAACAGATCGCCATCGGCCAGCTTCTGCAGGAGACCAACACCCTGAATCCGGTGCAGACCACGCGCCGAGACTTCGAGGTCTACGGGTGGGCACAAGGTCCGGAAGTGGTTGATAAATATGGAGATGTGGGAGAATTGGCCGGCCTGACTCAGCTTCCGGAGGTGCTCGGAGCACCCGTCGAATGGGTCGGCCTGCTGCGGGCTGTTGCGTGGTCTGGCGGGCCCCTTGAGGCCGGTCTGCTGGGGCAGATCACCCAAGAGATGACCCGAGACCTGTCCTCTGAACTGGATGGTGTCTTGCTCTCGCTCCACGGTGCTCAATCGTCGGTGGAAAATCCCGATGTGTCTGGCCATGTTCTGGCGTCGGTTCGCGCCGCTGTGGGCCCGGATGTCCCGGTCGTGGCCACTCTCGATCTGCACGCCAATGTCACGGCCCGTATGGCCGGAAACGCCGATGCGCTGGTGGGTTATCACACGTTTCCGCATATCGACCACGTCTCCTGCGGCAAACGAGCCGCCGTGTGTCTCGCGCGTCTTCTCGAGGGCGATCGGGCTTCAGTGAGCCTATACAAGATCCCCATGGTACCCAATAACGAGGGCCGAACCACCGACAAGGGTTTGCACGCGGACTTTGTGAAGCAGATCGTCAGCAGCGAGCAAGGCCCGGGTGTTCTCTCCGTTGGGTTTTACAACGTTCAGCCCTGGTTTGATGTCCCCGAACTCGGGTGGTCCCTGTATCAGGCGTGGTTCGACTCAGATCATCCACCCTTTGACCCGAAGCAGATCGCCGCTGACTGCTGGCAGACGCGCGATCACCGGGAGATCGATTTCGTCGCTCCCACCGAGTTGGTCCAGACTGCTCGAGCCATCGAGGGTGGCCCGGTGGCCGTTTCTGAAAGCCATGATGCGACCAACTCCGGGGCCCCGGGCGACAGCACCCACCTGCTTGGCGCGCTGATCGACGAACCGATCAGGGAGGGAGGCAGCTTGTGTTTCTGCGTCGATCCGGATGCCGTCGCCCAGTGTGAGGAGGCCGGTGAGGGAGCCACCCTTCGACTCACGGTCGGAGGAAAGAGAGATCCTTTCTCCGATCCAATCAACATGGAGGGTTTGGTCGAGGATACAGGTGACTTGCAGTATCGACTCAGTGGACACGGCGGACACAACTTACCCGTCGACATGGGTCGCTTCGCACGAGTTCGGGTTCGGGACACGACGGTGGTTCTTGTGGAAAAAACAGGACCCGGGAGTTCTCCGCTGCTCTACGAGGCCGCGGGCGTCGACCCTCGTCAGTACAAGGTGGTCCTGGCCAAGAGTCCGGAGGGATTCCGGGCGGACTACGAGCCCTTTGCTAGCGCCATCATCTACGCTGCGGCCCCTGGCTGCGCCACACCAGAGATTGACCAGATCGATTTCCAGCAGACGACCCGTCCCCTCTGGCCACAGGACGAGTTCGATCTGGACCAGGCGACCTGGGCCGGCGAGATCCACCGTCGAAGTGGCAGGGAACTCGCCCTATGAGCGCCCTTCAAGAGCTCTTCGAGCGCGGACGTCAGTGCCTACCTGGGGGCGTGTGTGCCTCCACTCGTCTGAATCAAGCCCTCGGGCATCCCGTGTATGTCGACCATGCGGTCGGAGCACGTGTTCACGATGTGGACGGAAAGTCGTGGCTGGACATGAGTTGCGGCCACGGTGCAGCGCTGCTGGGCCACGGCCATCCGGCGATTCAGCAGGCTCTGCAGAGATCAGCGCAGTTGGGCATCTGCTGCGCCCACGACATGCCGGTACATATCGACGTCGCAGAGACCCTGTGTGGCCTCATCCCCTGCGCCGAACGAATTCGTTTCACGAATTCTGGCAGTGAAGCGACACTACACGCACTTCGATTGTGTCGCGCAGCCAGCGGCCGGGACAAGATCATTCGCTTCACCGGCCATTTCCACGGCTACCACGAACTGACCTACATCGGCGGCCACGTTCCGGCCGACCGTCTCGACGATGCCAGCTCCTACGTGGAGTCTCCGGGAATCCCCGATGCCATGGCACAGTTCATCGTCGCCCTGCCCTACAACGACCTGAACGCCGTCGACGATGCGCTGACCACGCACGCTGGCGAGATTGGCACCCTCATTCTCGAGCCCGTCGACTTCAACAGTGGTGGCATCCGGCCCCAGCCAGGATTCCTCAAAGGGCTGCGTGAACTGACCCGACGCCATGACGTGCTCCTGTTCTTCGACGAGATCCAGTCGAGTTTCAAGAAGAGCACCGGCGGTGCGCAGGCAGATTTTGGGGTGACCCCCGACATCTGCACGATCGGTAAATCTCTGGGTGGCGGCATGCCGCTGTCAGCCATCTGTGGCCCCGCGGCGCTGATGGACCAGTTCAAGCCGGTGGGCGATGTCCAGCACAGCGGCACCTTCATGGCGCCCCTCCCCTCGATCCTGAGTGCCCAGGCCTTTCTCGAGCAGGTCAGTGAGCCCGGCTTCTATCCCGAGTTGCTAACTCGATTCGATCGCTTCTACGCAGGACTCGATGAGATCATCGCCAGACGCGGTCTACCGGTCCAGGCCCCACGACACGGGGCACGCTTCGGCTTGATGATGGGCCTCGGCGAGGCGCCCGTCGACTATCGCGATGCCCTGAAGCATCGCCCAGATATCATGTTGAGTTTCATCCGTCATGCTGCCGCCGGCGGCGTGTATTTCCACGACTACGGTGGCGGTCCGTGTCACCACGGTTTTGGTGCAGCCCACACCGACGAAGACATCGATCAGACCTTGCAGGTCATGGACGATGCTTTTGCAGCCGTCGCCAACGGATTTGCGGTCGGGGCGACGCTAGCCCTGCAAAGATGAAGAGGCTCGAGCGATGAATCAGCGCGAGATCAAGCTCCTGCAGGACCTGTGCACGCCCCGCCGAGGGGAGCGTGCCTTCTCCATTGTGGATCTGATCCAGAAGAAGACGATCCCCCTCGATCTGGCGGCATTTCTGGCCTCCAAAGTCGCCCGGGGCGCCTCCTGGATCGTCTGTTCAGGACCCGGAGGCGTCGGCAAGACGACGACGATGCGATCCCTGCTGCCCTTTGCGCCCGCCGATCGAAGACTGGGGCTCGCCCTCCCCAACAAGGTGTTGAATCTGCGCTTCGAACAGGGTTGCCTGATATCGAACGAACTATCCGACCATCCTCCCCCGACCTACCTGTGGGATAAGGATCTACGGGATTTTTTCGAGTTGGGAAGCCGCGGCCACCAGATCGTCGGCAACATGCATGTCGATCATCTCGACCAGGCACGGTCGGAAGTCGTCGATGTGAATGGGGTCCCCGAACGGCATTTCAGATCGGTGAATCTTTTCCTGTTCCTGCGTCTCCAGGGGCATGGGCTTGGGCAGGGACGGGTCGATGGCAGCAGAAAACGTCGGTTTGTGCAGGAGGTGTAATACACGGATGGCGCCCTGGGCCACGAGCGCGTCTACACCGCCCGGCGCGGTCTGCTGCCGGATGCACCCGGAGATGAAGCGCACGAGACCATGTGTGCCGACTTCCTTCAGGATGCGCTGACGAACCGCAAGAAATCGACCATCGAATTGCGGCAGCGTTTCGCGGGATGGGCGAGCGACTACGCCACCGAGTACTAGATCTTCCGTCCAAATGATCGACGCGCTGGACCACCTCGTTCTCACCGTCTCCGACATGGAGGCGACGACACGATTCTATGTCGATGTCCTCGGATTCGCGGAGATTCACTTTGGCGAGAATCGGCGGGCTCTTCGTTGTGGTCAGCAGAAAATCAACCTGCATGTCGCAGGCGACGAGATCTCCCCCCATGCCGCGCATCCCCAGCCTGGTAGCGCCGACCTCTGCTTCCTGACATCGCGACCACTGGATGGTGTAGAGCGATACCTGAGACATTGCGGCATCCACGTCGAATTGGGACCCGTTGAACGGTCTGGAGTTCGCGGCCCAATCCGATCCATCTACATACGAGACCCTGACGAAAATCTGATCGAGATCTCGGAGAGCATCTCCTAGCGGGGATGACCTGTATAGACGCGTTCGCCCCGAACCAGAATCTTCTCGGGGTCCTCCTTGCCCACATCGTGGGCGTCGTGCGCCCGATATCCAAGGGTCATACTCCGCCGCGACCCACGCGTGTGGTTGGTATCAGCACCGTGAAAACAGCAGTCATTAAACAACAGCACGCCGCCTGCAGGCATGGGGAATGGCACAGATCTGCCAAACAGCGCACTTCCATAGAAGTCTTTCCCGGGGCGACGTGGCCACGGAAACGGCCGCTGATGGGAGCCGGGCACCAACCGGATGCATCCATTGTCGAGAGTCGACTCCTCCAGGTAGATCAGAACCGTGATCAAGACCGGATCCCACGGCTCCTCTCCGGCATGCCAGTAGACGGGGTTCGAACCGGCAGGACGAACCATCAGATGATTGTGCTTGTTGGTGATCAGTTCGATGTTCGGACCGAGAATCCCCTCGAGGGCGTCCAGGATCGCCGGGGTCTGCGCAGCCTGCATGTAGATGGGATCTCGATGCAGCACCTTCGAGAGGCGTCGCACGTGGTCGGGACATTTCGGCAGATCATCTTCCCATACGATCGGCTCTTGCATGGATGCAATCTGCGCGTCCGTCACGTCGTTGAGCCGACGCAGCGTCGGTCCGTCCAGTTGCTGCGCAAGCCGGTGGAAGCCATTGTGTCGAAAATACCAGATGTCTTCGTCCGTCATCTCTCTGCTTCCCAGGTCTACGAACCAACGTGCTCGCCAGGTATCTCTCCTGGTTCAATAGAGTACTCCCGGCCGGTGAGAGCAACCGCTCAGTGAAACCTCTGGCGGGGAGAGCTCTGGCAATCCGTACGAGGGCGTGTCGCAGCCGAGCGATTGTTCTCGTCTGGCGTCGATCTTCGCCTCTTGCCAGAGTCAGCATCCGACCCAGCCCGCCGATCTGCCTCGTGTGACGCAGAGTCGGCACACCACGTCGGTGTCATTCCCGTCCTATCGTGCTGTGGTCAGCCACGGATCCCCCTTGGGGATTGTCGACCTGCGACTCAGTGATTACGCTCAGATCGGCCTGTCCCACGGCAGATTGCCTCTCGCCGACTGGGAGTGGCTCATGTGGACGGGGCGTGGCAACAGGCGTCGCGCCAAGCTGCTCGATGCAAGGTGGCGCGCCCGTAGCGCGGAAACCAAGGATGGCATCACTCTCCTGCGCTGAGCATTTCCTTCGTCGTGATGAAATCCGCCTGCAGGTCACAATGGCTTTCGGTCCGGATGGACTGTTCCGTGTCCAGTATGAAATCGCCAACCAGGGGCACCGCCCTTTCGCAGCGTCGTACGCCATGGTGGGCTTCCCCGGCTCTGGCACATTCAAAAGGAGGTAGTGGGCGTGAGCGATCAGGACCTCGAATGGCACGACACCATGGACTGGGAAGTCGAGGGCAAGGGTTGGGACGATACAGCGCGTCATTTCGAGCGCCTTCCCGCCCGCGCTGAAGGCATTGTCCGCGAGCCGGTGTGGAATCTGTCGCGCTGTTCGGCAGGGCTGAGCCTGTGCTTCGTCACCGATTCGCCATGCATTCACGCACGTTACAACCTGCTGAATGAGACGATCAGCATGGCTCACATGCCTGCCACCTCTCATTCGGGGCTCGACCTGTATGCATTGGACGCCAAGGGGCATGAGCGCTGGGTTGGGATCTCTCCACCCGAGGGGCGGCATGTGGAAAGCACGCTCGCCGACGGTTTGGCACCCGGAAGCCGCCAATACACGCTCTATCTGCCTCTATACAACAGCCCGGAGCATTTGGAGATCGGTGTCGAAGCAGGAGCGAATCTGCAGCCCCTGCCAGCGCGACCTGAGAAACCGATCCTGTTCTATGGCACCTCCATCATGCACGGAGCCAGCGCCTCGCGGGCGGGAATGTGTATCCCGTCGATCGTTTCCCGGCGCCTGCAGCGGCGGGTCATCAACCTCGGCTTCTCAGGCAATGGAATCATGGAGCCGGAGATCGCTGATCTGCTGTCCGAGTTGGATCCGTGTCTCTTCATCGTCGATTGCCTGCCGAATATGGCCGCACCCCTCGTGGCAGAACGCACAGTCCCCCTGGTTCGACGGATCCGCCAGACGCGACCCGAGACACCCATTCTCCTTGTTGAGGATCGCACGTATGCCAATACCGGCTTCTTCCCCGCGAAGGCGGAACGTCACCTCACAAGTCGAGCCGCCCTGCGTAACGCCTGGCACGAACTGACGAATGCGGGCGATGAGAAGATTCACTATCTCGAGGGTGAGCGACTCCTGCCCCATGATGGGGAAGCCACCGTCGACAGCTCGCACCCGACCGATCTGGGGATGGCCGCTTACGCCGACGCCTACGAGGCGGCGATTCGCCCCATCCTCCGACAGATCTGACGCCCATGCCGCTGCGTGCAGTCAACGATCACAATATTGAGGACGCGATTCGGTCGGGCTGCCGCACGATGCGAAGCGTGTTCAACGCTGACGACGACCACGTCCCGTTCTTCGGTTCCCGTCTGCGCCCCGATGCCTTTCTCTCATTCAGTCGTGCTCATTCCGAATCGCATGTACCCGGCAGGCACCTCAACGCCTTGCTCGCCGCCGAGTTCGTCGTGCCAAACATGAATGACGGACCGGGTGGTGCCGATCCCGAGGTTCTCGACGAGGCTGTCGCTCATCACCGACGAGCCCTCATGCTCTCCTATCAGGGCGGAGTTGCTCCACTCTCCCTGAATCGCGACAAGATCGAAGACCAGGAACCCTCCGTGTTCTGTCCGCACAATCTGCGTGAGGGATTTCACGGACTGTACGCGCTTGCCCATCACCGCGCAGATGATGAAGCAGCGTCGCTGGTAGACAGCAGCATCGAAGCCATCCGCCGACTATGGCATCCAGTGCGGGGATGGGATGAAGAGCAACTACGTGGATTGAATCTCGACTACCTGGCCTGCCAGGGCTTCGTGCATGGGGAAGCACGGATGCTCGGCCCGTTGGTCAAGCTACATCGATCGACAAGGTCGTTAAAAGCACTACACCTCGCGGAAGATGTCGCCGAAAAGCTCCTTGCGGAGTTCTACCTGGAGGACGGTGAGTTCTCGCAGGATCGCTTCGGCACTCGGCACGCTCATTCGGTCACGTGCTGCCTCTCCTCCCTGGCTCAGTTTGCTGAACTGAAGACCGACCACAGCATCCTGCGACGGGTCAAGGCGTTCTACGACCACGGCCTGTGGGAAATGCGCGATGCTATCGGATGGTCGCCGGAGTCAACGCAGCAGACCGGCAGCGATCATGGCGAGGCGAACAATACAGGCGACATCATCGAAACGGCACTCATCCTGGGGGCGCACGGCTGGCGTGAGTACGATCAGGACGCCGAGCGTATCCTGCGAGCCCATCTGCTTCCGTCCCAGTTGATCGATATCTCATTTGTCGAAGAGCCTGACAATCCCAGGGGAGAGGATGGCCTGCGAGACCTGGCCAACCGGCATCAGGGTGCCTGGGGATTCCCCGCCCCCTACGGTCACGATCCGGTGGGAGAGGGCCGCGGAAATCTATCCTTCAACATGGATATTGTCGGCGGTGTTGTTAGTTCTCTGTGCGAGGCGCTGTCGGCCATTTCGGCCTACGACGACGGACTCCATCGTATTCGGCTGTTGATGGAGCATGAAACCGACGAGATGACGCTCGGCGTTCCCTACGCACGTGAGGATTCGGCTGATGTGTTGTCCATCACTCTGAAGCGTCCCGGAGAGGTCCTCGTCCAACTGCCCGCGTGGGTCCAGACCGACCAGATCCGACTCGATCCTGCGCATAACGACTTCACCATCGATTCGACGGGTCTTCGCATCGGCGGGCTTGAAGTGAATCAGACGGTGGGCGTTCGATTTCCGCTTCCCGAGACTCAGATCACTCTCACCCATCACCACGATCACCCTATCGAAGTGCTGCTGTGTGGTGATCGGGTCACGGCCATGGATTCCTTGGGCGCAAAACTCACCTTTTTCCCCGATCTCGAACCGAAACGGTGATGGGGCCCATGGAGGCTGTGCTCTCATGAATAAGAGCGGCGACCTTCCCGTCGGACCTCGTGTGCCGGGCCCTAACGCGACGCTTCAGCATGTCGTCGGCATGATCCTACCCAGCCCAAGGGCCATCGACTGCCGACGTGCGTCACATTCTGCTTGCCAGGCAGGCACCAGACTCACCATATTGGCGTCTTATCGCGCCTATCCGCTCCACCATACCGTCATCTGTCAGCAACCTCGAGATCAGGATGAGGGGTTTGACCCGATCGTTTGGCTCGAACCCATACGGGATCTACGATCTGGATACAGGACTGCTGAATGACCTGGGCGTGAACGTAGAGCGAGTGGTATTGTAGATGGACCCTTCGCCGCCGGCCCTCGACCTCGACCTCGGTCTTCGTAGACTCGGCTACGATGGCTTCCGACCCGGTCAACGAGAAGCGGTCGAAACACTCCTGGACACGGGCCGACTGTTGCTGGTGGCTCCCACTGGCGGCGGCAAGAGCCTGACGTATCAGCTACCCGCAGCCATGCTGCAGGGCACAACCCTGGTCGTGTCTCCTCTGATCGCACTCATGCACGACCAGGTGTCGGCGCTGACCGACCGGGGGGTGTCCGCCACCTATCTGGCGAGTACGCTGGACGCAGACCAGATCCGTTCACGACTCGGACAGATCGCCCGGGGCGAACACAAACTCGTCTTTGTGGCGCCCGAACGGCTCGTCTTCGATGGCTTTCGCGAGCTCCTTTCGCGCCTCGACTGTCCGCTGGTGGCCATCGACGAGGCCCATTGTATCAGCGAGTGGGGTCACGACTTTCGTCCCGAGTACATGCAGATCGGACAGATTCTGCAACAGTTGCCCAACGCCCGCGTTCTCGCCTGCACGGCGACGGCGACGCCGGTGGTCCGGGACGAGATTCTCGAGCAACTTGGCCTGCCCTCGACCACACCCCAGCAGCTGCGTGGTTTTGCTCGTCCGAACCTGGCGTTTCGCGTCCTGGAGACACAGACCAAACCGCAACGTATCGCCGGCATCGACCAGTTGCTGGCCGAGAGCCTTGGCGCGCCCGGTTCGGCTCGGGGCACGGCGATCATCTATTCGCCCACTCGCAAAGCGACAGAAGAGGAGGCGCAGCGCCTGTCGGAGGCGGGTTGGAATGCGGCCCCCTATCACGCCGGTATGGACCCGGATCGACGTCAGTCAGTGCAGACGACATTTGCCGCCGGGCAGCAGGAGGTCGTGGTAGCCACCAATGCCTTCGGCATGGGCATCGATCGGGCGGACGTGCGCTGCATCGGCCACCTGGGCCCCCCGGGCTCGGTGGAGGCCTACTATCAGGAAGCGGGTCGTGCTGGCCGTGATGGCGAGCCAGCTACGTGCCTGTTGCTGGTCTCTCCAGCGGACATGCCATTGCGTCGTCGGCTGATCGAACGAGATGTGGAAGGACAATCACCGGCCCCCGAGACCATCGAGCATCGCTGGAATCTGTTCCTCGAACTCATGCGATATGCGGAGGGAGGCGCCTGCCGACATGACGCCATTCTCCGCTATTTCGGGGACGAAGAAGAGACCCTTTCCGGGTGTGGTCGCTGTGACAACTGTCTTCGCCTGGAAGACGACGACGAAGCCGATGCCGTGCAGATCGCCGAGATCGTGCGCAAGGCACTTTGTGGTGCAGCGCGCATCCATGGGCGGTTTGGCCTGGGAGCGGCGGCGCGTCTTCTCAGAGGCGGCGAGGATCTTCGACTGCAACGTGCGGGGCTGGCCGACACACCCACCTTTGGAATCATGTCCGACAGGGACGAGGACTGGCTCGTACGCCTCCTGTCGAGATGTGTAACTGCCGGTTGGCTTGAATTCGGCGAACATCGTGTGGTCAGGGTGACTCCCGAGGGATATGACGTCATTCACGCGAGACGTCCCGTTCGCCTGGTGCTGCCTGCCCGTCAACGTCCGTCGCCCCAGCGAGGCTCCTCAGGGGGGCGTCGCTCCCGCAAAGCAGCCTCGGTTGTGGCCGATCTCGATGCCGCCGGGCGCGATCTGTTCGAAGCCTTGCGCGCGTGGCGCCTGACCACCGCATCGGGTGAGGGAAAACCCCCGTACGTCGTGGCGAGTGATCGCACGCTACGGGATATGGCCACTCTTCGACCCACCACCGAAGATGAACTGCTTCTGTGTCACGGGATCGGTCCGGCGAAGATGGAAAAGTATGGGACCGCCATGCTGAGCATCATTGGCGAGGGCACGCATTCGGGGGGCTGAGGCAGGTGCGGGATGGTGGCGGCCAGCCACCCCTCCACGTAGGTTCGGGCCACCTGATGACCGTGGAGGACCCATGACCGATCGCCCGAACCTACTTCTCATCCTCACCGACCACTGGCGTGGTGATAGCCTGGGCCGACTTGGCCACCCCGTTGCCGACACTCCTCACCTAGACTCTTTGTCAGCGGGCGGAACAACGTTCACTCGAGCCTATACCCCGTGCCCATCGTGTATTGCCGCCCGTCGCTCGCTGATGACGGGCATGACACCCTACAGCCAGGGCATGGTCGGTTATCAGGACGGCAAACCATGGGACTATGAACACACCCTGGCCGGTACACTCCGTGACAGTGGATATCAGACCGTCAATGTGGGCAAGACTCACTTCCACCCACCGCGCCTGCACCTGGGCTTCGAACAACTGACCACAAGCGAGGACTACAGCGAATGGCTTGACCGCCAGGCAGGCATGGCGGAGGTCGAGAAATTCGCCCACGGTGTACCGGCCAACTCCTGGCTGGCACGGCCCAATCACCTGCCCGAGCATCAGATCGAGGAGACGTGGTTCACAACACGGGCCCTCGACTTTCTGAGCCATCGCGACCCCACTCGGCCCTTCTTCCTCTGCCTGTCCTTCAATGGACCACATCCGCCCTGGTGCCCACCGCAGGTCTTCTACGATCAGTTCATCGGTCGCCAGATGCCCGAACCGGCCATCGGCGATTGGGCCAACGTGCACGCTGACGAGGCAGATATCCCCATGGACGTGAATCAGTGGCGAGGTCGCGTCCCCGACCACGTGATGCAACGAGCTCGGGGGGCCTACTTCGCCTATCTCGCCTTCCTCGATGCACAGATTGGACGGTTGGTCGAACACCTGAACCGCTCGGGTCTCCTTGGAAACACGCTGACCCTGTTCACATCGGATCATGGTGAAATGCTGGGCGATCATCACCTGTGGCGTAAGACCTACGCCTACGAGGCATCTGCGCGAGTCCCCTTCATCGTGCGCCCACCCGCGTCGATGACTAAGGTCGCACGAAATGTCGAGATCGATGCACCGATCACTGTCGGCTGGGAGGACATCATGCCCACCTTCCTCGATGCGGCGGCGGTGCCGATCCCGAACTCGGTGGAAGGTTGCAGCGTTCTTCCACTGATGCGGGGCGAGCTCGGTGGCTGGCGTTCCTACTATCACGGTGAACACTCGCCGTGTTACCACCCTGAGAATGCGAACCAGTTTCTCACCGATGGCCACTGGAAGTATGTGTGGAATCCGATTGATGGGGGCGAGCAACTGTTCCATCTCGACGTCGATCCACACGAGTGCCAGGACCTGGCACTCCACGCGCCATATCAACTCGGACTGTGGCGTAGTCGCATGATCAGCGAATTGGCCCCCAGAGATGACGCGTTGTCCGACGGCGAGCGCTTGATCCCCGGACCGGTTCCTGTTTGGCGATTCGGTGAGGCAGACGAACTCCACCTGGGTTAACTGACAAACATCGACACAACAGCGCCTATGCGGCCATTGTGTAGGCGTCGCCGCTGCTGCGCCGTCCCAGTGGCGCCAACCCAATCTGCCATCTTTACTTGTGGGCCTATGCGCCCCCCTTCTGCACCATCCTTTTCATCGCCGTCCTGGGTCTGCTCGACACCGCCGCGCTGAACGCCGGGGCCGCCTCGAGGCTAGCGGTGTCGCCGCTTGGGATCACACCATAGATCAGAGCCCCCACGAGGACCACCAGAACTACGAGGTAGACAACACCAATATTCGACAGTTCTTGGTGTAGGAAATGTAGGTCTCCGCAAATTCACAGACCCTGTCCTCCTAGCGATTGTCGAACAATCCTCCTCTCTCTTCCACCCGACGCCTGCCGAAGTTGGCACGCGAGCGTAACATCGTCAACCTGCCTCGCTTGCCGGTTGGAAGCGCTTGACGACGGCTCGCAGTTGGCGGCGAGTCAGCAGGCCACCAGCCAGCAGGTCGGTGATCACATCGCCCCCCTTGCCCGCATAGTGGGTTTGCACGAGTTGCCCCAACGCCTCAATACGCGTCTGGCCCTGTTCTACACGAGCCTGAAAACGTTTCCCGTACTTGCTCCCGTCATGCTCGACCAGCCGTCGTCGGCACATGATGCTCAGCAGCTTTCGCACCGTATTCGACGTCGGCGGATCGGGCAGAGCCAGCCGGATCTCCCCTACGGTCAGCGCCCCCTGCTGCCACAGCGCCCCAAGGATCTGAGCCTCGCGTCCGGTGAGTCCCGGTGTCGTCTTTCGAGCCATGGCCCCTTACACCGGGAGGGCCAGAAGACGGTTGGTCGAGGAAAGGTGGATCAGTTCAGAGAAGTGATACACCTGTGCTCCCCCGTCGACGGGCGTCGGTACCTCGACGACGAAGTCGGCGAAATCGGCCGTGTTGAAGGCGACGAAAGCGAGGCGCAGCCCATCGGCACTGCAGTCCCGTCGCTTCAGATCGTGAAGGGCGACGGGGCCACTGTCGACCTGGTAGTTGTCGTCCTCACGACGCGTATTCATGGTCTTCACCGGAAATTCGACGATGGATCTCAACTTCTGCGCTGAATCGGCGATCTCCACTTGCGCGACCAGAGGTGCATAGCTGTAGGTCGCCTCTCTAGCCTGAGCATGGGTCTGAAGCACCTTGGCCTCTGGGACTTCGATCAGATGCTGAAGCTGACCATCCCACCAATCGATGGACGGGCGAGTGTCGCGATAGGTATCCGTCACGCGCGATTTTCGTCTGAAGACAACCGTCCACTGCGGGCCGAAAACCGGTAGGAAGTCGTAGTTGTCGTCGTGGAACAGATCATGGACGGCGAAGGTGTTTTCACTCTTGCATGAACCAACCTGGAGGTAGTCCTCTACATCCCCCGTCTGCTCGTCAATGAGACGAGTACGAGATTCGACCCAGAATCGAACCTCATTCCTCGGTGCCTTGCCGAGGAGAAAACTGCGTCCGTAGTCGAGGGGAGCCAGGGCATTCATAGGTGTCTCCGGGTGGGGTGTTACGAATCTTCAGGTCGAATGGTATCGTGAAGAAAGACCATCAGCCGCTCGAGATCGAATCGCAAATGGACCCACTCACAGCCAGCATCATTGACACAGCCAGTGCTCTGAAGTCTCAGCAACTGGCCGGCGAGATGAACGTCCGCCTTCTCGACAAGGCCCTCGATGCGGAGGCACAGCAGGCCCTGAGTCTGCTGGCGACGTTACCCGCCGGGGGTGCTCCGTCCGGAGGGGGTGTGGGTCAGCTCCTGGACATCGTGGCCTAGATCGCGTTAGCCGCGATCTCATCACCTGGGGCGATCGCCCCGCTGATCCGCTCCACACATCACGGTCAAGAACCTTCTCGAGGCTCCTCGAGTTCGGCGATGACGATCCACGCCTGACGTCGAATCCACGGTAGCGTCAAAACACATCGATCCAATGCCCCGAGTAGCCCGGTCAGCAGACCAAACCCAGGTCGGCCGTCCCACATCGCGGCGGCCAGCGAGATCAGGTGATGGTAGCTGAAGCGATTTCTTCCGAAACCCGCAGCCAGCAGCCGAAGATCGGACGCCATCAGTGGATGTTCGTCCACGGTCCGCATAGCCGGGGTCCGTCGTCGATACCAGTTGATCAGCGGATTGTGTCCAAGAGGCTCGAAAAACACAGCGTCCCCATCGGGGCGTAGAACGCGCTGGATCTCAGCCAGAGCTCGAGCAACATCGAGATGGTGGAGGATTCCACTGCCACAGATGCGATCGTATCTGTGATCGGCAAGGGGCAGAGCTTCGGCATTCATGACTTCGAACTCGATCTGCTGTTCAAGTCCCTCCGAAGCCGCCTGTGCTCTGGCCAATTCGATCGCTCCGGGTGAGATATCGATCCCCGTCACGTGTGCACCCCGTCGTGCCAGGTCGAAAGCGCAACTTCCGGGGCCACACCCGTATTCGAGGACATCGAGTCCCTCGCAAGCGTGCAGAACCCGCTTGCGATACAGGCCTTTGCTCTTGCTGGCCACGGCGTAGAATCGCGAAGCCTCTGCGCGGGAATCATCGGTGAAAACGTGATCGTGAAACTCGGCCTCGCGCTGTAACCTGGTGTGTACCACTACTCCCAGACCAGGGCCTCGATGCGACGATTCAGCGTCTTGTTTTCGGGCGAATCGTTCGGAACGAGAGGTTGATCTTCCCCATAGCCTCGACCCTCGATCATTTCCGCATTGATGAAATCGAATTCGACGATCATGTATTCGACGACACTTCTCGCACGCAATTCGGACAAGACCTGGTTAGCTTCGGCATCGCCATCGGAGTCCGTGTGCCCTTCGATGACGAGCTTGGATGGTGTGAACATCTCCACGAAACGCGCCACCTTTGCGAACTCCTCGGCTGCGTCCGCTTTCAGTGTCGCGTCTCCCGGGTCGAACAACACGCCTGAATCGATCACGAGCCGTGGGACAACGAGGTCGGAGACCATAGCCGTTTTATATCGGATGATCGGGTGCGCCATGGCCGCTTCGTTGGGCAGGAATCTGCCCAACGACGACCCGGACTTGGCGTCGGTGATCTCCATGGTCCCGATCAACATGCGGATCGGAGGCACAGATGGATTAAGTCGCTTCTCGCGGTAGACGTTGAGGATATTCCCTTTGTTGATGCTCATCTCCACCCCCCGATCGACGTAATAGCGTCGATCGCTGAGCGTCCCTTTCGGTTCATTCCCCGTGCTTGGCGGGTTGAGGACGTAGAGAATCCGAGGGGGCTGATACTGAGCCACCCCAGGCTGCGGGAACCCGTAGAGCAGTAAGACAAGGAGAAGGGCAAAGCCGCTTCCTCGTGCGAGAGGTCTTACCATACGATCGATGATCCGCGGGATTCGAGTGTCTGAAGGGTCATTCCTATTGTAACAAGGCGGGTGTCGATCGACAAAGAAGGTTGACCCGCCTGACTCACCCGATCTATCGTAACGGCCCGCAGGAGCACGGACAGGAGCCCATGGAACAAAGACTCGATCGAGGTGACGTACGACTGATCCTCGCATGTCTGGCGATCACCGTCGTCAGCCTCGTGGTCGGTACCCACTACTTCTATCAGGCCTTTCCCGAAGCGACGATCGACTTTCGATTGACTCGGGATGAAGCCCGTTCGCACGCGGCGTCATTCCTCGATCATCGCGGCTTCGATCTGAGCGACTATCACCACGCAGCGATCTTCAACTTCGACAACAATGCGAAGACCTTTCTCGAGTTCGAGAGGGGACTTCAGGGCGCCAGCGACCTTATCGACAACCCGGTCCGACTCTGGCGTTGGTCCCATCGGTGGTTCAAGGAACGAGAGAAGGACGAGCTACGCGTTCAGATCACCACCACCGGCGATCTGGTGGGCTTTCAACACGAAATCGACGAGGAGGCGCCTGGCGCCCGTCTGTCACAGGAACAGGCCCGGGCCCAGGCCGAGCAGTTTCTCATCCACGCCATGGGACACGACCTGGTGAGTCTCGAATTCGTCGAGGCAGGCACGACGCAGCGTCCAGAGCGCAGTGACCACACCTTCACCTGGAAACTGGCCGGCTTCCAGGTCGAAACCGACGGCACGTCCGATGCCACATATCGATATCGCGTCATCGTGCAGGGCGACCTTGTCGGCGGCTACGAAGAGTTCCTTAAGATCCCGGAGGCCTGGCAGGACGATTTCGACGAGATGTACTCGCGCAATCTCACGACAGGCATCGTGGCGCAACTGTTTCTCTTCTTTACGATCATCGCCATGGCGATCCTGCTGGTGGGTCGGATTCGACTTCAGGACGTACGCTGGCGATTGGTTATCGCCTTTGGCGTGATCACCTTCGTCCTCTCCTTTCTCGCCAATCTCAACAATCTGCCAGTCATCACCTTCGGTTTCGACACGACAGGGACCTTGTCGAGTTTCATGACCGAGAATGTGCTGCTGGGTTTCGCCACAGCTCTCGTGGAGGCCCTGTTCGTCGCTTTCCTCACCGCCGGTGCCGAACCGCTGTATCGTGAGTATTTCGCCGATCAGATCAGTCTATCCGAGCAGTTCCAGCCCGACGGCATCCGAACCAAGCGCTTCCTGATCGGGACCATTCTCGGCCTCACGATGACGGCGGGATTCGTCGCCTACCAGGTCGTTTTCTATCTCATTGCCGAACGCTTCGGGTCCTGGGGGCCGGCCGAGATTCCCTATGCGGAGATGATCAATACCCATATTCCCTGGGTCGTTGTGCTGCTCATCGGCTGGTTGCCCGCCGTCCAGGAAGAATTCATCTCCAGGGCATTCTCCATCCCCTTCTTCCATCGTTTCATGAAGCATCGCTGGCTAGCCGTTGTCGTCGCCGCCGTGATCTGGGGCTTCGCCCACGCGGGTTACCCACAGCAACCCTTCTGGATCCGCGGCCTTGAGGTGTCGTTGGCCGGTATCGTGGTGGGTTATATCGTGCTGCGGTGGGGACTTCTACCGGCCCTGGTCTGGCACTATACCATCGATGCTCTGTATACGGCGCTGATTCTGTTGCGCTCGAGCAACACGTATTACGTGTTGTCTGCGGCCTTGTCGGTGGGCCTGATGCTTCTGCCTCTCATCCTGGCGATCATCCTGTATGCGAGACGCCACTACTTCATTGACCCGGGATCTCTGCTCAACAGCGAGGACGCCGCCCCGGCTTTGACGCCGGTCCACGCGGGGCGTGCGACTCCAATGAGTCCGGAGGCGCAGATCCTGGAAGGCAGCGACCCAACGCCGATCTATCACCCCCTGAGTAGACGACGATGGCTGTGGGGTGTCGCTGGCGTGACCCTCGGTGCTGTCGTGTTCTTCACCGAACCAGACCCCGCCCTTCCCGACCTCGACATCGCCTTCACCGCTGAGGACGCCGAGCAGACGGCCATCGCCTGGATGCGCGAGTCCGGTGTAGATGTCGATCGATATACGTCGGTTGCACACACTCAGGCCCAGTGGGATGGTCAGGCCGTCGAGTATCGTGCCGAGCGAGTCGGTCTCGACGTTGCGCTGTCACCCTTCGGTAACGAACTGGCGACAGCAGTATGGTCGGTTCGGTTCTTCGAACCAGGAGAAAAGGAGGAGTGGACCCTCTCTTTCCTCCCCCATGACACAACCCTCTATCGCGTGAAGCACACGCTGCCGGAAAACGCCGAGGGAGCCGATCTGACGGAAGCAGAGGCCAAGGCCATCGCCCTGCAGGCATTGTCCGACTTCGGCATCGACGCGTCGGCCCTCGAAGTGAAGGATGTCTCGTCGGAGAAACTCGATGGTCGCAGAGACCATTGGTTTGCCTGGGAGACACCCGAAGGGGATCCACGCCGCGTTGAGGATTCGCGACTCCGCTACGATGTTCACATCGCCGGAGATTCGGTTGCCGATCTTGAACGTTCGATCAAGCTGCCAGAAGAGTGGCTGCGAGATCGGCGCGAGAGCACGCTTTGGCGCACTGCGTTGGAATGGATTCCCCGCGCCGGTGTCGCCGCGCTCGTCCTCCACATGTTGTGGTTGCTTATCACCAGCATCCGTGCGGGAACGATCCAGTGGCGCAGACCGATCTGGTATGGTGGCATCGGGGCCACGCTGTTTCTCGTGGCTTTCCTCAACGGTCTACCCACGTTCCTCGTGTTCTACCCTACGCAGATTCCTATGGGCATGTTCAGTATCATCCAGGCCGTCGTCACGATCATGGCGACGCTGTTCATGGGTCTCGTGCTCATTGCCGGCTCCGGCTTGTTCGCCTCTTTGTTCCCGGGAACCCTTGGCACGCTCAGCCGTGGGACACTTCGGGCCTGGCTGCCGGATGCGATTGGCTTGTCCTTGTTGGCAGGGGCCGCCAGCCTGTGTGCCGACCGGTGGTCGAAGTGGCTTGTGGGCGTGTTGCCAGACAGCGTCCCCATCCACGGCCCCGCTGTGCCCGGCCAATTGTCCGACGTGATTCCCGTGCTGTCGGGCGTTGTGTCAGCGCTCAGCAGTGCCTTGCAGGCACCGCTGTGGATCGCCGTGGTCGTGTACTACGCCTGCCGCGTCATCCGCCGTCCTTCGATCATCATCGTTGCCCTGCTCGCTTTCTACGGTGCGAGTGCGGGGGCAAGCGCCTACACACCGATCGAGTTCTTCGTCGCCCTGGGCCGGTCGTGCCTGATCGCCGCCGTGTACGCGTTTGCCCTGTCCCAGTTCTTCCGTGACAATCTGCTGGCGTATGGTCTGGCCGCCTTTGTCACCACCACTGCTGAAGGTGCCGGACTGCTGCTGCTGCAGAGCAGCACGACACTGCAGTGGCAGGGCGGGGTGTGGATTCTGATCGGCGTGACGGTCCTGGGCTCTTTGTGGATCTGGGCAAGACGCCCCCTCGAACGACAATCAAGCTAGACCGCCAAGGAGCGATTCCATGCACGTGCTTGTGACCGGTGCGGCCGGCAAGGTCGGTCGATTCGTCGCCGAGGGACTTCAACGTCAGGGGCACCGGGTTCGTGGCAGTGACATCGTTGAGATACCGGATCTCGACGAAACGGTCATCGGAGATCTCGGCGACTTCGACCTCGTACGGCGTGCCGTTGAGGGCGTCGATGCGGTCGTCCACCTGGGAGGCAATCCAGGGACGCGTCCCTGGCCGGAGATTCGGAACAACAACTATGTCGGGTGCTACAACGTATTCGAGGCGGCCCATGAACTTGGTGTTCGACGGATCGCTTTTTCCAGTCGTGCCGGCTTGTTGGGCAGCTACCCTGGCGGGCTGCGGCGAACGATGGATATGTTGCCCCGCCCCAACAGCCTCTATGACATCAGCAAGACCTTCGGAGAAGCACTGGGCTACATGTACTCCTCGCGATTCGAGATGGAAGCCGTTTCGGTCAGGATCGGTAACTTCAACCCCGACCGCGATCTTCCTGAACATCCGCACCAACTGAGCCACGGCGATTGTGTTCGAGTCTTCACGGCAGCGATCACACATCCTGGCGTGAAGTACGAAGTCGTCTTTGGTGTTTCAGACTCTGACTGGCCCATGTATGACGTTGACCACGGGCGTCGGGTGATTGGCTACGATCCGCAGGATGTATCCCATGTCCCCATGGAGGATCGCAAGACCGACACAGAAGATCAGATCGAGCCTCTGCCGTGGCGTGAGCCCAAACGGGTTCTCGTGACGGGTGCGGGTGGCAATATCGGCTCCGTCGTGGCGGCCGGTCTCGGAGAGAAGTATCAGATCCGCGGAGTCGACCGGGTAGCCATGCCAGATATTGCGGACCACATCGTCGGCGATGTGGCCGATCCCGACCTTTGCCGGCGGGCTATGGATGACGTGGACGCCGTCATTCATCTGGCGGGGGTTCCGTCGGGTGGGTCTCCCTTCGACGAAGTCATGGCGTGCAATTTCGACGGGACCTTCCAGATGATGGATGCCGCAAGCCAGGCCGGTGTCTCACGATTTGTTTTCGCCAGTCGCGCCGGGCTGCTCGGCCCTTATGGCCGGAAGAACCAGCGGACCAATGCCATGTATCCGCTCCCAGATAGCTACTACTCCATCAGCAAGGTCTTCGGCGAGGGGCTGGGTCACATGTATGCGAACCGGCACGACCTGTCCTTCGTTTCGGTTCGCATCGGCAATTTCAAACCAGATCGCCCCGACCCGGAGCACCCCCATCAGCTGGGTCATACAGACACTGTGCACCTGTTTGAGCGAGCCATCCTGCAGCCTGAATTGCGCTACGAAGTCGTCTTCGGCGTCTCAGCCAGCGATTGGCCCCTCTACGACATGGACCAGGCGAAACGTGCCATCGGCTACGAGCCGCAGCAGGTTTCGCATGTGCCTGAGGCGAATCGAGAATAGGAGCACCCTTAGTTTTGGCTGGAAGGCGGGTGGGCTGGCCAATTGTCCTTGCCAGAGCCCTTGGGGCTGATCGTAGCTTTGGCTTGGCGGGCGAACACCAGACCGGGTGATGTCGTCTGCCACCGACGAACCCATAGCCTGTCGCCTGGAAAGGAGCCTGTCCCATGCCTATCGTCGGATTCCTTCTCGCCATTGCCCTGCTTATGGTCGGCATTGGCTCAAACCTGGCGGCGATGATCAATCCACCGTCGTTCCTCATCGTCTTCGGGTTCACCCTCGGCGCCCTGCTCATGTCGGGCGCCGACATCCCCCTCATGCTCAGAGGTATCAACGCGGGCTCTCTGACCCCCGAGGAGGCGAGCCGTGCCGCCGCGGGGTGGAAGACCGCTCGGATGGCTGGTCTGGCTGCGGGGGGCCTCGGCACGATGACGGGCTGGATCATCATACTGAAGAACCTGGACGATCCCGTTGCCATCGGGCCCGGGATGGCGATCAGCCTGCTGACAGTCATGTATGGTCTCATCCTGGCCTTCGTCATCGCCCTGCCCTTGCAGACGAAGCTTACGCCGGGCGAGAGAGACGCCTCAGCCAGCAGAGGCGCCACGTTCGCCATCCTCCTGTCGGCACTGCTCTCGATCAGCATGTATTCGATTCTCGCACTCCCCTTCGCCACCACCGGATGAGAAAAGGAGATCTCTCATGCGACTTCTCGGCTTCATTTCCATCCTCGTGTCTCTCATGGTGGGCATTGGCAGCAACCTGTCGTCCTTCATCGACGCGCCTTCCCTCATCTTCGTGATCCCGGGAGCGCTCGCCCTGCTGCTGTTCGCTGGTCAGGGCGTTGGCAACATGTTCGGTGCTGTCTTTTCGGCCGATGCCACATCAGAGCAACTCACCGCCGCGGCGGACGCCTGGGAACACACCGGCATCTATGCCCAGGCTATGGGCGGGATCGGTACGATCATCGGGCTGGTGATCATGCTGAAGAACATGGACGATCCAGCTGCCTTAGGGCCGGGAATGGCCGTCGCGTTGCTCACCGTGTTCTATGGTCTGTTTGTGGCTTATGCTGTCGCTCTGCCACTACAGACCAGACTCAGATCTCGCGCCGCTGGCTGATCTGAGGTTGGGGTAGAGATCGAGAAAGGGGACACTAACTCAAGGTCAGTGTCCCCTTTTCTGTGTGCAGAAACCACTCTTCGGCGGTTCTTTCAGTGGAGCGATCAGGCGTCGTGGTAGGGCACCTCGACAACCGTAGCCTGTATCGCCTCATGCAATGATCTCAAGGCCTGGACAATGCGCTCGATCGTCTGATCTACCGGGACCTCCTCTGGCGCCTCCGCATCCCTTGGCTTGATCTCGACGATGCCCTTCTTCAAGCCGCGATCACCCACGGTGACTCGGAGGGGGCAGCCGATCAGATCGGCGTCGTTGAACTTCACCCCCGGATTCTCTTTTCGATCGTCGAGCAAGACGTCGACACCCTGGTCGGACAACTCGTCGTAGAGCCGTTGGGCCATCGTGGCCGCTTCGGATTCGCCCTTGGCCAGGGAGACGATGTGAACCTCGAAGGGTGAAACGGTGACGGGGAGCCGAAGCCCGGCATCGTCGTTGTGTTCCTGCGCAACACAGGCGAGCAGTCTGCCAATACCGATACCGTATGAGCCCATGATCACCGACTGCGCCTTGCCATTCTCATCGAGATAGCTGGCACCGAGCGCATCGGTGTATCGCGTACCCAACTGGAAGATATTCCCCACCTCCACGCCGCGAACGGTGCGCAGGGCGGTACCACAGTCAGCACAGGCATGTCCTTCTTCGGCCAGGGCGATATCATCGATGACGGTGGCCTGCCAATCACGTCCGTAGTTCACATTACGGATGTGAAAACCTGTTTCGTTGGCACCAGCCACGAGATTGGGTGAGGCCTCGATAGAATCATCGGCGACGATCAGCGTCCCTTCCTTCAGCCCGATGGGAGATGCGTAACCGGCGACGGCACCGACGGCAGCAATCTCTTCATCGTGCGCCGGACGTAGCGCCAGCGCGCCGGCGGCATTGGCCAGTTTGATCTCGTTCACCTCGAGGTCGCCACGGATCACCGCCATCACCAGGCGTTCGGTAGTCCCCTCTTCGGGCATTTCTGGTTTGAAGCGTCCCATCAGGAATACGGCTTTGGCGGTGCGATTCTCGGGAATACCGAGCGAGGCGGTCAGATCAGCGATCGTCGATGTGTCCGGCGTCGCGACCCTTTCCGTCTCCTCTAGGGCTTCTTGATCGACTGGCGGCTTGGCAAAGCGGGCCACTTCTGTGTTGGCCGAGTAGTTGCAGTTGTCACAGATGGCCAACGTGTTCTCGCCAACCTCGTTGACATACATGAATTCGTGCGCCGCACTGCCGCCCATCATGCCCACATCCGATCGCACTGCGAGTGCCGCAAGCCCGCAACGATGGAAGATGTTGAAGTAGGCCTGATAGTGGGCTCGGTATTGGGTTTCGAGCCCCTCCTGTGTCGCGTCGAGGGAATAGGAGTCCTTCATGGTAAATTCACGAACCCGCAGCAGCCCCGACGTGGGGCGCGCCTCGTCTCGCCACTTGGTCTGGAAGTGGAAGATCATCTGTGGAAACTGGCGATAGGAACGGATCTCCTTGGTCGCCAGATCTGCGACGATCTCCTCATGCGTGGTGGCCAGAACCATGTCTCGACCGTGACGGTCATGAAAACGCGTCAGAGACTCATCGTACTCCTCATAGCGCCCCGAAGCCTTCCACACGTCGGCGGTGTGGACGACCGGCATCTTGATCTCCTGACCGCCGATGGCCTCCATCTCTTCGCGGATCACCTGTTCAATCTTGCTCAGAGCTCGTTGAGCCAACGGCAAATAGCTGAAGATTCCACTGGCCAGCTGCCGGATGAAACCGGCACGCATCAGCAGAATGTGACTGGCCACCTCGGCATCGGCCGGCGCCTCGCGCAACGTCTGGCTGAAGAGCCTGCTCATCCGCATGTTGGATAATTCTCCCGTCGTGTCTGTCGCCCTGCGATCATCGATCTCTTCGGCATCAGTTGGATTTTTCGTGTCGAACAAGGGCGGACATGGCTCGAATCATCACCCAGATCGAAAAGATCGACCAGGTGATGGCGATGGGATACGCCAACCAGGGCGTCTGCCAGTGACGAGCCAGGATTCCCGCGTCTGTGAACTCTGCAAACTGCATCAGATCGGTGAGGAAGTCGAACAAGCTGTAGATACACAGCATGACGCCCAACCAGACCGCACCTGCCTCTCCTGTCCGGCTTGAGTGCATGGCCATCGCCATAAGTGCCAGCCCTCCAAAGATCCCCAGATAGAAGTCCTTTTCTCCAACGGGGGTGAAGGACATGGTCATCCCCATCGTGGTGGCACCCACCACGAGCAGTGAGACCCTCTGCAATTGCGGTAGAGCACCGGACCAGATCAACAGTGCCCCGAGAAGGGCAGACCCCAGATAGCCTGCGGAACAGATCAGGGGTACGAATCCCCCGGAACTGATCGTGTGCCCCGACTCGTCCCACGCGGTGCGCATCTCGATCACCTCGCCTCCCGTGGCCAGCGCCGCCGCCGCATGATTCACTTCGTGCACCATGACCACGAAGACACGAAATGGCTTAATGACAGCCGTGTTCCAGAGTCCCAGGGCGACAGCCGCACACAACAGGTGATAACGAAAGCGCCAAACGACGGTCGCGCCGTGACGGATTTGCTGCCACCGACTGACCCGCTTACGACCCTTCCCCACAGTTGCCTGCTTGCCTGCTTACTGGAGTTCGCCGCTGCGTGAACGAATCTTCTCGCCCATCATCTGCACGACGGCGTCAAGCGACATGGGATCGAGATTCTCGCCGCTGCGTTCGCGAATGGATACCTGCAGCTCCTCCACTTCGCGATCACCCAGGATCATCATGTACGGCACCTTCTGTTTCTGCGCGGCTCTGATTCGGTAATTGAGCGTCTGATCCGCGTGGACCTCAGCCCGCACACCTTGTTCGAGCAAGGCCTCCAGTACGCGCTGACCGTACTCGGCATGGCGCTCCGCGATGGGCAACACCACCGCCTGTACCGGCGCCAACCAGACCGGGAAAGCGCCTGCGTAGTGTTCGATGAGAAATCCCACCGTGCGCTCATGCGTGCCCAGAGGAGCCCGATGGATGCACAGCGGGACCTCATCTTCCCCGTCGCTATTCACGTACGAGAGCCCGAATCGTTCCGGCACGGCAAAGTCGACCTGATTTGTGGCCATCGAGAACTCCCGACCGATGGCACTCCAGATCTCGACGTCGATCTTCGGGCCATAGAAAGCGGCCTCTCCGGAGACTTCCTCGTAGTTGATGCCCCCATGCTCCAGCGTGCGGCGCACCATGTCCTCCGTCTTCTTCCACAACTCCGGGGCATCAACGTATTTCTTGCCGAGACCCTCCGTATCGTGGGTGCTGAATCGCATGACATACTTTTCGATGCCCAGCAACTCGAAGTAATCGAGATACATGCGACACACGGCGAGGAATTCTTCCTCGAACTGGTCGAGGCGACAGTAGATATGCGCGTCGTTCATCTGCATCGAGCGCACCCGCATCAGACCAAACAACTCTCCCGACTGCTCATACCGATAACACGTACCATATTCGGCAAGTCGCAATGGCATGTCTCGATAGGAACGGGGCAAAGAGCCGAAGATCTTGTGATGATGCGGACAATTCATCGGCTTCAGGTAGTACGTCGTCCCATCCAGCTCCATCGGTGGAAACATTGATTCCTGGTAATACGGTAGATGGCCACTCGTGTGATATACCGACTCTTTGCAGATGTGTGGCGTGCGCACACGGTCGTAGCCCACCGCTGTCTCCGTCTCCTTCGCCAACTTTTCGAGTTCCTCGATCAGCACCGTGCCCTTCGGCTGCCACATGGGCAAGCCAGGCCCCACCTCGTCGTCAAAGAAGAATAGATCGAGTTCCTGCCCGAGTCGGCGATGGTCGCGTTTCTTGGCCTCTTCGAGCATGTACATGTGCTCATCAAGGGCTTCGCGTGTCGCGAAGGCCGTTCCGTAGATCCGTTGGAGCATCTTCCGCTTCTCGTCACCCCGCCAATACGCCCCGGCCACACTCAACAGCTTATAGTGCTTCACCTGGCTCGTGCTGAGCATGTGCGGACCTCGGCACAGGTCGACAAAGTCCCCATCCCTGTAGAATGTCAGGGACTGGTCATCCTCCAGATCGTCGATGATCTCGAGCTTGTACGGCTCGTCGATCAGCAGTTCACGGGCCTGCTCGCGGGAGACCTCTTCACGCTCAAAACGATGGTTCTGCTTGCCGACGCGCTTCATCTCCTTCTCGATCTTTTTCAGATCCTCCTGCGTGAACGGTTCCGGCGCGTCGAAGTCGTAGTAGAAGCCATCGTCGATCGCGGGGCCGATGGCGAGTTTCACATCTGGAAACAGTCGACGAACAGCCTGTGCCATGACATGCGACATGCTGTGACGATAGATCCAGGCGGCTTCGTCGGCATCCCACCGGATCAATTGCACCTCGGCGTCGTCGGCTAGCGCCGTATGGAAGTCGACCTGCTCATCGGCTACCGTCCGGGCGGCGATAAACTCCTTGAGCAGAGACTTGTCGTGCTCGACGAGGATTTCCTTTAGCGTCGCGGGTCCTTCGTGCTCGAGAACCTCACCTTCTCTGATACCAATTTTCACGTCTTTGCTCCGGCCTTGCGGCTCTCGATTTCAATGAAAAACCCACCGTCGATCCTATCGACGATGGGTGTCAGCTACGTGCGTCCGGGCCTTGCCCGAACGGTCTTCGAGTGCGCCTCAGTTCAGCGACACTCAGCCTCCCGCCATCGTCACGCCTGCTCGCGCAGGCGGCGTAGTAGTTGTAGGGAGAGGGGTGGAGAGAACGGATGCCATCGCCACGCGCTGCTGCAGCGGGCGGCGAACGACCGCGATATTACATCGGCCCTTATTTCGCCGGTCCAGAGACATCCAAAGTTCACTCCGGGAACGAGTTGCCGGACTTTTCAGTCCACTTGTCGAAGTATAACCGGGGCCGTCACTTTGTGTCAAGGTGTAGCGGGCCCACCGGCACGCCGGACAGATCACAGCCAGGTGTCGAGCCCCTCTACGGCGGGGTGATCTCCGAACGCCCCCAGCACACCGCGTCCCTCGGTCACGACCCGCGTCGCCAGCCCGCAGGCGGCTCGTACTGCATCGGACAACTCGTCTCCGCGAGCCAAACCGAATACGAGCCGAGCGTTGAAGGTGTCCCCCGCTCCAACGCTGTAGCCGGCATCCACCGCGAAGGTCTGGGTGTGGCCGTCATTCTGACGCTGAGCCCAACTGGCCCCCTCAGCACCTCGCTTCACGATGGCCGTGCGAACGCCCAGTTTCAGCAACGCCTTCGGAAGGTCGTCCACCTCGATATGATCCTCCACATAAGGGCCTAGTTCGTCGGCCGTTCCCACCAGAACATCTACATGGGGCCAGAGAGGTGACAGTTGATCTGCCGTGGCACACTGCGCGAACCACGGGCCAGGATCAACAACAATCTGGCTACCGTTTTGCGCCAACTCACTGCACACCTCGGTCAATTCATCGGCATCGGCGGCCTCCACCAGACCGTATCCAGCCGCCAGAAACCAGTCGGGTGTGGGCGCCTCGAGAGAGCGACACCAGTCGACGCGATGCCCTCGATAGAAGGCGCTGCGCCGACGTTCGGCTTCGGCATGAATGATGTGAGTGGACGTCGCCACACCAGGTTCGGGCGGCGCGAGCAGAGCGACGCCGGCGTGTACAAGCCAGAGGTGCGCCAGTCCACCGAACAGGTCTGCCCCGAGGCTCGTATTGAGACTGACCGTATTCAGCCCGTGGGAGAGTCGCCCAAGCGCGTAGGCCGGTGCGGCCCCGCAGCCGCCCAGCATCGGTGTCGGCGGATCATCGGTGAGCACCACATTGCTTGCGGTCCAACCGTCAGCGCCTGCGGCATCGGCATCGGGCCATTGGGCGATCCGCAAATCGAAGACGGTGTTGCCTGCGACGTGGAAGTGCACGGTTAGTCGAGCACGTCAACCGACTGGCCCGTCCGCAGAGGTCCACCAACGGTGACGCAGCCGAAGACGCCACCTCGTATCTTTGGCTCCAGGGCATCGCGTAGACCGGAGCGCTGCAATTCCATCAGATCACAGGGGGTCGTCTCCCCCTCGATCTGCAGTTCCACTTCTCCGACACGAATCTGTCGTCCGATGCTGGCCGCCAGGTCGATGCCGCGCACCACGAGGTTTGCTCGTCGGGTCTTGGCGGGCAAGTCGGCTTCGAGTTGCTGCATCGTTTCCTGCCAGGCTTCCACCGACAGCAGCGTCACCTGTCGTTTCCCTGCGCGGGGATGATCGCCATCGAGTCCCACGCCCTCGGTGGCCATGGCCTCCTCTACAGGCTCGGCGGGGGCCCGGCGCCGTGGATAGAGAAGAATCTCCAGCAATTCGCCTTGACCGCTCATGCGGGACACACCAGATCGTCGTCGAGCAGTTTACCGTTGCCTGAGTAGTCCATGGGCACCTCAATCAGATGCACGCCGTCTGTGTCCAGACACTTCTGCATCAGGGGTTCGAGGTCCTCCGTCTTCTCCAGACGGTATCCGTTGGCGCCATAACTCTCTGCGTAGCGGACGAAATCCGGATTGCCCAGATCCAGTCCGAAATCAGGCAACCCCATGCCCGCCTGCTTCCACTTGATCATACCGTAGGCATTATCCCGTAGAATCAGAACGACGAGGTTCATCTTCAGGCGTACTGCCGTCTCCAATTCCTGCGAATTCATCATGAAACCACCATCGCCGCAGATGGCCACGACCTTGGCATCAGTACATATTCTGGCGCCCATGGCCGAGGGCAGGCCCGCTCCCATGGTAGCCAGCGCGTTGTCCAGCAGCACCGTGTTCGGTTCGTGTGCCTCGTAGTTGAGGGCGAACCAGATCTTGTAGACGCCATTGTCGAGGGCGATGATCCCATCGCTGGGCATGACCTGGCGGACGGATTGGACTAACCGCTGCGGAAGTACGGGAAAGCTGTCCGCGTCCTCTCCCTCGCGAGTGAGTTCATGGACCCAGTCCTTGACCCGTAGGTAGTAGTCGAAATCCCAGTGATCTTGGCGTTCCAGGTGTTGCATGATCTGCCAGACGGAGTTGCCCACATCGCCGATTACCTCTAACTGCGGGAAGTACACGGGATCGACTTCGGCTGAATTGAAGTTCACGTGGATCACCTGAAAACCATCGTGATCCATGAAGAAGGGCGGCTTTTCGACCACGTCGTGACCGACGTTGATGATCAGGTCGGCCCGTTCGACGGCGCAGTGAAGTGGATCGTTGGACGACAGGGCAGCGTTGCCCAGATAGAGCTTGTGACGCTCGTCGATGACGCCCTTCCCCATCTGCGTGCTGATGAAGGGAATCCCGCACTCGTCAACGAACTGACTCAGAATCCGTGAAGACCGTTTGCGGTTGGCGCCCGCGCCGACGACCAACAAGGGATGCTTTGCTTTCTCGATCATCTCGACGGCGCGGAAGATCGCCTTCTCTTCGGCAATCGGACGGCGCACACGATCCTTCGGAAACAGGCGCGTCTCCGTGACGGGGTCGGCGGCGATATCTTCGGGAAGCTCCAGATGCACTGCGCCCGGTCGCTCCTCCTCGGCCAACCGGAAGGCCTCTCGAACTCGGGAGGGGATGTTCTCGCCGCTGACGATCTGGTGCGTGTATTTCGTCAGGGGTTTCATCATCTCGACGATGTCGACGATCTGGAAGCGGCCCTGTTTGCTCGTTTTTATCGGTTTCTGTCCGGTGATCATCATCATCGGCATGGCGCCCAACTGGGCATACCCGGCGGCGGTGACGAAATTGGTCGCCCCAGGGCCCAGCGTTGATAGACAGACACCCGCCTTGCCGGTGAGACGCCCGTATGTGGCGGCCATGAAGCCTGCCGCCTGTTCGTGCCTCGTAAGAATAAGACGGATCTTCGAACCCCTCATCGAATCGAGGAAATCGAGATTCTCCTCGCCAGGGATACCGAAGATGTGCTCTACGCCCTCAGCCTCGAGCGCTTTGATGAACAGATCGGAAGCCTTCATGTACTCTCCATCGTCGTCATCAGATCGGAACCGGGTATCTCCAGATCCTCGTAGATAGCCGTCAGGAGCTCTCGAAATTGGTCAACGTGGGCCGTTTGCGCCAATCGACCATTCACGCCGAGGGCCACGGCCAGTTCGGATTCGGGGTCGGCGAAGCCACTCACACATCGAGCACCGGCGTGACCAAAAGCCCGCGATGACGCGTGCCGGCCATATCCGTAGGGCACGGTATCGGCGCCGTGATGATTCGAATCGAGCACGAATCCGAGGCCCCAATCCAGAGAGTGGCGGAAGGTTTCGTCGAACAGACCCGAGCGCTGTCTGGCGACCATCGCTTCGAGGGTTGGTGGCCCGAGTAGAGTGCCATCTCTTCGCAGAAGTGTTGCATAGAGGCGGCACAGATCCCGCATGGGACCTCGAGCACTGGTGCCCGGCACGCAGGTTCCGGCCGCGTCAGGTCCCCAGATGTCTTCCTCGGAGATCGGGTTCGACGGATCGGTGGTGTCGAAGAGCTCGCCAATACGGCTCCCGTAGTCGCTGAACCTCTGCGCCGGCATCTCCAACCACACGTCTTCCAGACCCGCCGGCTCGCAGATGTCCACGCGGACGATGTCGGCCAGCGGCCTACCGGTCAATCGCTGCAGCGTCTCCCCCAGGATGTACCAACTTCCGCGAGCCTGATATCCAGCTCGTCGTCCAAGGATCCAATCGCGCTCGAGACGAGCACGACAGACTCGGTCCACTTCGGCTGCCCAGTCGGGCTGTCGACTGTCCACATCGACCATCGAGCGAAAGCCACCCGTGTGGGTAAGCAGGTGTCGGTAAGTAATCGCTGCCTTGCCGCGCTGACCAAACTCGGGGATGTGCTCGACGATAGGATCATCGAGTCCGATCCGGCCGGCCTGCCACAGCTGCGCCCAGGCGATCGCCGTCAGTGGTTTGCCGGCGGACAGCCAGGGCAGGAGGTGTCCCGGCGACATGGGCTCACCTGCAGAGGCTTCACCAAGGCACAACTCCAGAGACTCGCCACGGAGTTCAACCGCCAGTTGAACGCCGGTAAAGGCACCAGCGTCGATGGCGGACTGTAGCAAGCCACCGATGCGCTCTAAGTCAGGCAATGGCGCTCGGTTGACATGCAGCTGATGCAGATGGGGGCAGAGAGTCGTCGACTCTGGTGAGCCTGATCAGCGCAAGGCCTCAATGATCTTGGACTCGAGTTCGGTCCTGTGGATGCACGAGATCGAAGATGTTATTGCCGACGAGGGCGATGGGATCGTAACCGTATTTGCGGATCGCTTCGCTGATGAAGACGATGTTGCCCTCTCCATCGAGCCGGTAGACGATGTCTGGCACATGATCGACGACGTCGCGACAGATCTCTTCGAGAGATCGCAGCATCCCCTGAACACCAAGCTCGGCCTGTGGTCTGTCAACGATCCCAGGGGCGACCCTGGAACGTCAGAAGGAAAGGACCCGATCGGATCAGGAGGAAGATTCGTCGTCATGGCTGGTTGTCGCCGTGTACGTCAGGCAAGCGCTACCGCGCCAGTAGGTATTCGCTTGCCGCACGGGTTGGCAGTTGCACAAAAATACAAAAACCCGCCAAATCCAAAGCGAAATCTATTCGGCCCTATTCAGGGACCCTTCCCAGGGAGACAGCCCAGTTCGCCTCCTCGTCTTCGATGTCGACCTCGTGCATACCGTCCTGGAAATTCCCCTGTAGCAGTTGGTAGGTGTTCTGCATCTCGTCATCTGGATAGACCCAGTCGTGCAAATAGTGGACGCGATGGATACCGGCTTGCAGCAGTTCCTTAGTACAACCGAAACAGGGCTGCATGGTAGAGTAGATGCGGGCCCCTTCGGTGGCGATACCAAAGCGGGCTGCCGCAAGCAATGCATTCTGCTCGGCGTGAACACAGATACACAGATCATACGCCTTGCCCGACTCGAAGCGCTCGCGCTGGGAACACCGCAGGCATCCCCCCTCAGTGCAGTTGGGCATGTTCGCCGGTGTTCCGTTGTAGCCAGTGGAGATGATCCGGTCATCCAACACCAGGGCGGCTCCTACTCGGTTACCGACGCAGTCGGCTCGTGATCGTACGGCCATGGCGATCCGCATGTAGTACTCATCCCAATCAGGTCGTTGTCTGCTGTCCGTCAATCTTCCCTCCTGGTTCTTGCCATCTTGACTCTTGTCATCTTGCCGGCATGGGCCTCCGATGATATTCTGAAACGCCCGATCGCGCTACGCCCCAACGCGGATGCCCTGGCACGACGCCACCTCTCCTCTTTGTGGAGCTGTACATGCAAACGACGTTTACCGATGCCCAACTACGGCACTACCAGGAGCAGGGCTTCGTCGTGGTTCCCGACCTTCTCTCCGCCGAAGAGGTGGGTAACTTTCTGAGTCAGGACGAAGCCTACGGAGACGAGCGGCCAGCGGGTCTCCAGAATCATCAGACCAAAGCATCCTATGCCTCGATCGCTCGTCACGAAGGGATCGTGGGCAGAGTCGGTCAACTGGTGGGTGGACGCCCGCGGATCGTACAGACCATGTATATGGCCAAGGCGCCGGCCGGTGGAACAGGGGTGGCCCTGCATCAGGACACTCACTACATCCGTAACGAGCCGAATACGTTGATGGCTTGCTGGGTCGCCCTCAGCCAGACAGGGCCAGACAATGGCGGTCTGGTCGTCGTGCCGGGGAGCCACCGCAAGGGACTGCTCGACGCAGGGCGCGTGCGGGAATCGGATCAGCACGCCGATTGGGAACAGGACTACGAGATGCGAGGACCCGACGGAGAATCCTGGACGCAGACCATGACCTCCCACGACATCCATAGCATCGGCGGTGACGACGTGGAGTATCTGGAGGTCGGCGCGGGTGGGGGCGTCTTTTTCCCAAGTCTCACGGTCCATGGCTCCTACGCAAATCGGACCACCGATGTGCCCAGGCTGGCCTTTGCCACACACTACGTACATGAAGACACGTGGGTCTATCGCACCGACCTGCAGGACCTCGCCCCGGCGGACTGAACCACGTCCGTTTCATGTTCTGAGCAATCGATCGAAGGGACTCGGGTCGAGGAAGATCCCACCTGACTGGTGCCAGTAGTCGTCGTCGAGGTGGAATGCACCCGCTCGAGTGGCCAGCCATGGTGCGCCGGCACAGGGGTGTTCGGCCAACATCTGTAGCCAACGCCCGTAGTTCTCTGCCCCATTCGATTCGATCAACCCACCCCGAACACCCGGAAACGCAGGCAGTCGAGCGGCGACGTTCTTGTTCCACTCCACCAACCAGGGCACACACGCGTTGTCGGCGACGAAAGCTGTCATGTCGTTTCTCTGAGCCTGCTCGATCATCTCGAAAGCGACACTCAGAGTCTTTCCCGCAGGCTTGATGGCCACTGCTCCATAACCAAGTTCGTGACGCCGTTTCACGTCCGCCGGATCATGCAGACTCTCGTCAGCGGCGACACGAACGGGCAGCCCGTGAACATCAACCTCGTCCACTACGTCTGCGGCGAAGGGTTCCTCCAGTAGCAGAATGCGGTCGGTCAGTCCCATTGTTTCGGCCGCATCCAGCACACGTTCGAGGGGGCCACGGTGACGATACCGACCGTTGGCATCGAGATAGTAGGCGACGCGGCCGTCGGTGGTCAGCGATGTGGGAGCATCTCCCACCAAGGAGTGTAGACGCGTCAGGCCGGCGATATCGCCAGCCACCATCTCCTCTTCTTCGCCAGGGTGGCCGATTTTCACCTTCAGGACCGCGGCCCCCTGCCCCAGAAGAGATTGGATCTGCTCATCTGGCATGTTGTATCCCACGGCAGGGGCCAGGGCGATCTGCTGCTGGCGATCCCCCAGTCCGGCCGCGGCACGGGCCGGGATCAGCGCATCGAAGTCACGTATCGAGTTGGCGCGTGCCCACAGAACCCATGCCGCATTGTCGAGAGCCACGAGGGCATTGAGGACGAAGGTCCTAGACAGATCTTCCACCCCGGTGACGTGGCGGGCGTATTCCTCCACGTCGGGCAAAATCCCCAAGAGCAGGTCCGTGGGGTGGCTCACCTCCCCCATCTGCCGTGCCAGCGCCAGGCCGCGCTCCAGAACGGCCACCATAAGCGCATTGCCACCCATCTCAGAATGACGCGAAAAGACACGCGCATCAGACCAGAGGACAGCCAATCCTCCGAGACCGAAGGACTCGATGGAGGACTCGTCCCTAAGGCGGACCAGGAGATTCCATTTCTCGTGGAAGGCAGAACCCTTGAAGGCGAAAGGGCGTGCGAAGGGTTCACGTTGGATCTCAAGGTCCGTGTGCTGAATGTTCATCCTTGTTCATGCTCCCCTGTGTCGAGGCTTGCTCAGCCCGATGGGCCGAACCATACTTGCCGGGCATCTTCGATCGGTAATCGACTCGTCCCCCTGCAAAATCGGACCGAGAATCTCGTGTGTGTGCAGCTCGCTATCCTGGTAGGCCTCACCCTGGTTCAATCCCTCCCAGCTCAGCCGGATCGACGACCCATGACTGATCTGCCACAGATGATCCGAGGTACCTACGGACATCCGCGATCCTTTTGGGAACAAGGGCTTCGATTAGATGAATACGGTGTAAATGCCGTGTTCATCCATAGCGCCAGTCTCGACGCGCAGACCGTCGAGCGAGCTCGGTCTGAAGGATGTCGCGTGTTCGCTGAATTCGCCACCCTCAATGGCAAATACGGCGACTACGTGGCCCATCATCCGGAGGCCCACCCGCTCGATGAGGCAGGTCGACCTGTCGAGCCAGCCACATGGTTTCTCGGGGCGTGCCCGACCGATCCAGGATTCCGCGCGTATCGAATACAGGCTTTGCGGGACTTGCTCCGCGAGCTGCCTTCCCTCGACGGCGTGTGGATGGACTATCTCCACTGGCATGCCCAGTTCGAAGATCCCTATCCTATCTTCGAAAAGACCTGCTTCAACAACTCGTGCCTGACCTCATTTCAGGAGGCGTCGGGTGTCACCGTTCCCGATGGGCCTATCGAAGAACGGTCCGAATGGATCTTCATGCACGCGGCTCGCCAATGGGAGGACTGGCGCGTGTCGGTCCTGGCCGATTGGGCCCGGGAGATCCACCAGATCGTCAAGGCCCACAATCCCCCGGCTCTGGTCGGAAACTATCAGGTCGCCTGGAAGGACGACGACCTTGCCAGCGTGCGACGCCGCTGCCTGGGCCTCGACTTCACCGAACTGGCGCCCTTTGTCGATGTCTTCAGTCCCATGATATACCATGGCCGATCTGGTAAGACCCCGGCCTATGTGAAGGAATACTTCGATTACTTCGGTGAGCACTTCGATCTGCAGCGCGATGCGTTTCCCCGGCTGTGGCTGATCGTCCAGGCTCACGACAACCACGTGTCGAACCGGAGGAATTTGCTCGAGTTCTCACCGACGGTAGCAGTGGTCGGAGTACGGGGGTAATGATGTTCACCCTCGACAGCGTTGCCAAAGACCCCGGCAAACTGGAGGCCATGCGCCGCGCCTACCTCACTCTAGCTGAAACCGAAGGAGACGGCCCATGAACCCGCGTGAACAGCGTGTGATGGCAGCCATCGCCGCTATGGCAGCGCTGTATTACTTCGGGTGGAATGCACTCATTCTGTTCGGAATCGGGGGGATCATCTACTGGATCATGAGTCATCGGAGATGAGGTCTCATCTCCGATGAGGGTGAATCCGTTTCGATGGCGCAACCAGACCTACCCCCTTGACGCGTGGCCCTCAGAATGGGTACATAGGGAACGGTCTACCCTAGAAGGCTAACGGGCACGGAAACACATGCGTCCCATTGATTTACAGGACAACCTCTCAAAAGCGCCTCTCGCCTCTCGCGAGCAGCAGATCCAGCAATCGAGTCCAGATCAGGCGCAAAGAAACGGCGCGATGCGTCTGGCCGACGAACGGGCGCTCGACCAGGCTCGCCCTGTCCCGACGGAAGAGAGTGGTGGCCCGGAAAATCGCGTGGATCGGGACGCCGACCAGGGAAATCCGCAGCAACAGGCCCGCCGTGATCAGACGTCCCGTCAAGAGGGTGACGATGATGAGCCTTCGACGGGCACCGGCGCGTCACCTAACTCTCGTGACATCGACGTGGTTGCCTAAGAAGCAGCGAAGTCCCGGCGGTCATGTTCGGCTATTGATAAGATTCGGTTCGATCGCCACCATTCACGGTTACATTCTGCCCCGTCAGGTAGCTGGCTCCAGGCGAGCACAGAAAACGGACCACGGCAGAGATCTCACGCACCGTGCCTGGGCGCCGGCTGGGAATGGACTCGAGGAATCGGCCCATCTGGTCGACCGTCCGACGCTCGATGGCGCCCTGCCCCATCCCCGCTGCGATCAAACCGGGAGACAAGGCATTCACGCGAATTCCCTCGTGAGCGACCTCCTTTGACAACACCTTCGTCAGCGCCACAACACCAGCTTTCGTCGTCGCATAAGCGGCACTGCCACCGGGCAGGGAATTGACGATGTTCGAGGCGACATTGACGATGCATCCACCACCCCGCTGTCGCAGGGCGGGAATGGCCGCCCGGCAGACATAGAAAACACTGTGAAGGTTGATGTCCGTCACGCGCAGCCAGTCCGCCGGATCCGTGTCCTCGACCCCGACGCCCCCCAATGTGACCCCTGCATTGTTCACGACGATGTCGAGGCCACCCAGTCGGTCGACGACCTCTGAAACCAGGGGCTCTGCGGATGTCGGCTCGGTCAGATCGCTGCAGACGGCGTGGGCGGCGACTCCGCAGGAGTCCAGTTCGCGAACCAGAGCATCGGCCGCCTGGAGTTGGGTGTGGCCATGCACGAGGATAGCAGCGCCCGCCTCTGCCAGTTCGTGACAGATCGATGGACCGATCCCACCTGTGGCTCCCGTGACGAGGGCCATCTTCCCCTCCAACTCGCGTTCGGACACTTTCCGTCAGCCTCCTGTGTTGGTTGTGCGTGACCTCAACCAACCACCTGCCTCGGGCGCCCGCAAGCCGCAGTAGACAGATCGCCCGACGCATCGCTACTCTTGAACACAACCAGGGAGCGGCGTCTACATGGGTTCTCATACCGACGGCGATCGTCGGGCGTTGTTGGGGTGGTCCCTATATGACTTCGCCAACAGTTCCTTCACGACCCTCATCGTCACCTTCGTCTACTCGTCCTACTTCACACGAGCCATCGCCACAGATTCCGTGTCAGGGACCATGTATTGGTCACGGGCAGTGGCCATCAGCAGCATTTGTGTCGCCTTGCTCTCCCCCACCCTCGGCGCCATCGCCGATCGCTGTGGCGGTCGACGGGCTTTTCTGCTGGGGACGACCGCCCTGTGCGTGGTGGCCACGACAGGACTCTTCTTCCCAACACAGGGCCAGATCCTTACCGCCCTGATATGGTTCGTCATTGCCAACGTCGCCTTCGAGCTCGGCAGCGTGTTCTACAATGCCTTCCTCCCCCATCTGGTGTCCATCGATCGGGTCGGACGACTCTCTGGGATCGGCTGGGCCGTAGGATATTTAGGGGGCCTGCTCTGCATGGCCATCGCCATGTTCGGATTCATCAGTACCGACACGCCCTGGTTCGGCTTTGCCACCGATGGCGAACACGTGCGAGCCGTCAATCTTCTGGTTGCCACCTGGTTTGCCGTGTTCAGTGTGCCCTTTTTTCTCTGGGTGAAGGAGCCCCAGTCTGCCCAAACCTCTGCGGCATCGTGGTCGGTGGCGGCAGATGCCTTCCGCAAATTGGCCGATACGATCGGTCACATTCGGCGATATCGTCAGATCGCACGTCTGCTGGTGGCACGACTGCTGTACAACGACGGCATGGTGACGGTTTTCACCTTCGGGGGCATCTATGTGACGGGGACCCTCGGCTTCACCTTCGACGAATTGATGATCTTCGGGCTGACCCTCAACATCGCTGCCGGAATCGGCGCATTTCTCTTCGGGTTCTTTGACGATCGGTACGGCGGAAAACGGACGATCGAGGTCAGCGTCATTGGCCTCATCGCCGCGTCTGGAGGTGCGGTGCTGACACAGGACCGGAGTCTGTTCTGGGCGGCCGCCATCGTCATCGGCCTGCTGTCCGGCCCTGTACAGGCGGCGAGCCGTTCCCTGATGGCACGATTCGTACCCGAATCGAAGGAGAGCGAGTTCTTCGGTCTCTATGCCTTTTCAGGAAAGGCCACGGCCTTTGTGGGGCCCTTGCTGCTGGGGATACTGACAGATCTTTTCGACTCGCAGCAGGCAGGCATGTCTGTGGTGGTCATGCTGCTGCTTGCAGGAGCGCTCGTCCTGCGGGGCATCGACGAGACGGAGGGAATCCGTGCAGCAGGTAGAGGATAGAGCTTAGAACACTGTTGCGGAAACGGCCTTTCGGATCATCAGGATCGCCGCACAGAACATGCCGACCAGGGCGAGACCCACGCCGTAGCCGACGGCCAGGACCATGGCATAACGCCTCCATTCCTGCTTGCCATACTTCTTCCAGAAGTACCGTCGCGCGATCAGTGCACCGATAAACTCGGTAAAGAGATTGAAGAAGGTCGCCACCCCGACCTGCGCGACACCGCCGATGTATCCCCAGACAAAGAACATGGGCATGCCAAAGAAGCTCAGAACGGTGTAGAGGACGATCGCAAATCCCAGTCCCAGAGCCATGATCGGCCACTTGCGCCCTCGCAAGGGATGGTGGACGTCTTCATCGATCTCGCCGTCGCCATCGTCGTCCTTCTGATTCAGATACTCTTCATCAATCAGGCCATCCAGGTCGTCATCGCGACCGTCGCCAGTGTAGTCGAGATCCTCCCAGTAGATCTTGAAGAACATCGGCGTATCCGCCGACCCCTGATAGAAGTCGCCGCGATACTCCGGGTCTGTGTCGAGCTGGAAGACGATCTCGAGTCGACCCTCCCACTCAGGCGGCACGGCGGCACGCATGTGCGGGTCGGGATCGGAGACGACGTCGCCGTCCATTGGCCAAACCATCTCCGGCTCCGGCAGTCCGACCTGCAGGTCGTCCAGATCTGACCGATTGGCCACGATTTCCGGCGGTGCCCGGGTACCTCCGCTACCGGTGAAGTCGGTATAGAAGTAACCACTCTGGGTCCACTCGCCGTATTTGCGCAGTTGGGGGTTGCGGACAGCAAGCTCGTCCGTCACTCGCATACGCCAGTAATAGATGCTCTTGTCCTGCAGATTCGCTGGATTCCAGACAAACTCGCCGTCCTGCACGATCTGTCCCTCCACCTCTTCCCCTGTCCGATACGACAGACTGTACTGCGTCGCCGAATACCTCACGGCAGAGGCGAAGGCCTGGGCGGGCCAGAAGGTCTGGACATACGGGTAGGCATCGGAGGGAATCGGCGCCAAGCGCCACAGGAAACTCCAGTAGAGCAGACTTGCCCCCAGGACGATGGGAACCATGAGCAACTCTGCCTTCAGCAGAGATCTGAATCTCATTCCCGTCAGTTCGATGACACGGAAGATCTCAGCGTTGCCACCGAAGTCGGACCCCGCAAGCGGGACAAACCAGATCTCCACGCCACGATAGCCGGTGAGAAAGACCGTCGCCTCGTGCAGATGAGGAATCACGATGTTTCGTCCCACAAGGCCGTCGAGGCGGGCTGACACGAAGGACATCATGGGTGCATAGACGAAAGCCATGACCATGATGAGGATGAGCATGCCCGTCGTGATGAGCACGGGGAAGAGCGTCTTCGCAAGGATGATCGGATAGGCGGCAGCGACGAAAAACAGGGTGATGCAGATCCACAGAGGGAAATCACCGCGATTCAGATGCTTCAGACAGTAACCACGGACCTGGGATTGATTCTTACAGTCGGGGTGGCGACACGTGGAGTGATCTTCGCCATGCTCTTTGGCGTGTTCCTTATCGGTGGATCGTTCTTTCCCCGTACGGAAAACCTGCACAAAACTGATGATGGCCAGGGCAAGAGTGACGCCCATGGCGAAGGGCGACCAGAAATCCACACCTGCTGTGATCTGCGTCTGAACCGCGTCCATACCCGGCACCCATCGCGGCATCATGCCGTAGTGATGGAGCATGGGCGAGATCACGACAAAGGACACGACCGCCGCGAAGGCACCCATGATTCCCCAGAATGGCGCCAGCAGTCCGATGAAGATCGGTGACAGCGTAAAGGGAATCGCAATGGGGGTGCCGCCGAGAAAACGCCCAAGAACGGGCGTCAGATCGGCAAAGGGGTTCGGCAGGATCACCACCTTCACGCCCGCAAAGGCCTCGGTCAAGGCGGGTACTGCCACATAGATCAGTCCGAAGACCAGCCCAATCGCCCCACCGATGGTAAAGCAGGGCCACTTCCAGCTCTGCTCCTCCGAGCCGCTCTCTTCTGCCAACGCCATGGCACCGAGCGCCGCTTGTGGTGCCGTGGGAAAGGGCAACTGTTCGCGGTCAGAGACCAGTCTGAACAGGACATACCCAGAAGTAAACCAGGTCACCTTTGAGACGATGATTCCGATCACGAGCAGCACGATCGGCAGCGTCCAGTCACTGTGGAAGAAGGTGCGGGCGATGATCGCCGGGGAATCGGGCGGGGGTGAATACCAGCCCATGCCCAGGAACTTCAGATTCACCAGTTTCTGCGTGAGACCGAACTGCGCCGCCTCTTGAGAGCCGACGAAATACTGCCGGAAAATCAGATCCTGGAAGGTCTGGGTCTGCGCCCGGACGATGAGCTGCGACGCCACGTACGTGAGCAGGAAGATCTCCTGCCGTCTCAGCGTCGTGAAAGAGCGTTTGGCGATTTCGAGGAAGAGGATGACCGTCACCCACTGAGCTGCATCCCCAATGCCCAGTCCCGTCACCAGGCTCAGATAGAGCTGTCCGGGCGTCATGATGAACGCGATGAAGAAGACGCCGATGATCGTCTTGCGCGTGAACCCTTCCTCGAACTGGTTCGGCGCTTCGAGAAGGTCTCGGTACTCGTTGAGCTCCTCGTACTGACGCTTGCGTTTTCTCTCGCTGCGTTCGTCAGCCATGGTTGCTCCATCGCTGGTCAGAACGCGGGGCTGTCATCCCCACGATCCGACTTGCGTCGAATCTTGACCTGTTTTGACGGAGAGATCTCAACCGGCCGCCTCTTCCTGCTCCTGAAGCCCAACTTCTGATGCATCGATGGTGACCTGGCGGCACATCTCGGCGTGTTCTTCCTGCAGATCGTTCTTCAGGGTTTGCCACACGAGAAACTGTTTCCGTAGGTCGAGCATGAATCCAAGATTCAATCGTTGCCAGAATGCGATGGGTCCGCTGATCCGCTGAATAAACAACTCGACCTCGTAGATTCGAGGGTTTTCCTCGCTCGGCCTCATGGTGAACTGAAGATACTGACTGACCCCCATGTCGAAGGGAGCAAGCCACAGCAACAGCTGTACCCCGTAGTGAGGACCATCGGGCCGATCTTCCCTCACAACCCGTGTACGCTCGGTGTACATCTTGCCCACCGATTCGTGCCCGTAGGAGGTGAACAGTGTGTGTAGATACCCGCATAGACTCTGCACGGCATTCACATTCACCGTGAAGGGGAAAGGAAACTGCCACACGTCGTCCTTCGGATCGGGCAACTGCCAGCGACGAACCACATCCGGCACGGCCAGTTGTGCCGCCACTCGTGCAGGATAGATCGAAGAAGCGAGGACGACGAGCATGACAAGGGTCGCCCCAGCGATGGCGGAGGTCGAAGAGTAGTTGAGGGAGATCCCCGACAACATATCGAGTAGAAGCAGAACCTTGCCGCCCACTTGCCCGATGATGTATCCGATCACCACACCCAGCACACCGTAAACACAAGCCTCAGCTACAAAGAGGAAGGAGATGTGAATGGGCGCCAGTCCCACGGAGGAGTAGACCCCAATCTCTCGGAATCGCTCATACACGGCGCCCATCATTGTATTCAGAACGATGAGAGCTGCGATCAGCATGGGGATCACAAGAGCGCCGATCCCCTCCATACTAGTGGCTCCAAAAGCGGTGTAGGCATAGGTCTTGAGATCGCCATCTTCGTCTGGCATACCGACAAAGAGACGGAAACTCGCCCGTGACAGATAACTCTTGATCAGTTCTTCGGCATTGGCCCCTTCATCAAAGTGAATGGCCACCGACATCAGATCAGCGCCCATACTCTCCAATTGCTGGTATGGAACGATGACGAGCCGTTCCGCCGGTTGATGCTCAAACCCGATGTCCACATCGGAATCGAAGAACATCATCTCGTTCATCATGAACATGACGTCCATGCCCGGCATGTTGAACTGCTCGAAGCGCTCCTTGGCAGGCGTCAATGGCTCATCATTGAGGTCGTGCATCGACTCATAGAGCTCGGAATCGTAGATGCCACGCACATCCCAGAATCGACCGTAGATAAAGACTTGCGGTCGCGCCTGGTCCCCCGTCTCGCCTGCCAATACATGTTCGGCCGTGACACCAAGATTCTCGGCGATCTGATCGGAGAGGATCACCGAGACCTCATCCTTGCGCTCGAACCATGACCCGGCGATCAGTGCCCGATCGACGCCGGTGACGTACTTCTCTTCGGGTTCGAAGCCCATAACCCCCAGGGCATCTGCCTCCTTTCCCTTCCGGCGAATCGGAATGAAGCCTTCTTCCTCGAAACCCATCACATCCCACGTACGCTGCACGACGGTCCCGTGTGAGCCGAAGTGAGAGTCCAGGTAGTCGAAGTGGGTTGACTCCCACGACCACCAGTGAATGTCATGCATCAGCACGCCGTGGTAGGCGGGCTTCCAGTCCTTCGAAAAGCCGAGAAATTGGATCTGCGGCTTGAACGAGGTAAAGGAGAGAACCGTGAAGGTCAGCAGTGTGATCGTCGCCAGGGTCAAGCTGGTACGCAGAACGCGCCTGCGCATATTGGAAATGCCCAGCATGAAGGCGACGTAGGCCGTGCCGGAACGGCTGATATCGCCGGTTCCGGTACCCGATCGCGCCTGCCGCAGTTCGGTCATGAAGCCGTTGAAGCGCGACATGACAAGAGCGATCACGAAGAGGGCCATCACCATGACCATCAAGGCCAGCAGAATGATGATGGGGTCGGCCAATTCGAAGGCGGGATGAACCTGTGACAGGATCGCCCAGATCACGAGCGTGATCGCCGCGAAAAGCGTCAGCTGTCGACGAATGTCCGTCGAGGCAAAGATCAGCCGCTCGGCGAAGAACGCGGCGGGAATCAGCAGCGCCACAAAGAACACGAGTCCGTTGATGACGTCATTCTGCGTGCCACGAACATCCGGATAGGCGTTGTATTCCAGGCCGATCGCTTCACGGGCGTATTTGATGTATTCGCCCCAATCGAGCCGCTCCATCGCCGCTTCTGCCCGCTCCAGCGATCGAGCCGCACGCTGATGGAGAGCGTCAATGCGCGGATTCTCGATCGCGAATTCGCGCATCCGTTCGATCCGCGCTTCGTCGAGACGCCACATATCCTTCGTCGACTGCAGCATGGCATGTGGAATCGTGCGATTGCGTATGAAATCGAAACCAACACCCTGCCCACTGACCTCGTCCGTGGCGCCAACGTTGTTGAGCAGAAGCACGGACTCATCGACGAAACGCAGTGAATCATCTTCACTTGCGTATAGGACCATCATCTGTTCATCGACATCCCCCATCACAAACCCATACTGACGGGGCTCCGCGCCGCGACGGTCGAGGACCTTCATCCGCTTGTGACTATTGCCCATGGTAAAGTGGAAATGGGCATGGACTCGGTCGTGGAACTCGATACTCTCGGCGGGAAACATGATCGTCGTCCACACCGTCTCGCCCTTGGCCAACGTCTGCTCCCAGGCACCGATCTTCTGGGCTCGTTCGCCATGGTCGGTGGCGTAGGTCACGTCGCCGGTGAGGGGATCGGCCTTGAAGCCGCGTAACTGCGTGCGCCACTTGCCGAGACCACGGGCATTGTACTCGCCCCGCTTGTCGGTCAGATAGATCGTCGGCCGCCACATGTACTTGTAGAAGTCATTGACGATGACGACCATCCCATGGCCGACGGGATCCTTCGGTTCTGCGCTGCGCCGCGGCAACAGTCTCAATCGACCGTTAATGGCGACGAAGATGTCTTTGATGTTCTTGTCGTGGAGCTTTCGCGTGGTCTCCGGATCTTCACCAAACAGGCCCGGGTCAGCCAGCGCCTGCTCAAGGGTCACGTTGATGAATTCCGACTGCCGCGCCAGGTTGCCCACGTTGACGCGATCTGGAGTATCCAATGGTGTATCGAGGACCATCCGCTTGTCGGTGGTCGTGATCAGGTTCAAGGCCATCAGCCCCACGTCGCGAGCGACTCGACCTGATTCGCGATACACCTCGTCGTCAAGGTAACTGTCGTCAGAGAGTCCCTTCACGGGACTGATCAGTTGGACAAGCGACGATGGGTCGCGCTCGAGCCTTTCGCCGGCGTGCTGCGCATATCTGGTGAAATTTCGACCGAAGGGGACGAAATACCGTCGATGAGCTGGCAACCGTGCACTGTGCACGAGCCCGACCTGGTCACTCTTCGAAGACAGTTCCAGAGCGATGAACAGGTCGATATCGAGACTGTCCGGTTCGAGTCGAATACCAAGCGAATCCGACTTGATCCGGCGCAGCTTGAGCAGGGCCTCCAGCCTCGGCTGATCGACCGATTCAAAGACCGGTGTTCGCCCGGCGACGGATCGCAGCTTGATTCCCAATGAGTCGAGCGACAGTCCCCTGCTGGTCGATTCGCGGATCAGTCGTTCCACATCCAATGAGTCGGCGACGAATCGTTTTGGCATGCGCTCGCGGAAAGGGTCCACAGAGCGGGCGTGCACGTCGAACCACTCAAACAGCCCCCGCTGCCCCTGGAAGTTCGATCCTGAGGCGATCAGGACGACCGTGCGCCCTGGTGGATGCTCCCTCAGATATCGGGCAAACTCTAACAGGGCTGCAATGCTGCCCGTGGACTCAGCGGCTGGGTTGTCGGCAGGGACGACCGAGATTCCATCGTAGTAGGCCTGGATGGCGATGATGTCGTCGGCCAACTCCGGATCTTGACCCGGGACGGTTCCCCACAGATTCCACGTCGTGTGGCTTTCGAAGACCATCTGCGCATGGAGGCGCGCCGAGAGCTGGCCACCGTCCAGTCGCTCTTTCAGCGCCAGGGCTGCCTGACGAGAGAGCCAGAATCGAGGCATATGGACGGGTGCCCAGCTCCATTTGAAGCGGGACTCCCACAGCGTGCTGGACTCGGGTTCGATGAAAATGACGGCCCGTGCACCGAGAGCGGCGGCGTTCTTCCAGTTTTTCCAGGTATTGAACTCCATGAGGACGATGGCGCCATCCACGTGGAAGCCATTGAAATCCTCGTATTCCCCATTGCCGGCGTAAAACAGGTGCCCGGAAAGCCCCTCCGGCCCCAGGGTGTTCGTCCGCACCAGGTTCGGCCAGAGCGAGAGCAGACCGATCTCGTCGACGACATGGCCAGCGTCGTCGAGCAGCTCGAGACCCGCACCCTTGTCGATCGGTACGGTGACGTCGTAGGGTTCGCGCGTCACGCCGTGAACGCCGGCAGCTTTCAACTGAGCCTCGACATAGTCTGCGGCATGTCGATCGCCCGGGTATCCCGGCATCCGGGAGCCGTGCGACGACAACTCCCGAACCGTCGCCGAGATCCTGCGCACCGTCTCCGGCTGCTGCGCTCGCACGGGCTGCACAAGAGCAGCCCCCACAAGCATCAATGCCAGAATCGACAGGCCATGTCGCAAACGAAATCTCACCTGAACAGACTTCCTTGTAGAGTTTGGGTCACGCCGAGCCTCGGGGAATGAAACGCACCATCACCTTCAAATCCAGAAGATCGAATTACTGACCGTACCGGTTAGATAGTCGACAACGAGCCAACCGCCACTGATAAACATGCGTCCCGCAATCATGCCGAGAAAGAAATTTCGGCTCTTCGCATACAATTCGGCGCCTCCGTATTTCAGGACGATGATCTTGATCAGCCATGCGAAGAAGATGCTGAACCACATCCAGTCCACCAGCCAACTGGACATAATGGGAAAACCGATCGGGTGCAGGGGCCACCAGAGGAATCGTTGGCGAAGCCAGGTAAACATGAGCATCGCCCCACCGCCGAGTCCCATCGCCCCCATGCCTGGCCAGTACAACCCTTCGTTTTCTATGCCTTTGACGGCGGTCCGGTAGATGATATTGGGCATACTGTTGAAAAACCAGGCATTCGAGTTGATGCCACCCTCCTTGTAGCCCAATTCCAACACCGTATACAGGGACCCCGTGACTCCGAGAAAAATGGCGACCAGAATCGACCAAAAGACGATTCGACGATCAGGCCTGCTCATACCCTCGATCAGCTTCAGACCGTTGGCAACCAATCCCATGAGGAAAACGCGAATGTCTGCGGCGTAGATGTAGCCGAAGGTGAAGTTGGTCACGGCCTGGGCTCCGAGGAGCTTGGAGCCAATGCCGTAGATCATGAAGTCGGGAGCATTGAGCGGAGTAATGATGGCCGCAATGCCCGATTCGGCGACGACGCGAGAAAGGCCTGTGAAGATGACCATCAGTATGAAGATGAAGATCGTCGCCGCCCAGACCGGTGTTCCGAGGGCGACGAACCATCCGATCATCACCAGCGTCCCAACGAGGGCTCCGGTTACGGCAGCCCTGTAGGACATGATTTCGTTGTCATCACTCAGTTCAGAATCACGACCCAGGAAACGCAGACCTACCTGCTTGAGGTGCTCACGCCCCACCCACAGGCCGATGGCGACAAAGACGATCAGGGCCCCCATGCCCTGATAGTTGAGCAGTTCGGTCACCGTCACAGCCCAGACGTCCTGCTGCTTCGTCACGCCGTTGGCGACGAAGACCATCTTCTCAATCTTCGACAGCAGGGCAAAGCCCCAGATCCCCATGGCGATGTCGGGACCGATGAGATAGGAGAATCCGAGCACGGCGAAACTGATGGTCATGTTGATCGACTGACCAAAACCGATGGGAAAGCTCCACGCCGTCGGGATCAGCGGCCAACCACCCAGATACTTGTTGAGGCCCGTAAACAGGCCGACGAGCATCGGTAGCGACGCCCCCGCCCACATGGCCCGGCTCTTGAAGAACGGATTGATGACCGTGTTCTCGTCTTCGCCGCGAATGATCGACTGGGCAGCCTGAACCAGTGGATAGGAAAGGCGCTCACGATCCATCCATTGACGACGCAGGATGACGGAGATGCTGATCATCACCACGTAGAGAGCCAACAGGAAGATCCCCCAGATCGCCATGGGGCGGATCCAGATCGACCACGGAATGACGTAGTCCGTCGTTCCGAAACCCTCGTAGAAGGTTCGGTTCTGTTCGCCATCGTTGAGCAGAAGCATATCCGGCAGATGGGGAAACAGCACTTCCGCCCACTTGTTCTCAGGTGAGGCGTAGTAGAAGACCCCCGTGATTGCCGGTAGAATCGTCTCACACACACCCATGGTGGCGATCGACGCCACAACGATGAGCATGATATAGACGACGATCAGCTCTGACCGATTCAGAGCGAGATTGCGGCCCATGCCCGCAAGAACGGTATTGGCCAGCATGGCGAGCACCATGAAGGCCGAAAAGAGTACACCGGGCGAGTAGACGTAGAGTTTGTCGTAGGGTGAGAAATGCCAGGCCCACCAGAAGGCGAGGGCCAGGGTGACGACGCCACTGAACAGCACATGGCGGCCCGTCCACTTGAACAGAGAGTTGAGAAAACCCACGACGATGAGGAAAACGAAAATGGCCCCCGGCGTACTGAAGTCGAGGGTCATGTAGCTGCCCTTGATCACGATGTCGGCGTAGTTGGCGCCGACGCCGAGGAAGAAGGACAGAAAGGCGCCGATCACGAGAGCCCGTGGTGTCAGCGGCTGGTGAGACGCCTCCTCCTCTCGGGTGACTGAGGCCCCCCGCATGGACAGATAGTTTCGAAAATCGTCTGGGAGACCGATCCTCACCGCATGCTCTCGATATACCAGGAGGCAATGCGTCGGCTCGAATGGGGCGGATGCATGAAGTTGGGTTGGTTTTGGGGGTCAGAGTACATCGTGCAGACACCATCTCGGTACGACGTTTCAGTTACCGCAGATCGCGACTGCAGACAGGGCTTAGCTTACCGCCCATCACCGGAAACTGTCAAGTTGTCTATAGGGCGCCGCTGTCTCGAGTGTGGGTGCCAGGATTCCACTCGAGAACACACCCGCTGTCCCCCTCCGATTGGGGAGGCATCAATTCAAGGATCAGGAGTCCAGATGCCCCGGCAGGAGGCCCACGGGCAGCGCCGCGGGACGCTGGCAGGTACTGGTGATCTCGACAAACCCCGTCGCCTGCTGCGCATCGTGAAATGCGTGCATCAGATCCAGCACGTGATAGGTCACCTCCCCATTGGCCCGGTGAGCCCGCCCTGAGCGCTGGGCGTAGGCCATGTCGGCGACACCGATACTCCGACTGTTGTCCTGATTGGGGTGAGACAGGGGAACCTCCTGCCAATCTCCACCGCGACTTCCCCCCTTGATCAGAACAGGACCGCCAAAGGTGTTCGGATTCGGCACCGCCAGAGAGCCTTCGGTGCCGTAGATCTCGATGAAGGGCAAGCGACCACCCCAGACATCAAAACTGGTCGTGATGGTTCCCACGGCCCCACTGGCGAACTCCATCACACCCGCTACGTGCGTTGGGACTTCCACATCGATGATCTCACCATACTTGGGCTCGCTGGTGATCGTGCGCTGCGGAAAAGTCGTGCGAGCCATGCCCGTGACCCGTGTCACCGGTCCAAGCAGATTGACCAGAGCAGTGAGATAGTAGGGCCCCATGTCGAACATGGGACCGCCACCGAGTTTGTAGTAGAAGGCGGGATCGGGATGCCAACTCTCATGCCCGTGGCCCATCATAAATGCCGATGCAGCGACGGGTTCGCCGATCCAACCGTCATCGATCAGCTTGCGGCAAGTTTGAATCCCGCCGCCAAGAAACGTGTCTGGCGCTCCACCGAGCAGGCACCCCGAGCTGCTCGCCTTGGCGACGAGGGCGGCGCCTTCGTCGCGATCGATCGTCATAGGTTTCTCATTGTACACGGCCTTGCCCGCTTCCAAAGCTGCCAGGGCGACTTCATAGTGGGCATTGGGGATCGTCAGATTCACGACGATATCGAGATCATCGTCGGCGAGCAGAGCATCGACGGTCATGACACGTCGCACTTCGAATTCTTCAGCCCGTTCCCGAGCCCGATCGGGCACCAGATCGGCCACCGCATCCACCTCGAGAATGTGCCACTCCTTGGCGATACTCAGATAGGCGCCGCTGATCGTGCCACAGCCGATGATGCCGATTCTTGTCGTTTCCATTCCCGAATTTCCCCATCTTCTGAATCGTAAACATGAGCACTGAGTTCACGGTGTTCTTGGTTGACGCCGCGATCTGTCGGTAGGCCTATCTCTGCAGCAACGCGACGGCACTCAGTTCGTAACACGCGTCGACGTCGGGCAACTCCTCCAGATAGACGGTGAAACGAACGGGCAGGCCGTTGTCAGGGAGTTTTGTCTCCCAGTAGTTGGCATACGCTTCAGAATACGCTGAGCGGATGCGCTTCTTCTCCGCCGCATAACCCTCCGGGTCGGTGATGGGGCTAGGCTCTTTCGGGGCAGCTCCAAAGGAGTGGACCTCGAGGAAATCGAGATCCCTGAGCCCGTCACAGATCCCCGCCTCACGCACGTAGAGGTCCCACGTATCGAAGGTGCGCGGGATCTCTCGCTCCGGATCCATGCGCGCTGTATCATCAAGGTCGAGTTCGTTGGTGGCCGCCCTGGCTCCCGTCATGCCCACGAAGCGGATCTTCAGATCGCCATTGTCCAGTTCTTCGACGACAAGATCGGAGAACACCCGATTGGTCTTCTTTCGATAGTACGTGACCCGCCCCCGCCGCTTGATCTCCCAGTCCATCAGAGGTTCCCCCAGTTGACTTGACCCAGATCCGCGTCATTGTTGTCGCGCCGATGGGCCTTTCCCATCAGATAGCGAACCTCGAACTCGATATCGCGAACCGACATGGCTGGCTCCACGTCTGCTGCACGACGTTCGAGAGTGATCGTGACGCGCTGTATGCCCGCCGATGGCCAGTTTTTGGGGGGCAAATGGAAAATGAACCAATAACATGCCCCCACCCGATAGCGAGGCGCTCGCATGCGATAGGTTTCGTCGATTCGCCGCACATGTTCCATCGCCAGATCTCTTCCATTCAGGGCAAAGCTGATAATGTCATCCTCCGTCACGGACTCGAGGCGGAAACGCAGCAGAACCTGATGGACACGACCCGCCTCACGCCAACGGGGCAGGTCGTCGGACGTACGCCATTGGGCCTCGAAGGGCTCATCGAGAGCCAGTTCAGCAGGCAATTGAAGGGCCTTACCAATATCGGAGTCTGGATTCGCGAAACGCCCAGTCGTCGTGGGCACGTAGTACTGCTTGTCCTTCGGCGCCATCACTTCCGGATCTACGATTTCGCGCAGCTTCTCGTAGAAGTCGGCCTCGTAGGGCCAATTGCCGAACCAATGTGCCAGGTAAAGCCCATCGACGCCCTGGGACCACAGGTTGCAGGCGGCAGCACGAATCGTCTCGATGGGGCCCTGATACTGTCGATCTGAATCGACGAGACTCTGTACACACCCCATCACCTTCACGTCACGGCCCGAGGCGGCTTCGACAAATCCGCTCACGTCGGCGTTCACGTCGATCAGTTCCGGGCCACCGAAGGTCTGTGCGACGACGACATCGACGAGACTCTCATCGATCCAGGCTCGCACATCGAGACCGGCGGCATGACAGGCCTCCAGATCGCCCGGGACACGAACCACCAGGTGCCGATCGGCGCCGCTGCGGGTCAGCGAAGTGCGCACCTGCCGAATCCACTCAGTCATCACCAAACGCCCTGCCTCGAGTTCGGTGGGATCGAAATACTGACAGAAGTAGTTCAGCTGTAGTTCGAATCCGTCGATATCGTAGCGATCGATGACCTCGTCGATCAGAGCAGATCGCTCCTGGCGGACCTCGTCGTGCATGAAATCGAGACAGGTATGCGCAGGTGAGGCCGGATCGACATTCCCTTTGGCACCGATCTCCAGGTGAGGGTGATCGAAACGAAACTCCGAACAACGAACGTCCTGCTCTCGCGGTCCCCTTCCCTGCTGCACCAGCAGGGTGGGATAGATGGCCAACCCTTTGGCTCGAGCGCGGTCGATGATAAGCCGCAGCGGATCGTTACCCGACTCGATCGCCAGTCGGGCGTTGTGATGAGCGCGGCGGAACACGAGGTGGGGCCAGGTGGTGACATTATGGCCCCAGAGTTCACCCACTTCAGACTCGTGCAGGACCGTACGACCGTCCCCGAGACAAAGCATCAGGGTGTCCACGGGCGTGCCCACCAGTTCGTCGACGGCCGCCTCGTACTGCTCGCGCGACATGGGGGTCTCGTACATGTAGATCAGCGGATGACGGCCATCGTGGTAGAACGCGAGGCGTGGTTTCGGATTGGGCGAGGGCATGGGCGATTTCAAGTCCAGTTCCTCGGGTCAGGTACGGTCACCCAGTTCGACCCCGTCGCCAGAGATTGCTGGCTGGCGAGCCCGGGAAGGGTCATATCCATGGCCTGATCGATGCCGATGGGAAGCTCGGACTCTTCGTTTATGCTGCGTACGAAATCCTCCACTTCCCAGTAGTCGCCTCCCCCGTGGCCGGCGGCCAACGCTTCGGGCGGCGGATTCTTCCAGAAATCGGGGAGAAACTCATCCTCGAGTTCGCTGAGAGGCTCCCACTGGGGCTCCGCCTGGCGCGACCTGAGCCAGACCTTTGGTACGGCTTGAAAACCATCTCCTGACTCGTAGCCCCCCTCGGTGCCCTGCAGTGCATAGTGCGTCATGTGGTGGGGCCGATTCGACAACATGTCCACGCGGATCTGGACCAATCCGCCTGATGCCATTCGGCACATCATCGTCACCGAGTCTTCCATCTCGTAGTGATCACCGCGGGGATCGGTGTAGTGGTGTCCGCTGCCGACAGCTGACACGGCAACGACCCGATCGCCGCGAAGACGGGTTTCGCTGAACCACTGCAACACCGGGCCGAGAGAATGAGTCGGGTAGGTGCATCCATTCACGCCCGTCTGCCAACGGCGGCGCCAGGGCGTGGCTTCGTTCAATGCTTTGAGTTCGTGGACATACGCGCCCTCGCCATAGTAGACCTCGCCAAACAGTCCGGCGCGGGCCAACTCGCGTACGAGCACGTTCGATTTCATATACGTGAAATTCTCCGCCATCATGTAGCGTCCGCCGCTCGAGCGTGCGGCACGCACCAGATCGCGACATTCCTCGATCGATACACCCGCCGTCACTTCGCTCAGCACATGAAGGTCATGAGCCAGGGCACCGATCGCCTGCGGCGCGTGAAAGTGCATCGGCGTACCGATGACGACGGCATCGATCTGCCCCGAATCGAACATCGCCTCCGCATCGGTGAAAACGTGATCGATGCCCAGCTCTACCGCGTTGGCAGCGACCGCGTCGGCTCGAATATCACACAAGGCCGTCAACTGTGCCGCCGGATTTGCACGGATGGCGCGGACGAAACTGTTGCCTCGCCCTGCGGCGCCGATGATTCCGAATCGAATGGTCATGGAACCTCCCACGGCACGTTCACCGAGAGTCGTCGGCAGACGTTGTTCACGGCCTCTTGCTCCATCTTCCCGAAGGGCACCCCTTCGATTCGATGGTGCTCCATCCGTTCCGCCTCGATCGCTCCAGGAAGCAAAGCGCGGTCATGGCCGGGAAAGGGTTCGTAGGTCTCGGCCACGTCCCGAACCATCCGATCTACGTCGGCGTGAAATGCGTCGAGATCGAGAGCGGCATCGATGCCGATCGCCAGGATCATGCCTCCTGAGTGCGCTCGAGGCCAACGGGGCAGCGTCTGTTCATCGATGACGCTGACACCTGCCAGACTGCCACCCAGAAGCGCGGCGACTGCGGTGTAGCCAACGCTCTTGAAGAAGGCAGCGGGAATCTTTGGGATCAGTTCTTCGAATTCGGGTCCCACCTGATAGTCGGCCAGGATTCGGGTCGCCGCGTCGAGCACGACACCTGGACTGTTCTTGCCGGGGATGGCGAAACAGATCGGCGGATTCCCAAAGAAAGCCAACTGTGGCTTTTTCTCTGCCTGAGACCTGCCACGATGTCTCCCGCCCTGAACCGAAAAGCCGACGCAGTCGGCTTCCATACACATGCGGCAGTAGTGGCCTGCTGACCCGTAGTGACCGATGGAACGCACCGTAGCCATGCCCAGACCAAACTTCTGAGCCCGTTCGATGGCAGTCTCGGTTGCGCGCACCATCGGCAAATAGCCCAGGGAGCCGTCACCATCCAGGGCAACAACAGCGCCTTGGTCACTGATGATCTCGATTTTCGGATCTGGATTCAGGTTCCCATCTTCGAACGATTGGCAGTACCCATCGACCTGACGCGTTCCATGGCTTCGGACGCCACGCAGGTCGGAGTTCACCAGCAAGCGCGTGATGAGTTGCGCGTGCTCGGCCGGAACCCCTGCCGCCTCAAAACACTCGCGGGAGAATCGCAGGAGTTCCTGTTCGGGGACGGTGACAAATTCTTCGGGTGGTTGATTCATTCCCTCTCCAATGGCTCCTCTACATCGTCTTGCTCACCTGAGGACACGGGGTTACCTTGCCGCCCGTCCATCCACTGAACAATCCATTTCAGGCAGCCGATGACTGACATCGATGGCCAGACGATTGGCCGCAGCGATTGGCCGCAGCGATTGCCTAACAACGATTCCTACAACGATTGAATGACTGATGAAATTCGACGTCGTCAAGCTGACGAAAGATCTCGTAAGCTACAACTCCGAAAGTCTGAGAACCAACGTGCCTGTCACCGAACATGTGGCCTCGGTGATGAAGAAGATCGGTTTTCAGGTCGAACAGCTCGCCTATGATGATGTGAACGGCGTGCCCAAACTGTGCCTGGTGGGCAAACTGGGGAAGGGACGCGGCGGCCTCACCCTGATGAGTCACGACGACGTGGTGCCGGCAAAGAAGGAAGAGGGCTGGGTCGGCGACCCCTATACCGTCCGCACGTCGAAAGGAAAACTCTACGGCCGCGGCGTCTGTGACATGAAGGGCCCCCTGGCCGCCACGCTGTGCGCGGCAGCCAAGTACAAGGCGAAAGACCTCTCGTCGGCTCCGCTGTTCATCATCGTCACCGCAGACGAAGAGATTCAGGCTCGAGGCGCCTGGGAAGTGACCAAGCGCTCGCGGCTATTCGAGGAGGCAGCGGGGGGATACGGTCTGATCTGTGAGCCGACACTGCTCAAGGTCGTCTATGCCCATAAAGGGTCTCTGGGGCTGCGTGTGACCTCCAAAGGGCGTGCCGCCCATACAAGCACGCTAAAGGGAACCAACGCGAATCTCGCGATGATCCCCTTTCTCGCGGAAATGTCCAAGATCAACGATCTGGTGCTGTCCTCGAAACGGTATCGCAACGAGGAATTCAACCCACCCCATTCGGAGTGGAGTATCGGCATCAACGACCACAATGTGGCGACTAATATCTCGCCCGTCACCAGCGTATGCACGGTCAATCACCGGCCCATGCCGGGAATCGACGTGAACCCGCTCATTGAACGTGCCCGTGCAAAAGCGAAAGCTCAGGGCCTGAAAATCGAAATCTTCAAGCCAGGCAATGGCCTCTATACGTCTCCGGATGCCTCCATCGTCCAGACCGCTCTCAAGATGACGGGAACCCGCAAAGCAGGGACGGTCGCCTACGGGACCGATGGCCTGGCGTTCTCAACGAAGATGAAGAGTCTCGTCGTACTCGGACCCGGCAACATCGCCCAGGCTCACACGGTCGACGAGTGGGTTGAGATCGATCAACTGAAAAAGGGCGTGGATCTCTACGCCCGATTCATCGACCATGTCTGTGTAAAGGGTCAGGCCTAGCCGACGGCAGCAACTTCGCGCTTAAGAAGGCCGCGCTCGATCAGCGTCTCGGCGATCTGGACGGCATTGAGTGCCGCCCCCTTGCGCAGCTGATCTCCGCACAGAAACAGGTCGATCCCCCGACCATCTGGCTGCGACAGGTCTCGACGGATCCGCCCAACGAAGACGTCATCTTCGCCGGAAGCTTCCAGGGGCATGGGGAAGTGATTCGCCTCTCGGTTGTCGACGAGGGTGACACCCGGTGCACTGCTGAGGATTTCGCGCACGCGCTCTTCGTCCATGGGTTCGGCGAACTCGATGTTCAACGTCTCCGAATGCGTTCGCGGCACGGGAACGCGAATACAGGACGGCGTGATACGCAGGTCGTCGTCGTGAAACATCTTGCGTGTCTCACGGATCATCTTCTCTTCTTCTTCGCAGTACCCATCGGGACCGATCGCCGAATTGTGAGAGAAGAGATTGAAGGCGATGGGATGGGGCAGTTCTTTGGGCGTCGCCGCCTTGCCGGCCAGCACGTCTCGGGTCTGCTGTTCCAGTTCGGCCATCGCTGCAGCACCTGCACCGCTGATCGCCTGATAGGTCGAAACGACGACACGCCTGATTCGGATCTGCTCGTACAGGGGCCACAAGACGACGACCATGATAATGGTCGAGCAGTTTGGATTGGCCACAATTCCCTGATGATCATCGAGGTCTGCGGAGTTGACTTCGGGCACCACGAGCGGAACCTGCGGATCCATGCGGAAAGCGGACGTGTTGTCCACGACCACGGCCCCAGCCTCGACGGCGGCGGGCACGAATTCACGACTCAGAGATCCGCTGGCTGAAGAGAGCACCAGATCGATTCCCTCGAAGGAGTCCTTCGACAACTCCTGAATCGTCAGCGTATCCCCACGAAAGTCGACGGTTTTACCCGCAGAGCGACTCGAAGCGAGAAGACGTAACTCACCGACGGGAAAGTTTCGTTGCTGAAGGATTTCAAGGAAAACCTGCCCCACTGCGCCTGTGGCGCCCATGATGGCGACGTTGTAGTTGCCTGACATCATTTGAGCTCGTGTTAGAGTGGTAGTAGATCGGATGCGGCGATTTTCTGCAACTGACTATTTCTGCAACAACGTGGCCATCAAACGGTGCCCGTGTTCTACCTGTTGGCTGCCCAGTTCGGCACCCACCTCATCATAGGTACTCATGTCATCGGCATCGATGCCCTCACCCCACAGCACAAAGGGGACGGGCTCGCGGGTGTGTGTCCGATTCGGGATGGGCGTGCGATGATCGGGGGTCATCAGTCCTCGCACGGGCACGCCGTCGTTGTCAAGGCCCTTCAGCAAGGGTGCCACGACGCGACCATCGAAGTCTTCGAGCGCCTGAACCTTCGCTGCGGCGTCACCATTGTGCCCCGCCTCGTCCGGTGCTTCCACATGGACGTAGAGCAGATCGGTTCCAGCCCGGAACGCATCGAGAGCGTATTGGGCCTTGCCCTCGTAGTTCGTATCGAGGTAACCCGTAATCCCCGGAACATCGATGACCTCGTATCCGGCGCAGGAGCCGATCCCGCGAACCAGATCAACCGCTGAGATCACACCTGCTTTGACACCGTATCTTTCACCCACACTTGGCAGAATCAGAGGTCGCCCTTCGCCCCACAGCCAGATCCCGTTGGCGGGACGTTCGCCGCGTGCCGTGCGTTCGGCGTTGGTCTTGGCTTCTGCCAGAATCGGGGCCGCCTTCTCCATCAAGGCGTGGATGGTCTCGACCCCTTCGCCCTGCGGCAGATGTTCGCGCCCAGATTGACCCATGATGTCGTGCGGCGGGTACGAGGTCAGCCCCTCGGGGCCCTGGTCGTAGAGGACGATGTGCCGATATCCCACACCAGGGAAAAAACGTATCGTCTCGGTCCCCAGGCGCGCGCCGAGTTCCTCGACCAAGACACGTCCTTCCTCGGTCTCGATGTGTCCGGCGCTGTAGTCGACGAGGGTGTCGCCTTCGTTATACACGAGATTGCACCGAAACGCGATATCGTCGGGGCCCATCTCCAGACCCATACTTGCCGCCTCGAGAGGTGCCCGGCCCGTGTAGTGGACGGTGCTGTCATAGCCGAAGATTTCCAGATTGCCCACATCGCTGCCCGGGTGCCGACTGGGCGGAATCATCTGGACCATACCGCCTTGCCCCTGAAGCGCAAGTCTATCCATGTTCGGCGTCTTGGCCGCCTGCAGCGGCGTGCACCCATCTAGCTCGTCCAAGGCGTAGTCGGCCGCCCCATCGGGTACGAGCACCAGATAACGCAGATCTGCCAATTTACAGATCCTCCATGCGGATCAGCCGGGTCGCCCCCTCGGTGAAGTCGAGAGCATCGATCGCCGCCACCGCTTGGCGCATCGACCGCTCACGGGCCTCATGGGTGACGATGATCAAGGACACCGTGCCTCCTTCCAGATCACGCTCCTTCTGAATCACAGAGGCAATGCTGATCTCTTCCCGTGCCAGAAGCTGGGTGATCTGCGACAACACGCCGGGGCGATCGGCGACACGCATGCGCAGGAAGTAACGAATGACACTGTCCTCGATGTCGGCGAAGGATGCCGCCTCGTCATCGAGGATCATATCGCCAATCGCCGTCGTCGCACCCATTCGCTTGCGCTCGGCCAACTCGACCAGATCGGAGACCACGGCAGACGCCGTTGGCATCTGCCCGGCGCCAGCCCCGTAGAACACCTGATTGCCCACGGCGCTGCCGACGATCTCGATCGCGTTGAACTCGTCGTGAATGTTGGCCAGCAGCGACTCACTCGGTACCATGGCGGGATGCACTCGGGCCTCAACACGTCCGTCGGCGGTGTGTTTGGCAATGGCGAGCAACTTGATGGTATAGCCAAGTTCAGCGGCGGCCTCGATGTCGCTGGATTCGACGTGCTCGATGCCCTCGCAGTAAAGATCCTGCGCCGTGCCCGTCGCGTGAAATGCGATACGTCCGAGGATAGCCAGCTTCTGCGCCGCATCCATGCCCGATACATCCATCGTCGGATCCGGTTCGGCATAACCCTTTTCCTGCGCTTCGGCGAGGATTTCATCGTAGTCGCCTTCCCCGCGGGTCATGCGAGTCATCATGTAGTTCGTCGTCCCATTGAGGATCCCATAGAGAGACTCGACTCGGTTGGCCACCAGACCACTTCGCAACGAGCGAATGATGGGGATGCCGCCGGCGACGCTTGCCTCGAACAGCAGATCGACGCCCTTGTCCAGGGCGAGGGCGAACAGCTCGTCGCCGTGTTCGGCGATGACGGCCTTGTTAGCCGTGACGACATCCTTGCCGGCCGTCAATGCTTGCTTGATCCATTCGTAGGCCGGGGCAGCCCCCGTTAGTTCGACGACCACCTGGACACGGTCATCGGCAATCACCGCGTCCGGATCGGTGCCGATCACACCATCGGAGATCTGGGCCGCACGTGCCTTGCCGAGATCACGAACCGCGATTCTCTCGATCTGGAACTCGCAACCCTTACGCTGCATGGCCGAGGAGGCAGATTGTAGAATCTGCACAACGCCCGTGCCGACGGTCCCCAGACCGATGAGACCAATACCGATTCTCTTGTCGCCCATCATCCCACGTCCTGTTGAGAACACCACGAAAACAAGGTCTGCCACTCGCGACGCTGGAGGTCGACGAGAGCTTCCACATCCGCTCCCGCCGCCTCGACGTCATCGATCAGTTGATGCGGGTCATACCCGCTGATTTGGGCCATCGCAGGATGAGCACCGACCTTGCGGAACCAATAGTGGCTGTTCGAAAAGTCACCCTCTCGTCGATGCATGATGCCATGCCAGAAGGAGCCGGTCGTATCGTCGATACCTTGAGAAACTACGTGCGAACGATCGAGCTCATCGACATAGAGCCACAAGGCCGAGACCAGGGTTGGGCGAGCAGCGATGGCAGGGGCCTGGATTGTGGTCTCCACCAGAGCACTCACTTCGGGTGATGCGCCCTGATCTGGAACCAATCGGGCAAGCGCCTGATCGGCAGGACAGGAGACGAATACCGGTTCGACGGCGTCAGCGATCTGTGCAGGTAAGTCCATCAATCATTCTCGAGGCTTAGGGGAAGCATTCGAATTTCGCCCTGGTGCCGATCATCGTCAATGAATGGTTTCGTCATCCACCGATGTAGACTGAAGTTGGAGACGCTGCTTTCTGACCCGTGGGCGCCGCTCGTCATCGGCAGAAGCACTCTGCAGAAACCGGTCCAAGGCGGCGGCGGCTTCTTTGGCTCGTCCCAACTGCAAATAGGCACTGGCCAGGTTGATCTGAGCATCTACGACGTGGGGTCCTGTCGTCACCCCTTCGATCTGTTCTACTGCCTCATCGTAGCGGCCCAGTACCAGCAGCAGATGTCCAAGACTGTGTCGCGCCTCGACCAAGTTGGGATCGCGTGAAAGGGCGGCTCGAAAGAGCTTCTCTGCTTGCGCACGTGCGCCGACTTGCTCGTGAAGGACGCCGAGATTGTGGTGAAGCGTGGCGCGCTCAGGGGTTCGCCGAATCGCCTGCTCGTAGGCTTCCATCGCCCTCGTCCGGTCTGCTTGCCCCTCGTAAACATGGGCAAGCAGCTCCCATGTCTTGCTTCGTCCACCCTCGTCCTCCAGGGATCGCGCACGATCGAGGGCCGCCTCTGCATCGACATATCGCTGAGATCTCAGATACACCAGGCCAATGTTGCGGAAGGCGACACTCAGCGTTGGATCCGCCCGAGCCGCGCGACGGAACAGGACCAATGCCTCTTCGCGTGACCCCGAAAGCAGCTTGGCTTCTCCCATCGCATTGAGGAGCGGGCCATCGTCAGGCGCGATTCCAAGACCAGCGGTGTAGTGATCCTCCGCTCTTTGTATGTCCCCTCGACTCAGGGCGACCTTGCCCAATCTCAGCCGAACCTCGGCCATGGTTCGGCCAGAACGCCCGTAGGTGGCAAGGGCCTGCTCATGCAGGTTGAGAGCAGCCTGAGATTGTGCGAGCAACTCCAACAGTTCACCGTTGTTGGGAAAGTGGCCCAGTGCGCGATTGAGGGCCTTCGCCGCGGCCTGCAATTGCTCGGCTTGACGCAGACTGCGCGCCATGCCGATATGAGTCTCGCGTCGATCGGGCTGGAGTGTCAGTGACAGATCGAAATAGTGGGCCGCAGAGTCGTAGTCAGCTGCAGCCAGATACGTGCTGCCCAGGTTGTGGTAGATCGGACCGCTGGGCCGTGCGTGCACTACTTGGCGGTAGGCGTCCAGCGCTTCCGCGTAGCGCCCCATCTCCTTGTACACATTGCCGAGGTTATTCCACGCTTCAAGCAGCGCCGGATCGAGTTCGAGGGCCCGCTGGAAACCGGCGATGGCCTGCTCATGGCGAGCCAGATGAAGGTGAGCCGTGGCGATGTTGTAGTGTCCTCTCGCCAGAGCGGGATTCAGATCAAGGCCTCGGCGCGTAAACCGGATCGCTTCTTCGAATCTCTCCTGCTCCAGATGCGCTTTGCCCAGATTGACATGGGGACGCGCCATCTGCGGGCCCTGCTCGATGGCCGCCTCCCAGATAGAGATCGGCGATGCCCACACCTGATTGCGCTGCCAGGTGAGCAGCACGAGCAGCACGACACCCGCAAAAAACCACGGACCGTATCTGGACGTGCGCTGCCGCATCTTCTCAAGAAACCAACCGGCACACAGGAGAAACCCGGGCAAGGCTGGATAGAGACGATGCTCGTTCACGAGCACGTTCAGGGGGACGACGAGGGTTGGTGCAAGAGCCAGCAGAACCCAACCCCCGCCAAATGCGAGGTGTTGCGCTCCCCTGCGATGGCGCCAGAACAGGACGAGACCACTGAAGCAGAAGACGGTGGCCACCAGAACCGTCGCGTCAGCGACGCTCGCCGAGATGTTGAATTGAGGTTCGATACTCAGGTGGGTGGGCATCACCATCGACTGCAGGTAGAAGGACAGTGCTTTCACCTGCGTCAGCCACTGACTGACGTGGTCGCGAACGGGAGAACCGATCGCCTTGCCGATGATGGACGCCGTTCCCACGACATACATGACAACCACAATCGTCGGCCCCACCAGGAGCTGCCATCGGTGGCGTTGACCGCTCAACAACAGATACCAGCCGACAATGGGGATGATGACAACACCTGTCGCTTTTGTCAGCACGGCCAGCAATGTCCAACCCGTCAGCCGGTACGCCTGACCGGCGCGAGCTGGGGCCAGGAGAGTCAGCATCGCTCCAAGCATCGACAGGGTCACAAGAGATGATGACCTGCTGCTGACATAGTTGACCGGTTCGGTCACGATGGGGTGCACGGCAAACAGCAATGCCGACATGAGGCTTACGTGGTCGGAGAAGCCGAAACGCCTCATGACACAGTAGAAGAGCAGGACGACGACCGCGTGCAGAATCGCGTTTACAACATGAAACCCGGCGGCACCATCGATGGCATAGTTGATCGCGTAGGTCGTCAGCAGAAGAGGCCGATACATCCGCGCTTCCGGCATGACCGAGAACGCACCGGGGTCGACGAAAAAGGAGGGAATCTGTTGCCAGTCGCGCAGACGCTCATTGTCTGCGATAGAGTGGCTGTCGTCGTATACGAACCCATGATCAAAGGTATTGGCAAACAGAACGACGGTTCCCACTAAAAGCGCCTTGCATCCCCATCGATGAGAAGGTCCGCCGGCCAGGTATCGCATCATGACCCTCTCTCCGGTCGCACAACGGCTCGCAGGAGCGCAGTGATTTCGCGTCGATCCTCTCTAAACAGCAGCGCCGGCATCCCCCATGCGCCGCACACCATGATCACGGATCCGAGCAGCAGTCGAGTACCGGCGCCGTGGATCAGAGCCGAGAGCACCCAGTACGCACCTGTGGCCGTCGCGGCAGCGAAGGCACTGACTCTCAGCAGATGGGCCCAGGGCAGCAGGTGTCGCACAGATCGGCTCAGCAGGTGAGAAATCGCCAGAAGCAGGACAAGGACCTGAAGATAGGTTGCGCTTACGGTGGCCACGGCGGGGCCGAGCATGGCCAGTGACGGATGGGCCTCGCGCAACCAGAGAACAAGCCCCACACTCAGCATCGTGTTGACCACCAGATCAGCAAGCGAGCCAAACAAGGCCCAGTTTGCTCGACCGCTACCCACGAGAATGGGGTTGTAGATCGCGCATCGCAGAGGCAGTATGAGCAGAAAGCAGCGGAACACGTTGGCGCTGTCGCCGTAGGCCGGAGGCAGATACAGTCGCATCACATCATCGGTGAACACGAAGAGGTAAAAAAAGAGGGGCAGAATAAGCCAGCTAAGCCGGACGACGGCGGTTCGAAACAAGTCGGCCACCTGGTCTATATCGCCCGCGGCCATGAGTCGACTGACTTCCGGGACCATAACGGTTACCAGCGACGCCAGAACCAGACTGACAGGCACCTCGATGGCACCCAGATGATAGATTCCCATGCGACTGGGATCGAGAAACAGGAGTACGACCAGTCGGTCCACCGACCGAGACAACGATCCCACGCCTTCGCTGGCCCCAATCGTAATCGCGTATCGCAGGAAATCGGACATCCCCACGTTTGGCCCTCGTGCCCTGGCGACGCGGCCGAGCGCGACGTAGGCGATCAGAAGACGCGCGAGACCTGCCGCCGACAGCGCGGCAAAGGTCAGTTCAACGGACCAGTTGAATACGTAGGCGCCTGACGCACTGCCGATCAGTACGACCGCCCCCAGCCAGGCGATGACCGCCTGCCACATGGGGCGCCCCGATGCGACGAGGGCTGCTTCGATATGTCCACCAGCCACCAGACAGAAGACATACGGAAGGAAAGAGATCAGAGAATCACCGAGTTGCGCTGCTGTCAGCCCATCTACGGAGAGTGCGATCAGTGGACTGGCGATCCACAAGACAAGGCAGAGGACGAGGGCTGAGGCCGCGAGCACGACAGTACTGCGGACGAGCAGTGCCCCTCGCTGCGGCGATTCACGTCGGGGCAGCGTGTACAGAAGGGCCCCCGGGATGCCCATCAGGAAGAAGGGAACGAGCGTATTTCCGAGGACCCAAATCGTGCTGAATTGGCCAAAGAGATCCGGTGCCCAGGCGCGAGCCAACAGGGCATTGACGACCAGGATGCTCCCCGTCGTCGCAACCCGACCACTGGCGACGATGGCGGCTCGTCGCGAAAGACCCAATCAGGCCTTCTCCGCTTCCAGAAGCAGGAAGGCGGCCCTGCCTGTCAGTCGGTTGCAGATGCCGTCCACAATCCTCCACAGCCCATGAGGCCACCAACGGGTCCAGTGAGGCATCCGCATCAGTTCGAGCACCTTGTTTCCCATCACGTGGGTCGTCGTTGTACGCAGACCAGTAGCAGCCACCAACTGCGTCAAACTCTGTTGGTTGAAAGTGTGAAGGTGTGCATTGGCTGGTGTCAGTTGATTGCAGTGGATGCACAGATGTTGGAGGATCGTCTCTCTGTACGGAACTGTGACGATCAGTCGCCCACCTGGGCGCAGGACCCGTGCCGCCTGCTGGAGTCCGGCTGCGACATCCTCAAGGTGCTCGACCACTTCGGACAGCACGACGGCATCGAAGCTGTTCTCTGCCAAACCAACGGCGTACACGTCTGTCGCCAGGTAGAATGCTGCGTTGGGATAGCGGCCTCGCGCCGAGGCTACACCGCTGGGAGCGATATCGCAGGCCACGACCTGGGCTCCCTTACCGGCACACAGATCCGAGAGCCACCCCGACCCGCATCCGAGATCCAGTACTCTCATGTCCCGCCGCAGACGCAACCGATTGACGATGACCTGCAGTCGACGGCGTTCGGATGCGGACCTGATGTGTGACAGCGAACCCGGATCTTCGATGTAGTCAGCGTCCGCACGATAGTGCTGCTTGTAATCGTGCAGTCTGGAGGGTGTCGTCGGTGACGTTGAGGTCACGAAGTCGCTGGCTCCCTTGTAACAACAGAAGTTCCGGAAACAAAAAAGGTCCCGTTCGCCGGGGGCGAACAGGACGCAACATCATCGCGTCAACTTTGACTCAGCGCTCGAGGGCTTCGGCCGCCTGCAGCACCTGACTGAGTTCGTCAGGAACCCTCGCCTTCGGTTTTGGCGACTTTCACCTGGTTCTCAAGATACTCAACGACGCCTTTCAGAGCATCCAGCCGGGTTGTCGTGGCCTCTTCATTTAGCTTGAGGCCCTCGAACTCATCTTCTGAGCCGAGCAGCTTTCCTCGTAGTTCATTAATCTCAGGCTCAATAGCCACAAGTTTCACCTTCAAATCCTTCAGGCGCATGGAGGTGATGAACTTCGTCGCCACCACTGCCAGCGCTGCCAGTATCGTCCAGATCATTTCAACGAATCAGACGAGTAGCGATGGCGCCACCCATCGGTCTTTCACGGCCAGTGGAAGAGAAGGATTACGTACACGCTCAGATAGCGGAAATATAGCCGGGGCTAGCAGTTATGTCAAATTTGACATCACATCAAACGAATCGGTATGCGCCAGGCTCATCGAATGCGATCTGCTTCCCGTTGCTGCTTCACAATGAGAACGAAACGCCTGCAACAACACTGACGATTCATCCATCCACCCCTTTTGTCAATTTACCTCAACCCATGTATAAACAGACAGTTATCATATTTATATAACTTGGTGTCAAGTTATGGCATGAGCCTTGCTGAACAGTAGACAGCTCTGAGTGGTACCCGCCTGAAACGCCTTTCTCGATCCGAATCCCGCCCGGGACGAAGTTCGAGAAGGGCGTTTCGTTTGTACGCCAGACAGCTGATTGAGCGACCGACTCACCAACCCCCTCGGGGCGACGGGCTTTCACTTCTTCATCTCAGGGCGGAAGGGCACCAGCGCCGCGTCTTGCGGCCTGGGTTGGGTCGGCCAAACCGGTGGTTTCTCGTAAGACGAATACGCCACGTCCAGGTGCGGTGTGTCGACAGATACGTGCCCTCGATGGCGGGAGTCGAGCAATGCCTCGAGAGCACCGCTCACCAGCAGCGTTCTCTCCACGGGATAAACCGCGTTGCCCGTGAGAAACATCTGCTGCGCGTTCAGTGACAGATAGCTAAAGTGAGGATGCGGATCTCCGTGCAGATAGAATTCCGTGCCCGTCACTTCTCCATCGACCCGCCCTGCATACCCCCAGCCGGAGAGATATCCTCGCAGCATGAACGTCGCCGTCTGCAGTCCATCTGCGTACTCCATCAGATAGACGGCAGGTGATTCGCACACCTGCCGCGGATCTCCGTCTTCCCGCGATTCGATGTGGTGGGCTGCCGCGCCGAACAGATCCTGGGACCACCTGCCCTGTTGTCCCGCCTCCCAGACGGCATCGCCTTCCAGACACTGAACCGAACGGATGCCGGATTCACCGCCCTTGCGACGTTCGACCATACACTGAAGGGTCTCCAGCGCGTGGAAGCCATAGGAGTCGAGGCCCCCATAGGCGAGCGAGACGGCCTCGGTGACCGGCGTTTCCAGGTCGTACTCAAGCCCTGGATTGCGATAGGTGACCGGCAGCGACGACCCTGCCATGAACGGGATCTGAAGTTCACGCGCTCTGTCATGCATCCACTTGGCCGAGTCCCAGTTCCATGCAAGATGTTTGTCGGAAAACACGGGCACCGACCGTCCCGAAGTGGCAAAGACCCCGCAGATCTGCTCGAAGAAGAATCTCCGTGGATAGAGATGCTGTTCTTTCTCATTCCACGCGTAGTCGCCGTGTTCGCCGATCAGCAGCACACCATCCACGGCCAGGTCATTCGTGTTCAGGGTTAAGGCCTGAACGATACTCTCGTAGACGGGAATATCGTGCTCCTTGGCCACATCCAACCCGACGTCTCGAGGGCCGACCTGGTCGAGATAGAACGACACAATTTCAACCTGAGGCTCGACAAGCCCATCGTCGGTCGGGAACCCCTTCAGGAACTTGCCGATGATGACATCGGCGTGGGAAAACGGATAGTACGCCGTGATGATCGCGGCAATTTTCTTCATAGCTGTCGCTCTTGCTTATCCCTTCCACTTTCGCAGCAGGGAGCGCCAGACCGTCTCGATCTCTTCCCGGGCGCGGCAGGCGTCCTTCCACACGTCGGGGAAACACTCCAGCGCATATCCTGAGCCCTGCGGACCCAGTTCGACAACAGCCCACAGTTCACGGCCCGAGCGTGCTCCCCGCAGCCACGCCTCCAACACGGGTCGACAGAAATTGTCGCGCCAAGTGACGAAGTCGCCGTCGAGCTTGCCTCGTCCATCGGTGATGGGGGTCTGACAGTGGCTGCCGGTGAAGGTACGCAGATGGATGAGATCGCTCATTCGCAACAGATCTTTGCGATACAGTAACCGTTTGGCGAAGTCGTGCGGTCGGACCTGCTTAACGATGGCGGGGTGCGAGTGATCGAAATTCGTGCGTAGCTTCTTGCCATACTTCTTCTCGTACGCCGATGCGAGGGCGAGCCCCTTCTCGGGTGTCTCGGTACATGTGTCCCGATGCCATTCGATGGCCGGTTGGATTCCACACTTCTCGCCAGCCTTCATCACCGCATGAGCCACAGGCAGGGCTTTGGCCGTGGGTGTGTCGTGGTCACACAACTGCACGTTCACGTGTATAGCGCCGGCGTCGGCGAAACTCTTCATCTTGGGTAGAGCATCTTTGGCCGCTCCCACGTCGACACCGCCAACCAGCGTCAAGCCGTGCTTGTTCACTGCTGCAGCGATATCGGCTGCAGCTCCCGCGCTGAAGCCATCGAAGCCAGCTTCCTTTGCTTTGCGCACTTTGGTATCCATCGACCACTGCTTTGCCGCCGATGGGTAGTTGGTAAGAGACCATGCGGCTGCGCACAACCTCAGTTTCGGCTTGATTTTCGGCTTCTTCCCAGGCATCTGATTTCTCCTTTGAATCGGGAAAGGACTCAGTCGAGTCGGCGTGGATGGGTATAGAGATTCGCCGTAGTCCCCCGCAGGAACCCAACGAGCGTAATCCCCGCTTCGCGTGCGAGGTCGACGGCGAGCGTCGACGGGCCGGACACGGCGGCGATGAAACAGACACCAGCCATCCACGCCTTTTGAACGATTTCAAAACTAACACGACCGCTCACCAACAGGACGGACAACTCTGGAGGGCGTTCCCCCTTCAGCACGTAGTGACCTACGAGTTTGTCCATAGCATTGTGTCGACCGACGTCCTCGCACAGGTGCAGCAAGTCTCCTGACAGGTCGAATAGTGCGGACGCATGAAGTGCACCGGTTCGTTCGAACTGCGCCTGCCCCTTGCGCAAGACATCGGACAAGGACCACAGCACCGGACGGGACAGGGTGAACGATCGAGAGATCGGATCAGCCTTCGTACGCAGCTGATCGATACTCGCCTTGCCACAGACTCCACAACTCGAGGTCGCATAGAAATTGCGCCGGAGTCGATCGACGTCGACTTCACAGGTGAGCCTGGCCTCGACAACATTCTGTTCGTTCGGCGGTTCGGCCGTGGCGCAATATCCGAGGGTTCCCAAGTCCTTCGGGGAGGGCAGCACGCCCTCGGTGAGAAGGAAACCCGCCGCCAGAGCAAGATCGTCACCCGGTGTGCGCATGAGGACGGCGATCGCCTCATCCTGCAGACGGATCTCCAAGGGCCCTTCGACAGTGATATCATCATCGCGGGGCATCGCCACGTCATTGCCCGCATCGAGCCGATGGATTTCACGCCGATCCACACTTCGATCTGCTAAACGATCAGACATGAAGTGAACTCACCGGCACTACATCGGCCCCACGCGCCGTGGGCCGCGATCCATGGCCAGCATGGACGCATCGAAGCTGCGGCGCAGCAGATCGAGTCTCGTCTCGAGGTAGTCAGAATTGTGCCAGAGATTCTGGAACTCATGTGGATCTTCGTGAAGATCATAGAGTTCGCCCTCTGACTTGCCGTGGTAGACGACCAGCTTGTAGCGCCGATCGCGCCACATGGTCGCAAAAGAGTTGTCAGGTTCATCGAGAGCGTCGTAGTACTCGCAGCGAACGTGATCACGATGGGGCGACGCCACCTGTTCGGCCAGCCTCTTTGCCAGAGAACGGCCCTGTATGTGGTGCGGCATGTCTATACTGGCGAGATCTAGCAAAGTGGGCGCAAGATCCGTCAACTCCACGAGACTATCGTCGACGATCCCCTCCCGCACTCGGCCCGGAGCACGGAAGATGAGGGGTACTCTGACAAGGCCCTCGTAAAAGCGACAACCCTTTGCGATCAGACCGTGGTCGCCCAGCGTCTCTCCATGATCGCTGGTGAAGATGACGACCGTGTTTTCACGTTGGCCGGTTTCGTCCAGACAGTTGAGCATACTCGCAAGGCTATCGTCGATGAGCTTGATCATCGCATAGTAGGCTGCCTGAAGGGTCTTGGCATCGCGACGCTGTGAGATCGGGTCTGCCAACTCTTCAACTTCCTGTTCGCCTCCTCCCGGACCGGGACTGGCTGGGGCAACGGGATGTTTGATATCCAGCATCTCGGGCGTACGAGCACGAGACTGAAAGTCCACGCCTTCTGCTTCCAGTCGGCCTTGTTGTTCCAGATCTGACGCCTTGAACAACGGTCCCGGCATCTGTTCCGGATCGAAGAGCTTACGATAGGCGGCGGGTGGATTGAAGGGCGGATGGGGGTCGTAGACGTTAACACTGAGGAGCCAGGGTTGCCCACCCATTCTCTCCGTCATGAACTGGTTGGCCATCTCAGCGCACCACGTTGTCTGGTGCAGATCTGCGGGAACGCCCTGACTGTAGGGGGTGAGTTCACCTAGCACGGCCCCTTTCTCGCGCACCCAGTCAGCGTAGTCGTGCCCGTGCTGCCAGTCGTCTCTCGGCGCGTGGCTGTACTTCCAGTAATTGTATCCATCGTTCGTGCGGGGCTCAACGCGACCGAAGGCACTGGCAAGATGCAGCTTGCCCACCAGACCACAGTCGTACCCAGCGTCAGCGAGCAGGCGCGTCACCAGAGGTGGTGCATCATCGGGGAAATGATCATTGCCATTACCCATGACATGCACGGCACTCGGATACATGCCCGTGAGAAAACTGGCCCGACTGGGCGTGCAGATCGGGCTCTGACAGTAGGCGTGCGTGAACGCTGTCCCTGTGGCGACCAGTTCGTCGATGACGGGTGTCGACACGTGGCGGTTGCCGAGGGCACCAATCGTGTCGTATCGCTGCTGGTCGGTGCAGACCCAGAGAATGTTGGGCGGCTGCGTCGACGCCAAGGGGTTCGTCCGATCTATAAACATGATTGCGGGGAAGGCGGCGCCAATGTTATGTTCGCCACTGGCAAGGGGCAACCATTTCGACGGCCCCCATACCCCTCCAACAAGACGCAACTGGCTGCATGAATCGTTTCCTCGACGCATTGGGCGCAGGCCCCCTGCTCGCCGATGGCGCCATGGGGTCTTACATCTTCGAACTCACGGGGAGACTGTCGGAACCGAACCATGTGTACGAGTCCTTCAGCCTCGATCGGCCCGAAGTCATCCGCGACGTCTATCTCGGATATCTGCGCGCGGGAAGTCGCTGTCTGACCACAAATACCTTCGCCGCCAACGCCGACTGCCTCGCTGTCGATGGGCTGGCCGAGCGACTTGTCGACCTGAACCGTGCTGCCATCGACATCGCCCGTGAGGCGGCCGAGCAGTATCGGGCCGGTGAGGGCGGTGAGGAAATCTTTGTCCTCGCCTCCGTTGGTCCCACTGCAGACCCCGATCAAGACGATGCATCGACTTTCGATGCGTATCAGGAGCAACTGGCGGCAATCTCCGGTGCTGACGCCTTGCTGCTGGAGACGTTTCGCTCGCTTGCTTCTTTTCGGCAAGTACTGAGCACGGTCGCGCAGATACCGAACAGGCCCCCGATCATTGCGCAGATGGCGGTGCAGCAAGATGCAGACGGGTGGTCCACATCCCCATCCGAACTTGTCGATGCGGCCGTTGCCGGAGGCGCCGCCGTTGTAGGGGTAAACTGCTGCACACCATGGGACGCGGAGACCTTTGTCGAACAGGCTTCACAATTGGCAGCCGTAGCGGAGGGACGCATTCGCCTGTCAGCCATGCCGAATGCAGGCGGTTTCCAGCACATTGGCAATCGATACATGACCCGTGTGAATCCGGAATTTATGGGCCGCTGGGCACGAACGATGACCCAACGAGGCGTGAGCTTGGTCGGTGGTTGCTGCGAGATTCACCCCCGCCATGTGTGGGAGATGAACAACTATCTGGCCGGGTGGGGTACACACTCGGCTGGCGTGACCGTCGAAGGTGCCCCGGTGAAAAAGCCGTCCGATGGTCGCATCAAACGCGACAATGGCGGCTTCTCCAGGAAGATCGTCGACGGTGAGTTCGCTGTGAGCGTCGAGATTCTGCCAGCGAGAGGAACAGCTCCGAAGCTACTGCAGAGGAAGATCGATTTTGTCGGTGGCCTTGCCGCCAGTGGGTTGGCGGATGGACTCGACATCACCGACGGATCACGGGGAATACCTCTCATGCCGCCGGGTGATTTCATCCATGTCGTGCGTGAGCGACTCGGCTGGCAGCCGGGTCAGGATGGGCTCGAACTCATGCCTCACTTCACCAGCCGTGATCTGAATACGATGGGCCTTCAGGCTCGCCTGGTGGGCTACTGGGCCAATGGCATTCACAATGTCATTCTCGTGACCGGCGACCCCCCAAAGATGGCGCCAAGTTATCCACCCTCGACGGCTGTCTTCGACCTGACCTCCGTCGACCTGATTCGACTCGTGAACAATGGCCTGAATGCAGGCGTCGACTTTGGCGGTCAGGCGCTCGGAAAACACGCCGACCCTCGAACGCGATTTACGATCGGCACCGGCTTCGAACCCGAATCTCTGGATCTGACGGCGGAGATGGAAAAGCTGACGCGCAAGATCGAGGCAGGCGCCGACTACATCATGACTCAGCCAGCCTTCGCGTGGGAACCCCTCGAAGTACTGAGTGAAGTTCGACAGTCCGTCCCCGTGCTCGTGGGAGTGCTCGTGCTGACCAGCCTCGATCACGCACTGAGAATGAGGCAGGTGCCGGGTGTCGTCGTCCCCGAGGCGGTCCTGGATCGCTTTGGACAGAGTGACGATCGCGCCTCGCAGGCTCAGGTAGGACGAGATCTTGCAGCCGAACAGATCCGTCGAATCCAGTCAGAGGAGTGGGCAGGTGTCTATCTCATGTCCCCCGCCTCCCACGATCCGGTCATTGACGTGTTGCGTGCTGGCCTGACCTGAATACCCCAATCTGAACGAACGGGCGGATCGATGAGTCTGCGTCAGGACCGGGGAAACTGACGGCTCACCGCCTCCTCGGCCGACGCCTTGTCCGCGATCCGCCCGTCGTCGTGCTCATCTTCCACCCACGCCAGAATTCGCGCAAAATGCGGCCCCGGCTCGTAGCCCAAAGCGATCAGATCATCTCCATCGATCAAACGCGGAACCATCTCCTGAGTCTGGCTTGCCATCTCGTCGACACGCTGCCGGCAGAAGTCGTACAGGTCGAGTTTTCCGTGACAGCCGATACAGTCGAGACGATGAAGCTCCAACAACTGGTGAAAGTAGGGCTCGCGCAGGAATCGGTTCAGCTTCCCTGTGCGCATCTGCGGAGTATTGCGGAAGCGCATGTGGTGGCGGGTCAACTCCACGATCCGTCTGCGCATGTCATTCGACATGCGCAAGCGCCGAGCGACCTGGTCCGCCATCTGCGCCCCAAGCACGTCGTGCCCGTGAAAGCGAATCCGGTCACTGATCGTCAACGTGCCCGGTTTCCCGATATCGTGGAGCAGCACGCCCCAGGCGACGGCCAGATCGGGCTCTGAGAGACGATCCACTTCCGCGAGCATGAGTCCGACGTGCGTCCAGACATCTCCTTCCGGATGATGTTCCGGTGGCTGCTGGACTCCATCAAGAGCGGCGACTTCCGGTAGAATCGAGTGCAACAAGCCACTGTCCAGAAGCATCTGAAAACCCGGGGCCGCCCCGTGTTCGGTCAGAATGAGATTGAGTTCATCGCGAATCCGCTCGGCACTGATCGATCGGATGTGCTCGGCTCCACCGAGGATCGCTTGCCACGTCTCTGGTTCGATCCTGAATTGGAATCTTGCCGCGAATCGAACCGCGCGCAGCAATCGTAGATGATCTTCGCCGAATCGTCTCGTGGGATCTCCGATAGCACGAATGACGCCATCGCGCAGGTCGCGTTGACCACCCACCACATCGATCAGTTCCTGGGATCCCAGATCAAGGAGCAGACCGTTGACGGTGAAGTCGCGCCGAGAGGCATCCTGCCGGGGATCGTGTGTGAATTGAATCGTGTCAGGATGTCGCCCGTCTGTGTAATCCCCCTCTCTTCGAAGTCTGGCCACCTCATAGGCCCGATCCTCGTGCAGGACACGCAGGATTCCGAAACGTTCGCCGCCGGCGTCGATGGTTCGCGGAAAGAGTCCCGATACCTGTTCAGAGGTGGAATCGGTGACCAGATCCCAGTCCTTGGGCTCGCGTCCAAGAAGCAGATCACGGACACATCCGCCTGCGAGCAGAGCCTGGTGGCCTTGTGCAAGAAGGACAGCGCCAATCTCGGCGGCGCCAGCATCGATCGAGCCAGGCAGGATCGGCGAGAGGACTTGCGGGGTTGAGGCCATTGACAGGATTCGATCCGATGGTCTAGGTAGAAATGCGCAGGAACAGGAGCGAACCAGAGCAGATGAGCCAGAGAATGAAACGAAGCCGATGAGTCAGCAAATCAGAGTACAACGAGCCCTCGTCAGTGTGTGGGACAAAAGTGGCTTGGAGCCCTTCGTGCAGGGTCTGCAGGCGCTCGGTGTCGAAATCTTAAGCACCGGAGGCACGGCTCGCGCGATTCGTGAAGCTGGCGTGAAAGTTACCGACGTTGATCAGGTGACCGGGTTTCCGGAGATCCTGGATGGTCGAGTGAAAACACTCCATCCTGCGATTCACGGAGGATTGCTGGCGCGGCGTGACGACGTCGAGCATATGAAGACGATTGCCGAACACAACATCGAAACGATCGATCTGGTCTGCGTGAACCTCTATCCCTTCGAACAGACCATCTCTCAGCCGGGGTGCACGCTCGAGGACGCTGTGGAGAACATCGACATTGGCGGGCCGACGATGCTGCGTTCAGCAGCCAAGAACTTTCGGTCCATCTATGTGGTCAGTTCGCCAGCTCAGTACGCGGAGACCATCGAGCGTCTGCGGGCCGACGGCGGTCACATCGACCCCATCTATGGCCAGCGACTTGCGGTGGACGTCTATCGACAGACATCTCGCTATGATGCGGCCATCACTGCATATCTCGCTGCCCAGTCCGGACTGCCTTCGTAGTCAGTGTCTCATCGCGCCCCCGATCCACTGCAGAGTCTCAGCTAGGCTGTGAGGGCCTGACGAAGCGGTGGGATAACGGTGACTTCGTCGCCCTCTTCCATCATGTAGGGATTGACGGTGATCCCCGTTTCGTGGTGAAACACTTCGATTCGCGGGTCTCCCGCCGACAGAGACGCGGCCACATCCGCACCGGAGCGACCGAGCGCTTCAGCATCCCAATCGATGGATAGGATGGGTGCCACATTCGAACGACCTGGGGCACGTGTCGCGAAGCGGATACTGTCCACGTCGGCCACCGCATCCTGGATCGCCTGCAATCGTCGCTCCCATTCGGCCCACTCCGCCTTGTGATCCCGTCGAACCCACATTTCCACCGCTGCAAGCAGGGCCATGACCTCTTCTTTGCTCGCCTTCATGGGACGTGCAATCGCGTGGTGTGGCGCGCCATTGAGGAACGCTGCCTGGAGGAGTGACTTGCTTCCCAGAACCAATCCCGACGACTGGGGGCCACGCAGGCATTTCCCCCCGCTGTAGCCAACCGCATCTACCCCGTCCTCCAGGTATCGATTGGGAACGTCGGGCCTTTCGGCGGCAGCATCGACGAAGGTGGGAATGTTGTGAGTCTTCCCAAGGTGGGCCATCTGCGCGACACTCACCTGGCCTCGATCTGCTGCATCACCGAAGATCAGCAACAGGGCGGTTCTGTCAGTGATGGCGGCTTCCATCTCGGCCAGGGTCTCAACCTCGATCAGTTTGACCCCCACCATCCGCACCGCATGATCATACACGTGACGATGGCTCTTCTGAACGATCACCTCGTCCGGCATGCCGGTCGTATCCGGCAGCCGTGCCATCCTCTCCGGATCGGTTCCGGCCACGGCTGCAGCCGTGATCTGACACAGGGCGGCAGCGCAACCATTGGTGACCATCCCCCATTCACACTGCATCAATTCGGCAATTCGCTGCCCCACCGCATCGTGGAGTTCGTCGAGGTGGACATACCGCCTGGATGCGTCTACCATCGCTGCACGAGCCTCGGGCAACATGACACAACCACTGATGATGGTGTAGGTGCCGCGACAATTGATGAGGGGCCGCAGACCGATTTTCTCATATGTGGGAAAGTCGAGTTCGCTCATGATCATCCGTCGTCAGAGAAGTGGATCGGGAAACGCCAGTACAACCTTAGAGGACGTCCTCGGCGTGTTCGGCGAGGTAGGCCTCCATCGCCGCCATGCCGGTACTGGGATCGACGGCGACATTCTGCCGAGCCAATGCGACACCAAGGGCATGCAATGTGCGGAATAAGTTTGGGGCACGACACTGTTCACCCATTTGGCCGATACGCACGATATCGAATCCGAAGGCCCCCGCGATGAGCACCTTGAACCGATTCTCCATGAATTTCCTCGCCCGCGCATCGTCGATTCCATCGGGGTTCTTGATGGCCAACACCGAGTTGAGACGATATTCCTCGGCCGTGAACAGCTCGAGGCCCATGGCCTGAATCCCTGTCTGCAGGGCCAGGGAACTGTGCAGATGTCGTTCGAAACGTTTCTCGAGTGTCTCCTCGATGATCAACCGAAGCGCTTCGTGCATCGCCAGCAGGCCCGGTACAGGTGCTGTGTAGTGATAACTGCCTTCACCCCAGAACCGCTCCGCTCGAATCACGTCCAAACACCAGTGTGGTTTGGTACCCTGGCGAGATACAATCGTCTCCCAGGCGCGATCTGAGAAGGAGATAAGAGAAACACCCGGCAGTGAAGACAGTCCCTTCTGACTGCCCGTCAGAAGAACATCGATCTCCCATTCGTCCTTCTTCAGTGGCATCGTACTCAGCGTGCACACGGCATCGATCATGGTCAGAGCGCCATGTTCATGGACCAATCGCAGGATGTCCTGCAACTCTCGGGTCAAGACACCAGAAGAGGTCTCGCCCTGCACCATGGTCACCACGTCGTAGTGCCCCTGGGCGAGGGCATCGGCCACCATCTGGGCCTCAACCGGTTTTCCGGGCTCCGACTCGAGCACCGTCACCTCTGCACCGACCCCCTCAGCCATCTCAGCGAATCGCCCACTGAAAAGCCCGCACTTAAGCACCAGCGCCCGACGTCCAGACCACAGGAGATTGCCCACAGCCATCTCCATCGACGCAGAGGCCGGGCCGGACACGCCGTAGATCTTGTCATCCTGCGTCTGAAAGACGTAGCGTGACATCTCCCGAATGTGGCGCAGGACCATCCCCATCGTGTCGCCCACGTGATCGATCACCAGACTTCCGGCGCGGGCGACCTCTGCTGGCACCGGCACAGGCCCGGCTGTCATCAGCAGCAGAGGCTCTGCGGGCAAGACCGCAGTCAGGGGGGGCGGCGTCGGGCGCGTGATCGAACGGTCAACGGGACTCACGGTGAGACCTCTTCCATGAAGTAGTAACACACGAGATGCATAAGGATGGTATGAATGTCTTCGACGCGCCCCATGTGATGGGAGTCGACGATAATGGATCGATCTGCCAACTGTGCCAACTTCCCACCGCCAAAACCGGTCCAACCGATCGTCTCCACGCCAAGCTCTTTGGCTGCCTCTACAGCCTGAATGATATTCGCGCTGTTTCCGGAACCGGAGATCGCCAGCAGAACATCGCCGGGCCGGGCAAGATTGCGAAGTTGCTCGGCAAAGATGACGTCATAACTGATGTCGTTGGCCAATGCCGTCATCCAGGGCACATTGTCGGTGAGGGCGATCACACGAAAACGCCGGGCCTGATCGAGACTGGCTCCCTTACCCAGATCGTTGGCCAGATGGCTGGCTGTGGCGCCACTGCCGCCATTCCCACACAGAAAAATCTGTGCATCGCGCTCGCGTGCGGCGGCGAATTGCTCGCACATATCCTCAACTTGCCGAAGGTCAAGAGCATCGAGCGCGTCGCGAAGCTGCTGCAGATAGGCCTTCGAGTGTTTCATCTATATGTTGATCGCTTCATCAAATGCCGCCGCGGCGGCCTCCATGATCCCTTCGGAAAGGGTTGGGTGTGCGTGAACCGTGTGCGCCAATTCTTCCCACGTTGCTTCCATCTGTATGGCCAGGCCCAGCTCACCGATCAACTCGGTCACTCCAGAGCCCACCAGACAGGCGCCCAGCAGGTCTCCATAGCGGGCCCCGAAGATCAGCTTGATGAACCCCGCTGATGTACCGGTGGCAAGGGCCCGACCACTGGCGGCAAAGGAAAATCTGCCGATCCGGATTTCGATGCCTTGAGCACGCGCCTCCGCCTCACTGAGGCCGACTCGAGCCACTTCGGGATCACCATACACGCAAGATGGAATGGCACCTGGCAACAGGGCCGCCTTTCGACGATCGGTCATGAAGCCAACAGCCGCCACTGCTTCTGCCGTGGCCACATGGGCGAGGCAGGCCCCACCAATCACGTCGCCGATCGCCCAGACCTTCTCGCAGGAGGTCCGGTAAGCACTGTCGACGACGACCGACCCGCCTTCAGTAGCGATTCCGAGGGTCTCAAGCCCGGCATCTTCGATATTCCCCGTCACGCCGATGGCAATCAGTGCCAGATCGGTTCTCGCCGATGCCCTTTCCCCGTCGTCCCCGTCGCGCCAGACGACGGACGTGGTTCGACGTCGCGGTCCCCCTTCGATGGTTTCGACCTGAACACCCGTATGAATCTCCACGCCGTCGGCCGCGAGACGGTCCTCCACGACGGTGACGATCTCATCATCCTCCGTCGGGAGGATTTTGGGAGCCCCTTCCAACAAGGTCACCTTCGTACCAAACGCGGCGAAGAATCGCGCGAATTCGATACCGATGGCACCCGCTCCGATAATGGCAATCGATCGTGGGCGCTCGCCCAGGACCATCGCTTCACGGCTGGTCAAAATCCTCGGGTGATCAGCGAGGTCGACTCCGGGCAAAGTGAGCGGGCGTCCACCCGTGGCCAGCAGAACCCGGTTGGCGACAAGCCGTTGGTCGCCTTGCTCTGTTTCAACGCTGACGTCGCCTGACGATGTGAGACGTCCGTGCCCATGAATCACGTCGATCTTGTGGCGTCGCATGAGCCCCGCCACACCCGCCGCCAGCCCGTCGGTCACCTCCCGACTGCGCTCGATCACGCGTCGCCAGTCGAACCCGATTTCACCGCGCACGCTGAGACCAAAGTCCTCTGCCTCTCGAAGCGACTGCAGCAGATGAGCCTGATGCAACAACGTTTTGGTCGGGATACATCCCCAATTGAGACAGACACCACCGAGGCGGTCGGCCGCCTCGACGACGGCCACTCGCCATCCATGTTGGGCAGCACGTATTGCCCCGGAATAGCCACCGGGGCCACCACCGATCACGACCAGATCATAGGGTTCGGAAGAAGCTACAGACATGGAAGGCACCGAGCTACTTGTGGCTGGTTGACGTCATGAGACCGAACCGATAATGTAGCCAGCCTTCTCTCCCCCCGCTCATATAGATGCACCCTTTCCCCCGGCGCGTCTGTTGATTTCATGCACCGTTCACGCGATCCCATGGGAGAGTTTCTGTGCCCGCATCTGCAGCCGACAACAATACCATCGTCATTCACTCCGATGGCGCCTGCTCGGGAAATCCGGGGCCCGGTGGCTGGGCCGCCAGACTTCAGCACCCGGATGGCCGAATCCAGGAGATAGGCGGTGCCGTTCCCGACACGACCAACAACCGTATGGAGCTACAGGCAGCTATCGAGGGCCTGCAGGCGGCTCCAGAAGGGAATGTCGTGATGATTACCGATTCCCAGTATCTGCGAAAGGGCATCACCGAGTGGATTCACAACTGGAAACGGCGGGGATGGATAACGGCGGCAAAAAAACCGGTGCTGAATCAGGATCTGTGGCGAATCCTCGATGAGTTGAACAGTGCACGGATCCGCTGGGAATACACCAAGGGGCACGCGGGAGACCCCGGTAACGAACGGTGCGACGAGATCGCCCACGGTTTTTCACAAGGGTATACGGTGGAACTGCAGGCCATCGGTTAGGCGTCGATCAGAGCCAACCACGCAACCAGTAGACGGTGATGCCCACGTATTCCTTCACCGCTCTGTGCGAGGCGCGAAGGGCTTCGGCGTTCGGTAAGAACCTTCCCACAGAGAAAGGGCGCTGAACAGCCTGCAGGTCGGTCGGTGCGGGAATCACATCCACGCCCTGCCGTTCGAAGACGCCGATGGCGCGACGCATGTGGCAGGCGGAAGTGACAAGCAGGATCCGGTTCCACCCCCGTTCGTGCAGTAGTGGCGCCGTGTAGAACGCGTTCTCGCGGGTGCTGCGGGAACGCTCTTCGAGCACAAGAGCGCCGTCATGAACCCCATATTCCAGCGCTAACTGTCTGAGACGCTGCGCTTCGGTGATATCTGAGCCGACCAACGACTCGATCACGCCCCCACTCAAGATGAGGTGTTCGGCTTTGCCGGCACGCCACAGACGCATGCCAAACAGCAGCCGATCGAAGGCACCGCCCACGTCAACTTCGACACGGGGTGGCACAGGGGCGCCGATGGCTCCGCCGAGGACGACGATCACATCTGCCTCTTGGTAGTCCTTGGCGAGTTTTTGTGGGAAGTCATCCTCCAGCGATCGGAGCAATGCGTCGCCCACCCAGGGCTGCGAGAAGTAGAGGACGAGAAAGATGCCGGCCAGAACCAGGCGTCTCGCGTCATGGGTTCGATGAAACACGCGACACAGCAGAGCCAGCAGCCATAGCCCTGCGGCCAAGCCGAGTGGGTAGGCCAGGGGCGCGAAGATCTTGCCGATCAGGACAAACAACGGGTCAGGATCGCAGTCGGCGTGCTGTGTCCGCCGTTGTGGTCACCAATTCGGCGACACGTCTCAGAACGTCCTCATCGGTCAGTCGACCGTCGGCAAAGTCTTCACTCAACGCGTAGACCTGGCGGGGGACGATCCAGCAGCGCAAATCGAACATCAGGCCCTGGATCACGGACAGGAAACTCATGTATCCATGGCGACCACCAGCGCTGGCCATGAGACCGACCACCTTTCCAGCCATAGCGGGACCACCGTGCTCGATGACCGCCTTGAGGGTTGCATTCATGTTGAAGTTGTAGACGGGAAAAACGAGGATAACGCCGTCCGCTTCTTCAAGAAGTTGCACGAGTTCGTCGTCGCCACTGACACCTGATTCCCCAAAGGGGAGAATGTGGTGCGCACCGGCGGTGAAGGTTGTCAGACGAATGCCGGCGGCCTCACCCGCCTCGGTGGCATGCCTGCACAGGCAACTGGTCAGACTGCCATCACCGAGTCCTGCATCGATCAGGGTAAGGTTCACGGCAGACGGCTGTGTCGGGGGATCTTCCGGGCTCATGGATGTGTGTGGGTGTAGGGTGTTGTGTGTTCAAGTGAATTCCTAATATAGCGCCCTTCCGCAACTGGATCTTCAGCCACTAGCCATCAGCAACCAGGAGCAACCATCAATGCGCTCAGTTCTGGTCGTCACCCTCGTCATGCTCTGCTCGAACGTGATCGCCATGGGCCAACGCGTCATGGACGTCCCCACCGAGCGGCCCTCCATGATCGTCGAGCGGGCGCCAGGCCCTCTCACGATCGATGGTCAGGTGGACGCCGCATGGAAAAAGGCCGATCCCGTCGAATTCGTCTTCCCGTGGAATGATGTCGCCGCCGAAGGTGCCCAATCGACGAAGGCTCGTGTCCTGTGGGACGACGCCAATCTCTATCTGCTCTACGAGTGCGTGGACCCGTATCTCGACAGCGAGGTGCTCGACCACGATGGGCCGGTGTACAATGAGGATGCGGTGGAGATCTTCGCCACCCCCAATCCCGATAATGTGACAGCCTACTTCGGCTACGAGATGAACATCCACGGCACCTTTCTCGACTACATGGCCTTCAAAGGAGGTACGGATCGCACCAAGTCCATCCACTTCGAATGGGAAGCCGAAGGAATTCAGATTGCCACGACTCACGACGGCACACTGAATGACCACAGCGATACCGATCGAGGTTGGATCCTGGAAATGGCCATCCCCTTTGAGAACTTCCGGCATCTCGGGGGCACCCTGCCTCCCAAAGAGGGAGATGTGTGGCGATGGAACCTGAATCGAACCAAGGGATATGACGGGCAGTTCAGCATCTGGTCGGATACGGGAACCGACCAGGCCAATTTCCATATTTCGGATCGCTTCGGGCACGCGACCTTCACCACCAACGTCGCCGACTGAGTCGCCTTGAGCCGACCGAGTCGACCGAGTCGACTGAAAAGCAAACCGAAGGGGCCTCATCCACGTGTAGGACGAGGCCCCTTTTCCTTAGTCGCTACCGAATAGAGCGACCCGTTCTTTCTCCGCCCGCGCACGTCTCACCTCTGGAGCTTCGTCTGCAGCACCCAGGAAGCGATAGAAGTCTTCCCCATATTCTCGGGTCCTGACCACAACCGGCATCGGTACCGCATGCCCCAAGACGAGGGCCTGCTGTTTGGAGTCGAGACTGGCCAATACACTGCGCAGTCCCTCAGTTCCGCTGACACCGGTGAGAACGGCGGAGATATCCTTCTCATCATTGAGCAACGCCGTGATTCGAGTTCCCAGCTGGGACAGGACTTCGTCGTCGATGCCGGAGGGGCGCTGATCGACCACCAGAAGCGAGACGTAGTACTTGCGCATCTCTCGGGCGATTGTGCCGAAGATTGTCTGCTTGGCTGCTGCGGGATTGAGGAACTTGTGAGCCTCTTCGATGGTGATCATCAGTTGCCGCGGCTGATCTTCCGGGTTCTGGGTGGCATAGAACTTCTCGCACTTCTTGACATACATCTCATGAATACGCCGGGAGATGATATTGGCCACCAACAGGTAGCAGAGCATGCTCGTCTGCTGTCCGAATTCGAGGACCACATTGATGCCGGCATCGAGATACTGCATGATGCGATCGACACAGTCGTCATCGCCGCCCCCCTTCTTAACCATGAAGGGGAAGTTCTCGAGCCGTTTCAGCTTCCGGTGCAGAGCTACAAGCGACCCCGGATGGGCGCCGATCTCGTTGGCAAACTCCTCCACATCGGGCCCCTCCAGGCTGAGCAAGGTGCGAAGCCAGCGATCCTTGTAGAGGGCATAGACCAGATACGCCGACTCTACCGCCGTGGGGTTGAGTTTGAGTTCGTCCTGCAGTGGCGCAATGTCTTCGACAGCGATCTGATCATAGGAGATGTAGACCTCGTGGTCGGGCTGGATGCCACGAGAACGAGTCGATTTTGGGTCGAGGGAAAAGATGGCCACCCGCTCACCAAACAATTGCTTGAGGCCTTTGACGAAACTCGAGTTGCTGCCGGCCGTCTCTTTCATCGCCTTCCAACCATACTCGTTGTGCATGTCGAAGATGAGATTGACCGCCCTGTCGTAGTGAATCAGCCCACACAGGGCCAGTCGGGTCAGAAACGACTTGCCCGTGCCTGTCTTGCCAAAGATGCCGTTGGATCGTTCGGCGAAGCGAACCATATCGACACAGACGGGGGTCTCCATATCAAGCGGAGATCCGACACTGAAGTAACGTCCTTCGTCATCGCCTTCGGAGCCAAAGATCCGCGACACGTCCCCTTCCTCCGCGTCCTGAACGACGGAGAAGTGACTGGGGATCGCTTTCACTGGTCGTGGGCCATCGTCGGATCCGGGTGTCGCCGCTGTGGGCATCATCAACATGGGGCGTAGCGAAACGATGTTGTACGTCCCCGTACCGGCCAGAATTTGCCGCAGCAGTTCATCGGTGCGCTCTGGCGGATGAAGAAGAATCTCGCCGTTGGTCGCATCGAGACGCATGTCGGTAACCATAGAGAAGAAATCGTTCTTATCGCCTTCGATGACGACGAATTTCCCCGCCTTCATGTCTTCCACATTGCGCTCGGCATCGAGTTTCATCTCGAGCCCCTCGACAAGCGATCCCTTCGTGATCACCCCCACGCGCCCGCGAGGGTCACGTGCGGCAGGGTTCTGTCGGCCCTCGCCTGCCGAGTCAGGCTTGCCTTCGGGGCCGAGGGGACGATCGGTGCCGACGCTCATCTGGCCACCTGCGTCTGCTCAACCTGCGTGCTTTGGCGTTCCTTCAGCCGTCGAACGATGGCGCTGAGACGGTCGTAGTCATCTCGCAGCAGCCGGGATAGCTCTTTGCCGGTGCGCAACACATATGCCTGCTGGTGGGCTGGATCGCGAGCTTCCAGCGCGTGGCATAAAGTCGCCAACAGTAGTTCATCGGTTGGTAAGCCCGGGGCGTCGAGCAGTGAGCGCAGCAGCTGGTCATTGGCGGTCACAGCCTCGACCTGTGGTGCATCGCACAGATACACGAAACTGTGGATTCGAGCAGGTTGGGGCGGATAGGCCAGCACGGGATACGCGCCGTCGAGATAGCCCAGCACGAAAACGTCGAAGTGGGTTCGGAGAAGTTCGAAGATCTGCGGCTGCTCGAGGCGCAACTCCTCCTCGGACTTTCCGTAGGCACTGGGTCGTCGATTTGCCTCCAAAGACTGGGTCTGCGCGTTGTGAACGACCCCCAGAATCGGCATGGGTTCTGTCTCGATCCGTACGAACTGACCGAAGGCGGGGGCACCGTGGAGTCTGACCGATTCGGCCACCAACTGCGCAGTGCTGCTCTCGATGACTTCGCCCGTATGAGAGATCTGCGCAGAATCCCCGTAGATCTGCTTGTCGTTTGACTGGCGCAGCGGATCCGCCCCCTGGGGGACAGGGTCACGGAAGCTGTCGAGGCTTCGACTCCCAAGTGCATGGGTCATCGGTTCGTGGTTCTCCCTTGGCATTCAGATGGCAGCGGCACGTTTCCGCAGACCTTTGAGTGATACGCGGGCACGGACATCGTGACGGACAAACATCTCCTCCAGATACCGGTAGAAGGCCTCCCGATCGGCCCCACGCACGACGGCCCGCTCGTGGGCCTCGGCGAGACTGACTGGATATCCGTCACCCTTTTGCGCCTGATCGAGCACACCGGCGTGGACTCGATCGAGCAACTGCGAATCCGCAGCGACGTAGGTGGGGATCTCGACACGGGCCACTTCCTTGCCCACGTGCAGATAGAAGAAGTGCACCCCGTGAGGCCCATAGTCGTCGAGGATTCGAGAACCGCTGCCAAAGACGGCAGACCTTTGACCCGGCTGCAATACGCGACGCAGCAACACTGCGTCGGATATTCCCTGAAGAGGATCGCACGGTCGCTCAATAATCGGAGGCGATTCTGAACTGGGCTCAGGAGCTTCAGGGCCTGCTTGCAACCCCGGGCAACGGTCGCAGTTTGTCATCGACATGGGACACATGGCGATGCGCAGCGCATTGACCAGGTCACTGCCACCGGGTTGCGAGATGTATCCGGCCAGAGGGATGCGTCGGTCGGCGAGCAAATCGAGGGCACTTCGGATCTGCCGCAGGCAGTCGTCGCGAAACTCAGGCGGTCGGCCCTCTAACGACCACATGATGAGAGTACCGTCGATGATAGCTAGCGTGGAATGTCCAGCTCGCTGCGATGCGGCAGCCAACTCGGCCAGTTCGGTCAGTTCGAGCAGAGCCCGGCGGAATCCGACCACATCACGACTGATACCCGTGCGCCGCCCGCCCCACTCCTGATACAGTTCATGCTCACGCCAGAATAACTGCGGCCTACTGCTGAGCAGGGCTCGCTCGCCGCTGCCATAGTGAAGAAGCACATACCCAATGTTGAGCAGAAAGCAGGGGGAGATTTCGTGTCGGTCTGGAAAGATCTGTGACCCGTCGGTGGCGGCCACACTCAGCTTCGATTCTCGTGTGGGTGCGTCGATCACTTCAGCAAAGGGCCCATAGAACTCAGCCAGTAACCAGCTGACCCTGGCAGATTGCGTCATCTGCTGAAGTTCTTGCCACCGTCCAGCCTGCCCCCACTCCAGCAGCAGGTCGACGGCGTGGTTCAACCGCTGTTCGAACTGGGCAGGCGCGTCGACCTGCGCTGCCACCATGGCGTCGACCTCCAATTTCACCGCTGTCAGATCCAGCACGCGACCTCTACTTCCAAGTCTGACCGCCATCATCGGATCGTTGCACGGACTCTATCCACGCATCGAGATCTTTTGCTGCGATGCGACGAATCGTCGCAGTGTCCGCGATGGCGACGTACTGGCCCACGGCGCCCGTCCCATCGGGACGGTTGGTCTCGACGCGCAACTCTTCGTAGGACACGTCGGCGGCCAGAAGCACGTCGACTCTCGCCTGGGCACGCATCTGTCGACGCAACAGAGCCGGCTCACCGACGTCGGGCACACGGAATCGAAGAGTCACGCGACCCAGTTCAGCATCGAGGCTGAGCCCGTAGAACCGACCGAAGTCCTCGTTGATCAGATCACGCACATCGTCGAGGTGGACATTCAGCGCTTGACGCGGCTGTCGCTCACTGCGGTCGCCGGGCCCCTCGTCGTCTTCTTCGTCAGTCGGAATCGACGAGGAGCGTTCACTGGTTATGTCTTCAAACCCTTCCAGCGAAGGGCCCCAGATCCATCCCGTGAGTTCGAACTTGACCCATTGTCCATCACGGCCGACCTCTTCGATCTGCGTCCCCTTCTCGAGAACGCCCAGCCGAAGACCCTCTGGACTCGACCGGATATTCTCGGTCGGCTTGGCGACCTCAAAGACCCGCCGGGCTCGCAGATGTTCGGTGGTGACCATGAAGACGACGAGCATCGTGCCCAGCCACAACCAGCGTGTAGCACGTGGTTGACCCACAAGACCTTGGCCCGTGGCTCGAGTCCGTAAGAATCGGTGCAGTGGTGACATGGAACCTTTCATGACCATTAAGACAGCGATCAGACCTCAAATGACAAGATTGAGGCCAACCTACCTGGGCCATAAAACCCTGTCAACGCGAAAGAAGCACATCTGAGGTGGTGCACTTCACTGGCTCTGTAAGCGCTCCACAAAGGCCATGATAGCGCCGCAGCTGACCGTCAATGCACCGGCGATCAGAACAGCGAGCAGGAGCAGGGTCAGAGGCTCGCGATCAGGTGGTCTGGGAGGCTGCTGCCGTCGTCCGAACATGAAGGGGGGGTGTCCTCCAGTGAATCGAGGCTGATTTCTGCCGATATAACAAGCGATTGGGCTGATCGTCTCAATTCGTGGCCGGCAGAGTTTGTCGACTGGGGCGTAAACCCACTATCTTTAAACACTTACCGTCAACCACTCGTTTATCTCTCGAGCCTTGATTTGACCATCGCCACCGACGTAGCCGAAACCATGGATCGTGAAGCCCTCGTTCAAGCGATTCTCAACCTTGAGAACGACGTTGAGGATCAGGTCACCGACCCCGATCTGGCCTTTGACCTGGCTGGCCACATCAAGGTCCATGTGGATGAGTTGGTGGCTCTGGGTGCTGGACCAGGTTCAGGTAAACTTAAGCGTAAAAAGACAAAAAAGTCTCGCCCTCCCAAGGGACCGATCCCTCGCCTTGAAGCGCTGCCTCCAGTTGACCAGGCCCGGTGGATCTTTATGGAGCGTTATATCCCCCTGGAGAGACACGAGGATATTCTCGGCCTCAATCTCCCCTCGGAAGTCTTCGCCGAATACCAGGAGTCCTTTGACCGCTTCATCACCAATCTTCTGCTTCTTCCTCGGACGATCCAAGCTGTAGAAAAGAACGACATTCCTGCCCTGCAGAAACAGTTCGCCACCTGCGTCCTTGTCTTCCGGGCGCCCGAACTGATTCACAATGACGAAGCTGTTCCCGTCAGTGTCGAAAGTCTGCGAGATGCCTTTCCGTCGTATTTCTACAAGAGAAAGAAGAAAGCGAACTGGTTTGAGGTACACGACTTCTACCGGGAACCGATCAAAGCTCCCCGCTGGGTTCTTTGCGACACAGAACACATGAACTGCACGCTGCGTCGACCGGAGCACAAGCTTGCCGGATACGCACGGGACTGGGGTCTGCCCGAAGATTGTGGTCTGCAGAAAAACCTTGCCGAAGATCTCTACGATCGCATCCTTGTGGGGGAAGCGCTGGAGGAGGATCTGTTCGCTCGTACTATGAACTCCCTGACCACGACTGGATATCGCACCCGTAAGAAGGGTGCCCAACGCTTCGCGTTTGCTGTGCAGAAGGTTCACAAGGTGACGATCCACGGCAAAGTCGGCGTCCCCCACTGGAAGGCGAAGCGTCGGCACTGGCCGGGCGTGTATCCAAGTCTCGTCTTCCACGAGAGCTGAGCAGACGTCAAATGTCCGATACCGAACGCATTGAGCAATTGCGGCACACGATTCAGGAGGAAGAGAAACGATTCCTCATGGATCGGTATGTCACGCTGTTGCTGGGCCACGTAGAGGACGATGACGAAGAAGAACTCGACGATCGGACCGTTGAGTCCCTGCTGGTGAGTCGTCCATATGTCAGCGAAATCCTGGCCAACAAGATCGCGGAAGTGCTCGAGAATGCAGGCCACGAGGTTGAGGACATTGAGCGCGAGGACGCCGATGGCGACGAGGCCGTCGCTCACGCCGAAGCGAACGGCGCCGAAAATGGTGGCGAGAATGGCCGGCAAGGCAATGGACAAGCAAGACCTGGCGATGGGGCAGAGGACTTCGACACAGCCGTCGAAGACGAGGACTTCGCGGCCCCGCTCGATGGTGAGGATGTAGGTCCGGATGCCGACGACTCTGACACGATCGAGGTAGAGTCGGATGCGGTCGGCCTGTTTGACGACGAGGAAGAAGGCGAGTCAGACGGCGCTTCTGCGTCCGAGGAGGAGGAGGCAGAGGACGAGGAAGGCGGAATATTCGACAATGACATCTACTCCGGCAACGAAGGCGACTCAGGGGCCGAGGGAGCCGAGGGCGAGGAAGGGGCACCCGGCTTCGAACCCACGGTCGGACACGAAGCCGAGGACACGCCCGGATTCGAGCCCACCAAGGGGCATGAGGTCGAAGAGACACCCGGCTTCGAGCCCACGGTCGGACACGAGGCCGAGGACACGCCCGGTTTCACACCCACCAAGGGTCACGAGGTCGAAGAAACGCCCGGCTTTGCACCCACCCAGGGTCACGAAACCGAGGACACGCCCGGCTTCACCCCGACCAAAGGTCACGACGTCGAAGAAACGCCCGGCTTTGCACCCACCCAGGGTCACGAAACCGAGGACACGCCCGGCTTCACCCCGACCGAGGGGCACGAAACCGAGGACACACCCGGCTTTACACCGACCAAAGGACACGAGGTCAAGGAAACCCCGGGGTTTACGCCGACCGAAGGCGAAGACAATCGGAAAAAGAAGAAAGATGGGCCTGGGTTTACCGCGGACGGTGAGCCCGAGGACAAATCCGTAGTAGGTCGCCGAACAGGTGTTGACGTGCCCGAGAAAGAGTGTCTGACCCGGATGCGAAAGAAAGAGCAGCCACAAGCGTCAGAAGAAGAGGAAGAGGCCTACGAGGAACTCAACTTCGACCTGATGACCCACCAGGTTTCCCTGGAGGATCTGGAACAATACCTCGGCATGCAGATCTTGCCCAACGATCGTGAGAAGCTCGAACTTAGCTGGCAGAAAAAGACACGAGACCCGAACATACGCACGTTGGTGGCCAACGAGAAGGCCATGGAACATCCGTATGCGCTGATTCCGCGGTTGCCGCGGTTTTTCAAGGGGGGCGCCGTTGTGCAGGCGAATATGCTCAACCTGGTGCGCAACTACCCGCAGCTTTTTGACGACGTGGGTGGGCTGATCAACAAGTATCGAACCGAGGCCTTCTTCGTAGGTGAGACCCCCGATCTCGATTGGTCGATCGTGGCCTGCGAGGCACTGCCCAACAGCCTCAATCGCAACTACATGGAGCAGAAGACGGTCGTCAAGCAATATGCGCAGCAGAATCAGACGAACGAACGTCGAATCCAACGACGCCGTCTCATCGAGATCCTCTATGACGCGATCGTCATCAATGTCGTCACCAAAGAGATGATCCTCGAGAAGACCGTCGATGTTTCCGATTCAAACGTAGGCCGACAGAATTTCGCGTGTGTGAACTATGGTGACAAAGGAATCCGGATCAACAACGTGGGGCGTCAGCAGCGACACCAACAGATGGGTATGTGCCCCAGCTGGTAGTCGACGGCAAAGGGCCGTCGTCAGGCGGCGGAGAAGTCCTGTTGGTGAAGCTCCCGTGCCCGTGCAAGATCATCTGCCGAATAGGGTGACACCACCGCCGCCCTGGCGCAGTCGCTGATTTCCTCTGGCGTTCGGGCGCCAGTCAACACCGAAGACACCCCCTCCTGATCCAGCACCCAGCGCATCGCCGCCTGCGGCATGCTCTCAATCTGACCATCCACGAGGAACCCCAGTCGAGCGACCTGTTCGACACGGGCTGTCACCTCCTGCGGATCATAGCGCGCGTTGAGGGTTCCCTCCGGAAACACCGTATTGGCCGTCATGGTACCCGAGAGGAAACCGTTGGCCAATGATTCCCGAGCCAGCACGCCGACGCCATCGGCCGCAAGCTCCTCGATCAACCCTTGCGTTTCACGGTTCAGTAGACTGAGCACCACCTGGATCACATCAATGCACCCCTCCTGTGCCCAGGTTCGTGCCATGGACGCCGTGTCCTCGAATTTCGAGATCGAATGTCCAATCGCCCGCACTTTGCCCGAAGAGCGTAGTTTCTCGAGAGCACCCCAGACATCGTCTGCGATCTCATCAGGCCCAAAGGGTGAGTGAAAGAACAGCACATCGATTCGGTCCGTGCCCAGCCGCTGCAGACTCGCCTCGACGGAGGCGGTGGCATGGGCTGCATCAAACTCAGGTCGATTGCCCGTCGTGGGCCGGCGGCCAAACTTGGTGGAGATCAGGACCTGATCGCGATCGGCGCCCAGTGCCCCTCCAAGGATACGTTCCGAGATCCCGTCCTCTTCGCGACTGCCATACAACGGCGCCGTGTCATAGAGCGTGATCCCCTCCTCGAGCGCGCGATGCACCGTCGCCGTCGCCTCGCTGATCGCGACCGGTCCGTACACCTGGGCATTGAATGCCCAGGTCCCCAGGGCGATCACACTGCACTGGAGTCCACTGCGGCCGAGTTGTCGCTGCTGCATCTGTCATTGCCCTCTGTTTGAAATCGCCTACGTCAGGATCGGACGCACGACCACTGGCGCCAAGGTCGGCGACTTTCCATCTTACTTCGCGCAGTGGTTGCGTCCTTCCCTCCCCAACCGATGACTCGATCTTGACCTCCGCCCATTCAGACGACGGGACCTCTGTGCGCGCAGACGACGGTGACCGCCCGCGCCGCAGCACGGGGGTGAGCTTTCGTTCCCTGCTGACCGGTACGATTCTGGCGATCTGTATCAGCACCGGCGCTCCCTACGGGAACATGGTGCTGCGTGGCTCCTATATGGCCCTCGACTTCAGCACGGCGGGGGCCATTTTCGTGTTCTTCATCCTCGTGTTCCTCGTTCACACGGGCCTTGGACTCATCCATCCAAGGCTGGCCTTCCGACCGGAAGAGCTTGTCGTCGTCTATATCATGGCCATCGTGTCATGTTCGATTCCGACGATGGGTCTCACCGAATACCTGCTGCCCATCATGAGTGGCGCCCACTATTACGCCACGATAGAGAACGAATGGGGCGTTCTCATCCATCCCTACATCAAGTCGTGGATGGTGCCGCAGGAGTTCACCGCCGTCAAGTTTTTCTACGAGGGATCACCACGGGGTGTCGGCATCACGTGGTTGCCGTGGATCGTTCCCCTGTTGTCGTGGATTCCCCTGATTCTGTCGATCTACTTCTCTATGGCTTGCATCATGGTCATGCTGCGCAAGCAGTGGATCGTGCGCGAACGACTCGCCTTCCCTCTGGTACAGGTCCCGCTGGCCATGACGGAAGATGACGGATCCGGACGCGCACTGAAGCCCTTCTTTCGCAACTGGCTCATGTGGGTGGGGTTTGCCATCCCTTTCGTGATCGGCTCGCTGAAAGCGCTGCACAACTATTACAACTTCGTGCCCACCGTCATCACCCAGACGTCGATTCCTCTGTTCCGCAACACGGCCGTACTGCAGATCGCGCTGAGTTTTCCCATGCTCGGCTTCACCTATCTGGTAAATACGGACATCGCCTTCTCGATCTGGTTCTTCAGTCTTCTCGCAAGGGCCCAGGAAGGCACCTTCGGAGTGCTGGGAATCTCGTCGCCGGAAAAACTCTACTACGCGCCCCCCGAACCGATCGTCGCCCATCAGGGCATGGGGGCATTCCTGGTGATGGTTCTGTTCGGGCTGTGGACGGCACGCAGTCACCTGTCGGACGTATTTCGAAAGGCCTTCAAGGGCGACCCCACAGTCGATGACAGCGACGAAATGATGTCCTATCGCTTCGCCGTGTTCGGCCTGATCCTGGCGAATGTCTTCATCGGCTTGTGGCTGTGGACGGCGGGCATGACACTGTGGGTGGTGCCGATCTACCTCGGGATCATGTATGTCGTGTTTCTCGCCATCACACGGATCGTTGCCGAAGGCGGAATCGCCGCTGCTCGGGCGCCGCTGATCCCCTCCGACTTTGTCTCATCCAGTCTGGGCAACAGCGTCCTGGGCTCGTCGACGTTGGTCGTGCTCGGCTTTACGTATGTTTGGGCAGCCGATGTGCGAACCTTCGTCATGGCCTCCACTGCCAATGGTCTCAAACTGGCCGAAGAGCAGCTGCATCGGAACAAGCGCGCCCTGTTCTGGGCGATCGGCCTGAGCATCGTCGTCAGCATTGCCGCGTCGATCTGGGCCGTCATGCACATGAGTTATGCCTATGGCGGGATCAATCTCAACGGTTGGTTCTTCGGCCCCACCGGGGGGCCGGCCTACCCGTGGAACTACGCCACGGGCGAGTTGAACAATCCCGATGGCCCCGACTGGACCGGGTGGATCTCCACCGGCGTTGGTGGAACCATCATGGCCCTGCTCATGCTGGCGCGACACAACTTCCTCTGGTGGCCCATGCACCCCCTGGGCTTCGCCGTCAGCACGATTTCGATGACGAACTATCTGACCCTGTCGGTCTTTCTTGCCTGGCTCATCAAGACCATCATCCTGAAATATGGGGGGCCCACGTTGTTCCACAGAGCGCGTCCCTTCTTCCTCGGGCTCATTCTTGGCCAGTTCTTCGTCGCCGGGCTCTGGCTCGTCATCGACTATTTCACGGGGATGACGGACAACAACATCTACTGGGTGTGAAGAGAGCTAAGAGACTGTTTATTCAGTGCCTTACAAACTGACGTAGTCTTCACGTCTAACAGTCTTCTAACACAATCAAGGGCCACTCGGAGGATATCCGGGTGGCTCTTCCCTCTTGGTGTTGGACCTACTGGCCCCGCAGAAACCCCTCCTCTACAGAGCAAATTGGCGTTGAGGGCCCTAACTGGACCTCTGACCCTCGCCAAGACCGATAGGCCCCAAATCTCTGTAGCGAACCCCCTTTTCGATCGTCTTGCCCTCACTGGTCCAGATCTCTGCCTGGCGAAGGTGTCCGATAATCTGCTCTGCGGTGAAACGTTTCCTGGCCATTCCGTCCCCTTGTCTGTGTCCCTCATCCTAACTTCGGACTTGGGAACATTCCAGGGGGGCACGTCACCCGTTCCAAATAGTAGTTAGTCTCCTTACTACTTAAGGGTATTGGGAAGGAAAGGGAGTTGGATCGTGGGAATGTCC
>PVBE010685781.1_pt1 | contig 114340 bp, 99 predicted proteins | sample 1631181 | NCBI WGS metagenome assembly PVBE01 (sample SAMN08397723, study PRJNA350692) | Marine metagenome, whole genome shotgun sequencing project. | isolation source: water | place: Pacific Ocean | collected 2012-04 | reverse complement strand
GGGAACGCTTAGCGTATTCGGCAGCCAGATGCGTTTCGATCTTGAACAAGGGTTTCCGCTCGTCTCGACCAAGAAACTGCATCTGAAGTCGATCATCCATGAGCTGTTGTGGTTCCTGCGAGGCGACACCAACATCGGCTACCTGAAGCAGCATGGCGTCAGGATCTGGGACGAGTGGGCTGACGAGAACGGTGACCTCGGTCCCGTGTACGGCAGTCAGTGGCGCTCGTGGCCTACGGCCGATGGCGGTACCATCGATCAGATCACGAATCTGCTGGATTTGATCCAGACGAATCCGGACAGCCGCCGTATGGTCGTCTCCGCCTGGAACCCGGCCGAGATCGAGCACATGGCCCTGCCCCCGTGCCACTGCCTGTTCCAGTTTCAGGTCACCGACCGCCGCCTCAACTGCCAGCTCTACCAGCGCAGCTGCGATGTCGGTCTGGGTGTTCCCTTCAACATCGCCTCCTACAGCCTGCTGACGATGATGATCGCCCAGGTCACCGGCCTCACGCCCGGGGACTTCGTCTGGACCGGTGGCGACGTCCACATCTACCACAACCACATCGATCCCCTGCGCGAACAGCTCTCCCGCGAGCCCCGCGAGCTGCCGCGCATGATGATTGAGGATCGTGGGCAGGACCTCTTCGGTTTCGGCTTCGACGACTTCAAACTTGTCGGCTATCGCCCCCATCCGACGATCCGCATGGCCATCGCGGTCTGAGCACGGCCGGGAACGTTGTGATGCCCCCCCTGATCGTCGCCATCCAGGGCGAGCTCGGCAGCAACAGCGAGCTGGCCGCCCGTGAGTACTTCAACGGCCGCGCCGTCGACATTCTGCCCTGCCAGTCCTTCGACGATCTCTTTGCCGCCGTCGAGGACCGTCGCGCTGGCGCTGCCATGGCGCCGGTGGAAAACTCACTGGCCGGCAGCATCCACGAGGTGTGGGATCTCTTCCTCGAACACCACCTGCCCGTGGCCGGCGAGATCCGCCTGCGTGTCATCCACTGTCTGATCGGCCTGCCGGGTGCGAGCCTCGCCGACGTGCGACGCGTGCGCTCTCATCCGCAGGCACTGGCCCAGTGTTCCGACTACCTGGCAGCCATGGCTGACGTTCAGGTGGAAGCCGTGTACGACACGGCGGGAGCCGTGCAGATCATCAAGGCGGAGGGACGGCGGGAAGAGGCCGCCATCGCGCCGGCACAGGCCGCCGCCGACCATGGCATGCAGATCCTAGCCAGGGACCTGTCAGCCGCCGACAACTTCACGCGCTTCCTCGTGTTGGGAGAGGGTGTCGCCGGAGGCGGTTCACCCAGGACGTCCGTCATCCTCGAGATGGAACACACCGCGGCGGCTCTGCCGGCCGCCCTGGCGTCATTCACCGGACGCGGGATCGAGATCCTCAAAGTCGAGACGCGCAAGCGCGTCGGCCAACCGTGGGCCTACGGCGTCTACCTGGAGTTTGCCGGACCTGCTGACGGTGCCGCGGCGCAGGCCCTGCAGGAGATCTCCGGTTTTGTCACCAACGTGCGCCTCGTGGGCACCTACCCGTCCGGGATCGCCGCCGAGCCCCGCCTGCACACTCGGTAGACAGACAGGCAGGTACAGTCCTCTCCTCAGTCGGCGGCCGGGTGCACGACCTCCGGCATCGACTCGTCCACGCGCCACGTTCCCAGCTCGCCGTCCCCATCCAGATCGGCGTAGACGACGACGGAAAAGCCCCGCGTGGGGTCGTGGCGCGCTTCATAGGCATACTCTTCCAGCCATGGCAGGTAGGCCCGGTACAGCGGGTCGTCGGGGGCGAAATACTGGCCATGGCGGGCGAAATGATCCGCTTCCATTTCGTAGAGCTGCATCAGTCCGGCTTCCAGCTGGATCTCGCGGGCTTCTGCCGGCGTGATGCGCGAGAAACGGGCGATGCCGATGCCCCCCAGGATCGCCAGGATCACGAGGATCTCCGCCCACAGCAGCCAGCGCCTCATTGCGCCTCGCCTGTCGGGTTGACCTCAACCGGCGGAGGGGCGGGCGGCAGCGGCAGAGCCAGGCTCATCGTGTCGCCCTGTTCGAGTTGCACGTCGCCGTGCAGGACGAAGGGCTCCGCCTCGCGGTAGGGATCTTCCAGCTGACCGGCGTCCCAGTCACCGTCTTCGTTGCGGTCGAGCCACGCCGACACCGAGTACTTTCCCGGGGCGAGAGAATCGAACCGGAAGCTTCCCGTCGAGTCGGCCATCGCCGCCATCCCGCCGGCCACTGCCTCGAGTCGAATCCGCGCTCTCCCATCCACCTCATCGGGCCAGAGGCTGACACCCGTGATCGTCGCCAGCGCCTCGGTGGGCAGCAGATCGAAGGTGACGGCAGCCGAGCTGTCGTCCGGGGCGAGACCGGCCAGGTCCTGCAGACCGAGAAGACTCAGCTCCATGTGCCAGAGACCGGGCGCAAACAGGGTGTCTGGCGTGAAGGTCATACTGGTCTCCGAACGCCAGATCCATTCACCATCGGGAGAGGATGTTGAATCGACGCCCGTCCAACCCGCGACGGCCCGGGTCGTGTCCATCGCTTCGCTGAAGATCACGTTCACCCTGGGGGCTGAGGCCACATCTCCGGTGGGTTCGACACGCACCACCCTCGGTGCTTTGCTATCCTGGCGTGCCGTGCCGCGCAGCTCCACGTCTTCTGTCTCCAGATCGATACCCGATCGTCGCACACGAAGAGAGTACGTGTGTCCCTCCTCCTGCAGCGAGGTCCTCACGTGGATTCTCTCCGCATCGGCAGGGTCGCGGTAGATGCTCTCGATCGACAGACCGCCCATCTCGATGTCGAGATCATCGACCTGGACGGCCCGATCGAACACGACCAGCACCCGACGTCCTGTCACAGCGCTGGCGCGCACGACTGCCGGCTGTACCTGCCGACGGGCCAGACGCTGATCCCCCGCCGCCGTCGCACCTTGGCCGGCCACGTCGACGTCTGCCGACGGCAACGCCAGAGGTTCGCCGGAATCCGGTTGCTGATTGCGATTGCCGTCGACGAAACCGATCACGCGGTACTGCCCCCGCGCCAGACGCTCGAACCGGTAGGTACCGTCCGTCCCGGTCTGCGTCACGTACGCCGGATCGTCGGTGGCGGTACGCCCGTCGAAGCTCGCCAGATCGTAGGCCCAGACGTAGGCGCCACGTTGCGGCGTGTTGTCGGCGCCGATGATCCTGCCTTCCAGTTCTCCGGAGTCGAGCTGCTCCCCGGTGGCAAAGGCGAGATGGAAGGAGTCCTCGAGGCGATTGCCCCGCAGATCGCGGCCGTCCGTGCCGACGGTGACCACGTAGGTGCGTCCCGCCGTCAATCCGCCGCGTGGCTGGATACGCAACTGGCGGCCGCTCCATTCCATATCGATCTCCACCCGGGGCGCCACGAACACGGCCTGCTCCACGCGCTGCCGATCCATGGCCTCGCTGAAGTCGATGGTGACGATGGCCGACGCCGGCACCGAGGCGGCGTCCGCCGCCGGCGAGTGGTCGATCACCGTGGGAGCCGTGCGGTCCACCGGGCCGCCTGGTGGACGCGCCTGCTTGGCACAACCGGCGGCCAGCAGCGTCATAAGCGCGAGAATTCCGATCGCTGCAACCCTCATGCTCTCGGGTGCGCTTTCCTGTATCGCGCCACCAGATCCTCTGAATCTACCGTCGCCGCCACGGCTACACGCACGCTGCGCCGGCCCAGCAGGGCCGCCACCAGACCGGCGTCGGCGCCAGCGTCGACCAGGTGCCGCTCGCAGGCTGCCCGCAGCGTTCCAGGCCCGTGGCGACGACGGGCCCTCTCGTGCTTCCACCCACCCTCGGACCGATCGAGAACCCGCAGATAACGCTCCACGATTCGCTGTACGGTCCGTGGCCGCAGCCGGCGTCCGCGGGCACTGACGAACAGCGCCCCCGCGTCGACCTGGGTCATTTCGCGGTCCACTAGCACCTCGGCCCGCTGCAGCAGGTAATCCCGCAAGGCGGCCGTCCCCGGCGCCCCCAGGGGGGCCACGGAACTCGGGGTATCCGGCGTGCTCTGCCGTTGCACCTGCAGGCGCTCGCCGGCCAGATCCAGGTGGCTGAGGTTCAGGGCCAGCAGTTCGTCCAGGCGCAGACCGGCGCCATAGAGCAACTCCAGGATCGCCCGGTTGCGGGCGCCGGTAAAGGAGTCCCGTTCCGGTAGCTGCAGCAGGGAGCGGATCTGTTGGGGCGTGAGGGGTGCGGGGTCACTGGCCGGCTCCTCGGGCCGGACACCCAGGGCGGGGTTGTCGGGCCGCACGCCGGCACACTGCAGAAATCGAAAGAGAGAGCGTATGGCCGCCAGCTTGCGGGTGATGGTTCGCGGCTGTCGGCCCTCGACGGCCAGGTGTTCGCAGAAGGCCTTCACGTGCTCCGCCTCGATGGTGCTCACCGTCGGTCCGGCGATGCAGGTATGCAGAAAGCGGGCGAACTGGCTCAGGTCGGTGGCGTAGGCCTGTCGTGTGCGCGGCAGAACGCGGTCACCCCCCGATGCATCAAGGTCGGCGACGAACAGATCGACGCCGACCTCGGTGGCGGAACGGGGGGAGAGAATTGGCACGGACACGCTCCTGCGCCCGAGATTCAGTCGTTGATTACGCCGCCTGCGAATCCTGGGTCTCTGCAGCCGCTGTCTCGGCACCCTCCGGCTCGGCCTCGGGGGCCTCGAAGCGGGTGTCACAGACCTTGCAGTGCAGTGACGCGGTGCCACCGCGACTGGCTTTCTCGTAGAGTATGGGCGCCTCGCAGTGGGAGCAGGGACCCGCCACCGGCTTGTCCCAGCTGGCGAACTTGCAGGACGGGTATTGATTGCACCCGTAGAATACCTTGCCCTTGCGTGACTGCTTCTCGACGATGTCCCCCTTGCTGCATTCGGGACAGGTGATACCCAGTGAAAAGGGTTTCACATTCTTGCAGTCTGGGTACCCGGAGCAGGCCAGGAAACGGCCGTACCGGCCCGTCTTGACGACCATGGGCTTCTCGCACTGTTCGCAGACCTCGTCGGTTTCGGCCGGCTCGCGGTCCTCTTCCAGTGGCTTCGTGTTCTTGCACTGCGGGTAGCCCGGACAGGCCAGGAAGCGCCCGTTGCGCCCCCACTTGACCACCATGTTCTTGCCGCACTCCTCGCAGACGACGTCGGTCTCTTCCTGGAAGGATTGCTTCAGTTCCTTGCGCCGCGCGTTGGCGTCCTCGAGGGGGCCCTTCCACGAGCCGTAGAACTGGCGCACGGACTCGACCCAGTCTTCCTTGCCGTCCTCGATGCGGTCGAGTTTGTCTTCCATCTTGGCTGTGAACTCGACATCGAAGATGTTCGGGAAGGTGGCCACGAGAAACTTGTTCACCGTCTGGCCGCGCTCGGTACCCTCGAAGTAGCGGTTGTCCATCTTCTCGACGTATTCGCGGTCCTGCAGGGTCGAGATGATCTGCGCATAGGTGCTCGGCCGGCCGATGCCCTTGGCTTCGAGTTCTTTGACCAGCGACGCCTCGGAGAACCGGGCCGGAGGCTTGGTGAAGTGTTGCTCGGGAAGCAGTTCCTTCAACTCGAGGCTTTCGCCTTCCTTGAGGTCCGGTGGCACCTGACCCGTCTCCTCCTCCTCCTCCTCTTCCTTGCTTTCGGTGTAGAGCGCCGTAAAGCCGGGAAACTTCACCGACGAGCCGGTAGCCCGCAGGGTATACTCGCCCGCCTCGATGTCGACACTGGTGATGTTGAGCACCTGCGGCTCCATCTGCGAGGCGACGAAGCGCTTCCAGATGATGTCGTAGAGCTTGGCCTGATCGGGCGCCAGGTACTGTTTCATCTTCTCCGGTGTGCGGGCCGCCGAGGTGGCGCGGATCGCTTCGTGGGCATCCTGGGCGCCGCGGCGTGTCTTGTAGACATTCGGCTCCTTGGGCACGTACTCCTCGCCGAACTGCTTGCCGATCTGCTCGCGCACCTCGGTGATGGCGTCGTCGGAGATACGGACCGAGTCGGTACGCATGTAGGTGATGAGACCCACCGTCTCACCGCCGCCGATGTCGACACCTTCGTACAGTTGCTGGGCTACTGCCATTGTGCGTTTGACGGTGAAGCGTAGCTTGCGCGCCGCATCCTGCTGCAGTGTGCTGGTGATAAAGGGCGCTGCCGGCCGGCGGCGCTGTTCCCGCCGTTTGACCGACTTGACATGAAAAGTCGCCGCCTTCAGATCGGCGACGATCTTGTCTGACGTCTCCTGATTGCCGATCTCGACTTTCTCGCCTTTGTGCTGCAGCACGCGGGACTTGAAAACCACCTGGGCTTCACCCGTCTCGTGCCCGAGCAGAACATCGATGGACCAGTACTCCTGCGGCTCAAACTTGGAGATTTCGTCATCGCGCTCGCAGATCAATCTCAGGGCGACGGACTGCACGCGGCCGGCGGACAGCCCGGCGTGGATCACCTTCCATAGTAGGGGGCTGATCTCGTAGCCCACGAGCCGATCGAGGACGCGCCGTGCCTGCTGGGCATTGACCTTGTCGAGATCGAGATCGCTCGACTTGCCGATCGACTCGCGCACGGCTTTCGGCGTGATCTCGTTGAACAGGATGCGCTTGATGTCGGCTTCCTTGGGAGAAATCGCTGCCGCCACATGCCAGGCGATGGCCTCTCCCTCGCGATCGGGGTCTGTTGCCAGGTAGATGGTGTCAGCCGAAGCGGCCGCCCGTTTCAGTTCGGTGAGAATCTTGCCCTTGCCGCGGATCGTCACGTAGCGTGGTGCAAAGTCCTTGTCGACATCGACGCCCAGTTCCTTCGGGGGCAGATCACGCACGTGACCCATACACGACTTCACGACGAAATCCTTGCCGAGGATCTTGTTGATGGTGGCCGCCTTGGCCGGCGACTCTACAACTACCAGTGACTTAGCCATTCTCAGTGATTCTTTTCAGTGAATCTGGTGTAACAAAATTGAATACGGCCCAGGCTCAGAGCCCGGGCCGCCTGTTCTCAACATACAGACGGGCTCGGGGATCCGCAACGAGTCCTTGACGCCTATGGGTCCTATCTATTATGTAAAACAACAACAAACGACGATTCCCTTGAGGAGCCACAGCCGTTGATCCCGATCCGCAGCGCTGCCGAAATCGACAGTATTCGCGCCGCCAGCACCATCGTCCACAGCGTGCAGATAGCGCTGGAAGCCGCCGTCGCGCCCGGCGTCTCCACACAGCAGCTCGACGAACTGGCGGAGGCGACGATCCGCGATCGGGGCGGCATCCCCGCCTTCAAGGGGTACCACGACTTTCCCTCCAGTATCTGCGCCTCCATCAATGCCGAGGCCGTCCATGGTTTCCCCCGAGACGAGCCCCTGCAGGACGGCGATGTGGTCTGCGTCGACGTGGGGGTCAAGCTCGACGGCTGGTTCGGCGACGGTGCCTTCACCATCGGTGTTGGCCAGATATCCGCAGAAGCGCGTCAGCTGCTGGCTACGACCCGCGGCGCTCTCGATGCGGGTATCGAAGCCGCTGTCGCCGGGGGCCGCCTGACCGATATCTCCCACGCTGTGGAGCTGGCCGCCACAGCCGGCGGCGCCTCCGTCATCCGTGAGTACGGTGGTCACGGCATTGGCCGCGGCCTGCACGAGGATCCCCATATCCTCAACTACGGTCCCGCTGGCCGGGGGCCACGCCTGAAGGTGGGCCACGTGTTCGCCATCGAGCCGATCCTCAGCCTCGGTTCCCCCGAGGTCGTGGTCGCCGAGGACGGCTGGACGACGGTGACCACCGACGGCAGCCTCGCCGCCCACTTCGAACATACCGTAGCCCTCACCGCGGACGGTCCCAGCGTACTCACACTGCCGGCCGGTCAACCCGCCGTCGGCGTGCCTGCCTGACCGGGCAATCCCCGACTCCCTTGAAGATCACCTTCCTCGGCACCGGGACCTCTGTGGGGATTCCCCGCATCGGTTGCGAGTGCGCTGTGTGCACCTCGACGGATCGACGCAACAAGCGCCTGCGCTGCTCGATTCTCGTCGAGTACTTCGAGCACGCCATTCTCGTCGACACCCCGCCCGACCTGCGCACGCAGGCCCTGCGCCACGACGTATGCAACGTCGACGCCGTGCTCTTCACCCACGGCCATGCCGACCACCTCCACGGACTCGACGACGTGCGCGCCTACTGCTTCGGTAAGGAAAAACCGATCCCGGTGTATGGTGATCGTCCCACCCTCGACCGCATCACCCGGGTCTTCGACTACGCCTTCGATTCGGCCTGGGCCGAGGCGGTGCCGCGCCTGTCGCTGAACATCATCGAGGCGGACCTCGAACTCTTCGGCCTGCAGGTCCGTCCCATCCCGATCATCCACGGCCGCCTGCCCGTGCTCGCCTTCCGCATGGGCGGCTTCGCCTACGTCACCGACTGCAGCGAGATCCCGGAAGAGAGCATGAACCAGCTGCGCGGCCTCGACGTCCTCGTCCTCGGCGCCCTGCGTTACCGGGAGCACCCCACCCACTTCACCATCGACGAAGCCCTCGAAGTCGTGGAACAGCTGCAGCCCCGGCACACCTACTTCACCCACATGGCCCACGACCTCGATCACGAAGCCACCAACGACTACCTGCCCGACCACGTAGAACTGGCCTACGACGGCCTGGCAATCAATGTTTGAGCCCTGCGGGCTCTTGGGAGTTTCGGGCACGCTACGCGTGCTTGAGGGTTTCGCCAACAGCGCGAAACCCTACCTCGGTGTTTCCGCCGTCGTGTACTCCGGCACGACGCAGAAACGGCGCCACTCCCTCACGGAAAACGGCGCCGCTCCGATTTGCTTGTGAATCCCTGCTCGACTCAGTAGCCAGCCAGAATCGAGTTTCGCGCAGTTTGCGAAGCTTGGGATCTCCGACCTATCCGGGAATCCCCCATGGAGTTTCGCGCTGTCTGCGAAACTCCCAAAAAGTGCTAAGCGCTTGCGCTTAGCACTTCGACCACCCGCAATGCTTGCACGTGAGACAGCTCCCCTCATGGGCCACCGTCGAGCCGCACTCGGGACAGGTCACCATCGTCTTCGTGCCACCCTCGCTCGCCTGCACCGGGGGTGCGTCGTCCGCGTGCGCCGGGATCTGCGCCACTACACCACTGGTTCCGCCCTCCCGGCGTTTGACGTAGCGCTCCAGGGCCCGACCGATGGCGTCGGGCGTCGACAGGATGAGTTCACCGTCTTCCCACACCGGGCTGGGACCGGAGATACCCTTCAACTGGCCGATGATCTCCTGTGGGTCGATGCCGGCACGCAGGGCCAGCGACATGAGGCGGCTGATCGCTTCGGACTGCGCCGCCGCATTGCCACCCGCCTTGCCGATGGTGCTGAAGATCTCACACAGCCCTTCATCGTCCTCGTTGATCGTGACGAAGATGTTGCCCTCGCCGGTGCGCACGCGCTCGGTAACGCCACGAGTGACGGCGGGACGCTGTCGCGGGTGCAGTCCGCTGCGCCCCTCGACGACAGGAGGCGCCTCGGGGGCCTCCTCCTTGTCCGAGCGCAGAATACCCTCACGGCTGCCCTCGCGGTACACGGTGACGCCCTTCAGCCCTTCCTTGTAGGCGGTGACATAGATGTCGGCCACCGTCTCCACCGAGGTATCCTCGGCTAGATTGATCGTCGAGGAAATGGAACTGTCCGTGTAGCGTTGGATGACGCCCTGCATCTTCACGCGGAAGTACGGATCGATGTCGTGTGAGGTGGAGACATATTCGGGCAGGTTCTCATCGTCACCGAACAGGTCGCGCACCAGCGGGTGGTAGACCTTGTATTCGCGGAAGCTCTCGCCGTCGGATTGCTTCACCCGGCGCGTGTAGCTGGTGCAGAAGATCGGCTCCACACCCGACGACGTCTGCGCCACGATGGAGCCTGTGCCGACAGGCGGTACCGTGATCAGCGTCGAGTTGCGCAGTCCGTGTTCGCGAATCCGGTCCTGCATCTGCTTCGGCAGGCCCTGGATGAACTTGCTCTTCGACAGTCCCTCCCAGTCGTACAGCGGGAAGGAGCCCTTCTCCTGCGCCAGATCGATGGACGTCTCGTACGAGTAGTAGCAGATCGTCTGCATGATCTTCTCGACGGCGTCGAGGGCTTCATCGGAGTCATACTTCATACCCATCTTGACCAGGGCATCAGCGAGGCCGGTGATCCCCAGGCCGACGCGACGATCCGAGGACACGGACTCCTCGATCTTGTCGAAGGCGTGATTCGGCATGTTGTAGTCGATGACGTCATCGAGGAACCGCGTCGCCACGCGCGTCGACTCGGCGAGATCTTCGTAGTCGAAGGTGCCGTCATCGTGAACGAACTTGAGAAGATTGAGGTTGCCCAGGTTGCACGCCGTGTACGACGCCAGGGGCTGCTCGCCGCAGGGATTGGTGCTCGTCAGCGGATTGGCGTACTCGACATTGTGGTACTCCTTCATCGTGTCCCAGAAGATGATCCCGGGCTCGGCGCTCGAGTGAGCGTTGGTGATGATCGTATTCCACAGTTCGCGGGCGCGGACGGTGCGATGCACCTTGCCGCCCCAGCGCAGATCGAAGTCGGTGTCATCCATGACCGCCCGCATGAACTCGTGGCTGATGAGCACGCTGATGTTGGCGTACTGCACCTTCGTCCGGCTGGAATCATTCTTGATCGTGATGAAATCTTCGATGTCCGGATGGTCGACACGCAGCGTCAGCATCAGCGCCCCGCGGCGCCCCGCCTGGGACACGGCGTTCGTGCTTTCCGACAACAGATTCATGAAGGCAGTACAGCCCGGTGACGCGTCGACGGTGGCGTTTACGGGGGCTCCCTTGGGCCGCAGGATCGACAGGTCAGTGCCCACGCCACCACCGGTGCGGTAGACCATGGCCGACTCGCGCAGACAGCTGTAGATCCCTTCGAGACTGTCCTCCCTGATGGGGATCACATAGCAGTTCGACAGGGTCGGCTTGCGCTGCGCTTCGTCCCGGCCGGCGCCGTGCATGACGCGTCCGCCGGGAATGAACTTGAAGTCGATGAGCAGAGAGAAGAAACGATCGTACCAGGTTTCGGGATCCTCTTCCACGGAAGCCATGGCGCGAGCGATGCGATCCCACATCTGCAACGGTCCCGTCTCGCCCGGGGCGAGATACTTGTTGCGCAGGACATCGATGGCCAGGTCGTTGTCGCCGTAATAGTCCTCGGCGTCGGCGGCCTGCGCCAGGACTTCATCGTGACCATTACGCTGGTAGCCATTGCCTTCCAGCTGGGTCAACAGATCCTCCAGACGATGCACCCCTGCGGAGCGGGACTCGGATGCGGATTCGGGTGCGGAATGCTCTGACGACATGAACGGGACCCTCCCTAGATCGACAAGAAACGGGCAAGAAACGGTAAAAAACGGGCAAAAAAGAGCCCCCGTTGTCGAACGGCCACTGGGAGCGGGACCCGACAAGACTGGAGCCAGACATACTGTTGAAGTAAGGAAATGTAGCCGGGGAGAGCGGCCGAAGCTGCAGCCGACAACCACAACATCTTGTGGCCCTCACGACAGCGATGCGAATATACAGGCCCACATTCGGCGCTGTCAAGGTTTTTGTGTCGCCGCGCACATTTCGTCAAAAACAGACAAAAAAAGGCCCTCGCAGTCCTCAGGATAGAGGACCGCGAGGGCAGGCCAGCGCCCGTCAACAGGCCTGACGGTCAGTGCATTCGCAAGTGTCTCAGTTCGCCAGTTGTTCCAGTTCGCGGACGAAATCCTGGCGGTCCTTGAACTGTCGATAGACGGAGGCAAAGCGTACGTAGGCGACATCGTTGAGGGCCTTCAGCCGCCCCATCACGAGTTCGCCGATCTGATGGCTCGGTACCTCCTTCTCGGCCCGATTCCCCAGATCCGCCTCCACCTGATCCATCAACTCCTCCATCTCATCGATGGACACGCTCGTCTTGTAGCAGGCCAACTCGATCTTCTTCTGCAGCTTCGCCCGGTCGAAGGGCTCGCGGTTGCCGTCCCGCTTGATCACGGTCAACGGCGCATGTTCGATGTATTCGTACGTGGTGAACCGCTGGCTGCAGCCGACACACTCACGGCGGCGGCGGATGGCCTGACCATCTCGGCAGGACCGCGAGTCGACCACCTTGTCGTTCTGATTGTTACAGTAAGGACAGCGCATGTTCGTCTACGACCTCCGAGAGAACCCCGGGGGTCGGGGTTCGGTGCAGCGGGGAGTGTCGTGGGGGTGGTCATCCGAGAAAGAGGGGGTGGACAACCGTCCTTAATGTAGTGGAAACACCTAGATATGGCAACTTGCCTCAGTTGAGCTGGAACCGGAAGGGCAGCGCCACCCAGACCTTGACCGGCTTGTCGTTCTGGATCGCCGGTGTGAAGGTCCATTTCCAGGCCGCCTTCCTGGCCGCCTCGTGGAACACCTCGTTGCCCTTGAGGATGTCCACGGCCTCGACCTTTCCCTTCTTGTTCACCAGCACCTGTACCGTCACGGTACCCGTGATCCCCGCCTTGCGAGCGATCTCGGGGTATTCCGGCGCCGGGTTCTTGATCGGTTCCGGCTGCTTCTCGACACGCCAGATCTCGACGATCTCCTCTTCCTCCTCCTCGAGATCCACGCCGGCAAGATCCGCCAGGGGCGGCGGCGGCGGCAGGTCGTCGAGGCCGAAATCGAGGTCGGTCTCCATGATCGTCGCATCATCCGGGATATCGTCGCTCTGCGACGCGATGGGTACGACCGGACGGGGCGGCGGCGGCGGTCGGCGTTCCTGCCGCGTTTCCGGGATATCCTCGATCTGGATGATCACCTTCTCGGACTTGCTGTAAGCGTCGGCGTCGAGATCGGGGAACAGCACGACGAAGGCCATCAGCAATACCGTCGAGATGCCGAAACAGGACCAGAACGTCCTGGAGTAGTTCCGGCGCAGATCGGCCTCCGGGGCCTTCAGGCGGACCAGTTCCGCTGGTCTGGTCAGCGGCATCAGGAGTCTTTCTCGCGATCGGTGGCAAAGTTGACGCGGAGGGCTTCGACTTTCCGCAGTTCCTGGATGACGTCGGAGACGACACCGAACTCGGCCCGACCGTCGGCTTTGACCGATACGATCAGTCGGGGGTTCGCCGTCAGCTGGGCATGGATGATGGAGCCCACCTGGTCGAGTCCGACGATCCTGTCGTCGATGTTGATCGCGCCGTTGGCCCCGACCCAGACGCTGGTCACGTGCCGGCGCATTTCGAGCTTCTCGATCTTTTCGGCGTCGGGCAGTTCCACCGGCAGACCGCGGTAGCGGACGAACACGGTGGAAACCATGAAGAATACAAGCAGCAGGAAGGCGATATCGGCCATCGACGCCGTCGGCACGGTGGCACCGACGCGGGATTTGCGGGCGAATCTCATCCTCGTCAACCCCCTTCCGGTTCGGCGATCGAGATGCGCGTCGCCCCGGAGAGTTTCAACTCGTCGAGCACATCGACGAAGATCCGGTACGTGGCCCCACGCTCGGCTTTCAGCGACACGATGAGCTTGTCGTTGGCCGCCAGCCGCTGCTCGATGCCAGCCCGCAGATTCGGCAGGGCCACCATCGTCAGCTGCTCGTTCTCGAAGAAGGCGATCTGATCCTGCGCGTTGATCCACACGTTACAGATGTTCTTCTCCCGGACCTGTTTCGTCTCCGCCACCGGGGGCAGATGCAGGGTCAGCCCCTTGTCCTGGTTCATCGTCGTCGTCACGAGGAAGAAGACGATGAGCAGGAAAGCGATGTCCGCCATCGACGATGTGGGGATCTCCGCGGGAACACGGCTCCCGCGCTTGCGCAGGTTCACGATTCCTTGGCCTTCAGCTCCAGTTCGGTGAGCACGTCGATGAAACCCGCCGTATGCTCCTGCATGTCGGCGATGATCTTGTCGATACGGGAGGCAAAGAAGTTGTAGCAGAATTGGATGATGATACCGACGACGAGGCCGGCCGCCGTCGTGATGAGCGCCTCGGAAATGCCGCCGGCAACCAGGGACGGCTCGACGTCACCGGCGACCTTGATCGCCTGAAAGGCGCCGATCATGCCGCTCACGGTCCCGAGGAACCCGACCATCGGCGCCAGATTGGCCACCGTCGACAGCCACACCATGCCCCGCTCGAGAAAAGCCATCTGTACGGCACCGGCATTCTCGATCGTCTTCTCGACATTGTCGACGCCACGGTGCATGCGCAGCAATCCGGCGTGGATGACGCTGGCCACCGGGCCGCGTGTCTCCGAGCACAACTCGGCCGCCTGCTTTGCACCACCGTTGCGCAGCGCCTCCTCGAGCTGCTGGAAGAAACCGGAAGCATCGATCGCTGCCTGTGACAGGGTGTAGAGCCGTTCGAGGGCGATGGCGACACCGAAGACCAGCAGGAAGGCGATGGGATACATCGCCCATCCCCCGTCATTGAAGAGCTGCACCATGGGAAGCCTCTATCAGGGAGTGGTGGATTGTGTGTTCGATACTGCGCCGGCGTCGGCTGCGCCGTTCTTGGCGCCCTGACCGAAGAAGGCTTTCCTCAACTTCTCCTCCTCGGTTTCGGGCGGACGGATCTGCCAGATGCGCTGCTGTGCCACAGAGGCCCAGTTGGGGTCTTTCAGAGCCACCTCGTACTCGGCGATAACCGTATCCTCGGGGGCGGCGTTCTGCTTCAACAGATCGCCGCGCAGCACCCGCAACTGGGCGTCGGCGGGGGCCTGCCGCAGGCCACGCTGCAGCCACCTGTCGGCTGCTTTCAGATCATCACCATTGAGATGGATCTGGGCGATGGTGGCCACCGTCTCCACATCCTTGGGCTGGCAGTCCGCCATGCCTTCGAGGCCGGCCAGTCTCATGGAATGGTCGCCGGCCTTGTCGCCGAGTTCCGAGATACGGACGAAGTGAGAATAGCGTCCCGCCGAATCGATACGGGTCAGTCGCTCCAGTGTCGCGCACGCGCCCTTGTAGTCCTTCGTCTCGATCTGCAGGTCTACCATTTTCGACAGCGACTCGACCTGACCGGCGCCACCCGACCCGTCGAGCTTCTGCCGCCACGTCAGAGCCTGAGCCGGATCTCCCAGATCGTCGTAGAGTACCGCCAGCAGTTCGAAGAGCTCCTGTCGGGGCGCCGAGGGCGTTGCTGCATCTTCGGCGAGGGACTGATAGTGGGCGATGGCCGTCCTGATCTTCCCGGCGCGCCGGTACAGATCTGCGATCGTGCGTCGATACCCCCTGTACTTGGCCTCACCCGGGTTGGCGCTCACCAGGGGGCTGAGGTACGTCCATGCCGTATCCGGTTGGTTCTGTCCGGCATAGACCTGGAACAGCAGCAGCTTGGTGTTGGCGTGTCTCGGCTTGAGGGCAGCGGCGGCCAACAGCGCGGTCTTGGCCGCCTCCTGATCACCGAGAGCCAGTTGCGCCCTGGCCAGATAGTAGTGGGCCAGGTGATAGCCAGGTTCGAAGGTCAGAAGTTTCGTGTAGTACTTGACCGCATCGGCGTGATCCTTCTTGTCCCGTGCGGTCTTGCCCAGGAACTTGTATTTGCGCACCGAATCGGCCACGGCCAGCTGTTCGGCCACGGCCAGCTCTTCGGCCGCCGTCTGCCTCGCCGACAGAGTGACCGCGAGGCCGATCAGGATCAGGAGTGCGAGGTTGGTGCGTGGAGGCATCTGCTCATCTCATGGGTTACCGGGCGCGGGTAATATACCCTCTCATGTGCTTGTATCAACTAAAGATAACCCCGACGACACATCCGCCATCGGTCTACCAGTCGTATCCCGAACCCGGCTCTCCCAGGGGCGCCAGGGCCGCCCACAGGCACCGCATGAACAGCTCGCCCAGGATCAGTCCGAAGAAGAAGGGCCGCAGAGAGCGGTATGTTCCCGCGCCTCCGTAGCGTACGACCAGAACCTTGATACTCCAGCCGACCAGAGCCGAACCCCAGAGCAGTCCTCCGAGGCCGGTAGCATAGACGAAACCCGCCGGGTGGAAGGGCGAACGCAGAAACCACTGCCTGGAGGCGGAGAGCAGAGCCGTGATCAGGGCGCCGAATCCGACGGCCCCGAGACGATCGCCGTCCGGATCACCGGGTTCAGCCCCGGATTCGGCATATATATATTGAATGTAGCGTCCGAGCCGGGCCATGGACCTGGCCCCTCCGTTCTGGTCCAGCGCGAACAGACCCCGGTCATAGATCAGTTCCAGGGCGAAGATCGCGCCGGCAGCCAGCCCGACGACGGCCCCCACGGCCAGCGTGCGGCCCACGCCGTGCCCCCCCGACTCCCGCGCGAGGCGCTCCCCCTCCAGATGCAGTGGCAGCCAGAGGGTGACCGTGCCGAAGGTGAGCAGCGTCAGAAAAGCGAAGGCAATATAGGTCGATGGCCCGAACACATCGGGGCCAGTGCCAGCGACGAAGTAGAACAGATTCGGGATCAGCAGCCAGGCGCCCAGAACAGGAAGACCGCCATCGACCCGGAGCCGCGTCACGCCGATCACGGAAAGCAGCAGGAGTGCACCGTGCGCCACACTCATCTGCACGGAGGCGCCGGCCAGCCAGGTCCACGACACCAGCACCGTCGACCCGATCAGCAGGGCCATCCAGGAGGACCGCTCCTCTCCCCATCCTGCCACGGCGGCCCGCCATGAGCTGCCGAGACTGCGGCGCGCCGCCCACAGGCTCAGCAGAGCCAGACACAGAATCCCGCCTCGGGCCTGCGCCTGCAGGTGCGGCGGAAAGTTGGGCCACTCCCGCCACTGACCACCCACGCCGATGAACGCACCCTCATCACCTGTCCTGCCGATGAGATCCACCAGGACGAGCTGCAGCCGTGTCGCCAGATAGAAAAACCACGTACTGAAGGAGACCTCCACCGCCATGAGATAGACCACCCCGACCAGGAGGGGCGAAACCGAGAAGCGGAAGCGAGAGGTGTACGGCGCCATCGCCCGCCAGGGGTCATCGATGAGCACCTCCCGCAGATCGAACCAGGTGGGGATCGTCCCGGGAACCAGGAAATGGTGATCGAGGCCGTTGACGCCGTAGAGGATGATGGGCACTGCTGCACCGGCCCAGAGTCGGCGATCCCGCAACAGACTGCCACCGTTGTCGACAAGGGCCGACGGCAGGTCAGCCAGCGGCAGCCGCAGGCGCTCCTCCCCCAGCCAGCGTTGCCGCAACAGCGTCGCCACTCCCCACAGCGCCGTGAAGAGCCCGGCCAGCAGCATTCCCCAGACGACGAGAGGCAGCCACCACACCGCCCACGGAACCGCCTCTCCCCCCTCGAAGAAACCTGCCGCCGCATCCCCTCGGACCACCAGCCACTCGGGGATATATTGATGGAAGCGTTCATACCGCCGGGCCGGATCGGCAAACCCACCGTAGAACCCGGTGGTCAGCGCCGGCAGCAGGTAGTGGACGAAGCCGCGTCCGGCCAGCGGCAGGCCGATGGCCAGCATCAGGTAAATGGCCACAAGGTCCGTCGGACCGGGTCGCAATCGTTGCGGAATCCTGTGGCGCAGCAGGGACAGAACCGCGAGCAGCAGTATCGGCAATGCCGCCATGGCGCCCATGCCGACCTCGGCACCGGCGTAGATCAACTCGACCCGCTGCACCCCCCAGGCGATGGCCACCAGGAGTACCGAACCGACCAGGAGCACGCGGGTCGTGCCAAGGCTGGAAGTCGCCATCAGTAGGGTAACTCCGCCACGGAGCGGGCGATCAGGGCGATGGCCACTGACCCCATCCCGGTGAGTCCCTGGCCACAGGCGAAGCCAGCCAGCAATACCGGCGCACGACGACGCCATTGGTCGCGACCGAAGCGCCGTTCCAGCCAGTAACGACCCAGCAGAGCTCCGGCCATCTCCGGAATCAGCAGGTGGGGCAGGCTCTGTACACCCTTGATGAAGCCGTAGACGAGGGCCACGGGAAGGCCCCAGGCACTCGCTGCCCAGAGTCCCAGGCTCGCCAGGACAAAGCCACCCGCCGCCCACGGCACGTGCAGAACGTCGGCGAAGCTCAGACCCCCCTCGGCGGTGAAGGAGAACCACATGAATTGCCGCAGAGCGATGAGGTGCCAGTACTTCTGGGCGAAGGGAAAGGCCGTGGAGGGAATGGGACCCATGCGCCACACCAGCGACCAGAACAGAAAGCCGCAGCCGAGGATGACGGGCAGGATGAGCAGTTCGGCCTTGGCGATGCTGGTGATCTTCGTCCCCGTCAGCTCCACCTCGCGGAACAGCTGGGCCCGACGGCCGTGGTCGTGGTACGGGATGGGTGCGAACCAGATGTCGACGCCCTGGTATCCCGATAGCAGAAACGCACCTTCCCGGACGAGGGGGATGCCCACCGACTGCCCCGTGAGCCCCACCATGCGGGCATTGACGTAGGATACGGCGGGGGTGAAGAGGAAGGCGAAGCACAACAGAAAAAGCAGGGGGAACTCATCGTCCTCGAGCAACCAGACGCAGAGTCCGGTATACCCCGCTGCTGCCGCCCCGTAGAGCCCGAGGGCGATCCAGATGGGGAAATCCCCCCGCCCCGGGGGAGGCGCCCCGAGGGTGGCGGTGCCCTTGCCGCGCCGTCGCAGGGCGCTGACCGCAGAGCCGATCCCCGCCAGTGCCACCGCCGCCGCCGTGCCCAGATAGACACTGAGCCAGAGATCGAGATCGTTGACGAAATGGGTTGTCACCGCGTCCATGCCGGGATGCCAGCGTGTGAGAAACCCGGCCGAGTACAGCACGGGATTCAGTACCACCTGAAACACGGCTGCGGCAAATGCCCCGACCACGACCCAGAACGGCAGCACGAATCCGGCGAGCACGAGACCCAGGTCGGTGGCCACGCCGAGAGCCGTCGCCGGCAGCAGGTGCTCGAGATCACGGGTGAAATCGATCCAGGGGATCGGCAACAACTCCAGCGGCCGGCTGGCGATCAGTCCGGTGAGCGCTGGCAGACCCACGTAGATACCGCCGAACAGAAGTCCGATGCCCATGCCGGTGGCAAAGACCTGCCAGCGCCAGCTGGCGGGACCACCAGCTGTGTTGTCTCCCGCACCCTCCGCCAGCGCCGTGGCCCCCTGTGCCGCCACCGATGCCATGGGAAAAGGCAGCTTCTCGATGTCGCTGGTGACGCGGAACAGCACATAGCCGAGACCGAACCATTCAGCTCGTGCCAGCACCTGACCCACCACCAGCAGCGCCACGGGTGCCAACCAGTCACGGTGCAGGAAACTGCGGTCGGCCAGCGCCGCCGAGTCGAGGGCTGGGGCCACCCACTGCGGGATCTGCGCCGCCATTCCCAGTGCCTGGCCCACCTGTGACTGTACGAGATACTGGTGCCACACCAGCGCGCCGAAGGGACCACCGGCCAGCATCACGCCCGCCATGGCGTGGGTCAGGCCGCCAGCGATGTAGTAGAGGACGTAGATCTCCTGTCGACTCAGCGGCGCAAAGGACCGGCGCGCGATCTCGGCGAAGAGAATCACCGTCACCCACTCGGCGGCCGGTCCCATCGTCGACCCGGCGATGAGGCCCATGTAGATCGCGCCTGGCAACATCAGGAAACCGATGAAGAAGGCCCCCAGCACGACCCGAGGGCTCAGCCCGTCTTCGAACCTTGCCGCCGGCGTCATCGAGTCCCCATGTACATCGCCCGCTCCGCTTCCGACAGAGCCCGCCACATCAGGAACTGGCGACGTACGCCATCGACGAAATGGCGGTTGGCGCGGACCCACGTACCCTCGTCGCCGGAAGTGCGTTGCAGGCCGAGCACCAACGTCGCGTAGCCGTCCTCGCCGGTGTTCAGGTGGACGCGCAACCGTTGTGACACACCACTGTCAAAGGGCGCCAGCCACACGGTGGCTCCGACGACGGCCGGGCTGTCTGCCGAGTCCGGCCCCGGGCCGTCCACCTCTTCGGCGTAGAATGGCGCCCCGATGGACTGCTCGTCACAGGTGGCCAGGTACTCGGCGACGAAACGACAGAGACCGGCCGCCTCCCTCAGACGCAGCGAGAACGGCATGGCCAGCTGCAGCAGATCTCCCTGCGGTCGAGGCAACTGCCAGGACCGCTCGACGCCGGGGACGCACAGCCGACCAGCGGCGCGGGCGGGGAAGAGGGCGGAGAGCACGACGAGAGCCATGACCATCATCAGAGTCGCCACCGACGAATACGACGAGAAATTCACCGCCAGTCCGGGGAATACGCCGGCTACCAGCCCCACTTTCGACACGACCTGCGCCAGCAGATAGCCGCCCACGCCCCCCAGGGTGGCAAAGGCTGCCGCCTCAGCGACGAAGAGACCGGTCACGTGGTTCGGCGCCAGCCCCACGGAATTGAACGTGGCGATTTCCGCGGTGCGCTCGTACACCGAGCCAAGCATCGTGTTGAATACGATGAGAGCAGCGATCAGCAACGGTACCCAGACCCCGCGTTCGCCACTCATATGGTGATCCTGTGCGGTGTCCACGACCCAGGATCTGCCGCCGAAGCGGGCGAAGAGGTTGTCGTCGAGGCTGTGCGCCAGGCGCTCCAGCTGTGGTCGGGCCCCGGGCAAGGGGGCGGCCACCGACGCCAGGCGCGCGTGCTGTCCCATGCCGGCCACCACCCGCGCCGGCAACAGCAGTACCTGGCGAGCCGGCAGGTGGGCGAAGGCCGGCGCCTCCCCGCGACGGTCGGCGCCGGCCCGTCGCTCCTCCGGTTGGTAGGCGTCGACATCGAGCGGGGTCAGTGGTGTCCCACCTATGTCGATCTGGGCGTCGAAGCTGTCTGCGTCGACCAGGCCGACCACGAGATAGTCCTCGCCGAAGTAGTCCACCGTGGCCGTCCCCACATCGGCCGGCGTCAGGCCGATCTCCGTCGCCCGTTCGCCGGGCAGAAGACATTCGTGACGGGCACCACTGAGCCATCGGCCGGCCACCAGCAGCGCCTCGACGTCACTCACCGTGCCCTCTTGCGGCGTCAGGCCCAGGGCCGCGGCAACCCGTGTCATCCGTCCGGCGTATCGCACCAGGCCCGGCTTCTCATACCAGAACCGGGGTGCCGCCTCGACGCCGAGGCTGGACCCCAGGTGGTCGGGGACAGCCCCGACAAGGCCGGTCCACCCCGGATTGCGCAACAGCACGGCATCGGCACCAGCCGCGCTGCGCGCCAGAGGCGTCATATGGAACCGCGCCGTGGACTGCACGGCGGTGAAGGACACCAGAGAAAACGTCAGCAACACCAGCGTGGCGCAGGTCAGCGCCGTGCGCAACGGCCGTCGACGCATCTGCGCCACGCCGAGCAGGAAGGCTCGTGACGCCATGGCGGTCCGGTGCGACTCGGAGCGGTGTCGGGCCACCACGGGCGACACGCTGCGGCGCAGCTGCTCATTGAGTCGCCCCAGTCCGATGGCGGTGACGCCGATGCTGAGTGCCAGAATCAGAAAGCCGATGAGGACGACCAGCGGATTCAGCGTCAGATCGAAGGCCGGGTGAGAGTAGCGCAGAACAGCGAAGCCTCCGAGAAAGGCCATCGCCGTCCAGGCGACCTGACGGTGGACCCCCCTGGCCTCGAACAGGAGACGCTCGGCGAAGACAGAGAAGGGCAGCAGTGTCAGCAGGACGAAGAGAACACCGGTGACAGCATCGGCGCCGAGATCGGCGATGGCGCTGTGGGCTCGGGCAGCCAGGCTCCAGGCCCGTGCCTGCGCCGCCGGGTCCGTGGATTGCGCCCCGTGACGACTGTCCTCGTGCAGTTGACGCAGCGGCCGGCTGGTGATGCCATAGCTCTCGAGATCCCCGAGACGGTGCTCGTTGAGTCGGGTCAGATCGGTGGCGACCCGTCCTGCGAGCCCGGCTACGACCGGCGATCCGGCGTCCGGACGCAGGCCGGTACCGATGGGATCGTCGTCATCTCCGCCGAGCAGGAGGAGGCGCTGACCGACACCGAGGGCACCACTCGTCATCACCACCTTGACCGCACGGTCCGGCGGCACGAACAGCACCCCGACACGATCCTTCCGCGGTCCGGCACCGTCGAAATACCCCTCCAGCTCGATGGTGGCCGCCGTCGCCGGCAGAGCCACACCGAACCGTTCGAAATCCGCATCCCCCTCGCCGTCGAGCAGACGCGCATGGTCCAGAGTCTGCAGAGATCGCGGGTCGAACAAATCGGGCACGACCAGTGACCGGGCGCCGAAACCGACGAGCAGGCGTTCCTCGGCGTTGTGGTCCATCTGCACCTTCGAAGGGTAGGTCACCGCGCCCGACGCCCCGCGGTCGATGACCGTGTGCAGCCGCCCGCTCTCCGGCTCCGCCGCGTAGGCCTCCAGGCGTACCGCTTTCAGGTACAGCGTACGGGCCTCCACCCCCTGCAACTCATAGCTGCCATCGGTAGACGTCAGGTCCATCAGATCAGCGCGCACACCTGCCAGCACGTGCTGCAGTGAGCGCACACGCACGAGAGCGCCGGGTACCGGCTCGTCCGGCTCGAAGGCGCCGGCCCCCCAGGTGACGAACCGGCCGCTCAGCACGCCAAAGGAGTCCTTGGCTCGCTCCGGCAGCCAGTCGGCGCCCGGATCATCGAGTAGCGTCGGCACCAGGCTGAGAACGAAGCGGGCCTGGCGGATAAGTCCCTCCAGGTTCACGCGTTCTGGCCGGTCCTCGGGCGAGTCGAACAGAGGCCGACTGTCCCCTGCACTCACCAGGGTCAGTCCGAGAAACCCCGCCAGGCTGGCCACCGAACCATCCACCGGAATCGGCTCGGGCAGGCGGCCCACATCACGGCGTTGTGACATCGGTTTCAGGTTGCCGCCAAGGATCAATCCGCCGGCCAGGTGTTCGGCCTCATACTCCCCGGCGAACGCCTCGACCCGCTCGAACAAGGCCGGACGAACCGTGCGCACGCGGTAGGGGGTACCCGCCTGCTGCAGAGTGACGACACTCCCCTGCGAACTCAGGTCGAGGCAGAGAACCGCACCGATCCGCAGTGGTTGAAGCCGCCGTTGCAGGGGCGATCCGGCGGCTTCGCCGTCGGCGCGGCGGCGCAGCAGACCGACGAAGTCTCGCATGCCGGCCAGCGCCTGGAAGTGACCGGGTGCGGTCACCAGAACGACGGTTCGGGCCGGTCGTTGCTGGTGCAGATAACTCGCCAGCTCCAACCAGACGGCGACACCGGAGGCCTGGTCGGCTCCCGGGGCACGTGCCGGCACAGGGGAAACCGCATCGTAGTAGCTGGCCACGACGATGGCTTCCCCGTGCAGCGCCGGGTCGGTTCCCGGGACGACACTGACCAGGGTGGCCCCCTCCACGTCGGTCCAGTCCATGCGACCCGTCAACCGCGCCAGCGGCGCCGGTGCCGCCTGCCGAAGCCGGCGCGCCACGTCCACCTCTGCATAGAACCGGGGCATGTCAGCACTCGTCGACAGGAAGCGGACAGCCCCCTCGCTACGATGGGCCCAGTCGGCCGGATCCCCGGCTTCAGCAGCGAGGAAGACGACGGCCACCGCGCCGGCGTCGAACACCCTCACCCAGTCGTCGGCACAGTCGTACTCGAGCAGGACGATGGCCCCACCCAGAGATTGCGCCGCCACCTCGGTGGGTCTGGCGCGGCCGGCGTAGACGAGGGGCCCCGCCACGCCGTCCGGTACCGTGGTCGACGTCCGTGCCAAATTCGGCCACATGCCCTGCAGTTCGTACGCTACACCGTGAACTCTGATGCCGGCGCCTCTGTCCAGGGGCACCGGTACGTGGAAGATCCGACGGTAGACGGTGTCAGCGCCGGCGGCGACGAGCCGGTTCTCGATGTAACGGGCCGCCATCGAAGCGCCCGCATACCCGGTAACACGGCTGGGGTCGCTCGAAAGAGCCTGCAGATGGCCTCCCAGCCTCTTTTCGAGAGTTGCCCCTTCCGCCTGCACCAGGAAGTTGGCCAGCACCAGGCAAGCCGTGATTTGACAGGTCGAGGTGAGGCCGCGCATTCTTCTGAAGAATCCGGGAAAGAAGGGTGTCTGCACTGAAGATGACGATCTCACGCGCGCAACTGCAGATTCACGAAGCCGAAGATGCCCGCCGCGAAGACGGCCTTCGCGTCAAGGGGATTCTCTCCGGTGACGAGGTCGCTTTCCGCGCCCTCGTCGTCGAGTACCATCCTCTCGCCTTCGGTCTGGCCTACCGCTGTCTGGGTGATCCCCAGGACGCCGAAGAGGTTGTACAGGACGCCTTCGTCAAAATCCACGGCGCCCTCGACGGCTTCCGCGGTGAAGCTTCGCTCAAGACCTGGATCCTGCGCATCGTCTGGCGTCTGAGCCTGAACCGACGGCGGGATCGTGCCCGCAGCGCCTGGCGACGGCTCGGCCTGCATCGGTCCACCGACGATGCCGACGCCCTGTTGTCCGACCCGGTGGCCCAGTCGCCTGAGGCCGGCCTGCTGTCCCGGGAGACGAGTCGCATCGTGCGGGATGTCGTCGACCGGCTGCCGGCGGCATTGCGCGAGGTTATGATACTCAACAGCTTCGAGGAACTCGGCTACGAGGAGATCGCCCGCATCCTCGGCATTCCCGTGGGCACCGTCAGTTCGCGCATCTACACGGCGCGGCGCAAGCTGGCCTCGCGTCTGCGCCGACTGGGACCGAAATAATGGAGAGGAAGAGTCACACATGCTGAATTCGTGGTGGCCCGGTCGTCGCCGGGGTACTGAACTGTCCGCCTTCGCCGACGGCGAACTGACCGGGGCGGCCGCCGACCGGGTGGCCGAACGCCTCGTGTTCGATGACGGCGTGCGGCAGGAACTGGATCGCATGTACCACACCGACAGCCTCGTCGCCTCCGCCCTGGCGGAGACGACCCCGGCGCCGGATCCGGGCGTCGCCGCCGATGCTGTTGTGGCCCGCTTGCCCCGGGACATCGGCGTGAAGACGCGCAACTGGACACCCACGGTGGTTGCCTCGGTCGGATTGCTGGTGACGGCCGGAGTCGCCTTCGCCGGCCTCAAACGACGGGGTTGGGTATGAACTGGTTCGAGAGAATGAAGTCGGGGATCCTCACGAAGATCAAACGTGAAATCCCGGAAGCCATCTGGGGCAAGTGTAAAAAGTGTGGTGAGACCACCTACCAGCACGCCCTCGAGCGCAGTGCCTTCGTCTGCCCCCATTGCGGCAATCACTTCGCCATGGGGCACGAGCGCTATGTCGATTTCCTCGCCGATTCGGCGAGTTTCGTCGAGTTGAACGCGGGCATCACTACCGCTGACCCGCTGAAATTCCGCGACCATCGCCGGTATTCGGAGCGGATCCGCGAGGCCCGCAAGAAGAGCGGCATGAACGAATCGGTGCGCACCGGTCTCTGCACGATCGGCGGCAATCCGGTTGCCCTGGCGGTGATGGACACACGTTTCATCCTCGGCAGCATGGGTGGCGCCACGGGTGAAAAGATCGCCCGCCTCATCGATCGCGCTCTGGAGGATGAAAGAGCCCTCGTCCTCGTCTGCCAGTCCGGCGGAGCACGAATGCAGGAGAGCACCTTCTCCCTCATGCAGATGGCCAAGGTCAGCGCCCGTCTCAAGCGCTTCGCCGACGCCGGTGGGCTCTACATCGCCGTCCTCACCGATCCGACCTACGGCGGCGTCACCGCCAGCTTTGCCATGCTCGGCGACGTCACGATTGCCGAGTCCGGGGCCCGCATCGGTTTTGCCGGTCAGGCGGTCATCAAGCAGTTCATGGGGATCGACGAGCTTCCCGAAGGCTTCCAGATCGCCGAGACCGTCCTCGATCACGGCTTCGTCGACCGCGTCGTCCCGCGCCCCGAGTTGCCGTCGACATTGGCGCGCCTGATCTCTCTGCTCGGCGCCCACGACAACGAAGCGGCAGCCCGCGCCGGTTGACCATCCTCTCCAGCTGATTTTTCTCTGTGACCGCCCGCAGCCTGGTGCCGGTGGCGTTGCTGGCGGCTCTGACGGCTGTCGGCGCCCATCTGCGCATTCCCCTGCCCTATGTTCCCATCACCCTGCAGGCAGCCGTCGCCTGCCTTGCCGGCCTGTTGCTGGGTCCCTGGCGCGGCGGGGCCAGTCAACTCGTCTACGTCACGGCAGGGCTCGTCGGTTTCCCCGTCTTTGCCCGGGGCGGTGGGCTGCACTACGTCCTCGAACCATCCTTCGGTTACCTGCTGGGTTTCGTCGCCGGCGCCTGCGTCTGCGGTCTCGCTGCCGGGCCGCAACCGGGGTTCCGCCGGGCTCTGATCTCGGCCTGGGCGGGTATGCTCACCATCTACGCCGCCGGTGTCCTCGTCCTCTACCTGAATCTGCGCTTTGTGGCTGGTACCGATCCCGGCTTCGGCCACACCCTGCAACTGGGCCTGGCGCCGCTGCCGAAGGACCTGCTGGCCGGGCTGCTCGCCGCCTGGATCGCTGTACGTTTCCGTGGTCAGCTCAGAACAGATTGCGCAGCTTGACGGTGGTGTAGACCTGCTCGGATGAGAGGCCGAGGTCGGCACGCAGAACGAAGTCGGCGTTCCAGTAGGTCCGCAATCCCCAGCCGGCGGTGACGTGTACGTCCTGGGGCCGCATTTCGTTGAACCCTGGCTGCACCTGTCCGGTGTCGACGAACAACACGCCGTGCAGTTCCAGATGCTGCTTGAAGGCCACCCCCGTACCCAGATGATAACGGGCCTCGGTGTTCGTCAGCACACGGACGTTGTCGGTGAACCGCTGACGGTCGAAGCCGCGCAACGTATCCGAGCCACCCAATCCCTTGATACGTCGACTGCCACCGATCTCTCCGTAAGCGAATAGCGGCACGGCCCCGCGCAGGGCCTCCACGATCGTCCGGTGGGCGATATTGAGGCGCTTGCTCCGGGGCCAGTACCGGGCGTCGGTGAAGGTGTACCGCTGGAAGTCGATCTCTTCGAAAAACAGGCTCAGCAGCGAATTGCGCGATGTCTCGTAACTCCATTCATGAAACACGCCGCGCCGCGGTATCGTCGGGTCGTCGCGCGTGTCCCAGCTCAGGGCCGCGCCGATGAAACCCGTGACGCCGTCGACGACACCGTCGGGTGTACCCACGTCGAGATAGAAGGACTGAGCCCCCGTTCGATCGACGTCGGTCCGCTCCAGCCCCAGGTCGAATGACATGGTCACCGGTCCATACACATGCCGCAGCAGGCTGACGAAGAGTCGGGGTTTCTCGAGGATGTAGTGGTAGTAGTCCTCGTCGATGAAGTCGACATGATCGGGGTCCACCAGGTCCCTGTCGTTGTCGCTGTCATTCGACAGGCCGTAGTAGCGGGCGCGAATGTCTCGCCGGTTGCTGGCGATGAGATTCAGACCGAAGCCGGTGCCGGAGAGATGGGGCACTTTCAATCGCAGGTGGGCATTGCGCTTGCCCTCGGATGAACTCACCGAGTGCAGGGTCAGCTTGTAGCGGTACGGTCGGCGACTGTAGTCCGCGATCTGCACCCGTGTGCCGTAGTTCCATCCCGTTCCCGGGCTGTAGTACACCACTGGCAGTCCGGTCACGCCATATGGCGTCCCCGCCAGTGTGATCTGTTTGCGCTTGGCCTTCCACTTGACGGCGTCCACCGTACCCTCTGTCGCCGAGAGTGGGTCAGCCACCGCCGACGCACCGCTGAGAATCGTGCGACCCAGTCCCCGGTCGCGGCGTTGTGCCGTCGAGTCCACCGACGATGTGTCCGTTGCGGTCCCATGTTGTGACCAGATGGGTGTAGCGACCAGCGCCAGAACAACCAGGATCGCCGGCAGACTGTGGCGGGATGGTACGCTTCTCATCGCTGTCAGGCTCGCTCGAAGCGTGATCTGTCGGCGGCTGTCGGTGTCGTGTCCAGCTGCAGGCGCAGGGGGCTGATCGATACAGCTCCGGCCTCGAGGACCTCCGCATCGCCTTTTGCGCTTGCCTTTGTCCACCTGTATCCGGAATAATGATGTACGAGGAGCCCGTCCTCGGCGCGGCGAAAAAACGAACCGTAACTGGTGTCGGTGACCCTGGTCAGAACTCTGGGCGTCCCTGCGTCGGCCTCCTCCGGGATGTTGACCGAAACCAGTCGGGCCCCCTCGGGCAGACCGCCGCTGAGAATCTCGGCGGTGATCTCTGTGGCGATGATGGCCGCCCGCTCCCAGACGGTGGCCAGGGGCTCTGGGTCGCGATTCCGGTACCAGCCCTCGTATGAGGCCGGGCTCAGCTTCACCGAAAACGCGGCAGCAGGCACACCGGACAGACTGGCCTCGATGGCAGCGCCCACCGTGCCGGAACTGAGCAGAAAGGCCAGACCGGCATTCTCACCGATATTGATGCCCGAGACCACGAGCTGCGGCGGCTCGGGAGTCAGGTGATGGATACCGACATTGGCGCAATCCGCCGGCGAGCCCTCCAGCGTGTAGGCTTCCTGCCCCAACTGCGACACCGGAGTCAGCCGCAATTGAGCGAAGCGGCTGAGTATTTTCGACGACCAGCTGGCCTCACGTGCGGGTACGACGGTACGCACGCTTGCCAGGCCACCCAGCGCCGACAACAGGGGCGGCAGAGCCGGAGATTCGACGCTGTCATCGTTTGTCACCAAGATCCAGGGCTCGATTTTCTGTGTCTCCCGTCACCTCGTTCGATCGCGGTAGGCTGGTATATTATCAACAATTTAGCTGTTCACCAACCATGGACGTCGCTATCTTAGCCGGGTCTTGGTTTGATCCGGCGCCCGGTGCCCGGAAACAGATGGAAAACGCGCAACTTTTGCAGAGCCTGGAGGCAGTCGCCGGCGAGTTGGCGGTGGAAATCCGTCAGGAGGATCTGGAGGGCAGTTCTGGCGGACTCTACCGCCTGCACGGCCACGCCTGCATCCTCGTCGACCGGAACCTGTCCGTATCCGAGCGCGTCGACCTGATGGCCCGGTCCCTGGCGCGGCTGCCTCTGGACGGCGTCTTCATGCCACCCACAGTGCGCCAATTGTTGGAGAACCGAGCGACACCCCCTCCTGAGGCGTCGGACGCTGAGCGTCCCTGACGCCTGTCGCTCATCCCCCTGCCCCGTCCATCACCCGACTATCCGATGCCAAATGGTCAGTAGAATCTTCATCTTCGCCCTGCTCTTCACCGGCCTTGCCGTGCCGGCCCACGCCCTGCGGTTCTACGTCAATCAGACCACGGGGGACGACCGGCGCAGCCACATGGTCGTGCAGGATTCTGACACGCCATGGCGTACGATCACGCACGCGCTGGAGATGGCCCACATTCTTACCCAGGGCCGCCCGCACGTCATCGACATCGCCGCCGGTTCTTATTCGCCCTCCAGCGGCGAGACGCTCCCCTTCGTCATCAGTCAGACCAACATCTACCTGCGCTCTCAGGGGGGTGTCGAACTCAACGCGCAAGGCCTGTCGCGAATCATCGAAGTGGCGGTACCCTCCCCCGACTTCATGTTGCGTGACTTCTCGCTCGTCAACGGGACCGCCGACCGCGGCGGCGCCGTGTCCTGTGAGAGCTGCTCTCTACGCGTCGTCCACAGCCGGATCCTCGGCAATCAAGCCACTCTCGGTGGCGACGCCATCTACGTGGCTGACGGTCGCCTGCAGTTGATGAACAACATCATCCGGATCAATGGCAGTAGCGGCTCGGGGGGAGCCATCATCGAAGCGCGCAACACCTTTGCCGACACCTCGCAGAGGGACGTGATCCGCAACAATACGTTCTATCTCAACGACGCCCCCTCCATCCTGACCACGGGCAACCGTACCGACATCTCCAACAATATCCTCGTCGGCACCCCGGGCGACGCCGTGCCGGCAATCATCGACTCCGCCTCCGGCATCGAACCGCTGGTCCGCTACAATCTTTTCTGGGACACCGATATCCTGTATCTGTCCGGGGCTCGGGACTCGGTCAAGGTGGCGCGAACGGTGCGCGACACGCTGACCCTGGAAGAACAGGGCGTGGCCGTGCCCAGCTTCGTCACCAATGTGCCCGACACGGTGGCCCAGGTCGGCACCCCGTACGAGTTCGACGTCGCTTTCGAGAGCGATGACTCCAATTATAAATTCACTGTCATCAACTCCTCTGACATTCCGGTGGGTATGTCGGAGGAGACCATCGAGACCTCCGGTATCCTGAGTTGGACGCCGGATTCGACGCAGACCGGCCAGCATTCCGTCCGTGTTGAGATCATCGACCAGGGGGCCGGACAGTTCGAATTCCTCAGTTATATCATCACCGTATTCACCGCCGAAGACTTCCCGGACACCACGACGCCGGGAGACATCATCACCGTGACCACCACACCCGACACTACGGCCGCCACCGACAGTCTCAATCTGATCCTGCCGGTGTTCTCCACCGCCGCCAGTGCCGGCGGCAACGTCTACGGCGATCCCCTGTTTCTCGATCCCGAGATCAAACGCTTCGAGTTGCAGACCTCGAAGACCCGTATCATCATCCCGACGGGCGACACGGTCGGTGTACTCGACACTGTGAACACCGTCGCCATGGACGCCGGCAACCCCGTTACGACGTTCAACGACGCGGTTCTGTCCGGCGGGCAGGTGCGCAACGACATGGGCCAGACCGGTGGTCCGACGAACTCCGGCCCGCCCACGCCAGGAAGCTCCTCCGAGCTGGTAGCCACCGTTCTGCCGGACAGCATCGCCATCGAAGGACAGACCTGGATCTATGATCCGGCGGTGCAGGATACGTCAGGCAAGGCGCAGGGCGATCCTATCATCATCGATCTGCTCCAAGGCCCCTCGACGATGAGTGACGTCTTCGGCAGCGGCGATGACAAGCTGATTCCCGTCGAGTGGATTCCCGCTCTCGCAGACACCGGCAGCTACCTGGTGGGCCTCTCGTCATTTTACACGGGAGGCAGCGCCCGGCACTACTTCCCCCTGCGGGTGCGCGCCGCCAATCCCCCGCCGCGGGTCACCAGCACGCCACCGACGACGGCTCCCGAGGATGTGGAACTCGTCTACACGATCGAGGCCGTCGACGACAACGGTGACACGATCTCCTACAGCCTCGACAGTGGCCCCGGGGGCATGACGGTGGACAGCCTCGGTGTGGTGCGCTGGACACCGTCGCAGTCTGACGTGGACAGCACGTTCACTGTCACCATCGGCCTGACTGACACCGGTGGCGCCAGCAACACCCACACTTTCACCTTCGTGGTGGACAATACCAACGACGCCCCCGTGGCGGCGGCCGTGAGCGACACCACCGCCACGGAGGACGTGCTCTTTCAGCTTGCCCTGACCGCCGTCGACGAGGATCCGGCAGACACGACTTTCACGTTCAGTCTGACCACGGCACCCGACAGTGTTGCCATCGATTCGCTGAACCGTCTCGTGTGGACGCCGGTGCAGAGTGATGTGGGCGTCCATGCCCTCACGGTTCGGGTCACCGACGCCGGCGGCGCCGTGGACAGCACAAGTTTCGCCCTCACCGTCATCGAGGTGGATGACGTGCCGACGATCTCGAGTTCTCCCGACACGACGGCCCCGGAGGATGCGCTGTACGAGTACGCCGTCGAGGCCGTCGACGAGGAAGCCGGCACTCTCAGTTATTCTCTCGTGACGGCGCCGACGGGCATGACGGTCGACTCACTGGGTGTGGTCTCCTGGACACCGGCTCTGGCCGACACGGGCGCCCACACCGTCGCCCTTGCAGTCGCCGATCCCGCCGGTCAGACGGTCGAACAGTCCTACCAGCTGCAGGTGCTCGAGGTCAACGACCCCCCGGTGATCCTGGTGCGTAGTCCGGTGGATACACTGGTGCTGATCGATCCGGGCCAGAGCGTTCAGTTCGATCTCGACAGCGAGGACGAGGAAGGTGACCCGCTGACCCTCCAGTGGCTCGTGGACGGTGTGCAGAAATCCACGGCCAGCTCCTTCACCCATCTGGCCGATACGACCTCGGCCGATACGGTGGTCGCCAACCTTACCGATGGCACCAGTACAACCTCCACTACATGGATCGTCGATGCCCGCGCCATCGCCAAGGTGTCGGTGGCCACCGACACCGTCGACTTCGGCGATGTGGCTCTCGGCGATACGGCCTCGGCAACGTTGCGTGTCCTCAACCCGGGGCGCACAACGCTGACGATCACCAACCTGCAGGTTGGCGACCTGGCCTTCGCCGCCAGCTTCGGCACCGATGCCATCACCCTGCGAGATTCGACGACGCTGACGCTGTCCTTCGCCGCGACCACGCGCGGGGCCCGCACTACCGAGGTCCAGTTCGGCACCAACGACCCGGACATTCCCACGGTGACGATCCCCCTCGCCGGCGCCGCTGTCGTACCCACCCGCGCCGCACTCGATGCCGACCTCGCCGCGGGCGATCAGGGAATCCGTACCGGCACCGGCCGGCTGGGCGACACGGTCGTCCTCGATGTCGAGGTCTCCGAGACGCTGGAGATTCTCTCCTACGCCGTGGAGCTGACCTTCGATCCTGAAGTATTCAGCTTCGAGTCCGTCGCCGCTGACGCGGACGTGACCAACCTGCTGGGTGCCGGTCTGCTGCCTGTCGCCACCGAGCCGGCCTCCGGCACCCTACGGATCGAGGTCGCCGGTAACGACACGGTATCCGGCGACGGCTTCTTCGGCCGCGTGACCTTCAACGTCGCCAGCGACGCGGAAACAGGCGTCAGCAGCGCCATCGGCCTCGCCCGCGTGGAGTTGCTCAGCAGCGGCCAGGCCACTTCGGATGTGTTGACATCTTCGGAGGGGGTCACACTGCAGATCGCCACCGCCCTTCCAGGGGATGTTGACGGCGGCGGAACCATCGACATCGATGACTTCTTCCTCTTCGCCGACGACTTCGGAGGTTCGGCGGCACGCTCCGACTTCAATAGCGATGGCACCGTAGACTTCACCGACTTCTTCCTCTTCGTCGACTTCTTCAACGGCGCTGCCGCCCGGCCCCTGCCCGATGTCGAAGCCAGTATGCCGGGCCTGGCCCTTGCGGTTGACGACCGGCCCACCAGCGCCGACCGCCTCGATGCGGTTGTCCACTGGCGCGCCGAGGAGTCCCTGCGCGGTGCCGGCCTGTGGCTCATCTGGGATCCCCGCCACCTGTCCTTCGACGAAGTATCGGCAACCGATCCCGAGTCCAACCGGACGCTCCTCTGGACACATGGGGAGCAACCAGGGCGCCTGGAGTTGGCCGCCGTACCCGTCGGGGGGGGCGCTTTCGATGGTGACGTCGCCACGTTACAGTTCCGCCGGCTGACACCACAGGCCACGGAAATCCGCCTCGAGGCCGCCGTAGGTCGGGATGCCTCCGGTGTGACAAGGGGCCTGGATCTGCCGACGGCTGCCACTGTGGCTGCCCTGCCGCGTGTCGCCGTCCTCTACCCGCCACACCCGAACCCCTTCAATCCGGAGACGGTCATCAGCTTCTTCGTCCCCTCCCGGGCCGACACCCGGGTCGAGGTGACGGTCTACGATCTGCTGGGTCGGCCGGTTCGCACGCTGAGTTCTGGCGGCGTGGAGGGTGGCCATCACCGTCTCGTCTGGCGGGGGCGCGATGATGCCGGTCGCCAGGCCGGGGCGGGTGTCTACCTTGTCGAGATGCGGACGAACGAACGGCGCCTGGTACGCAAGGTCATGTTGCTCAAGTAGTTGCCGTCCGACCTCAGGCATCGACAGGCCGTCCGGGACGCCCCGAAATCGTTGACAGATTTCGGGGCGTCCCGTATTTTGTCCTGTTCCTTACCGACCGAATCACCGAACCGGAACTGCACCGATATGCCCAAGCTCAAGACGCACAAAGCCACAGCCAAGCGCATCAAGGTACGGGGCAGCAAGACCCTGAAGCGGCGACACGCGTACGGCGACCACTTCCTCGGCAAGCGGTCGACGAAGCGCAAGCGCAAGTTGCGCAAGAATGAGCCCGTTTCCAGTGCCAACAAGCTGAACGTCCATCGTTCTCTCGGCCTGAAGTAGGAGAACTCCTCGCCATGCCCCGCGCTACCGTCAGTGTTGCTTCCCGCCGCCGCCGCAAGAAGGTCCTCAAGCAGGCCCGCGGCTACTTCGGCGCCCGCAGTCGCCTCTTTCGCACCGCCCGCGAGGCCGTCAATCGCGCCCAGGCGTACGCCTATCGCGATCGCCGCCGCCGCAAGCGGGACTTCCGCCGTCTCTGGATCTCCCGCATCAATGCTGCGGCGCGCTTGAATGGCGTCTCCTACAGCCAGTTGATCCATGGCCTCGGCAAGGCGGAAATCACCGTAAATCGCAAGGTGCTGGCCGATCTCGCCGTGCGCGACCCCGGCGCTTTTACCGCCGTCGTGGAGCAGGCCAAGGCCCACCTGTAGGCTCACGCAACCGGCGCCAGCCGGCAAGCGGGCGGGGCCTCCGGAGGGTCCCGCTGGTTCCCTCTCTTCTCCTCCCCCGCAACGCCGCCGCGGCGCCGGGTCTTCTCCCCACTTTCCGGGCCCCGTGCCCGCAAGGGACATGACCCATGACGATCGTGCGCGATATCGATCAACTTCGCCTAGAAGCCGTCGAGGCCATCGGTGCCGCTGGTGACCTGAAGGCCCTCGAAGAGCTGCGCGTCCGCTACACGGGCCGGCGCAGTCAGCTGCGCCAGGTGCTGGGCAGCATCGGGCAGCTGCCGGCCGACGAACGCCGCAGCGTCGGCCAGTCCGCGAGCCGGGCACAGAAGGAGATCGAGGCCTGTCTCTCCGAACATCAGGCCGTCCTCGAACGGCAGCAGGAGGAAGGTGACGCTCTCGATGTCACTCTGCCGGGACGCCCGCCCCAGCGGGGCCGCCCTCATCCGATGTCGAGCACTGCCGACGAGCTGGTGGACGCTCTCCGCTACATGGGTTTCACCGTCGCCGACGGCCCCGAGGTCGAGGATGAGCATCACAACTTCGATGCTCTCAATACGCCTGCGGACCATCCCGCACGGGATGAGCACGACACCTTCTACCTCGAGGACGGACGTCTGCTGCGCACACACACTTCCACGGTGCAGATCCGCGTCATGGAGACGCAGCCTCCTCCGGTGCGCGTGCTCTCTGTCGGTCGCTGCTACCGCAAGGAGACAGTGGACGCCACGCATCACATGATCTTCCATCAGATCGAAGGGCTCTACGTGGACGAAGGCGTGTCCATGGCGGATCTCAAAGGCACCCTCACGGCTGTGGCGAAACGCGTCCTTGGCGAACGCACCCAGATCCGCTTTCGGCCGCACTTCTTCCCCTTCACCGAACCCAGCGTGGAATACGACTTCTCCTGCACGATCTGCAGTCAGCGCGGCGAGGTGGACGGTGATCGCTGCCGCGTCTGCAAGGGCACGGGCTGGATCGAGATCGGCGGTGCCGGCATGGTCGATCCCAACGTCTTCCGCAGCGTCGGCTATGACGACGAGGTGTTCTCCGGTTTCGCCTTCGGCTTCGGCATCGAGCGCGTCGCCATGATCCGCCACGGCATCGACGATATCCGGCTGTTCCTCGAGAGCGACATGCGGTTCACTCGGCAGTTCCACGGAGGCTGATGTGAAGATCTCATTGAAGTGGTTGCGGGAATACGTCGATGTCGACTGGACGGCCGAGGAGTTCGTCGAGCGGCTGACCATGGCCGGTCTCGAGCAGGAAAGCGTCGAAGACCTCGGTGCCGCACTCACCGGTATCGTCGTCGGCAAGGTCCTGGAGGCAGAGCAGCACCCTGACGCCGACCGCCTGTCGGTATGCCGCGTCGATGCCGGTGAGGCCGAACCCCGAACCATCGTCTGCGGCGCCCCCAATGTCGACGCCGGCCAGACCGTCCCGGTGGTGCTGCCCGGGAGCCGGTTGCCGGACGGGACGAAGATCGGCAAGGCGAAACTGCGCGGCGTCGCCTCCGAAGGCATGATCTGCTCCGAAATCGAACTCGGGCTCGGCGACGATGGCTCTGGTATCATGGTTCTGCCGGAGGAATGGACTGCCGGTACCCCCTACGCGACGGCGGCGGAGCTGGACGACATCGTCATCGACTTCGAGGTCACACCCAACCGACCCGATTGCCTCAGCCATGTGGGCATCGCGCGGGAGGTGGCCGCCCTGGCCGGTGTCGAACTGCGAATCCCCAAGACGCAGCTTGTCACGGAGGGAGCCGCAGTCGAGGCGGATGCTGGTGTCACCATAGAGGACCCCGACGGCTGCGGACGCTACGTGGCCAGAGTCATACGCGGTGTCCAGGTCGGTCCCTCGCCCACCTGGCTGCAGGATCGGCTGCGGGCTGTCGGCCAGCGTCCCATCAACAACATCGTCGACGTAACGAACTTCGTCATGCTCGAACTCGGCCAGCCCCTGCATGCTTTTGATCTGAAACGTCTGGACGAGAGTCGTATCGTTGTCCGGCGCAGCCGCGTCGGCGAGTCGCTGCGCACTCTTGACGGTGAGGTCCATCACCTGCAGGATGACGGACTCCTCGTCATCGCCGACGGCAGTGCTGCGGTTGCTGTTGCCGGTGTCATGGGTGGCGCCGACTCAGAGGTCACGGCACAGACCGGGGATGTCCTGCTCGAATCGGCCTTCTTCGATGCCCGCCTCATCCGCCAGGGTGCCCGGCAGCTGGGGATGCATACCGAGGCCTCGGCCCGCTTCGAGCGCGGCGCCGACTGGGACATGCCCGACAGAGCCAGCGAACGCGCCGCCGCCCTGATCGCCGAGCTCGCCGGTGGACAGGTGGCGCCCGGAGTCATCGACGTCTGGCCGGGCAAGTCGCAGCGTCCTACCGTGCGCTTGCGGCCGGCACGTGCCGCCAGCCTGCTGGCACTGCCCGTGGACGGTGCCAGCTGTCGCGCCATCCTCGAGCGCCTTGGTTGTGAGGTGGACGACGACAACAAGGACTCGCTCAGTGTAGTAGTGCCGTCCTTCCGCCCCGACCTGGAACGGGAGATCGATCTCGTCGAGGAGGTGGGCCGCATTCACGGCTACCAGCACGTGGCGGCCAGCGAACAGATTCGCGGGCCCCTTCCAGGAATCGCCGGTGGCCAGTATGATGCCCAGCGACGACTGCGTCAGGCTCTGACCGGCCTCGGTCTGGACGAAGCGATCACCTCCAGCATCATCGCCGATTCCTGGGCCGAACGGGCAGGCCCCGTGGGCTGCAGACTGGCCAATCCGCCTGCCGACGGTGTCTCCTGCATGCGCAACAGCCTGCTCCCCGGACTGCTCGACGTGGCCCGGCGCAACCTCCGTCAACGGGCCCCGGGAGTTGCCCTGTTCGAAGTGGGGCGCGTGTTCCTCGCCGCCGATGGTGAAGGCGTAGATCACATTGAAGATTGGCGTGTTGCGGGCGTGCTCTCGGGTCAGACGTCACCCTCATCCTGGCGAGCCACCCACCGCCCCGCCGACTTCCTCGATCTCAAAGGGATTCTCGAGGGGCTCATGACAGGGGTACTCGATGTCGCCTTCGACCCGACCGAAACCCCCCTCCTGCGTCGGGGGCACAGCGCTCGAGTCCTCGTGGAAGGCGCCGCCGTGGGCACGATCGGGCAGGTGGACGCAGCCCTTGCGGACAGCTTTTCTCTGACGAGGGACACCTATATCTTTGAACTGGCCTGCGATCCGCTCTTCGGCGCCTGGGCGGCCAGGGGGACGGCCTATCAGCCTCTCCCCAAGTTTCCCCCGATCGAGCGGGATCTGGCCATCGTCCTCGGCGACCAGGTGCCGTCGGGGCGTGTGGCTGACGAGATCCGCTCCGTCGCTCCCGATTTGGTGGATGACGTTCGCCTGTTCGATGTGTACAGCGGCGACCAGGTCGAGGCAGGTAAGCGCAGTCTCGCCTTTTCCCTGTGTTTGCGTTCACCGGACCGCACGCTGGAGGACCGGGACGCGGACGGTGTCGTCGAGCGCGTACTGCAGCGCCTGGAGAAGTCCTTCGAGGCGCGCCTGCGCTAACAGCCCCCAACGGCTGACAGCACCCCACGACTCATCTGAGGAGACCGATGACTGAAACCGCCGTCGATGGCAACTTCAAGCGACTCGAGGGAGAGGTGAACCGACTGCTCGAGGTCCTGGAGCAGTTGCGTGTGGAGAATACGGGACTGCGTGAGCGGATCACCAGTCTGGAGACATCCCACCGGGAACTCGAGACCGTGCACGGGCAGGCCCAAACCCGCGACGGACAAGTCCGTGAACGACTGGAGAAGCTGCTCTCCAGACTGGACGGGGCGGCCCTCTAGGGCCGGCGATCCCATGCCGTCTGCAGAACGCCGCGTCGTCAAGGTCCGGATCCTGGATCAGGAGTACTGCTTCGCATCCAAAGGCGAAGAAGCGGACGCCCACATCAGGCAAGTAGCCCGTCTCGTAGACGAGAGGATGCGCCAGGTGGGCCGCAACGCCGGCGATGCGACACCGATGCAGACCGCGGTCCTTGCCGGCCTCGAGCTCGTCGACGAGCTGCTGCACATGCAGCGCGACGTCACCTCCGTTGAGGAAGACATCTCCGAGCGCACGAACCGCCTCACCGAATCTCTCGGGCAGCTCTTTCGCGAGATGGAAACGACCGACTGATGGGTGAGCCCCTCGTCGTACTCGGTGCTGTCGTGATGGCCCTCGCCGTTCTCGGCCTCGGGTTCGTGGCCGGCTGGATCGTCAACAGCCGGCGTCGACGCAACCGACTGGAGTCCAGCAGGGAAGAGGCGGCCCGCATCCTCGACGAGGCCCAGCTGGAAGCCGACGCCCTCAAGAAGACGGCCTCTCTGGAGGCCAGAGACGAGTGGCGGCGGGAGCGGGAACCCCTGGAGGCCGAACTGGAGGACTCGAAGCGAACCTTGCGCCGGTTCGAGACGGGTCTGCAGGAGCGTGAACAGCAGCTCGATCGCAAAGTCGACGTTCTCGAGAGCAAGGAACGCAGCCTGGTCAAGACCGAGCAGGAGCTCGACGGCCGCGAGGAGACGATCACCTCGGAGGAGACGCGTGTACGTGATATGGTGCGCCAGCAGCGCCACCGGCTCGAGCAGATCGCCGGCATCAGCACCGCCGACGCCCGGCGCCTGCTGATCGAGCAGCAGGAGGAGAGCGCGCGCCAGTTCGCCGCCCGCAAGGTCAAACAGATCAAGGACCACGGCATCGCCAATGCGAACCGTGAAGCGAAGGAGATCATCGCCCGGTCTATCCAGCGATTCGCCGGCGAGCTGGCCATGGAGAGCACCGTCTCCGTCGTCCAACTGCCCTCAGACGACATGAAGGGCCGGATCATCGGTCGGGACGGCCGCAACATCCGCTCCTTCGACATGATCACCGGCGTCGAAGTCATCGTCGATGACACGCCCGGCATCGTCATGCTCTCGAGCTTTGATCCCCTGCGCCGCGAAGTCGCCAAGAACACGCTCGACAGGCTCATCCTCGACGGCCGTATCCACCCGGGCCGCATCGAAGAAGTCTACGAGAAATGCCGCGAAGACGTGGAGGAGCTGATCCGCGAGTCCGGTTCACAGGCCGCCTTTGACCTCGATATCCACGATATGGCCGAGCCCCTCCTCGAGCACCTCGGCAAGCTGCGTTTCCGTACCAGTTATGGTCAGAACCTTCTGGCGCACAGCAAGGAGGTCGGTTTCCTGGCAGGCATGATGGCCGAGGAGCTCGACATGGATGTCGCCCTGGCGCGCCGCGCCGGCCTGCTGCACGACGTGACCAAAGCACTCGACCACGACATCGGCGCCGACCTGGCCCAGGCCAGCGCCGCACTGGCGCGCAAGTGCGGCGAGAGCGGCGACGTGGTCGAAGTCATCGAGACGCACCGACAGAATCAACCGGGTCGCTCTGCCGTGGCCATCCTCGTCGAGGCAGCGGACGAGATCTCCACCCACCGCCCGGGGGCGCTGAAGGAGAAGGTGGACGACTACATCAAGCGCATGCACCATATCGAAGAGACGGCCATGAACCACCCGGGCGTCGACCACGCCTTCGCCCTGCAGAACGGCAAGGAGGTCCGCGTCCTCGTCGACAGCCTCGCCGTCGACGACGCCTATGCCGACCAGATCGCCGACCAGATCGCCCACACCCTGGAAGAGGACCTCGGCCAGCACGGCCAGATCAAGGTCCTCGTCATCCGCGAGGTACGCGCCGTCCACTACGCCCGGTAGCCGTCCGCAGTCTCCCAGTCTGCAGGAACCTCTTGACCCGGTAGCACCCACCTCGTCCATTGAGGGAGGGATCCGCCTCGCAGAGGGCCCCAACAACCAGAGGCGTACGGCCGAGGACCGGCCCGACCGCCGCCAAACACAGGACAAGCCAGTTGCGAATCCTCTTCATAGCAGACATTTACGCCCGTCCCGGTCGCCGTGCCGCCGCTGAGTGCCTCCCCCGGCTGATCCAGGAACGGACCGTCGATCTGTGCATCGCCAACGGTGAGAACGCCGCCGGTGGCTTCGGCATGACCGACAATATCGTCAAGAAGCTCCACGCCTACGGCGTCGATGTCATCACATCGGGAAACCACGTCTGGAACCGCGCCGATTTCGTCCGTCGTCTCGACCAACACCCCCGCGTCCTGCGCCCCTTCAACTACCCGGAGGGCGCCCCCGGCAAGGGCTCCGTCGTCGTCGAAGACCGGGCGGGCCGCCAGGTGGGCGTCCTCAACCTGCAGGGCCGCACCTTCATGAGCGACATCGACTGCCCGTTTCAGCGAGGCCGCGCCGAGGTCGAAAACCTGCGCCAGGAGACCTCGATCATCTTCGTTGATTTTCACGCCGAGGCCACAGCCGAGAAAATCGCTCTCGGTCTTCACCTCGATGGACTGGCTTCCGCCGTCATCGGCACCCACACGCACGTACAGACCGCTGACGAACGCATCCTGCCGCGAGGCACGGCGTTCCTTACCGATGCCGGCATGACCGGCGTACGTGACTCGGTCATCGGCACGCGTTCTTCCATCGCCGTGGGGCGCTTCATCGACCAGTTGCCGGCACGCTTCAAGCCCGCCGATGGCGTACCGCATCTCAATGGTGCCGTCGTCGACATCGACGATACCACCGGCCGCGCCCATGCCATCGAGCGCCTGCAGATTCCCGTGGAAAGCACCGACGCTGATGCCGGTGACGAAGACTGAGGCTTGAGCCGATGAACGATGCCTTTGACGCCGCCGGCCTCGCCGGGCCGCTGTCGGTTTCCGACATCACCGCCCGGGTCAAGGCGACTCTCGAACAGTCCATGCCGTTCTGTTGGGTGGAAGGTGAGATCTCCGAATGCAGCCGACCGGCCAGTGGTCACATCTACCTCACCCTCGCCGACGAGTACTCACAGCTGGGATGCGTCATGTTCCGCCTGCAGGCGCAGCAGCTGCGCTTCCAGCCCGAACGAGGCATGAAAGTCCTCGTCTACGGCAACGTGTCGGTCTATGAACGTGGCGGGCGCTACCAGTTCTACGTCTACCGTATACAACCCTCCGGCGTCGGCGAACTCGCCGTCGCCTTCGAGCAGTTGCGCCTCCGTCTCGAAGGCGAAGGTCTGTTCGATGCCGAGCGCAAGCGTCCGTTGCCCACCCACCCGCGGGCCGTCGGTGTCGTCACCTCGCCCACGGGTGCCGCCATTCGTGACATCGTGCAGGTTCTCGGGCGCCGTACCCCCGGCCTGCAGGTGGTCCTGGCATCGGCGCGGGTGCAAGGCTCCGCAGCCCCTCGGGACCTGTGTCGCGGCATCGACCGGCTCAACCGCTGGGGTGGTGTCGATATCATTATCGTCGGTCGTGGTGGTGGTTCTCCGGAGGACCTGTGGCCCTTCAACGACGAGTCGGTTGCCCGGGCCATCTATCGGTCTCAGGTACCCGTCGTCGCTGCCATCGGCCATGAGATCGACCATTCCATCGCCGACTACGTCGCTGATGTCCGCGCCCCCACTCCTTCCGCTGCCGCGGAACTCGTGGCCCAGGAATACGGCGTGCTGCGCGAGCGTGTCGGCGCTCTGCGCCAACGGCTTCTGCGCACCATGGACCAGCGCTTCGACCACTTGCAGCGTGAGGTCGACAGCCATGACCCGCGTCGTCTTCTGACCCGCCTGCAGGACCGTGTCGACCAGCAGAGCCAGCGTCTCGACGAGACCGTCACTCAGCTGGCAGCCGCCGCGGACGGGTGTCTCTGTTCGCATCGCTCCCGCTTCGCCCGAGCGGCGATGAGACTGCAGGCCCGATCTCCCCTGTCGAGCCTGACTCGCGGTTTCGCCTATTGCGAACGCGAGGCGGACGGGCAGCCAGTACGTAGCGCCGGCGACCTGTCTGCCGGCGACCACCTTCGGCTCCGCTTCGCCTCCGGTGAAGCCCGGTGCCGCGTCGAGGAGACACGTCCGTGAGCGAACCCCTAGTCGACACCACGCCGACCTTCGAGGCCACCATGGAAACGCTGGAGGAATGCGTGTCACGCCTCGAATCCGGCGACCTCACGCTCGAGCAATCACTCGAGGTCTTCGAGCGCGGCATCGCCGCCTCACGGACCTGCGCCGGCCTCCTGGATCAGTCCCGCAAGCGAGTCAGCGTGCTGGTCGAAAAGGCGGGTGGCGAATTCCAGCTTGAGTTCCTCGATGCCGACGACGAAGAGGCCCTGAACACGGAGGAGGATGACCATGCTCGCTAGACTGCGGGTCGACAATTTCGCCCTGATCGACCACATAGATATCGAGTTGGGCGATGGCCTGTCGGTCATCACCGGCGAAACGGGTGCGGGGAAATCCATTCTCATCGGGGCCCTCAACTCGATTCTCGGCGCCCCGGTCTCGGCCGATCTCGTACGCGGCGGGGCCGAACGCTGCGAAGTGGAGGGGTTGTTCGAGCTCAGCCAGGACACGCTCGCCCGGCAGCGGCTCGAGGCGGCCGGATTCGAGCTGGATGGTGATGCCCATCTCATCCTGCGCCGCGAAATCCGTGCGGAAGGCCGTTCCCGGGCCTTCATCAATGGTGCCATGGTGCCGCTCCGGCGGCTGCGCGAGGCGGGGAAGCTTCTGGTCGACCTGCACGGTCAGCATGAACACCAGTCGCTGCTCGACCCGGAACGTCATGCCTCTTTCCTCGACGAGTGCGGCGGCCTCGTCGAGCGCGCCGCCGCCACCGCCGCCGCCCACGAACGCTGGGCGGGGGTGTCCGCAGTCCTGCGGCAGTTGCAGGCAGATCGTCAGCAGCTACGGGATGACGAGGAGTTGCGCCGGTACCAGTTGGAAGAGATTCGTCGCCTGGCCCCCGAGCCCGGAGAAGATGAAAGCCTGGAGCGCGAGATCGCCATCCTCGACAATCAGCAGACCCTCGAACGCAACACGTACGACCTCTACGAATCACTCTATGGCCGCGACGACTCCATCGTCGACCGTCTCGGCCAGGCTCGGCGCGAACTCGAGGGGCTGGTCGAGTTCGATCCCTCCCTGGGATCCCGCGTCGAAGCTCTGGAAGGACTGATGATCGGCGTCGAGGACGCGGCGGCCGGATTGCGCGACTATTCCGCCAGCCTGCAGGCTGACCCCGAGCGGCTCGAGGCAGCTCGCGAGCGGCTGGAGGAATTGCGCCGGCTCGTGCGTCGCCATGGCAGCGACCTGGCCACCATCGTGTCACGAGCGGCCGAGCTCGAGTCACTCGATGAACACGCCGAGCGCCTCGACGCCAAGATCGCCGCCGCCACGAAGAAGATGGACCGAGCCGCCGGCTCCTTCCGCAAGACCTGCGCCGACCTGTCGAAGGGCCGCGGCGGTGCCTGCAGCCACCTGGCGTCGGCCGTCGCTGAGGGACTCGCCGAACTGGGCATGCCCGCCGCCGAGTTCCGCGCCGAGCTCACGCCCCGCCCGGAACCTGACGCCCGCGGCGCGGAGTCGGTAGAATTCTACGTCTCGGCCAATCGCGGTGAACGGGCCCTGCCCCTGGCCCGGGTCGCCTCGGGTGGTGAACTGTCACGCCTGATGCTCGTACTCAAACAGATCATCGCCGATAGGGACGCCGTATCCACCCTCGTTTTCGACGAAGTCGACACGGGCATCTCCGGCCGCGTCGCCGCCGCGGTAGGCCGCCGCCTATGTTCACTGTCCGGTGCCAGGCAGACCCTCGTCATCACTCACCTGCCTCAGATTGCCAGCCTTGCCGATCACCATCTCTCGGTGCACAAGAGCGAGCGGAAGAAACGCACGGTGACAGATGTCGTACACCTGGTCGGTGCGGCTCGCGCGGAAGAGATCGCTGGCCTGCTGGCCGGGGAGACGGTATCCGACGCCGCCCGTCGACATGCCCAGGAAATGCTACAGTAGGTGATGTCCCATGATTGCTAACGGGCTCAGCCTGGCCCGCGTGTTCCTCGGGCCCGCCGTCGCCTACGGACTCTACCGTGACGTCCAGGGGATCGGTCCGCTGACGCTGGCGCTGATGCTGGCGGCAGGCGCCACCGATCTGCTCGATGGCTGGGTGGCACGCAAGCTGGGTCAGACGTCGCGCCTGGGCCGCATGCTCGATCCGCTGGCGGACAAGCTCTTCATCGGCTGCGTCTGTATCAGTCTCGTCTTCCTGCGCGGCTTCCCCGCCTGGCTGGTCGTGCTCCAGGGGATGCGCGATCTGATCATCCTCGGCGTCGGCTGGTTCCTGCTGCGCAGCCGCGGGATCGTCGTCGCCGCCAGCCTGCCGGGCAAGGTAGCCACCTGGAGCATGGCCCTGGCCATGCTCGCCTTCGTGCTGAACGTGGCGGAGGTCTGGGGGATGCTGCTGCAGTGGACGACAGCGATCCTGATCGTCGGCTCGGGAGCCGGGTACGCCCGGCAGCTGACGGCGATCCTGGCTCAACCGCCTTCGGCGGAGTTCAGTTCTTCCAGGCGCACGAAGGCGTAGCGACCTTCGCGCGAGGTGCGACCGAAGCGCTCACGGATCTCCACGAGCATCTTCCGTTCGTTGTCGATGTCAGCCTGGTCCCGGTACAACTTGGACAGATTGATGTACGCGCCGCGGAAGGTGGGATCGACCGCCATGGCTTTGTGGAAGTGGCTCACCGCCAGGTCCCGACGCCCCTGCTCACGGTAAACCTGCCCCAGGTTGTTCAGCGTCTCGGCAAAGGCCGAATCGATCTCCAGGGCCGTCTGGTAGGCCTGTTCGGCGCCGACGAGATCACCCAGTTGACGCCGCACATATCCCAGGTTGTTCCACGTCTCCAGGTTGTCCGGTGCAAAGCGCGCGGTATGCGACCAGGCCGCCTCGGAGCGTTGCAGATCGCCCGTCTCAAAATACACCTGTGCCAGTTGCTGATACGCCTGGGGAAAGGCGGGATGCAGTTCGACACTACGCTCCAGCGCCTGTCGCGCACTGTCAGTGACTCCATACTTGCGGTAGATCTGACCCAGCTGGTAGTACAGAATCGGCGAGTCAGGTTGACTGCGCAGAGCCGCCTGCAGGGTCAGCACCTCGGTCCGCAGGCGTTGTCGGGCAGGATCCTCGTCGCCGCCGTCATTGCCGCACCCCGTCAGCAGAACCGGAATCGCCACAATACACGCCAGCAACCACCCCTTTGGCATCTTCACTCCGCCGTCTCCTCTTCCTCCGGCGCCTTGCGCCAGAACACACGAATCCCGTAGCGCCATCCGTACATGCTGAAGGGTGACCGATCGATGTAGGGTCGGGTAAAGGGTCGCGCCGCGATCAGCGTCTTCCAGTTCTGCACCTTGCGAAAGGGGATCGCCCCTTTTTCCGGCATGTAGATCCCGAACAGACAGGGATACTGCAGTGGAATCGGTTCCGGCAGTTCGAATCGGTTGGCCCCGAGCTGGCGGGGAATGACCATGGGGCTCTCCCCGAGCAGCTCGAAGTTCTTCGCCCCATCTACGGCGCGCACGATCAGCAGCTTCACCGGCGTCAGTTCGCGCGCCTCGAACTCCCAGGCGAAGACCTCACCACCATCGGCCTGACGTGGAAAGATGCGCGTCGTCTCGATGATCGTGAGACCGGCATCAAGGTTGATCGTATCGCCCTCGGCGAGATTGTTGACCCCCACACTGTCCACATGCCACCCCGCATCATGGGCCTGGGCCACGGCATCCGGTGTGGCTGGCTCCGGAGTCCCACCGCAACCCCACAACAGCAGGCCGGCCAGGCCTGCCCACCCCAGGGCACCCGTCAGTTGGGGCATATGTTCCGCTGCCATCGGGCCGCCGGCTCCATCATCTCCCGCCGACGCGCATAGATCCGCAGCATCTCGAGGACCTTCAGGCGAAGCGCCAGCTTGCGCAGATCGATGTTGGTCATGTCAGCTCCCTTCATTCGAGCAGTCCGGCACGAACGATGTCATGCCCACCGGCGAGCAGATCACCGGGAAAGAACCCGAGTCCGAAGTAGAATCTCAGCCGGTCGATCTTTCGCGGCGCATCGGGATCGTCTGGCGACAGCCCCGCCTCCCTTGCCTCTTCCCGCTGCAGACGGCTCCGGTTCAGCGGGTGGGCAACCTGGAAGAAAGCGCGGAGAGGGATGCGGTAACTGGTGAACATCTCCAGGCGCAGTTCCCCGCCCACGTCCGACAACAGGTCGTTGGGTTCGAACTCGTCGAGGCTGGCCTCATCGAAGTTGCCCACGGCCCCGGTTTCGGCAAAGACCTCGGCATACAGCTTGGCGAAGGTGAAGTTGAGGAAACTCATATTCACGCGACGGAACACGGGAAAGCTGTAGGCGGTACGCGCATAGAACAGCTTCGATCCGGACTTGGTGAAATACGGGTAACCGCTGAGGAAATTGTGCCCCCCGATGTAGTAACGGAGAGGCCAGTAGAACCGTCCCTCGAAGAAACCGCTGTCGGGGTCAAAGCCCGGCTTCAACTGCAGATTGCGGTAGGCTCCAAGGAAGCGGAAGGAGACCTTGTTGTTGTATGGCAGACCGATGTGCTCGTTGTAGCTGGCCACGTATTCGTTGACCGTCAAAGGCTGTGGATCGCGGCCGAAGAAGTTGCGCGGCGTGCCGTCGGTTGAAGCCACCTGAGCCAGCGAATCAGCGACCGTGGTTTTCATGTAGCGGTAGGCGAAGCTGAAGCTGCGCCCCGTCGGATTGAGCAGGAAGTCCGCCGTGGGTTTCATGTTGCGATACTGCCAGGCGAAGGTCAGGTCGTCCGAGTCGTAGAAATCGAGTCCCTGATACCAGTCGAAGGCGCTGCCACGGTCGATCAGCAGCGTGTCCTGTCGCATGAGTTCCGCCGGCAGGGACGCGGAAATGTCGACGCTGTCCTGAATGACGAAGAACTGAGTCTGCTGACGCAGGTGCTGCAGCGACCAGTCTTCATCGTAGTTGCGGTGCAGGTACTGGACGAAGGCGCGGCTTCGGCCGATGGGGACCTCGAAGCCGACGGCGAGCATCTTGAAGACATCCTTGAAGCGATCCTTGCGACTCTCTACGTCGAAGGAGTAGGTCGAGGCATTGGGAATGAGAAGGTTTGACGAATCCGTCGGCACCGGATAGATCGTTGATCGTGGTGCCGTCGCCGTGGCGATGGTATCGGCGCTGATGATGTAGTCGACCTCACGGCGGCGAGCGGCGATGAACATGCTGGGGTTGAAGCCGCGATTGTTGCCCTCCACCGGATAGAGGGAACGCTCGTACATCAACAGGAAGTCGGTGTTGAGATCGGTCTTCTCGCGGAAGTTCTTGCCGAGCAGGGCCTGTACCGTGACCTGGTCCCGACCCAGGATGTTCGACGCCTGCAGGAAGCCACCGCCGCTGACCTGGTTGAGACCAAACTGGTTGCCGATGAAGGTGGGGCCCATCTGCACGATCGGCACCAGATCGTAGATCCGCCGCCCGAAGGCGGGAGACACGGTGTATTCCTCCGCCAGCGGCGGCAACGTGACCTTGGTGAAGTAGTCGCGCTCGAGATTGGCCCCCCAGTCAACGACCCGTTCGTAGGCGCCCGCCTCGAGGCTGAACAGATCGAAGTCATTGGCGTGATAGCCGGCATAGACAATGCGACCATCGGCGCCGACGGCAGGTGTGAAGGCGCCACCCACAACGTTCGTCAGCTGGGTCACCTGCCCCGACGCCAGGTCGTGGCGGTAGAGGTTGAAAACACCGGTGACGTCGGCGGCGAAGACGTAACCGCTGCCGTCCGGCAGCCAGTACGGATCGCGCTCGTCAGCGGCGGTTGCCAGCAGGAGTCGGAACCCCGAGGTGTCGGCCGCGGGTATGGCCAGCGAATCGGGGAACACCTGGAGCGAGTCGGGAACGATCGTCCGGTCACGGATGCCCCAGTCCTTCGGGCGGGGCGGACTGTCGGCGTCCATGACAGCGATGTCGCGATCCTGGCCACGGAAAATGCTGAACAGCAGCGTCGTGCCGTCAGGTGACCAGCGCGGCGAATAGATCTGCGCGCCGTCCTCAAAGTTGGTCAGTTGCGTCAGGCCGGTGCCGTCGACGTTGATGATGTTGAGATTGGCGTTGCCGTCGCGCAGCCGGGAAAAGACGATGCGCCGACCATCTGGAGATACATGTGGGTCACGAGCCCGCAGGCCGGCGCTCAGCAGATGCTCCTCTTCCGAGGCCAGATCGTAGACGGCCAGATCGTTCTGCCGTCGCCGGTTGCGCAGGAAGTAGAGTTTGCTGCCGTCCGGTGACCAGGAAACGCGGGTGTCGACGGAGCGATCGAGGGTGGTGGAACGTCCGGTCTCGAAGTCGTGGATCACCAGCTGGGGAATACGGTAGTCGCGGTCTTCGCTCGAGATAAACGCCAGCTTTGTTCCATCCGGCGACCAGGCCGGGTGGTAGTCGAGAGTACCGCCGTTGACGCCGTCGCCGAGGTTGGCCCCCTCGTGGAATCCCCCGGAGCGGATCTCGGCGACCTGTTGCGAGTACTGCTCGTCGAGGTATCGGACCCAGTCATCGTACAGCTGGTCGGCGGTGATCCCCAGCACCCGGCGGATGGCGACCTCGAAGCTGAGGAAACCCACGTGTTCCTGCAGCTGGTCGACCTTGTCCCGGCCGTACTGATCCGCGATGTAGACGAGCAGCCCGAAACCCTGGTTGTAGACCATCTCGCCGTAGTAGCCGCCGGTGCGATTGCTCAGCGTACCCATCTCGGTATACGAGTGCATGTCGTCCTCGAGGACGGCCATGCGCAGCACCATGTCTCGATGAGAATCCCAGGTGTCCCACCCGAGGGCGTAGGGCCCCATCTGGGCGATCCCTTCGACCCACCATTTGGGCGTATTCATGTAGTACAGAGGAAGATCGAAGCTGATGTCGGGATTGGAGTCAAAACGGCTGACCTGCAGCAGCGCGAAGCGGAAGGGCCACTTCTTGCGGGCCTTGTCCAGAGTGATGACGTGGGCGATCTCGTGAGTCAGAACATTGCGGATCCACTCGTGTTCGCCGCGGATCTCCCAGTCGAGATTCGACGCCCAGATGTTGACTTCGTTCGTGTAGTCCGAGGCCGAGCCGTTGCCGTAGTCGGAGTCGTCGCGCACGTTGATGTGAATCGGCGCGTACTCGTCATAGAACTGGAAAGCGGCCGCCAGCTGCGGGAAGATCTCTTCCGCCACCTCGGCAACACGCCGGGCGGTGCGTTCCGTACCGGGCGCAAACGTGATGTAGTAGTGGTCTGTATGGATGGTGCGCATCTGGCTGTGAGCGGCGCCGGCGCAGAGCACGGCCATGGCCACTGCCAGAGTCCGGATGGAAGGCGTCAAAGACGGCCTACCTTTCTGGTTTTACTGAAGTTAAATCACCGTAGACGTGCTAAGATACTGGGGCTCTCAGAGAGAGTCAAAGCCCCAAATCAGCTCGCTGATCCAGCTTGCCGCCAGCTTGCCGCCAGCTTGCGAATCAGCTTGCCGCCAGCTTGCTGGCCTGTTACCGATACCGCTCGATATCGCCCTGATACTGCAGACCCAGGACCGTGCGCGAGCGTTCCACGTTGCAGGTGTCGGCTGCCTCCGGAGTGCCGACGATGTGGAAGATATCGAAGCCGATCTCGGATCCGGCTTCGGCAGCCAGGCGACAGGCCTCGGCCAGATCGTGGCGACAGACCCAGCCCGCACCAGCACGGTACCCTTCGGGACCGAGCTTCTCCTTCTGGCGGCCAAGACCGATCCGGGTATCGACGATGTAGTCGGGCCGCAGGACGATCAGGGGAAATCTGAAGGCGTCCCAGTACTGCCGGCACATCTCCTCCTGCAGCCGCTTTGTGACCGCGTAGAGCGACCCGTCCGGTCGGCGCACATCGGCGGTGAAGAACACACCCTCCGGATGGATGGTCTGACACGAACCGATATGAACGACACGCCGGACGCCAGCGCTCCGCGATGCCTCCAGGACATTCCACAGCCCCTTCAGATTCACCAGGAAGGCCTTCTCATCGGTTCGATCCTGTTCACCCCCTTGGGGAAACCAGACGGCCACGTGGATCACGGCGTCGCAGCCGGCAATGGCCTGCTGCACCTGATCATAGTCGACGATGTCCCCGAAGATGCGGTCACCCTCCCAGCGACCATCCACGTCTTCCCAGGCGGCCCACGCCTCTTCCGTGTGATCGAAAGCGCGCACCTGGTGGCCGGCCCCCTCCAGATTGCTCAGCGTGGCTCGGCCCAGCCAGCCGGCGCCGCCGAAGACGACGATCTTCATGCTCCTTCTCCCTTCAGACAGGCCTCTTCCACCTTGCGCAGCGCCGCGACGATATCGGCCACATCGGGATCTGCGAAGTTCTCGTGTATGTGAATGAGAAAATGGCTCTCCACAGCCTCGATCGCGTCGGGACAGGGGAAGACGGCCTCTCGATTCCCCTCGTAGGCGGGCAACCCCCAGGGGTAGTCACCGGGCGGAAACACGCGCCGCCGTCGAAACCAGTCGGCCTCGGCCGGCAGGTGCCGGTAGCTGGGGTTGGTGGGAATCCCTTCGGCGGCCACAGCCCGGGCAAATGTGTCCTTGTCGACGGTGAGTTTGCCGGTGTCCACATGGATCCGCAGGAACCAGTAGACCCCCTCCGTGTCGGGCAGTTCCCGGCCGAGGCGTACTGCGGCGGCCCCTTCGAGCCCTGCTGAGATCGCACCTGCCACCTGTCGCCGGGCTGCGATGATCTGCGGCAGCCGCGCCAGCTGCACACGTCCCACAGCGGCGGCCAGATCGTTGCCGTTCAAGTTCAAGCCGGCGCGCGTGTTGGTGCCACCCTCCAGCCCCAGCGGCTTGCCGCGATCGGCGAAGCGCTTGCAGCGCCAGCCCAGCTCCTCGTCGGTGCTGTATACGACACCGCCCTGCGGGCCTGTGGCGTGGTGCTTGCCGCTCATCGTCGAGAAAGCTGCCACGGCTCCCAGAGTCCCCACGAGACGGCCCTGGTACCGGGCCCCGTGGGACTGGGCGCAGTCCTCCACCACAGGCAGGCCGCGCCGTTGTGCCAGGTCGAGGATCGGGTCCATCTCGGCCGGCTCTCCGGCGATGTGAGCCACCAGGATCGCCCGCGTGTGTGGCGTCAGCACGGCTTCGATCTGCCCGGCGCCCGCATTGAACGTTCCCGGCATGGCGTCGGCCACAACGGGAATCAGGTTGAGCAGAGCCACCGGCATGACCCCTCCCGGATCGGTGATGGGAGGCACCACGACCTCTCCGGCCGGCGCCAGCTCCAGGCCGCCGAGAGCGGCGTAGACGGCACTCGTTCCGGAATTGACCAGATCGGCGAAGCCGCCCCCGTGAAAATCGACGAAAGCGGCTTCATACGCCGCTTCCTCCGGACCACCGTAGCCGATGGCGCCCCCCGACTCGATGGCCTCATCGAAAAGTCCGACGGCGGCCTGCTTCTCAGCCTCGCCGAACAGCGCCCTTTTCGGCAGCGGCTCGGTACGAACCGGTGTCCCCCCCTCGATAGCCAGCATCCTTGTCTCCTCCTGCGTAAATTAACCCCGTGATCGTCTCTCTGGTCTTCTCCGGGCTCGCCGTCGGCTCCCTGCTGGTAACCTGCCTGTGTGTGCCCTTCGTGCGCCGGCTGGCGACACGCACCGGTCTCGTCGACTACCCGGCAGCCGGTGCCTACAAAACGCATGTGGAGCCGACTCCTTATGGTGGCGGCGTGGCGATCTGGATCGGCGTCCTGCTGCCTCTGGCCGGCATGCTGGCCTGGCTGCTGACATCCCACCCTCTCATGTTCCGTGATGGCATCGAGTGGGTCAATCCCTGGGCTCCCTACCTGTTGTTTCCGCTGGAGCCGTGGAGCCCCACCGTCATCGAGGTGAGTCAGGTGGCGGCTGCCGTCATCGCTGCCCTGGCACTGGGACTGCTGGGACTGACGGACGATCGGCGTGTGGTGTCCGCAGGCCTGCGCCTCGGCGTGCAACTCATCGTCTCCGGACTGCTCGTGGAACTGGTACCCGGCTTCCGGTTTCCCCTCTTCGGTCTTCCCGATCTCGTGGCTGCCGCCGCCAGCATCCTCTGGCTCGTGGCCCTCACCAACGCCTTCAATTTCCTCGACAACATGAACGGTCTGTCCGCGGGCCTGGCGGCCATCACCATCGGCGCCTGCGGCAGCATTGCCCTGGTCACCCAGCACGCACCGGCTGGCGTCGTCTGTCTCGTCGCCCTCGGCGCCTGCTCGGGATTCCTGCTGTTCAACTTCCCGCGGGCGTCGATCTTCATGGGCGACGCCGGGGGGCTGTTCCTCGGGTTTCTCGGGGGCGCTGTCTCACTTCTGCTCTGCAATCGCCTGTCAGTCCTGACCACGATGCCCGCGGCACTGCCGTACCTGCTTCTGCCTCTGGCCGTCTTCACGGTCCCGATCTACGACCTGGTCACCGTCGTCGGTCTGCGTCTCAGTCGGGGACTCGCGCCCTGGTCGGGTGACACCAACCACGTCAGTCACCGGCTCGTGGCGGCCGGTCTCAGTCGGATGCAGGCGGTCCTCGTGCTGTACGGGCTGAGCGCCCTCTTTGCCCTTCCCTGTGCCGGTGCCGTGGGCGCGGATATCGGCGGCGCCTGGTGGTCGTTGGGTAGCGCCATCTTCGTCCTCACTCTTTTCGGTGTCCTCGACCTGCGGCTGGCAGGCAGGCGAATCTCGGCCTAGTGTTGCTGCTATGAGCACCCGTCCGCGAATTCTGATCACCGGCGCTGCCGGCCTCGTCGGCAGCGCCCTGCGCCGCTACCTGCGGGACCGCTATGACTTCCGGCTGCTCTTCCACCGAAACGTGCCCGAAGTGGAATCGGAGGACCAGGTCGTCGTCGCCGATCTGGCAGATTTTGAGTGCATGGTCGAGGCCGGAGATGGCGTCGATGCCATCGTGCATCTGGGCATCGCCGTCGCCGGACGCGGGGCAACTCGGGCGCGCTACAACCAGAAGATCTTCGATACGAACCTGAAGGGCACGTACAACATCTTCGAGTCGGCCCGCATCAACAGGGTGCCCAAGGTCGTGTTCGCCAGCACGAATCACGTCACCGGCTTCTATGAGAAGCAGAACATGGTCTCCTCGCCGGACCTGCCAGTGCGTCCCGACAGCATGTACGGTGTCAGCAAAGCCTGTGGTGAGGCCATGGGCCGCTTCTACTTCGACCGCTACGGTATTGCCTGCTACTGCATCCGCATCGCCAATTTTCCCAATACCGACCAGGTCAACAGCGACTACGAGCCCGGCATGAACCGATGGCTTTCGAGTCGGGACATGGCGGAGTTGACCGCCTGCTGTCTGCAGGATGCCGAAGCTCAGTTCGCCATCATCTACGGTGCCTCACAGGGTGGCGAACTGAAGTGGGACCTGACCAGCGGTCACCAGCTGGTGGGCTGGAAGCCTCGCGACCGCGGTGCCCCGCCGGCGTGACCGCGTCGCTGGGGGGGGGATACGCCGGCGCCGAGTTCGATGCGGGCCCTACAGTGAAGGCCGTCCTCGCGGCGGCCAACCCGGGGGATCCGGAATCACGCCTCGTCATCCTCGCTGGACCTCCCGGCAGCGGCAAGTCGACCGTTGCCGCACGGTTACTCAAGCATCTGCCGGGTGCCGTATGTATCGACAAAGACTGGAGTGCGGGAGGTTTCATTCTCGAGGCCGCACGCCAGGATGGCGGTGACCACGCCACCGCCTACGGCCGGCCACACTACTGGCAGCGGCTGCGCCCCCTTGAGTACGGTGGCGCTGTGACCTCGGCCTGCGCCCATCTGGTGGGCCGGCGCACAGTGTTTCTCGTCGGCGGCTGGGGGCCCGAGCTGGCCGACTTCGATCTGTGGCCCGGGTTGACTCAGGCCGTGTCCCCGGCGAGGCTCGACGTCATCCACCTCGACGCGCCGCCAATGCGTCTCTGGCAGGATCGCATGCGGGCCCGCGGCTCCCGGGCGGACAGTCCGTGGTTCGACGAGTTCGCCCGTCGACTTACGGCGGTCCCGGTGTGGCCGGGGGCTCACCGCGTGTCCACGGCAGACCCGGTTCACGATGTCTGGCAACACGTCATGGCCGCCCTCTGCCTGGCGCCTGAAGGAACGGGAAGTGTGAGGTAGGAATGGACATTCTGCACAGTTTCTTCGGCTACCTCGCCCTGCTGGCCATCGCCTGGCTGGTGGGCACCCGTCGGGGCCCGATTCCCTGGAGGGTCCTGGGTGTGGCCACCGGCCTGCAGCTGGCCCTGACCGCCTGTCTGCTGCTCACCGGTCTGCGCAGCCATGTCTTCGGTGTGGTGGGGGCACTCACAGCGCTGCTGCAGACAACCTCGCAGAAAGCCGGACAGTCGCTGCTCTTTATCGGGGTGAGCAATCCCGAGTTCACCTCCACCTACGGTCCCATCGTCGCCCTCGAGATCGCCGCCGTCATCATCTTCGTCGCCTCCCTGTCCCGCGTCCTCTACCACTACGGCGTCCTGCCCTGGGTGATCGGCCTGTTGAGCCGGTTCATGCAGCGCAGCTTCGGCATCAGCGCCGCCGAGAGTGTGGGAGTGGCCTCGAACGTGTTTCTCGGCATGACCGAAGCGCCCCTGCTGATCCGCCCCTACGTGTCACGCCTGACGCAGAGCGAGCTGTTCTGCCTCATGGTGGCGGGTATGGCGACCATCGCCGGCACGGTGATGGTGGTCTACGCATCGATGCTGTCGGGGGCCCATCCCGAGATCGCCGGCCACCTGTTCACCGCCTCCATGATCAGTGCCCCGGCGGCCATCGCCGTGGCCAAGTTGATGATGCCGGAGACCGGACAGCCGCAGACCACCGGAACCCACATCCGGATCGAGTTGGAGACGGAGAAGACGATCAACGGTCTGGACGCAGCGGCCCGTGGCGCCTCTGAAGGCATGCACCTGTTCATCAACATCCTGGCCATGCTGATCGCCTTCATCGCCCTGGTGGCGCTGGTCAACACCACCCTCGGCTGGCTCGGTGAGCAGCTGGGTGCGGCCAGCGCCTGGACTCTTCAGGCAGCGGTTGGCTCGCTGTTCCGCCTGCCCTGCTGGTTGATGGGGGTGTCCTGGTCGGAGGCGGGAATCATCGGCGAACTGATGGGCGTCAAGACGATTCTCAACGAATTCGTCGCCTACGTCGAACTGTCCACCCGGATGCGAAGTCCTGCCCCCGGGCTCGGAGATCGCGCCTTCCTCATCGCCGTCTACGCCATGTGCGGCTTTGCCAACTTCGGCTCTGTGGCCATCATGATCGGCGGCATCGGCAGCATCGCGCCCGATCGTCGCGGCGATCTGGCGCGGCTGGGCGTGCGATCCATCGTCGCCGGCACGCTGGCGACGATGCTCACAGGCTGTGTGGTGGGACTTTTCGTGTGACCGGGATCATTTTACCCTGTCGAAACGTCCAACCAGTCGTTAGTTTATTTGTCTTCGAAAACAACCAAACAGTCGACCGATGCGAGAGTTATGGCCAAGGAACGCAAGTCCGCCTACCGCTCCCAGTTCGACGGCCACCGGCGCCTGGCCGCTGCCGTCATTCTTCAGGCCATCAAAGACATGTCCTCCGGTGGCCCGGCCTCCCACGACAAAGAGAGCGCCGTCCAGTTCCTCCAGGGAGACATGTGGCCGTTCTCAGATGTCCTCGACCTGCCAGCTGACGGTCAGGCCCTGCAGGACTACCTGAAGACAGTGGATCTCAAACGACTCGAGGGCGAAGCCTCCGCGGCGAATTAGCAGCGCGGGACAGCACCCGGCTCAGTTCACCGATGTCGTACGGTTTGGCCACCACTCCACGGAAGCCGTGGGCCTTGTGTTCGGCCATGATGGGATCGTCGGAATAACCGCTGGACACGATGGTCCGGGCCCCTGGGTCGAGTTCCATGATCCGCGCCGCCGCGTCCCGTCCACCCATGCCCCCCGGGACCGTGAGATCCATGATCACCGCGTCGAAGGGGTTGCCTTCCAGACGCGCCCTGCCATAGGCGTTGAGGGCCTCGCTGCCGTCGGCGACACACTGAGAGTCGTATCCGAGCCGTTCCAGCAGATCGCTGACAAGGTGGCGGATCTGTACCTCGTCGTCGAGTACGAGAATCCGACCCTCCCCGCGGATCGGTGCGAGTGTGTCTCCGTCGTCATTCTCGACGATGGCGGACGTTGCCGGCACGTAGACGTCGAAACGGGTCCCTTCACCCACCTTCGACTCCACTGTCAGATGACCCTGATGATTACGGACGATGGCGAAGGCGGTGGCCAGCCCCAGCCCGCTGCCGGTTTCCTTCGTCGTGAAGTAGGGATCGAAGATCCGCGCCAGATCCTCCTCGCCGATACCGATGCCCTGGTCGCGCACCGTGATCCGGATGTAGCGCCCGGGTGACAGCGGCAGTCCGTCCTCGGTTTCACGCACCAGATTCTCGGCGCACACATCCATCCGGCCCCCGGTCGGCATGGCCTGATCGGCATTGAGCACGAGATTCTGAATCACCTGACTGATCTGCCCACGGTCGACCTCGGCCGGCCACAGGTCCGGGTCGATCTGGAACTCGCAGAGCACATTCGAACCGCGCATGGTGAAGGTGGCCGAATCGCGGATGATCTCGGCCATGGAGGCGGCCTTCTTCACCGGCGCTCCCCCCTTGGCGAAGGCCAGCAGCTGACTCGTCAGATCCGTGGCCCGGTCGGCGGCGGATTCCACCTGGCTCAGGTTCTCGTACAGCTCGCTTGCCGGCTCGAGCTCCATCTTGGTCAGCGACAGATAACCGACAATCGTCGTCAGGATGTTGTTGAAGTCGTGGGCGATGCCACCGGCGAGCACGCCCAGGGATTCGAGTTTCTCGGACTTGAGCAACTCCTCTTCCATCCGGCGCTGCTCGGCCACATCCCGCGACACGAGAACGACTCCCACCGTCTTGCCTTCGTCGTCACGAATGGGCGCAGAATTCGTCGACACGGGGCGCTCCGTACCGTCACGGCTCACCAGCAGCGTATGCAGGTCGAGGCTGACGCCGGCGCCCGTCTCCAGCACGTGTGATACCGGGTTCTGGCCGGCCTCCCGGGTGCGCTCGTCGAGAACCCGGAAGACCTCAGAGAAGGGTTTGCCCCTGGCCTCCAGCTGGGTCCAGCCGGAGAGGGCTTCGGCGGCCCGATTCATCAATACCACCCGCCCCTCCGAATCGGTAGCTACCACGCTGTCGCCGATGCTGCGCAGGGTCACGGCCAATCGTTCGCGTTCGGCGGCCAGCTCCTGCAGGTCATCGACGCGGCGAAAGCCTTCCGAGAGGGCTTCGGCAAATTCCTTCAGGACGGCGATATGATCATCGGTAAAGGCGCAAGGTGCGGTGGCGTTGACGGCAAGGGTGCCATGGGAGAAGGGTACGTCGAGCACGCAGCGGACGCCCTCGTAGGCCTGGCGCATGGAAGCAGCCTCATCGAGACGGTCCTCGACCTCGAGATCGTGTCGATAGACGACCTCGCCGGCCTTCCACATCCCGATGACGGCAGCCGCAGCGGGCGGGTCTTGCCGGGCCAGGTCCTTCCACTCGCCCTGGCGCAGCCGGTCGTAGGCGCGGACCACCCGGTCGGGTCCCTGCTCGACGACGTTGATGCCGCAGTGTTTGAACGGAACCTCAAGCGCCTCCAGGCTTTCCCATACGGCTTCGGCGACATTGCGGATGTCGGCCCGCGCCTGCATGCGCCATACCTGCTCACGCACCCGGGCCAGGGCCACTCGTCTGGCCTCACGACGGCCACGCTCCTCGATCTCGCTCTGCAGCGCCTGGTTGGCCGAACGCAACTCGGCGGTGCGTTCCGCCACACGCCGCTCCAGTTGATCGTGGGCCAGGCGCAGCGCCTCCTGAGCCCGGTGCTTGTAGATGGCCACCTCGATCGTCGTCTGCAGCTCGCGTTCCTCGAATGGCTTGAGCAGGTAACCATAGGGCTCCGTGATCTTCGCCCGCTCGAGGGTGCGGTCGTTCGAGTACGCCGTAAGATAGACGACCGGTATGTAGTGACGGGCCAGTTCATCTGCCGCTTCGACGCCATCCATCTCGCCCTCCAGATTGATGTCCATCAGCACCAGATGGGGCGGCGAATGGCGCGCCGAGGTGACGGCCTCCTCTCCGGACGCGACAACGACGGGCACATCGTACCCCATCCGTTGCAGCCGCAGCTGCAGGTCCAGGGCGACGATGGGCTCGTCCTCGACGACGAGGATCCGAGTCTTGATATCGGGAGTTGCGGTCTCTGTCATGGTGGCATCACCCTGAAAGGTGGCGCGCCGGGCAGAACGGAACAAGGGCACCCGGAATCTGCCTTTCGGCCTCCCGAGTGCCCCTCCTGATACAACGTCAATTTGGTGCGCCCACAGGGACTCGAACCCCGGACCCGCTGATTAAGAGTCAGCTGCTCTACCAACTGAGCTATAGGCGCACAAGAGCAGTCGTAAAGCATAGGGGAAGGCACCGATGGTGTCAACGGAGGGGGAACCGATAGGATCGCCCCAAGTCCCTGTTTCTGTTCGACATCTGGCCGATTTGCCTACCGCGGTGTCCTTGACAGACACAGGAGGAGCACCTACACTTTGCGGCTGTTTTTACCCTTGGCGGACCGATGTTTGACCGCGCGCCGAAACTCGAAAAGGCCTTCCGCCGATATCCGCAGACGCCCCTCTTCGCACGTCTGGCCGACCACTTCCTGCGCCGCGGCAGGCTGATGCAGGCTCAGGCTCTCTGCGAGGAGGGATGTGAGCGGTTCCCCGCCTATCCCACCGGGTTCATCGTGCTCAGTCGCTGTTTCGAACGGCAGCGGATGTGGGAAGAGGCTCGCATCGCTCTCGACCGCAGTCTGCGGCTCGACCCCGACAACCCGGCAGCTTATCGACGCCTCAGCAGAATCTACCAGGAGATGGACAACGACACGCTGGCGCTTAAATGCCTGGAGCGTGCCACCACCCTCGATCCGCTGAGCCAGACGCTGGCCGCTGAGCTCGACCGCCTTGCCAGGAGTGTGCGGCACCACAGGGGGGTGGCCGGGCAGTCGGCCACTGCGCCAGACACGGTGACGCCCGAGGTCCAGGTCGTGGCGGAGGAACTCGAGGAGGCCCCTGAGGAGGCCACCGTCGATTCTCCTATTGAGGAGGCCGCCTCTGAGAGTCCGGTGTCGGCAGCCGTGAGCGTCGATGACACGCCTGACGCAGGGCCGGGGCCGGTTGCCTCAGGGGCGGGAGAGGCCCCGGAGGCAGATGACGGCGAAGGTCTCTTTGATGTCACAGACGTCGCCGCCGAGGACCCGGGGCCTGAAGAGGCCGACGAACCCTTCGGACAGGTGCAACCCCAGCCGGAATGGGAAGACACCGAGGCCGACCCTGATGTGCTTGCTGAGCCTGCCCCCTCTGTACCCCTCGAAGAAGAGATGGTGTCCGAGCCGGTGATGGAGGCCGACCTCGAAGCAGACGTCCCGGAAGCCGACGTCCCCGAACCTGAAGCGGAACCGGCTGCCGCCGATGACGACGAGGTCGCCGCCCTTGGCGCCGGGCTGTTCGAGGACGACGCCGATGTGGCCAGAGCCCCCCTGCCCCCCTCGACGGCGCTCCCGACTCGGCCCGCGCCGGCCAGACCACCGGCAGACTCAACAGCGGCCGTCCCGACCCCGGAACCAACGGCGGCCCCCAGGATCCCGGCGGCCGCTCCGGACGAGGCAGCGCCTCTGCCCATCGACCTGCTGGCGGAGAACGAGAAGGATGAGGAAACATCGGCGACAGCTCCTGCAGCTGAAGCCGAGGCGGCCGTGTCCCAGCTGCCCGGCCGGCACACCGAAGAACTGACGGAGCTGCTGCGCGAATTTGGCCAGGAGGATGCCGATGCCGGTGGCGAAGGCGAGCAGCTGACGGGCGAACCCGTGGCGACAGTGACCCTCGCCGCGCTGTACGCAAGGCAGGGCTACGCCGACCAGGCACAGGAGACGTACCAGCGCATCCTGGACACCGAACCCGAAAACGAGGCGGCCCGACGTGGCCTGTCCGAGTTGAATTCAGAACCGTCTGACTGACACAGACCCGAAGGGACCATGGCAGACACCAGTGATTTCCGTAACGGCTTCACGATGAAGCTCGACAATGACCTCTGGTCCATCGTCGAGTTCCAGCACGTCAAACCGGGAAAGGGCGGAGCCTTTGTCCGTACCCGGTTGAAGAGCATGAGCACCGGCAACGTCATCGATCGGACCTTCCGCTCCGGCGACAAGGTCGAGGACGTACGTATCGAGAAGCGTGAAATGCAGTTTCTCTACGCCGAGGGCGACACCTACCACCTGATGGACTCTGAGACGTACGAGCAGATCGGCGTGCAGAAAGACATGATCGGGGAGGCCGCTGACCTGCTGCAGGAGAACGAGACCACCTTCGTCCTGGTGGCCGAGGAGCGCCCCATCGGCGTGGAACTGCCCAATTTCGTCGAGATCAAGGTCAGGCACACCGACCCGGGGGTGAAGGGCGACACGGCCACCGGGGCGGTCAAGCCGGCCACCCTCGAGACGGGTGCCGTCGTCTCCGTGCCCCTCTTTGTCAATCAGGGAGATGTTCTCAAGATCGACACACGAACCTGTTCCTACGTTGAGCGTGTCTGAGAAAGGAACCATCGATGGCAGATTCGGAGACCGATTCTGACTCGTCCGAGACGAGGATCCCGGAGGAACTGAAGTTCAGCGAGCAACACGAGTGGATCTCCCTCGACAGCGGTGTGGGCACGATCGGAATCACCGACTACGCCCAGTCCGAGCTGGGAGATATCGTCTTTGTCGAATTGCCCGGCGTCGGTGATGTCCTGGAGAAGGGGCAGACCTTTGGCACGGTAGAAGCCGTCAAGACCGTAGAGGATCTCTACTGCCCCGTGAGCGGCGAGATCGTCGAGGTCAACGAAACCCTCGAGGAGAGCGCCGAGCAGGTGAACGCCGATCCCTACGGCGATGGCTGGATGATCAAGATCCGCCTGGGCGATGCCGGCGAAGTGGAAGAGCTGCTCACTCCTGAGGCCTACAGGGAGTTTGTCGAGGACGCCTGAGCCGGATTGACGGTGTGGCGTACAGCCCGTTTACTCTCCCGGGATATGCCATGATCCGCGCCGTCTCCTACAGTGCGCCTCCGGTGCCCGACCCGGGCCCGCGCCTGGCGCCCGTCCTCGACGAGATCGTACTGGTTCTCAATCAGAACTACGAGCCGCTGAACGTGTGCTCGGTGCGGCGTGCCCTGACGCTGGTCTTCTGCGGCAAGGCCAGCAGTGTCGAACTCGGCGATGGCCGTGTACGGACGGTGTCCGATGCCTTCCCGGTGCCCAGTGTCGTGCGCCTCGAACGCTACATCCGGGCGCCGCGCCGGCGGGTGGTGCTGTCCAAGCGCAATATCCTCAAGCGGGACAGCTACCAGTGCCAGTACTGCGGCATGGTGGATCGCAAAATGACGGTCGACCACGTGGTGCCCAAGAAGCGCAACGGCCCCGAGACCTGGGAGAACCTGGTCGCCGCCTGTGTGTCCTGCAACGCCCGCAAGGGAGATCGACCGTTGGAGCAGGTGGACCTGCGCCTGCGGCGTAAACCCAAGCGGCCGAACAACGTCACCTTCATCCGCAACTTTGTCGGCGTCACCGACCAGCGCTGGAAACCATACCTCTTCCTTGACTGATCATCCTCCTGTCGAACCAGGCCGCGACGCCGATGCTGCCGACGATCCCTACGGGATCCGCCTCGGTGTTTTCGAGGGGCCGTTGGACCTGCTTCTCTACCTCATCCGCAAGAATGAGGTGGACATCTACGACATCCCCGTCGCCACGATCACGAACCAGTACCTGGCGTTCCTGAGCTCCGGCGTGCATCTGCTCGACCTCGAGCAGGCCGCCGACTTCATCCTCATGGCGGCGACGCTGATGAAGGTGAAGTCCCAGATGCTTCTGCCACGTGACATAGAGGGAGATGAAACCCTCGAGGACGGCGTCGGCGATCCGCGGGAGGAATTGGTACGGAGACTGCTCGAGTACCAGCAGTTCAAGGATATCGCCGGGTGGCTCGGCGATCAGGGGAAGCAACAGCGGGACATCTTCCAGCGCCCCGGTCACCTCGATGCGAGGGATGCCGAGGCCGGCCTGCACCCCGTGTCCCTCTTCGATCTGCTCAAGGTGTACAAGCATGTCATCGACCATGTGCCCGATACCGTCGTGCACGAGATCGTCGAGGCGGGCGCCTCGGTCGAGGAAAGTATCCATCGCATCCTCGCCGAGCTCGACACGCGTTCCCGTGTCAGATTCCACGAACTGATCACCGGCCAGAGCCGGGTCAACATGGTGGCCACCTTCATCGGCGTCCTCGAGTTGCTCAAGTCACAGCGCATCCGGGTGCAGCAGGCCAGGCCCTTCGACGACATCTGGATCGAGGGACGCGCCGAAGAGGACCGGACCCTGCCGATACCCGAGGCAGAGGAGGACGCCGATCAGGACGCTGATCAGGAGACACAGATCATCGAACTGCGGCCCGGTGCAGAGGAGCCACCTTCATGAGTGACGACGAAGAGCAGGACCAGGCCTCGAGCCAGCAGTCCGAGGCAGAGGACAAGCCCGGCCGCGAAAGTCTCGATCCCGAGAAGGTGCGCGGCATCGTCGAGGCGGTTCTCATGACCTCCGATTCGCCGGTGACACCCGGCAAGTTGCAGGGCCTGATCAAAGGTGTGAACGGACGTGACCTGCGACGGGCCGTGGACGAGCTGAACCAGGCCTACCAGGAGGGTGATCACGCCATGCTGATCACCGAAGTCGCCGGGGGCTTCCAGGTTGTCACGCGCAAGGAATACGGGCCCTGGGTCCGCAAATTCCACGACCATGGCCAGATTCGCCTGTCCCAGGCCGCCCTCGAGACGCTGGCCATCATCGGTTTCAAGCAACCAGTGACCCGCATCGAGGTCGACAATGTGCGCGGCGTGGACTCCGGTGGCGTTCTGCGGACCCTGATGGAGCTGAACATGATCCGCATCGTCGGCCGCTCCGAGGGGGTGGGTCGCCCCATGCTGTTCGGCACGACGCGGGATTTCATGACCCACTTCGGCCTGCGCAGCCTCGCCGACCTGCCCAAGCCTAGAGAGCTGGACGAGCTGCTCGCCGAAGGCGAGCGCAGGGCCCAGGCAGTGCCGACAGACGAGGAGATGGCGGAGCCGCCCGATGACGGTCTGCCCGCCATCGGTGAGCCGGTGGACGAACAGGACCACGAGGACAGTGGCGACGGCTGATCCTGCCACAGAGCCCATGCGGCTCAACCGTTTCCTCGCCCGCGCCGGGGTCGCCTCCCGCCGCCGCTGCGACGACTTGATCGCCGCCGGCGCCGTGCGCGTCAACGGCGCCCCGCCCAAGGGGGCGGGAGATCGTGTCGATCCAGCCCGCGACCGGGTCGAGGTCGATGGTCGTGGCCTGGTATCGCTGCCGGCGGCCAACGAGTACGTCCTGCTCAACAAGCGCCGCGACACGCTGGTGACCAAGTCCGATGAGCGTGGCCGCCACACGATCTACGAAGGGCTGAAGCTGCGCCCGGGTACAGTCGCTGTGGGCCGACTCGACCGCGACACCACCGGCTGCCTGCTGCTCACCGACGACGGCGAGCTCGCCTACCGTCTGATGCACCCCAGCTTCGGCGCCGAAAAGCGCTACGTCGCGGCGGTCCGCGGGCAGCCGACACATACCACATTGCGCCGCCTGCGCGAGGGTGTCACCCTCGAAGATGGTCCCACCGCGCCGGCGCAGGCACAACGACTGCACGACGATGACGGCGGACACGCCCGCCTCGAGCTGATCCTCAAGGAGGGGCGCAAGCACCAGGTGAAGCGTATGTGCGAGGCCGTCGGACACCGCGTCGTTCACCTGCGGCGGGAGAGCTTCGCCGGTCTCGACATCCACTCCCTCGCCCCCGGCGCCTCCCGTCGGCTGCGACCGCGGGAAATCAGCCATCTGCGATCCCTGGTAGGGCTGGACCAGCCCGGCTGATGGCGGGACCGCGAGGGTTGATCGTCGCCATCGACGGCGTCATCGGCGCCGGCAAGTCCACCGTTGCCCGTGGCGTCGCCGCCGTCCTCGGATACCGCCACCTCGACACCGGTGCCATGTACCGAGCGGTCGCCCTCAGCGCCGGTCGCCGCGGCATCGGCCCGGGAGATGCCAACCGCCTGCAGTCCCTGCTCGACAGCATGCATCTGGATCTCGAGCCCGAGGAGCAGGGCGGTCGCATCCGCATTGACCATCAGGACGTGACCGAGGCCATCCGCAGCCCGGACGTGTCCCGCGTCGTCGGTTCCTATGCCGACGTCCCCGCCGTGCGCCGCGCCCTCGTACAGCAACAGCAGGCCGCCGGTCGGCTGGGGGGCGTGGTCGCCGAGGGACGGGATATGACCAGCGTCGTCTTCCCCGACGCCGACCTGAAGATCTTCATGATCGCCGATCTCGATGAACGCGCCCGTCGCCGACATCGGGAATTCGTCGACAAGGGCGTCGACATCACTGTCGATCAGGTCCGCCTCGACATCGAGCAGCGGGATCGGGAGGACGCCGTGCGGGACTACGGCGGCGACGATGCATCCGATTTCGTGGAGGTCGACACCACCGGCCTGGATATCGACGCCGTGGTGGCACGAATCATTTCTCTTGCCCAACAGCGCGGCGCCTAGGACATTATATGGCTGTATCATTTCGGGATGAACCGCCAGGTTCGTCTACTCCACCCACCCTTTCCCGGTGACGCGGTTCGCCACGACCTCGTCGCCGCAGCAAGTGAGCCCAACGCGCATGACCGAAACCACAACCGCACCTCCCGAAGACACCGTCGACGTAGAAGCCGCCCCGCCGGCCCCGCCCACCGCCAAGCCGGTGTACGGGCAGATCAGCATCGACGAGCTGGACCGGCCCGAATACGAGGAGGCCGAGTTCGACCAGCTCTCGCAGATGTATGACGAGAGCTTCTCCGGCATCAAGGAAGGCGAGATCGTTCAGGGGAAGGTGGTCAACATCAACCCCAACGAGGTCCTCGTCGACATCGGCTTCAAGTCCGAGGGCACCATCCCCATCAAGGAGTTCGGCGACGACCCCGCCGCCATCGACATCGGCCAGGAGGTCGAGGTCTTCCTCGAGAACGTCGAAGACCTCGAAGGACGCGTCGTGTTGTCCAAGCAGAAGGCCGACTTCATGCGCGTCTGGGACGGCATCAAGGAGGCCCACGACGACGGCTCCACCGTTCGCGGCCGCCTCATGCGTCGCATCAAGGGCGGCATCGTCGTCGACCTGCTCGGCGTCGAGGCTTTCCTCCCGGGTTCGCAGATCGACATCCGTCAGGTCAAGAATTTCGATCAGTACCTGGGCAACGAATACGAATTCAAGATCATCAAGCTCAACAAGGCGCGCCGCAATATCGTCGTTTCGCGTCGTTCCGTACTCGAGGAAGAGCGCGAGAAGATGCGTCAGGCCCTCGTGTCGGAGCTCGAGGACGGTCAGATCCGCGAGGGTGTGGTCAAGAACATCACTGACTTCGGCGCCTTCATCGACTTGGGCGGCCTCGACGGTCTGCTGCACATCACCGACATGTCCTGGGGCCGCGTGTCCCATCCGTCGGAGATGGTCAGCATCGGCGACCGCATCCGCGTCAAGGTTCTCAACTACGACCGTGACCGGGAGCGTATCTCTCTCGGCCTCAAGCAGCTGACCCCCCATCCCTGGGAAAACATCGGCGATCGCTACCCGGAGACGACGACCACCACAGGCAAGGTGGTCAGCATCACCGACTACGGCGCCTTTGTCGAGCTGGAAGAGGGTATCGAAGGCCTGGTCCACATCTCCGAGATGTCCTGGACGCAGCACGTCAGGCACCCCTCCAAGCTGGTCACGATCGGTGATCAGGTCGAGGTCATGGTGCTCAAGCTCGACGTGGAGAACCAGAAGATCTCTCTCGGCATGAAGCAGACCGACCCGGATCCCTGGGAAACCCTCGACAACCGCTATCCGAGCGCCACCCGGCTCGAGGGTACGGTGAAGAGCCTGACCAACTTCGGCGCCTTCGTCGAGATCGAGGAAGGCATCGACGGCCTCGTGCACATCTCCGACATGTCCTGGACCCGCCGTATCCGCCAGGCCAGCGAGATGTTCAAGAAGGGGGATGTCATCCCCGTCGTCGTCACCGACATCGACCAGAAGCGCCGGCGGATCTCGCTGAGCCACAAGCTGTCATTCGAGAATCCCTGGCCGCAGCTGGCCGAGTCCTACGCCGTCGGCACCGAGACGAAGGGCCGCGTGTCCCGCCTGCTCGAGCGCGGCGTCGTCGTCAACCTCGAAAATGACGTCGACGGCTTCGTGCCTCTGTCGCAGCTGGGCATCGATGATCTCGAGAACCCGCGACAGAGCTTCGATCTGGAGCACGAGGTGCCCTTGAAGGTGGTCGAGTTCGACGAGGATCAGAAGAAGGTCGTGCTCAGCGTCATCGAATACCTGCGCGACAAGGACCAGCAGGAAGTCGACGAATACACGGCCGCCCATCCGATCCGCGAGATCGTCGAAGAGCCGGAGGGTGAAGGCGAGGGCGAAGAGGAAGTCGACCGCGACGAAGAGATGGAGAGCTGGGGCTGATCTCCCACAGCCTCGCGTCTCCCTGAAGAACAACGATCCGGCAACGGATCGGATCCAGTTGTCTGGAGCGCAACCGGTCTGCGGGCCGGTTGCGCTCTTTTCGTCTGTACCCGCGTGTCAGTCTATCTTAAGGCTGTCTCATCGAGCCCCCACTCACCCTGCGGACCGAGTCGAATGGCTGAGGCCAAGCTGTCCCCGGCGATGGAACAGTACATGCGCTTCAAGCGCGAGCATGACGACGCCATCCTGTTCTTCCGCATGGGCGACTTCTACGAGATGTTCTTCGATGATGCCCGCGAGGCCTCGCGCCTCCTCGGTCTGACCCTGACCTCGCGCAACCACGGCAAGAGTTCCGGCGACATCCCCCTGGCCGGCGTGCCGCACCATGCCAAGGAAGGCTACGTAGCCCGCCTCATCGGCATGGGCCGCAAGGTCGCCATCTGCGAGCAGGTGGAGGACCCGAAGAAGGCCAAGGGCATCGTCAAGCGAGACGTGGTCGAGGTGGTCTCTCCGGGGACGGCGCTGTCCGATTCGATGCTCGACGGTCAGCGCAACAACTACACCGCCAGCGTCTGCGTCATCGGTGACACCGCCGGCGTTGCCTGGGTCGACCTGTCCACGGGTGATTTCGCCATCGACGAGGTCCCTGTCGTGGATCTGGCTGACGAGCTGGAGCGCACCACCCCGACGGAGCTGCTCGTCGGCGAGGGCTTCGACGAAGCCGACCTGGCCCACCTGACCCGCCTCCTGCCGGCGGCGGCCCAGACACGTATCGACGATTGGCATTTCGAATACGACACGGCCCGTCGGGTCCTGCTCGAACAGTTCGACGTGCGCTCCCTCAAGGGTTTCGACAGCGACGACCTCGACGCCGGCGTGCGCGCCGCGGGCGCGGCAGTAGCCTACCTGCAGGACAACCAGCGCGCTGCCGTAACCCACCTGCATCGCCTGCGACGTCGGCGCCGGGATGATTGCCTGCTCCTCGATGCCACGGCGCAGCGCAACCTCGACCTGCTCGTCAACCAGCACGATGGCGGCCGCGACGGCACGTTGTTGTCCGTCATCGACCGGACCCGAACCGCCATGGGCGCGCGCCTGCTGCGTCAGTGGCTGATGGCGCCGCTGCGTGATCCGGCGGCCATCGGTGCCCGCCTCGAGGCCGTGGGCGCTCTCGTAGCTGAGCGCACGGGTCGGGCCCGCGTGCGCGAACAGCTCGAACGCATCGGCGACCTGGAGCGCATGATGGCCCGAGTCTGCTGCCGCCGGGCCTCGCCGCGCGACCTGGTGGGTCTGGCCAGTTCGCTGGAGGCCCTGCCAGATCTGGCTTCGGTGACGCGCGGACTGCAGGCGGATCTTTTGCAGCGCCTGACGGGTCCCGATCACCTGCCCATGGTCGAAGACCTGGTGGCCCTGGTACGCCAAGCCCTCGTCGATGAGCCCCCGGCGTCACACACCGATGGTGGTGTCATCCGCGACGGCTTCCATGCCGAGGTGGACGAGCTGCGGCAGATCTCGTCGGGAGGCCGGGACTGGATCGCGCGCCTGCAGGTGGACGAGCGTGAACGCACGGGCATCAACAGTCTCAAGATCGGCTACAATCAGGTCTTCGGTTACTACATCGAGGTGAGCAAGTCGAACCTGGATCGCGTCCCCGAGGACTACACCCGCAAGCAGACCCTGGCCAATGCCGAGCGCTTCATCACGCCCGAGTTGAAGGAGCAGGAGGCCAGGGTCCTGCAGGCCGACGAGCGCATCGGCCGGCTCGAGGCCGACCTGTTCACCGAGGTGCGGGACCGCGCCGCCGGCTGGTCAGAGCAGGTGCAGGCGGCGGCCCGGGCAGTGGCCCAGATCGACATCCTTGCGGGGATGGCCGAGTTGGCCGAGGCGGAAGATTATGTCCGTCCCACCGTCGATGCCGGCACCGAGATCGATATCGAAGGGGGGCGCCACCCCGTGGTCGAAGGTCAGCTTCAGCAGGGACGGTTCGTTCCCAACGACGTGCATCTGGCCTGCGACGACGACCAGATCCTGCTGGTCACGGGTCCCAACATGGCGGGCAAGTCGACGATCATTCGACAGGTGGGCCTGATCGTCGTGCTGGCCCAGATGGGCAGCTTCGTGCCCGCCCGTCGGGCCCGGATCGGCGCCGTGGATCGCCTCTTCACCCGCGTTGGCGCCTCTGACAATCTGGTGCGTGGCGAGAGCACGTTCATGGTCGAGATGAACGAGGCCTCGACCATCCTCAACAACGCCGGGACCCGGTCTCTCATCCTCATGGACGAGCTGGGCCGCGGCACGAGCACCTACGACGGGCTCAGTATCGCCTGGTCCATCGTTGAATATCTGCATGACAACGGCATCACCAGGCCGCGAACGATGTTCGCCACCCACTATCACGAACTCACCGAACTCGAGGGCCGCCTGGCGCGCGTGCAGAACGTGAATGTCCTGGTCCGTGAGGAGGGGGACCGGGTGGTCTTCCTGCATCGCCTCGCCCAGGGTCCCTGCGATCGCAGCTACGGCATTCACGTAGCCCAGATGGCGGGTATGCCCGGCGCCGTCGTCGGTCGTGCCCGCGAGATTCTGGCGCGTCTGGAACAGGATCACCACCAGCCTGGGATCGCCGACGGCAACGGCCGGGTGGCCGATTCACAGATGGACCTCTTCGGGGCCCAGCCGTCTGCCGAACTGCGCGACATGCTGGAGATGTTGCGTGCCCTCGACGTGGATCAGACGACACCACTGGAGGCCCTCGGCATGCTGCAGCAGTGGCAGCAGTCGCTGGCCGATCATGAGGACGAGGAGGAGGAGATCTGAGATGACATCTGCAGCCGATCGCTTCGGACGCCTGGAGAAGCTGGCGATATTTCTCATCGCCCTCGGTGAGGAACGCACCCGTGAGATTCTCGCCGATGTTGATACCGACACGCTGCAGCACCTCAATGGCGCCATGGCCGGTCTCGGCGATGTGTCAGCCGAAGAAAAAGCAGCGGTGATGCTCGAATTCGCTCACTTCTTCTACGCCGATGAGCCCATCGGTCCGGGACCGGGAGGCGTGCCAGACCTGCCGACGGCGCCAGCGCCGCCAAAGGCTGGCAAGCCGCCGGGTGGCAAGCGGGCCAGGCCCCGTCGATCACAGAATGAGATGGATCTGTCGGGAGAGAAGCCGGTTCTCAGTGATGAAGAGCAGGCCATCCTGCACACGCTGGACAAGCTGCGCCGCGAGGTCGACCCGGGTCAGATCGACTGGGGCCGCGCCGGGTACGACTTCGGCGATGGTTTCAAGGGCACCGACGAGGGCCGTCGGTAGCGGGCGCTCGAGCTAGACTTCGCGGTGAATCTGTACGAAGAGAGCCTTGGTGATCGAACCCAGAGCACTCAGGCCCAGGGCCAGTTCAGCCAGCAGAACAACGGTATCCATCGAGGGCCTCGGAAACTGGGGTTTAGGATGCCTGGTCGACCACGCGTGGTCGACTACCTGGGCCGAGCAAGATTCGGTCCCGGAACGGTCTCAATACTTGTAAGTCCTGTAATAACAACTGCCTACAACCAGATACTTCGATCACTGAAAACGCTTCAGATGGGCGTTTCCTTCCCCTTCCCGTCACCTTTTCCCGTCGACCCCAGAACCCCGTGAGCGAAACCCGCCCGACAGAGGACATCGTCTACGGCCGCCACCCGGTGCTCGCCGTGCTCCAGGAGGGCAGACCGATCCGGCGCCTGCTTCTGATCCGTGGTGGCCGTGGCGACGTGGTCGACGATATCGTGCGTCTGGCACGCGCCGCCGGCATCCCCTTCGACCTGCTCGATCGCGCCGCCCTGGACCGTACCGCCGACGGCGGCAATCACCAGGGGGTCATCGCCCTGATGGCTGCCCGTGAATACGCCGACTATGACTCCGTGCTGGCCGACGCCGGCGCCAGTGCCTTTCTGCTGTTCCTCGACAATCTTCAGGACCCGCACAACCTGGGCGCCATCCTGCGCAGTGCCCACGCCCTCGGAGTCGATGCCGCCGTCCTGCCTCGTCGGGGCAGCGTCGGCCTCACCGCGACCGTGGCCAAGGCCTCGGCGGGGGCCATCGACCGCATCCCCGTGTGCCGCGTCGGCAACCTGCGTCGGGCTCTCGACCAGGCGCGCGACGCCGGCCTCTGGATCACCGGTCTCGACCCGGCGGGTGATCGGGACTTCACCGATCTCGACTTCACCGGGCCGGGCGGACTCGTCATCGGTGCCGAAGGCCACGGGCTCCGTCGCCTCGTGCGCGAGGGCTGCGATTTCGTTGCCCGTATCCCCATGGGTCGCGCCACGGCGGGGTCGCTCAATGCGTCGGTTGCCACCGGCGTCGTCCTGTACGAAGTCTTCCGACAGCGCCACGCTCCGTCGTGAACCGGGTGTCTTCCATGCGGGTCAGCGTCTGGTTGCTCCTGCTGCTCGGCGCGGCGACGGTCAGCCGCGGCGACGACCCGGAACTGGTGACGGCCCGGCAGCTCCTCGACGCGCCGACGGGCCGCGAGGGCAGCTTCGAGTACACCGCCGATCGCTTCATCGATTACGTCGAGGGAGATTCCATCCTGCTGCAGGGCCATGCCGTCATCCTGAACCGTGGCGCCCGCCTGGAGGCGGAGGTGATGGTCTACCACCGCCACCGGCGCGTCGTCGTCGCCCGTGCCGGCGTCGACAGTGCTGGCCAGGCCATAGGTATGCCAACCCTCTCGCGGGGCGAGGACGTGCTCACCGGTGAGCGTATTCTCTACGACACCGACTCCGGCGAGGGCGTGATTCGCGACGGGCGCATCGGCTACGATGACGGCTTCTACGCCGGCAAGCTGATCAGCACCCACTCCGAGTCACAGTTCCTGGTTCGTTCCGGCTCCTATACAACGTGCGACTACGACAAACCCCACTTCGACTTCTACAGCCCGCGGATCAAAGTGCTCGCCGGCGACATGGCCATCGCCCGCCCCGTCTACTTCCGCATCGCCGAACACCGGCTGTTCTATGTTCCATTCTACGTGTTCTCCCTGCGCGAGGATCGCCAGTCCGGCATTCTGACACCCGGGTTCGGACGCCGCCCGGTGTCCTTCGGCAGTAACACCACCGAATGGGAGGTGCGGGATCTGGGGTACTACTTCGCTCCCAGCGACCATTGGGACGCGACCCTGTCCGCCGACCTGCGGCAGCGTTCCGGCTGGCTGACACGGGCACAGCTGAACTACGCCTGGCGCTACGGTTTCAACGGACGCCTGGAGACGCGCGTACAGAGCTTTGAGGTCGGCGAGAGCACCAGCTGGTCCTGGTGGCTGTCCGGCAACCACAGCCATGAGTTGAGCCCCTCGGCGAGCGTGCGCGCTTCCGGTACGTTCCAGAGTGACCGCGACTTCATCCGCAACAACAGCACGGGCCTCGACGATCGACTGAACCGGACGCTGCGTTCCAACCTCCGCTACGACAAGCGCTGGCGGGAGGCGGGCTGGTCGCTGAGCGCCGGTGCCAGCCAGACGAAGAACCTCGACACGGAGCGGGCCACGGTGGTGCTCCCGGAAGTGAGCCTGAGGTCCAATCGCAAGAGTCTGTTCCCGACCTCCTCAGGATCGGGATCGCGATCGGCGGCGGGCGGCCCGTGGTATTCGCGTATCTACTACGACGGCAGCGCCCGGGTGCGCAACACCCGGCAGACGACGACGACTGCCGAGACCGACCGCACCAGCGCCGACGGCTCACTGCGCCTGTCGTCGCAGGGCCGCCCCGCCAGCTGGCTGAATCTCAACGGCGGCTTCAACAGCAGCTGGCGCCACACCGACCTGCGCGACGGTGAGATCGACGGCGTACGGACAGATCAGGCGAGTGCTTCGGCGACGCTGTCGCAGACCGTCTACGGGCTGTTCCATCCCCACTTCGGCCGCGTCACCGCCGTGCGCCATGTGCTCAAGCCGGATGCGGGTGTCGCCTTCTCGGCCACGCGTCCGGACACGGGTGATGTGGCCGGCTTCGGCGGGCCCGGTGGCGACTGGCGTGCCAGCCGGCGTCTCACCTTCCGCCTGGCCAACACCTTCTGGGTGAAACTTCTGTCGAAGGACGGCGAAGGGGAGGAGACCAAACACCGTCTGGCCCAGCTGAACCTGTCCACCTCCTACGACTTCGACAAGGACGAGCGGCCCCTGTCCGACCTAGTCACCAGTCTCACCCTCAACGCGGCGCGCAACCTCAACACACGCCTGAGCCTGCGGTCGGAGTTCTACGATGACGACGACAGGCGCCTGCACACACCAAGGGTGAAACGATTTGAGATCAACTCGACGTTGCGCTTCGTCGCCTCCAGGACGCGCCGCGATGACGACACCGAATATGAGCAGCAGGATGCACGGCAAGGTAGCTACTACGGTTCACAATCGGCGAGTGGCGAATTCGGCTACCGCAGCGGTCTGCAGCAGGATATCGACAGGCGTGGCGGCCGTCGCTTGCAGCTGAGTCACTACTTTTCGCGGCAGAACTCCTTCGGACGAACCACGAAACGTTCCTGGCTGCGCTCCTCGGTGGGCGGAACGCTGCTGGGCTCCTGGCACCTGGACTATTCCGTCAGCCTCAACCTGCATGCCCCCGGTGTCGGTGCCTTCGACAGGGATCGGGTGACGGCCGAGCTTCTCTCCGTCCAGCGCGAATTCCACGACTGGACCGCGACCTTCAATATCGAGCCCACCCGTTTTGCCGATGACCGGGCCTTCTACTTCAAAGCTCAGCTGAAGGACATCCCGCAGATCCGCTTTGAACGCGGCGACAGAAGGAGGATCGGCTGAGATGAGAGTACTGCTGCAACGCGTGAGTCGAGCGCAGGTGACCATCGACGGGGACCTCTCCGGCCGCATCGGCGCCGGCCTGGTCGCCCTCGTGGGCGTACATGGCAATGATGGCCTGCGGGATGCCCACTTCTGCGCTGACAAGAGTGCCCACCTGCGCATCTTTGCCGACGACGAGGGGCGCTTTGATCGCTCGCTGCTCGAGGTGGCGGGCCAGGTTCTGGCGGTGTCACAGTTCACCCTCTATGGCGAATGTCGCAAGGGTCGACGTCCCTTCTTCGGCGAGGCCGCCGATCCAGCCGTGGCCGAGCCCCTCTACGTAGCCTACATGGATCGGTTGCGCCAGGAGCATGGGCTGACGGTGGCCTGCGGCGTCTTCGGTGCGCACATGGACCTCGAAATCCACAACGACGGCCCCGTGACCCTTGTCATCGACTCGCCTGCCTCGCCAACTGTGGATCGCTGACATGGCCAACCCCACCCTCGTGCTGGCCTCTGCCTCGCCGCGACGTGTCGCCCTGCTGCAGCAGCTCCAACTGCCCTTCGAACAGATCGTCAGCCCCGTGGAGGAGCCCCCGGCCCAGGGTGATCCCGAGACCTCGGCCATACTCTCGGCACGCACCAAGGCTGGGACCGTCGCCGACCTGCTCCGAGACGGCAGGGCCCGGCTGTCGTCGTCCTCTCCAACGCCGACCTCCCACCTCGTTATCGGCGCTGACACCGTCGTCAGCTGTGCCGGTCAACTCCTGGGCAAGCCGGCAGATGAGGCGGAAGCCGCCGGTATGCTGCGCCTGCTCTCCGGCCGTCAGCACACGGTCTGTACCGGTATCGCCGTGGTTGCCACCGATGGCGAACAGGAGGCCTGCGAGATCACACGTGTCCTGATGAAACCGCTGTCGGAGACCTCGATCGCCGCCTACGTCGCCAGCGGCGAACCGCAGGGCAAGGCCGGCAGCTACGCCATCCAGGGCCTCGGAGCCCGTTTCATTGAACGGGTGGAGGGCTGTTATTATAATGTTGTCGGCCTGCCCCTTGCCCGGCTCTGCTGCCTCCTCGAGTCGGCGGGGTTCGACCTCGATCTATCCCAGGAAACGGAATGAGCGAAGACCTCTCGCTGTCCGAGGTCCTGCGTCGCGCCCGCGAGGCCCGCGACGAGTCCCTCGAACAGGTTCATCAACGCACCGGCATCGCCCTCAAGGTCCTGCAGGGACTGGAGAGCGGCGACTTTGACGTCGTCGAGCCCGTGTATGCCCGCCTGGCCATCGACCACTATGCCAGCCATCTCGGGCTCGACGGTGAGGCCATCGGGGCGCGACTGCGAGACGAGGTGGCGGCCACACGGCCGCCTCCCGTGCAGATGCGTACATCGTCGACCCTTGCCACCGGCTCCATGCCGGCACCATCACCGGTGGCCGACCTCATCCGCAGCCAGCCGCCGGGTCGCCTGGCGACCATCGGCGTCATCTTCGTCCTCGGCCTGGCCATCGTTCTCTACCTGCTGGGCTCCGACTCGCCCCCGGCTCGTGATACCGGCAGCCGGCCGGTGCCGGACCGACCGGTGGTTTCGACGCCGGCACCCGCCGTAGCTCCGCCGCAGGTACAGAGCCCGCCCGTTGCCGTCCAGTCCCCTCCGGCCGACACCGTGGTGGCGGCCGCCGGCCCCGTCGTCGATGTGCCCGATCCGGGCGAGGTCTCTGTGGAGACGCGGGCCGTCCTGGATTCGACCGGAATCGTCGACGGCCCCCTCGTGCTCCAGGTCGATGCCGTCGATTCAACATGGGTGCAGGTCCAGTGGGATGATCAGGATGGCGTCGTCGAGATCATCCCGAGTGGCGAGTCTCGCACCTGGGGGGCCCAGGAGTTCTTCATGGTGCGGGCCGGGCGTGCCCATGGCGTGCACTTCCACTTCCAGGGAGAGCTGCTCGGGGCCGGGCGCCTCGGTGACCCGACAAAGGTTCTGCGCTTCCACGCCTCTGCTGCGGGTGTGCAGCTGCTCGGTCCGGATCTCGAACCCATCACACCCATCGAACCGGTCGCTCAGATCGCGCCCGACACGACGGAGGCCGTTGGTCAGGACCGCCCATGAGCCGCCGCCTCGTCGAGGTGGCCCTGCCGCCGCCTCTGTCGCGCCAGCTCACCTACGGTGTTCCTGAGGAGCTCGTTGACGTCGTCGTCATCGGCTCCGTCGTCCTCGTCCCGGTGCAGCAGCGTCTCGTCACGGGTTTTGTCGTGTCCGACTCCGTCGCCACCGGCGACGGCGACGGCAGACACGGTGCGTCACGCATCGCACCGAACCGAATCCGCGACCTGACCCAGGTCATCGACACCGAGTCCCCCATCAGTCCGGAAGTCGTACGTCTGTGTGCCTGGATGTCTGACTACTACCTGGCGCCCATGGGCTCCGCGCTGGCCGCCGCTCTGCCCCCGGGTGTCCGCCTTACCAGCAGCCGGACCGTACAGCTTGTCGGTCGAGGCGGCGCCCTGCCCGATGACACCATGGGTGCCCGTGTGTGTATCGAATTGACCGGATCGGAGACGCCGCTGAAAGTCACGACGCTGCGCAAACGGCTGGGGAAACAGGGTCTCGAAGCAGCGCTGCGACGCCTGCAACGTCAGGGAATGATCGACATGCGGCCGGACCTGAGCGGTGGGTCGGTGTCAGCAAAGCACCAGCAGATGGTGGCCGTCATCGATACGAGCAAAGCCCGCGGCGCCCTGTCCGAACTGCTGCCCCGCGCCCGCGGGCAGGCGCGCTGCCTGCAGCGCCTTCTGGAAACCGGCACCATGCCCAAACGACGCCTGGTGGAGGAAGGTTTCAGTTATGCCATGCTCAAGTCCCTGCAGACGCGCGGACTGATCGAAACCACCGAGGAGGAGGTGGTTCGTGATCCCCTGGCTGATATAGATGCCGGTGAAGCCCCGGAACTCGATCCCACGGCGGACCAGAGGCAGGTACTCGAGCAGATCGGATCGGCCCTCGATACGGGAGAATTCTCACCGATTCTGCTGCGCGGCGTCACCGGCAGCGGCAAGACGCTGGTCTACATGCAGGCCACCGAGCGTGTGTTGCAGGCAGGTGGGTCGGCTATCATCCTGACGCCCGAGATCGCCCTCGCCTGGCAGATGGTTCGCCGCTTCCGGGCCCGCTTCGGCGCCGAGGTGGCCGTACTCCACAGCCAGCTCTCTCTGGGGGAGCGCTATGACACCTGGCGACGCCTGCGTCGGGGTGAGCAGCGCCTCGTGATCGGCGCCCGCTCCGCCATCTTCGCCCCCGTGCAGGATCTCGGACTCATCATCGTCGACGAAGAGCACGATGGCTCCTATTTTCAGGATGATCTTGAGAGCCGGCAGCCTCTGGCCTACAGCGGCCGGGATCTGGCCGTGGTGCGTGCCCGCTTCGCCGGCATCCCCGTCGTGCTCGGATCGGCGACGCCCTGCCTGGAATCGTGGTTGAACGTGCGCTCCGGCAAGTACACCCTTGCCGAACTCCCCCACCGCGTCGACGACCGCCCCCTGGCCAGGGTCGAGGTCGTCGACATGCGCCGTGAGCCGTTCCAGAAGCGGGAGCGCACGTTGTTCTCCAAGAGCCTGCGACTGAAGATCCGCGAGCGGCTGGAGAAGCAGCAACAGATCGTCCTGTTGCAGAACCGACGTGGCTTCGCTCCGGTCGTGCAGTGCACGGCCTGTGGCGAGTCGGTGGAGTGCCTGCGGTGCCTGGTCACGCTGACCTGCCATCGCAGCCAGGGGGAGCAGTTGCGTTGCCACTACTGTGACTACCGCGTGCCGCTGCCGGAGAAATGCCCCAAATGCGGCAGCGAGGACGTCCGACTTGCCGGAGCCGGCACGCAGAAGGTCGAAACGGCGCTGGAGGAACAGTTTCCTGGAATTCGCGTCCTTCGTATGGATGTGGACACCACTGGCTGGAAGGGCGCCCATGATGAACTGGTGGAACGGTTCCGACGTCACGAGGCCGATGTCCTGCTGGGCACCCAGATGGTGGCCAAGGGACTCGACTTCCCCGAGGTGACCCTCGTGGGTGTCATCTCCGCCGACACGGGGTTCCACATGCCGGACTTTCGTGCCGCCGAACGCTCCTTCCAGTTGCTCACCCAGGTGGCGGGCCGGTCGGGACGCGGGGAGACCCCCGGTGAGGTCGTCATACAGACCCGGCAGCCCGAGGAACCGGTGCTGCAGGCAGCGGCACGACAGGACTTCGACGCCTTCTGTGAGGCGGAGTTGCAGGAGCGGCGAGCGGCAGGATTTCCGCCCTTCGGCCGACTTGTTGTCATCCGCTGGCGTGGGGCCGCCGAGGCCACGGTGACCCGCGTGGCGGCAGCAGGCTCACAACACCTTTCACGGGCCTGCCGTGCCGGCGTCTCCGTGCTCGGACCGGCGCCAGCGCCGCTGGCACGGCTGCGGGGCAACTACCGCTGGCAGTCGCTGCTGGTGGGTATCTCCGCGCGGGATCTACGCGCCACGGCGGCGTTGGTTCTCGACGATCTGCGCACCGCGGCAAGCCGGCACGACGTCGATGTCGCCGTCGTTGTCGACCCTCAGTCCACCATGTAACGTCGGATGGCTCACCCGATGCGACTCCTGATCCCCCTCGTCTGCTTTGCCTGCGTTGTCAGTGCCGACGCCCAGTCGATCGATTCCGAATGGGCTGCCTTCACGAGCATGAGCAACGTCACCGACCTTCTCGTCGATGGCTTCGACATATGGGCGGCAACCACGGGTGGTGTCCTGCACTACAACCGGGTCCTGAGACGATACCGTCGATTCACCCGGCTCGACGGCCTGGCGGGAAATCAGTTACGCTCCGTGGCCGCCGACTCCTCCGGCAGCCTGTGGTTCGGCACGGACGGCCAGGGCCTGAGCCGCTTGCGACGCGACACATCGACCTTCGACCCGCCCTTCCTCGAATTCCGCGACCTGAGCATCCTCTCGCTGCTGGCCCATGGCAATCGACTCTACGTCGGAACCAGCCAGGGGATCAGCGTCTTCCTTATCGACAGGGAGGAGGTGAAAGAGAGCTATCGCCGCCTCGGGAACCTGGCCAAGGACACCGAGGTCACAGCCGTCGAAATCCATGACGGGTCGATCTTTGCGGGCACACCCGACGGAGTCGCCTGGGCCCGGTTGGACCAGGCAAACCTGCAGGATCCCGACAGCTGGAAGTCGAAGCCGAGCACCGGCCCGGTGGCAGATCTGACGGCCGCTGACGGCCTGGTGCATGCCGGCAGTATTCTCGGCGTGTGGACGTATGACTCTGAAGAGGACGACTTCTACCACGACTTCATTGACCGTGGTGTGACGGCCATGGGAGCGCTGGATGGCGTCGGCATCGCCGCCACCTACGCTGGCGATTTTGTCCTGCGCCACGGCCGCAGGGAGTGGCAGCGTATCGGGGCGCCGCTCATATTTGATGTATCAGTCGCCTCGGAGGCAGGACTCAGCCACCTCTGGCTCGGCACCGCGGATGGTCTGCGCGTCGTCGGTCTCAACGCGCCTTCCGTGCCCCCCCCCGGCGAACCCGGATCCAGCAAGTTCTACGAGATCGCCCTTGTCGGCGAGGACGAGGTGTGGGCGGCCAGCGTACCCGACGACCAGCAGCGCACGCTCTCGGCCGGTGCCTACCGCCTGGCCGATGATACGTGGACGGTATTCGACAAGAGCACGGGGATGCCTGCCGACGAGCTCGTAGCCCTCGAAACCGACCGCCGCGGCCGGCTGTGGATCGGCTCCTGGGGCTGGGCCGTGTCCATGCTGGAAGCCAACGGGACCTGGGTGCACATCAACAGTACCCGGTCGGCTCTGAGCGGGGTCCCCGGTTCTCCTGGATTTGTCGTCGTCAGCGACATCCAGCGGGATACGGATGGCAACATGTGGCTCCTCAACGAGCTTGCCGGCGTCGCCGTACTCGACGACTACCCGCCGACACAGGAGCTGCTCATCGACCAGGTAGCGCTCGGCCTGGATCCCGGCGTCGACTTCTATCGCATGGACATCGGCCCCGATGGTCTGAAGTGGATCGCCAGCCGCACCGATGGCCTGATCCTGCTCGACGACGGGGGGACACCTTTCACCGCCGGTGACGATCGTTTCATCGTCATCGACGAGGATGCCGAGCCGCGCCTGACGAGCAACCGGGTTGCCGATGTGTACGTGGATGATGAGGGACGCGTGTGGATGGCCACCGACAGCGGTGTCAACGTGCTCACCCCCGATTTCGACCGCGCCACGGGCGTCCTGCGGCACGCCACCTGGCGTACGTATACGACGTTCGATGGTCTGTTGTCGTCCCAGATCAGCACCTTCGAGGGGGATGATGGCGGCAACATCTGGGTCGGCACCGATGCCGGTCTGTCGCGCATCGGCGCCGACGGTGAGATCGACTTCACCCTGACGCAGAGCAACAGCGGCCTCATCGACAACCGCGTGAAGGGCCTGACCTTCGACTCGCGGCGGGGCGAGATGTGGATCGGCACGTTTGACGGACTCAGCCGACTGCGTGTCGTCGCGTCCGAAGTTGACGAGGGCGGGGTGGAGGGCTTCACCGTCTACCCGAATCCCTTCCGCACCACCGGTCGCCGGGAGCTGACCTTCTCCGGGCTGCCCCTGGGCGCTGCCCTGCGTATCTATACCGTGTCGGGTGAACCTGTGGCGGCGCTGCAGGCGGATCCCGGTCGGGCATCGGTGATCTGGAACGGCCTCAACGACGGCGGCTTCCTGATTGCCTCGGGTATGTACTACTACGTCGCCGAGGGCGAGTCCGGTGAGCGTACCCGCGGACGCTTCGCCGTGGTCAAAGGCAGCCCATGAGGGCGGTACCGGCAAGTGCCTTCCTCGTACTGCTGTTGACTGGCCCGGTCACTGCGGCTCAGCCTGCCGCCGGTTCCTTCACCATTGCGCGCGTGCACTATGACGGGGGAGGAGATTGGTACAGCGATCCCTCCTCCCTGCCAAACCTGCTGACCTTCGTCGGCGCCAATACCCGGGTACTGGCCGACGACACAGAGGCCCGCGTTCAGCTCATCGATGAGGAACTGTTCGCCCATCCCTTCCTCTACCTGACAGGGCATGGCAATATCACCTTCAACTCCCGCGAAGTGGCGCGCCTGCGAACCTACCTGGAGGCGGGTGGCTTCCTGCACGCCGACGACAACTACGGTATGGACGAGTCCTTCCGCCGCGAGATGAACAGGGTCTTTCCAACGCGCGAATTCGTCGAGCTGCCCCCCGATCACGAGTTGTTCCATATCCATTACGACCTGCCCGACGGCCTGCCGAAAGTGCATGAACACGATGGCAAGCGCCCTCAGGCCCTGGGTCTGTTCCACGAGGAGCGCCTCGTCGTTCTCTATACGTACGAAGCCGATCTGGGTGACGGTTGGGAGGATGCCCACGTACACGGCGTCCCCGAGAACACTCGCCAGGCCGCCCTGCGTATGGGCACCAACATCGTCGTCTACGCCCTGACGCGCTAGTGTCCTGTCCCCCAGGCGATTCACCGCGAGGACAGCTGCTGCAGCGGCTGATCCGGTTGCGCCGACGGCGGCTGTTCCTGGAGTCGGCCCTGGCGTTGATGCTGGCTGCGGCCCTCGCCCTCGGTCTCGGCACCGGTATCGTCCTGCTGGAGGCAGCCCTCTACCTGCCGCCGGCTTGGCGTCTGGGCCTGCTCGCCGGTCTGGTGGCCATCAGCCTGGCCGTGCCCGCCGTGCGACTCTGGCGTGGGCTCCGCGACGGCCTGTCCCTGCATCGTGTCGCCCTGGAAGTGGAGGATCGCGCCCCCGAGCTGTCGCAACGCCTGGTCACGGCCTTCGAACTGGGAGATCAGCGGCGCGAAAGCGGCCCGGTCCATTCCGCCCAACTGCTCGAGGCGACCACGGCCGAGGCGGCCACCATCCTGGCGAGCCTGGAGACAGCTCGCCTGACGCCGGCCCGCCAGGTGCACCAGGGCGCCGGGCGTCTGGCGGGACTGGGCCTGTTCATCCTGTTGCTCGGCCTCGCCACGGGAGAGGATGCCCGACACGCCCTGCACCGCGTACTCCATCCCGGCCGATCCTTCCAGCGGCCACAGCGCACCCACCTGCGGGTGACGCCGGCCGCAATCGAGGTGATTCGTGGTGACGATGTGCAGGTCTTCATCCACATCGACGGTGTCATCCCCGCCACAATGGAAATGGTGCGCCAGGAGTCGGCGGATCGTTCGACCGAAGAAGTCGTGCTGCGACGTGAACTGACCCGCGGCGACTCGGTGGACTACACCTTCGAGGATGTACGACGCCCCTTCGAGTTCAGTGTCGAAGCCGGTGACGGTCACGCCGGGCCGATCGCTGTGACCGTCATCGATCCGCCCAGCCTGTCCCGGCTCCGCCTGGCCTACGAGTATCCGGAGCACACCGGCCTGCCTTCCCGCGTCGAGGAGGAAGGGGGCGACATCCGCGCCCCTTCAGGGACCGTTGTCGATTTTAGCCTGGCCGCCACGAAGCCCTTGTCGACGGCAACGCTCGTTCTCGATGACACGCTGCGACTGCCGGCAGAGGTGGTCGACGATCGTGCCCGCCTCGTGTGGCGCCTGCCCACTCCCGAGCATGACGAAGGCGCCCTGCGGCACTATCGGATCGACCTGCTGGATCGCCAGGGAGTGAGCAACCGGGATCCGATTCAGTACACCGTGCACATCCTGCGTGATGGTGCCCCCGAGGTGTCAATCCCGATCCCGGGCCGCGACGCCGATCTCCCCGAGAGCCAGCAGGTGGCCATCGAGATCGAAGCCAGCGACGACTTCGGCCTGTCCCGCATCGATCTCGTATTCCGCGTCAACGAGGGCCCGGAGGAGCGACTGCTGCTGGCCCGGGATGCTGGCCGCCAGGTCCACGTACGTCATGTGTGGGATCTGTCCGACCGGGACTTGCTGCCCGAGGACCGGGTCACCTACCGGGCCGAAGCCTTCGACAACGACGCCATCACCGGACCGAAGCTGGCTGCCACGCGGGAGTTCGTCCTGCGCTTCCCGTCCTTGTATGAGCTGTTCTCCGAGACCTCCGAGACTCAGCAACGGCAGCTGGAGTCCCTCGAGGAGCTCGCAGAGCAGGAGGCCGATGCCCAGGAAACCGTGGAGCGGATGCGCCGTGAGGTACTGCGGTCTGAAGAGCTGACCTGGGAGCAGCGGCAGGAACTGGAGAGCGCCCTGGTCGCCGAGGAAGAGAGAGCTCGACAGGTCGAGGAGCTGGCGCGTGAGATGACGCAGACCATGGAACAGCTGGAGGAAGGCGGGCTGAGCTCGGGTGAAATGCTGGAAAAGATGGAAGAGATCCGGGACCTCATGGCGGCCGTGACCTCACCCGAGCTGCTCGAGGCTCTGCAGTCGCTGCAACAGGCAATGGATACCCCCGACCCGGAGGACCTTGCCGAGGCGTTGCGCCAGTTCGCCCAGGACCAGGAGGCCTTCCAGGAGCGCCTCGAGCGGGCCCTGGCCCTGCTGCGTCAGGTGAAGGCCGAACAGCGGCTGCTCGCCGCCGTGTCACAGGCCCAGGATCTTGAGCAACGCCAGTCCACGATCAACGACGAACTGGATAGCGATCAGCCCGAACGACTGGCCGCACAGGAGTCGAGTCTGTCCCGCGACACCGACCGCCTGCAGCAGGAACTCGATGGCCTGAGCGACGATTTTGCCGAGATCAGTCAACCCACGGCTCAGGCTTTGGCGTCTGAGGCCGAGACCATGGAGCAACAGAAACTGTCGGCTCGTATGCAACAGATGGAACAGTCACTGATCTCCCGTGCCAACCCGCAGGCCCGTCGAGAAGGAGAAGGTCTGCAGGAGGATCTGGCCAGGCTCAGTCAGTCCCTGCAGAACCTGCAGGGCGAGTTCGACGGCAGTCAGCGACAGCAGATGAAGCAGCAGCTCTGGGGTGCCATGGCGGGACTCGTGGACCTGTCACAACGCCAGGAAGATCTGTCGGGGGCATCCGCTGAACTGCGCGGGCCGCGCGCTGCCGAGCTGGCGACCGAACAGCAGGCGCTGGCTCGTGGTGTTGAACTCATCGTCGAGCAGATCGGCCAGGTCAGCCGCAAGACGTTGGCCCTCGACTCGGGTCTGGCTACGACCATCGGCTACGCCCTCACGCGCATGGAAGAGGCGGCCCGGCGACTCGGACAGCGGGAGGCCAGCCGGGCGTCGCGCGAAGGCGGCGAAGCTGTCGGCTTCCTGAACGAGGCCGTCATGCAGCTGCGGCAGAGCGTCGACAACCTCGAGCAGGCCGGGACACCTTCGGCCTTCGGTGAGGCTATGGAGAAAATGATGGGGCTGTCGCAGCAGCAGATGAATCTGAACCAGGCCACCCAACAGGCCCTGCAGGATGGCACGCAGCCGGGGCGGCAGGGCCAGCGGGGCGGGGGTCGCGACAGCCTGCCCCGACTGGCGGCCCGGCAGCGGCAGATCTACCGCGCACTCGGTGACATCGAGCGTTCGCTGCGCGGCCAGCGCTCGATGGAAAGTCGTGTGGACGCGATCCGCAAGGACATGGAGTCCGTACTGGCGCGGATGCAGCGCAACGCCGCTGATCCTCTTGTGCGCCAGGGCCAGGAGCGGGTCCTGCAGCGTATGCTGGACGCCAGTCGCTCCATCCGCAATCGCGGCTTCGAGAAACGTCGGCGTTCGGAGACGGCCGTTCAGCGACTGTACAGTGGCCCCGAATGGCTGCCCGTCGATCTGGGCCAGCGGCCCGACGCGGTGGCAGATGCCATGCGTCGAGCCCTCGCTGGCGACTACCCTGTCGAGTACCGCCAGCTGATCCGACGATACTACGAGACGGTCTACGAAGATCTGCACGGTGGCGCCAACGGGAGTCTGCCCTGATGGGTGGCCGGCTGGTCTTCCGGGTGTGCGGCGTCTGGCTCTGCTGTATCGCAGCGGCCGGCGCCGATCCGCGGACGGATCTGATGAACTCTGTCACCGTGCTGCGCCGCGACCGTGACTTTGCCGGTGCCGCCGACCGCCTGCGCCAGTGGATCGAGGGCCATGCCGATGACGGCAATGCCCGCCTGCTTCTGGGCCAGGTGCAGGCTGACGGGGGTGACGAAGATGCCGCCCTGCGGACGTGGACCGACCTGCTGCAACAGGAGCCGATCGATGTCGCCCTTTACCGCGCCGTTATCCTGCGCCTGCAGGGCCTGGGGCGACTCGAAACAGCGGTGAAGCTGCTGCAGTCGGGCACGAAACGGTCCGGGAGTAGTGATCCCTTCGCCTGGGAGCGAGCCGAGCTGCTGCTGGCCTCCGGCGACTGGGCCGGTGCCGTCGACGCCCACCGTGCGTTTCTACGCCAGGAGCCGCATCGCCGGCCCCTGGTGGAAAACCGTATCGCCACCATGGCCCGGGACGATGCCGTGTCCGGTACTGTGGAACGGGGGCGGGCCGTCAACTATCGCCAGGCACTGGCGACAGCCATTGAGGACGCCCGGGGAACCGAAGCCACGACGCTGGCCCTGCTGCTGGCGGCCTGCGCCCTGGAAACAGGGGACCCAGAGCTCGGCCTCGAGACTCTGCGCGACGCCCTCGACGGCAATGATGTGATTCTGCAGGCCCTGTTTCAGTATGCCAGCCGCTGCGAGACCGCCGGACAACCTGCCGTGGCCTCCCGTGCCTACGAGTTGTTCGCCCGCCACGCCGGAAACTCTCCGTACCGCGACAGGTCCTTGTTGAAGCAGGCCGAGATGCGCGCCCTCGCCGGAGATGTGGAGGGTGCGATCGGTCTGTACGCTGACCTGTCGTCGGGCGGCGAAACCGAGTCTTCCGAGGCGATACTGCGCGTCGCTCAGCTGCAGGCGCACGTTCTGCGGGATCCGGCGGCGGCATGGAAGACGCTGAATCTTCTGCAGCCAGGCGCCCACCGCGGGGACTTCCAGCGGCGGTTGCTGGCATTGCGCGCCGACTGCCGGCTGCGCCTCGATGATCTGGCAGGCGCCGCCGACGAATGGCGACGCCTCGTCGTCGACCCCGATGGCCGCGGCGACGCCGAGTTCGGTCTTGCCGAGCTCGCCTTTTTTCAGGGGCATCTCGATTCGGCGGCCGCTTTCGTCGACTCTCTCGTCCGGCGGCAGCCGACTCACCGGCTGGCCAACGACGCCCTCGATCTGCTGCTCCTCATCGACGAATTCGGCACCGAGGCCGTCTCGCTGACCGTGCTGGCCAGCGCCCGGCTGCGCCAGCGCCAGGGCCGCTTTGAGGAGGCCGGTCAACACCGCCAGTGGCTGCAGCGAGAGGCGCCCAGCGGACTGCGCCATGTGTCCCTGCTGGAGACCGCCGACCGTCTCGAGAGCAGCGATCCAACGCGCGCCATGGAGATGTACTCGCGCGTGGCCGACGACGACCCCGCCGAGCGCCACGCCGTCAGTGCCGCCCTTGGTCGTGCCCGACTGCTCGAAGCAGGTGGGTCCGCGGCTGCGGCCCTGCGCACGTATGAAACCACCGTGCTGTCCGCCCCCCTCGACCCGCGCACCCCTGACATCCGCCGGCACATCACTCGCCTGCGTGCCCTTGGAGATCCCGGATGAAACTCGACCGCTCCGCGATCTGGCCCGTCCTCTGTGCCTGGCTGTTGCTGTCGGCCGCCACCGCCGAGGCCGATCGGCTGCTGGTGCCGATGGATGGGCAACAGCGCAACCATCTCAAGGCCTACGGTCTGGCTTTCTGGATCCTTGAACGCGACATCGACGTGGACTGGCTGCTCAACTACCGTGGCGGCTCTTTCTCGGTGCAGGCCCACGACCTGATCGCCCAGGAAGCACGCATCCGCGGCGTTGGTTTCGAGATCGTCTCCGAGCCCGATATCGCCCGCATCTACGCCCAGATCGATGGCGCCAACATGGATGTGGTGCGCCTGGAGAAGTCCCCCAGGATCGCCGTCTATACACCGCCGAACGCCCAGCCATGGGACGACGCCGTCACCATGGCTCTCGAGTATGCCGGTATCGACTACGACAAGCTCTGGGACGAGGACGTTCTCGACGGCATCTTGGATGAGTACGACTGGCTGCATCTGCATCACGAGGACTTCACCGGCCAGTACGGAAAGTTCTACCAGAGCTTCCGCAACGAAGCATGGTACAGGGAACAGCAGCGGCTCTACGAGGCCCAGGCGCGGCGCCTGGGCTTCGCCAAAGTATCCGAGCAGAAGAAAGCGGTGGCTGAACGCATCCGCGACTATGTCGTGGGTGGGGGCTTTCTCTTCGCCATGTGCTCGGCGACGGACACCTTCGATATCTCCCTGGCCGCCAGGGGCACCGACATCGCCCACACCGTGTTCGACGGCGACCCCATCGACTCGGCGGCCCAGTCCAAGCTCGACTTCACCCGTACCCTCGCCTTCGAGGATTTCACCATCGAGACCAATCCCCTGGTGTACGAGCATTCCGATATCGACACGACACCGAAGGATCAGCGGCTCATCCGCAGCGCCGAGGCGGAGTACTTCACCCTCTTCGAGTTCTCGGCGAGACATGATCCGGTGCCGACCATGCTCACCCAGTGCCACACGAACGTGGTCGACGGCTTCCTCGGGCAGACCACCGCCTTCCACAGGCGTCTGATCAAGGATCACATCGTCGTCCTGGCCGAGGTGGAGGGTACCGATCAGGTGAAGTACATCCATGGGCAGGTGGGCCGGGGCACGATTACCTTCTATGGCGGTCACGACCCCGAGGACCACAAGCATCACGTGGGCGACCCGCCGACCCAGCTCGACCTGCACCGCAGCTCTCCCGGCTACCGCCTCATCCTCAACAACGTCCTGTTCCCGGCAGCCAAGAAGCAGGAACGGAAAACGTGAAAGAACGAAGGAAGACCTGATGTCGCAGAACGATGTGGAAGCGGTGGCCGAACTGGAAACCGCCCGGCGCCAGCTCGAGGAACAGATCGGTCGGGTCGTCATCGGCCAGAAGGACGTCGTGGAGGGCCTGCTGGTGTCGCTGCTGGCCGGCGGCCACTGTCTTCTCGTCGGCGTCCCCGGGCTGGCCAAGACGCTGCTGATCCGGACGCTGGCCCGGGCCCTCGACCTCAGCTTCGGTCGCATCCAGTTCACCCCGGATCTCATGCCCTCCGACATCACCGGCACCGACGTTCTGGAGGAGGACCACGAGACCGGTCACAAGGCCTTCCGCTTCGTTCGCGGGCCCATCTTCCACAACATCATCCTCGCCGACGAGATCAATCGCACGCCACCCAAGACCCAGGCCGCCCTGCTCGAAGCCATGCAGGAGCACTCCGTCACGGCCGGAGGCAACACCATGCCTCTGCCGGAGCCGTTCTTCGTACTGGCCACGCAGAATCCTATCGAGCAGGAGGGTACGTATCCGCTGCCCGAAGCCCAGCTGGACCGCTTCCTCTTTGAACTGCACATCGACTACCCCGACGTCGCTGAGGAGGCCGAAATCGTACGCGTCACGACCTCGGGGGAGTCGCAGTCGGTGACACCCGTCCTGAACGGGGAGCGGATCGCCGCCTTCCAGCGGCTCGTACGCCAGGTTCCCGTCGCCGACCATCTCGTGGACTACGCCGTGCGCCTCGTACGCAGCACACGCCCGACGGATGCGGCAGCGACGGAGTACGTCAGGGAAATGGTGAACTGGGGCGCCGGACCGCGAGCTTCGCAGTTCCTCGTGCTCGCCGGCAAGGCAAGGGCCGCACTCTACGGACGCCACGCGGTCTCGACGGATGACATCCGCGCTGTCGCCCTGCCCGTGCTGCGCCATCGCATCGTCGTCAACTTCCATGCCGAGGCCCAGGCGGTCAGCCCCGACGGTCTCGCCCGACGGCTCCTCGACGAGGTCCGGCCCGGCGGCGCCAACGCGTGACGGAGGCTGGCGCCACACCCTCGGCCACCGGCTTGACGAGGTATCTCGACCCGGAGACGGCATCCCGGTTCGGTCGCCTCGATCTGGTGGCCCGCCGGGTGGTGGAAGGTTTCATCACCGGGTTGCACCGCTCCCCGTACCACGGCTTCTCGGTGGAGTTTTCCGAGCACCGCCCGTACATGCCGGGGGATGCCCTGCGTGATCTGGACTGGAAGGCGCTGGCCAGGACCGATCGCATGTACGTAAAACGGTATGAGGAGGAGACCAACCTCAAGGCCTGGATCATGGTCGATGTGAGCGGCTCCATGGCCTTTGCCGACGGTGATCGCATGACGAAGTTCCGCTACGCCAGCTGCGTCGCCGCCGCCCTTTCCTACCTCATGCTGCGCCAGCGCGATGCCGTGGGGCTGGTCCTGTTCCGCGACGGCCTCGTCTCCTTCGTGCCGCCGCGTTCCGTCTCCAGTCATCTCAATGTGCTGTTGCGGGAACTGACCGCTGCTGAACCGGGCGCCGAAACCAGCATGGCGCCGGCCTTCCACGATCTGGCGGAACGGCTGTCACGGCGTGGCCTCGTCATCATCCTGTCCGATCTGCTCGACGATGCCGACGAGGTGCTCAGCGGCTTGCGACACTTCCGCCACCGCGGTCACGAAGTGCTGGCTCTGCAGATCCTCGATCCGCGCGAACGGGACCTCGACTTCCGCCGGGCCAATACCCGTTTCGTCGATCTCGAGAACGCTGCTGGCCCGGCCATCACGACGCAGCCCTGGCATATCCAGGAGGCCTACCGGGAGCAGGTCGAAGCCCTGCTGACCCGGTATCGCCGCGGCTGTGCGGAGGCCGGCGTGGACTATCTCCTGATGGACACGGAAACCCCCTTCGAGACGGCCTTGAGCCGTTACCTCGTGCGACGGCGGCGCGTTGGACTGTAAGCTCGCCGCTTTGGAGATGTCATGATCCTGGTGACTGGTGCCAACGGCCGGGTGGGTCGCTTGGTGGTGGCAGAGCTGCTGCAACACCACCAGGTTCACCCACGGATTTTCGTCAGAGACGAAGCTCGAGCGAAGGCTCGACTGGTTGATACTGTCGAGATCGCCATCGGTGACCTGGCCGATCAACCTGCCGTGGACCGTGCAATGGAGGGGATCGATGCGGTCTTTCTCTGTTCACCCGTTCACCCGAATCAGACAAGACTGCAGGGACATGTCGTCGAGGCAGCATCCCGAGTGGGGACACGCATCGTTAAGCTGTCAGGACTGGCGACCTTTGCCGAGTCGCCGGTGGACAGCGGCAGATGGCATGCGAGCACCGAAGAGGCCATCCGGGTTGCGGGACTTGGCCACACGTTCCTGCATCCCTACTTCTTCGCCCAGAACCTTGCGTTTCAGCTGCCCAGCGCCAGGGACGACGGCGTGATTCGAAGTGCAGTTCGACAAGCCGCTATCGCCATGGTGGATGTGCGGGACATAGCGGCCGTTGCCGCGAAGCTGCTGGTTCAGCCTGGTCTGGCTCGGGACACAACCTTGCCTCTCACCGGTGACAGGGCGGTCACCTACAGCGAGGTGGCAGGGGTCTTTGCCGAAGTGCTGGACCGACCCGTCGACTTCCTGGCGCAGCGGCTGGATGAGGTCGAAGTAACCTTGAGGAACTCTGGTCGGCCGGATTGGCATATCAGGATCCTGCTCCAGTTCAACAGGGCTTTCAGCCAAGGTCTGGCAGAAGAGGTCGATCCAGCCGTGAGAGACGTCCTGGGAAGACCACCTCTGTCGCTGGCCGACACACTGCGAGACGCCGTACGGCAGGAGCCGAAGGACAGCGATCCATTCCCCAGTTGAACCCGAGCCGGATCCAACTCTCGAGACGGTTCGATTGTAGCTGGCTGCTGCTTCCATTAGGTTGACGTGACATCAATCCGAATGTGATGGAGGCAACGATAGTGATGAATAGTTACGTCGGAAGACTGCTGATACCTGCACTGATGACGCTGGCGCTTGCCGGCTGTGGCGGTGACAGTGCCAGTGAACGAGAGGATGAGAAACGCTTCAAACTGGCGGGCATCGTCTTCCAGGAGGACCAGTTCTTCCGTCTGATCCAGTTCGGCATGCAGCACGCCGCGGACGAAGCCGGTGTCGAACTGCTGCTGGCCAACAGTGACGGCAAGCCGGACAAAGAGATCCAGTTGGTCAACACCTACATCACACGCCAGGTGGATGCCATCGTCATCTCCCCGCTCAGCGTGACAGCCTCGATTACCGCGCTCAAGCGCGCCAAGGACAAGGGCACCACCGTGGTCACCTACAACTCCGCGGTGGCCGGCGACATCGCCGCCGCTCACATCGAGAGTGACCAACGCGATCTCGGGCACAAGACCGGCTTGGTGGCGCGGCGCTATATCGAAGAGAACCTCGGAGGCAATGCCAGGGTCGCCCTGCTCGCCTTCAAGTCGCAGCTGCCGGAGACCAGTGACGGCCGGCGGGGTGGGTTCGTCGAAGCCATCCAGGATCTGCCCGGGGTCGAGATCGTCGCCGACCAGGATGCCTGGCTGCCGGAGATGGCCATCAAGAAGGTGGGTGACATCCTCACCGCCAACCCCGATCTCGATATCGTCTGGTCGGCCAACGAGGGCGGCACCATCGGCGCCGTGATGGCCGTCAAGAACGCCGGCAAAGGTGGACAGGTCGCCGTCTTCGGTACCGATACCAGCGAGCAGCTCATCGACTTTCTGCTCTCCGATGACGGCATCCTGCAGGCCATCACCGGCCAGCAGCCCTTCGCCATCGGCTCACGTGCCGTGAACACGGCGCTGAGCGCACTCAGCGGCGAGAGTGTCGAGAAGCGGGTGGCCATGGATGGCGTGCTGCTCCGGCGCGACGAACCCGAGAAGATCCACGCCTTCCGCACGGAACTGACCCGGCTCATGGCGCAGAACGACTAGACTTCCTGACGTGCCTGGTTACAAGCTCGAAACCCGAAACCTGCGCAAGCAGTACCCGGGCACCACGGCGCTGGCCGACACCACCGTCGGTTTCAGCGGCGGTGAGGTGCACGCCCTCATCGGCAAGAACGGCGCTGGCAAGAGCACCCTGGTCAAAATGCTGGCCGGCTCCGTGCGGCCCACCTCAGGTCAGATCCTGGTCGACGGCACCGAGGTCGCCCTGCCCACACCGACGGCCGCCTTCCAGCACGGCATCGCCATCGTCTACCAGGAGCTGAGCCTGGTGCCCAGCTTGTCGGTGACCGAAAACATCCTGCTCGGTCGCCTGCCCCGGCGCGGGCCGTTCATCGACTGGGACGCCGCCCATGCGCGGGCTGCAGAAGTGCTCGCCGACATGCAGATCGACATCGACGTGCACTCCCGCGTCGGTGATCTCGGCGTGGCAAGGCAGCAGGTTGTCGAGATCGCCAAAGCCATGTCGGGCGAACCCTCTGCCCTCATGCTGGACGAACCGACCTCCGCTCTGGCCCGACACGAGACAGGCCGCCTCTTCGAACTGGTCCGCCGTCTGGCGGAGCGCGGCGTCGCCGTCATCTACATCTCACATCGTCTGCAAGAGTTGCGGCAGATCGCCGACCGTGTCACCGTGCTGCGCGACGGCCACCACATCGGCACCGAAGCCATGAGTGAACTCTCCGCCTCGGACATCATTCACATGATGTTCGGCGAAGTGGTGCAGCGCGAACGTCCGGTGGACCTGCAGGTCGGATCGAAGAGCGCGCTGCGCGTCCAGGGTCTGACTCGAGCCGACGCCTTCCACGACATCAACTTCACCTTGTACGAGGGCGAAATCCTGGGGCTGGCCGGCATGCTCGGCGCCGGCCGCACCGAGTTGCTCAAGGGCATCTTCGGCGCCGAGCCATTCGACAGCGGCCACATCGAGGTAGCTGGAGAGACAGACCGGGATCCCACGCCGATGCGCATGAAAGAACACGGACTGGCCTTCACTCCGGAGAACCGCAAGGAAGAAGCCCTGGTGCAGCAACACAGCATCCGCGCCAACATGTGCATGGCCGGCATGGATCGCATGGCCCGCGGCCCGTTCACTACCCGCGCCCTGGAGCAGGAGCACGTCGACGCCCAGGTCGAGGATCTGCACATCAAGGTTGCCAGCACGGAGGATCCCGTCTCCGCCCTCAGCGGTGGCAACCAGCAGAAGGTGGTCGTCGGCAACTGGCTCAACAATCACCCCCGTATCATGCTGTTCGATGAGCCAACGCGGGGTATCGACGTGCAGGCCAAGCAGCAGATCTTCCAGGTCATGTGGGATCTGAGTCGGCAGGGCATCGCCTCGATCTTCGTCTCCACCGAGCTGGAGGAGCTGATCGAGGTCTGTCACCGCATCCTCATCATGCAGAACGGCAGAATCGTCGATGTCGTACGCGCCGAAGAAATCGGTGCCGACGAGCTCTATGTGCGCTGCATGGAGACCACGGGAGTTCGTGATGTCGGGTAGGGGCATACAGCAGTGGCTGAAGCGCTCCGTCATGGAGCTGGTGTTGCTGGCCCTCTGTATCCTGCTGGCATTCCAGGCAGATGGCTTCTTCACCCTCGGCAATCTGCTCAACGTGCTGCGCAACGTGTCGATGCAGGGCATCATCGCCTTCGGCATGACCATGGTCATCATCTCGGGCGAGATCGATCTGAGCGTCGGCTCGGCCGTCGCTTTCGCCGGTTGCCTGACGGCCTGGTTGTTCGAGATGGGTACGGACTGGGGACTGGGCATCCTCCCGGCGCTGATCCTGGCCATCCTCGGCGCCCTTGCCGTTGGCGGTGGCGTAGGGGCACTGAGCGGTCTGATTCGCGTGCGCTTCGGCGTGCCGACCTTCATCACGACCCTGGCGTGGATGACGGTGCTCACGGGCGCCGCTCAGCTGATCACCGGCGGCTTTCCGCTGACCCCCTTCCCGGAGGGGTACAACTTTCTCGGCGGCGGCTACCTGCTGGGAGTGCCCTTCCCCGCCATCGTCTTTCTCTGTGTCTTCGCCGCCGCCCACGTGCTGATGGGGTACACGACCTTTGGCCGCGCCATCTACGCGGTGGGTGGCAATGCCGAGGCGGCACGACTCAGCGGAATCGATGTGGGGCGCATCAAGATGAGCGTCATGGCCATCGTCGCCTTGCTGGCGGCCCTGGCTGGCATCATGCAGTCGGCCGAGATCATGTCGGGTACGGCGAGCACGGCCCGCGGCTGGGAGCTCAATGTCATCGCCGCAGTCATTATCGGTGGCACCAGTCTGATGGGTGGCGAGGGCCGCATCCGGGGTACGCTGGTGGGTGTGGTGTTTCTCGGTGTCCTCGTCAACGGCATGACGCTGATGAACATCAACGAGTACTGGCAGCACGTCGTGCGCGGGGCGCTGATCCTTGGTGCCGTGCTGATCAACCGCGCTCACTCGGGCGAATAGTCAGAAGCACTCCTGCAGCAACTTTGTGATCGGATTGGCCTTGCCGTAATACCGGCGGATCACGTCATCTTCGTGGTCCCACAACCGCCGCGGAAAGATCGTGTAGTTGCTGATCGGCGGGGCCGTGGGGCGACCGCAGTAGATGTGGATCGTCCGCCGTTCGACCTGGCTGCGACGGACGTTGCCCGCATGGAACATCCCGGCGTTGAACACGACCGCCGTTCCCTTCGCTCCCTCGATGTGATGCGCCGTGGCCAGATCGTAGTGGTCGAGCGGCGGCAGCCCCTGCTCTCGGCTGGCCGATCCGGGCAGCACGCTGAAGGTGTGAGTCGTGCCGTCGACGTCGCTGAGGTAGTAGGCGACGGAGACGTAGTGCGTATCCGAGCCCGGGGGGTCACCCAGCTGTGGCCAGCCGCCACAGTCGCGGTGCCAGTGACAGTAGGGTTGTCCCGTGAAGGGTCGCCGAATCCGGACGGAGTGCTCCTCGGCGCACAGATCCTGCCCGAGAATCCCCTGCAGGATCGGCAGCAGCGACGGCGGTCGCATGGTGACGTCCATCTCCTCGTGAGCCAGCAGCATGTGCACGTTGAGACGCACGTGACCATCCTCCCGTTCGATCCAGAACGGTGTGTCCGCCTCCAGATCGCCATCGATGGCGGCGTTCACGGCATCGACCTCATCCGGCGTCAACGCCTCGGGCACGACCAGATATCCCTGCTCGTGGTACGTGTCGAGCTGCTGATCGAGATGGCTCATGCTTTCGCCCCCGTGCGCACCGGCAACAGGATCGTCACCTCCGTCCCGTCTCCCGGTTTGCTGTCGATGTGCAGATCTCCCTCGTGCTCCTGGAGGATACGGTAGGCCATGGCGAGCCCCGATCCCAGCTTCACCCGTGACGTGCTGTTGCTGAAATTCAGGTCGAAGACGTTCTCGAGCTGCTCGGGCGACATACCGCTCCCCGAGTCCTGGATTCGCACAGCGATTCGTCCATCCTCGAGGCGCGTGCGGATGGTGATCTCCCCTGCCGCCTCGATGGCCTGCACGGCGTTTCTCAGAACATTCATGAAGACCTGATTGACCTGCGCCGCCGAGCAGAAGGTCGGGGGGATATGCCCGTATTCACGACGGACGGTAATACGTGTACCCAGCAGATGGCTCAACAGCTGCAGCGTGCTGTCGAGGCCCTCGTGCAGATCGGCCACCTGCAACTCGGCCTCGTCCAGACGGCCGAAATTGCGCAAGCTCTCCACCAGACGCGACACACGGTCCTCGGCCTCGCCGATGACACGCAGGTTCTGCTGCAGGATACCGAGGGTCCGCACCGCCTCTGGCCCGGACTCCGCATCGGCCGCGCCCAGCGTCACTTCGAGCCGACGGACACAACGCCTTGCGACATCGGCGGCGGCCCGCACGGCGCCCATGGGGTTGTTGATTTCGTGGGCGAAGCCGGCCACCATGGTGCCCAGCGAGGCCATCTTCTCCTGCAGGATCAGCTGTGCCTGCGCCTCCTGCAACTGTCGGTGTGATTCGGCCAGCTCCTGGTAGGCCCGTTCCAGCTCCTGTCCCCGCTTCAGCTCGATATTCTTGCGCTCATTCTCCGCCTGCAGGGCTCGTGTCTCCAGCCGCGCCACTTCCAGATCGCTCTCGTGCTGGGCGCTCTGTGAAGCCACCCGCTGCCGCTCCTGCTCACGTTCCTGGGCCAGCTTCTGGTTCTGCTTGATCGCCGCGATCATCTGGTTGAAGCTGGCCATCAGCTGGCCGATCTCGTCCCGCGACGACACCTCGATCTGATAGTCCAGGTCCCCTTCGGCCACCTGCCTCGTGCCCTGGACCAGGCGCAGCAGGGGGGCGGTGATACGACGGGAGAAGAAGTAGCCCACCGCCACGGCCAGGACCGCCAGGACCAGGTAGAAGAACAGGAACACGCCGATGAACAGCCGGCGCAGATCATCCTTGTAGTAGTCGACGGTCTTGAACAGCTGGTTGACAACCATCACCTGTCGGGCCGTATGGGGGAAACCGTCGGGAGTCCGGCGAGCCACCAGAAGCCCCCCCTGGAGCACGTCTTCGTGGTACACCGGCAGGAACAACGACACGTACCCGGGATCGTTGCCCGACTCCAGTACCCTCGACTCGCCTCGCGCCAACAGTTGTGGCAGCCTGTCGGTCATGGCCTCGATGGGGACACCGCCCTCGGTATGCGTCAGCAACGAGAAAGCCTCCGGCTCCCCGCCAGCCGGTGATCAGACCACCGTCTGCAGTGCGGCGATGGCACTGACACCGACGACATCGTCAGCCGAAGCGCCGCGCGACAGATCGTTCACTGGCTGGCGCAGACCCTGCAGGATGGGCCCGATGGCCTGGGCCCCGGCCAGGTACTGGGTCAGCTTGTAGGCGATGTTGCCGGCGTCGATATCGGGAAAGACGAGGACATTGGCCGCACCGGCCAGCGAGGAGTCGGGGCACTTCCTGACGGCCACGCGCGGCGACAGAGCCGCGTCGGCCTGCAGTTCGCCGTCGATGTTCAGGTCGGGTGCCAGCTGTCGTGCCCGCTCGACGGCGCGGCGCACCTTGTCGACGCGCTCGTGGCTGGCGCTGCCGTGCGTGGAGTACGAGAGCATGGCCACCCTGGGTTCGATCTGCAGCAGGGCGGCGGCGTTGCGCGCCGTCAGTACGGCGATGCGGGCCAGCTCCTCGGCGTCCGGCTCGACGACGACGGCGGAATCGGCATAGACCAGCACCCTCTCCGGCGGACCGGGCAGTACCATCAGAAAGAAACTCGAGGCTCGCCGGACCCCCTCGGCAAAACCGACGCAGAGACTGGCCGCGGTGATCACCTGCCCGGTCGAGTGGCTGGCGCCGGCGACCATGGCGTCGGCCATGCCCTCGGCGACCATCATGGCACCGAAGAACAGCGGTCGGCGCACCAGGCGCAGGGCGATGGCCTGACTGATGCCATCGCGGCGGTCCGCGTAGGCGGCAGCGAAGGACGCCAGCACGTCAGGGTCGGTGGGATCAACGAACTGCACCCCCTCGAGAGACGTCCCGCCGCCCCGATCGGCCGCCGCAGCCCGGGTCCCCAGGATCAGCGGCCGGGCGATACCCTCGGCGGCGAGCCGCGCGGCCCCGCCCACGACGGCTTCGTCCGCCCCTTCCGGCAGGACGATCCGCCGGTTCAGCGGGCGTGCGCGTTCGCAGAAACGCTCAGTCCATCCCATTCCATTCCCTCGCACCATACCAGCAATGATCCACAATCTTGCGTTTTTCTGCAAGAATGATAGATTCTCTGTAATGAATCTGGCTTTCCTCTGCAAGATTCCTTCCAGGCAAGACATAACACACGCATTTTCAGTGAGATAGGACGATCCACACATGACCGAATCGGCCAAACCATCCCCCGATCCGGCACTCAGCGACACCGAGGTCCTTGAGCAGTTCGCCCAGCGGGAATACACCGAGGGCTTCTATACAGATGTAGAGTCCGACTCGGCTCCCCCCGGTCTCGACGAAGGCACCATCGCCTTCATCTCGAAGAAGAAACAGGAGCCGGAGTGGCTGCTGGCCTGGCGCCTCAAGGCCTATCGCACCTGGCTCGAGATGGAAGACCCGACCCGTCGACCGGCGCCGGAGCGGTGGGCCATGGTCCACTATCCGGAGATCGACTTTCAGGCCATCTCCTACTTCTCCGCACCGAAGAAGGTCTCCCTTGAGAGCCTGGACGAGGTCGATCCGGAAATTCTGGCGACCTATAACAAGCTGGGGATTCCCCTCGAAGAGCAGAAGATGCTCGCCGGTGTCGCCGTCGACGCCGTCTTCGATTCGGTCTCGGTGGCCACCACCTTCAAGGACAAGCTCGCCGAGGTGGGGATCATCTTCTGCTCCTTCAGCGAGGCGGTGAAGAATCACCCCGACCTCGTGCAGAAATACCTCGGGTCTGTGGTCCCGGCCAGCGACAACTACTATGCGGCACTGAATTCGGCGGTCTTCACCGACGGGTCCTTCGTCTATATCCCCGAAGGTGTTCGCTGCCCGATGGAGCTGTCCACCTACTTCCGCATCAACGCCGCCAACACCGGACAGTTCGAACGCACCCTCATCGTCGCCGAGAAGGGCAGCTACGTCAGCTACCTCGAAGGCTGCACGGCCCCCATGCGGGATGAGAACCAGCTGCACGCCGCCGTCGTCGAGCTGGTCGCCCTCGACGATGCCCAGATCAAGTACTCGACCATCCAGAACTGGTACCCGGGCAACAAAGAGGGTGTCGGCGGCATCTACAACTTCGTCACCAAACGGGGAGCCTGCCGCGGCGCCCGCTCCAAAATCAGCTGGACCCAGGTCGAGACGGGCTCGGCCGTCACCTGGAAATACCCCAGCTGCATCCTGCAGGGCGACGACAGCGTCGGCGAGTTCTACTCCGTGGCCGTGACCTCGGGCCGACAGCAGGCCGACACGGGCACCAAGATGATCCACCTCGGCCGCAACACGAAGAGCACCGTCATCTCCAAGGGCATCTCGGCCATGAACGGCCAGAACACCTACCGCGGCGCCGTGCAGATGCAGAAACGTGCCACGGGGTCGAGGAACTTCACCCAGTGCGACTCCATGCTCATCGGCGACCAGTGCGGGGCCCACACCTTCCCCTACATCACCGTGCGCAACCCCTCGAGCACCGTCGAACACGAAGCCAGCACGAGCAAGATCGGCGAAGACCAGATCTTCTACTGCAACCAGCGGGGCCTGAGCACCGAGGATGCCGTCAGCATGATCGTCAACGGCTTCTGCAAGGAAGTACTGAAAGAACTACCCATGGAGTTCGCCGTGGAAGCGACCAAGCTCCTGGGAATCAGTCTGGAGGGAAGCGTAGGATGAATATCTGTGACCTGCCTCTCGACGAACGCATCAGACTCGTCGAGGACCAGTTCGGGCAGTCAGCCGGACAGGTCGGCGGGCGCGGGGCCTACGCGGCCATGACGCCGGCGCAAGACCACCGACGCAGCTTCGGTTCCCTGCGAGACTCGGGCCGTATCGAGGCTCGCTCAGCAACAGCACACGCGGCAGTCCAGGACTGACCGCAAAACATCCGGCGTACGGGCCGCGTAGGCCCCGCGCCCGCCGACCGAACCAGGAGAACAACCGTTGCTCAAGATCACCAACCTGCACGCCACAGTAGAAGACACCGAAATCCTCAAGGGTATCGATCTCGAAGTAGCCCCCGGCGAGATTCATGCGATCATGGGTCCCAACGGCTCCGGCAAGTCCACCCTCGCCCAGGTGCTGGCCGGCCATGATGCCTTCACCGTCACCGAAGGTTCGGTGTCCTACGAAGGTCAGGACCTGCTCGACATGACCCCGGAAGCCCGCGCCCGCGAAGGTGTCTTCCTCGCCTTCCAGTACCCCGTGGAGATCCCGGGCGTCAACACCGCCTACTTTCTGCGCACCGGTCTCAACGAGGTCCGCAAGCACCGCGGCGAAGAAGAGGTGGACGCCTACGACTTCCTGAGCCTGATCCGGGAGAAGATGAGTCTCGTCGAGATGGACGAGAGCTTCCTGAAGCGTTCGGTCAACGAGGGCTTCTCCGGCGGCGAGAAGAAGCGCCACGAGGTCCTGCAGATGGCTGTGCTGGAGCCCCGACTGGCGATCCTCGACGAAACCGACTCGGGCCTCGATATCGACGCTCTCCGTGTTGTGGCCAACGGCGTCAACCAGCTGCACACGCCACAGACCAGCGCCATCGTCGTCACCCACTATCAGCGGCTGCTCGAGTACATCGTTCCCGATCTTGTCCATGTCCTGATGGATGGGCGCATCGTGCGCTCCGGCGGCAAGGAGCTGGCCCTGCAGCTGGAGGAGAAGGGCTACGACTGGATTCGCGAGGACGCGACGCACGCCGATCCGGTGGAATCCGCAGGATGAGCGAGACCACTGACACCATCGGCGCCTACGCCGCCGCCTTCGAACGCTTCGAGACGTCACTGAACGGCGGCGCTGACACCGCCCTGCACGGGAAGCGCCGTGAAGCGATCAGCCGCCTTGTCCAGGACGGCCTGCCGACGGCCCGCTTCGAAGCCTGGCGCCACACCAATCCGGCCTCCATGACACGGGCGTGCTTCGTACCGGTGGCAGAACCCGGACACCTGACGGCGTCCTCTATCGAGGCTTTCCTCATCGCGGGCACCAGCGCGGTTCTCGTCTTCGCCGATGGTCGGTTCGTGCCCGAACTCTCCCGCCGCGAGACGCTGCCCGAGGGCCTGCGAGTCAGCAATCTGGCGACGGTGACCGACGTTGAGGAGCCGGCACTGATGGCCGCTCTGGGAGCGCACACGCTTGGCGAGAACTCCGGTTTTTCCGCTCTCAACACCGCCTTTATCCACGACGCCGCTGTCATCGCCATCGATTCGGGTTGCACTGTCGATGAACCGGTTCAGATCCTCCACGTACGCACCTCACAGCCCGGCCTGACCGCGCCGCGTACCCTGGTCGTGGCAGAAAGCGACAGTCGCGTCAGCATCGTTGAGACCTTCGTCGGCATGGCGTCCGGAGCCGGCTCGCTGACAGCTTCCGTCGCCGAGATCGTCGTCGGTCGCGCGTCTGTGGTGGAGCACACGCGCATCCACCTGCACGGTGCCGAGGGCCACCACGCCGGTACGGTGCACGTTGCCGAAGAGGAGGACGCACGGTACACGGGCCACTCCTTCGGCCTGGCCGGACGGTTCGTGCGCGAGGACGTGCACACGGTACTGAATGGCGAACGTATCGAATCCACCCTGAACGGTCTGTCCCTGCCCCTTGGCGGCGACCACGTCGACAACTACACCACCATCGAGCACACCGCCGCCAGTTGCCGCAGCCACGAGCTCTACAAGGGCGTCGTCGGTGGACGGGCACACAGTGTCTTCCGCGGCAAGATTCTCGTACACCAGGCGGCGCAGAAGACCGACGCTTACCAGTCGAATCAGAATCTGCTGATGTCCGATGATGCCGAGATCGACTCCAAGCCTCAGCTTGAGATCTACGCCGACGATGTCAAGTGCAGCCACGGTTCGACCACCGGCCAGCTCGACCCGGACGCACTGTTCTACCTGCGGGCTCGCGGCCTCGGATTGCGGCAGGCCCAACGCGTCCTCACCAGGGCTTTCGCCGGAGAACTGGTGGACCGGCTGCATCATGAAGGGCTCCACCAACACGTCGACGCCCTGGTGTCGGACCGTCTCGACGCCGTTCTCGCCGATCCCGACCATGGAGACTCACTGTGACTGCGGCACCCACAGCTTTGCGTGACGCCAGCCTGGAAACGCCGGCTCCTCCCTTTGACGTCGATGCCGTTCGCCGCGACTTCCCCATCCTCGGCCGGGCGGTTCGCGACCGGGCCCTCGTCTACCTCGACAACGCCGCCACGGCGCAGAAGCCGAGATCCGTCATCGAGGCCATGGAGCGGTACTACGAGGAAGAGAACTCCAACATCCATCGAGGCGTGCACTTCCTCAGCCAGCAGGCCACCTTCGCCTACGAGCGTGCCCGCGGCCGCATCGCCCAGTTTCTCAATGCCCCGGAGAGTGTGGAGATCGTATTCTGCCGCGGCACGACCGAGGCTGTCAATCTCGTCGCCCACAGTTACGCCCGACCTCGTGTCGGCGCTGGCGACGAGATCCTCGTCACCCACATGGAGCACCACTCCAACATCGTCCCGTGGCAGATGCTGTGCGAATCCACGGGGGCAACACTCACGGTGGCGTCCGTCACCGACGAGGGTGAGCTCGACCTGGCGGATTTCGCCGACAAGCTGTCCCCCCGCACGCGCCTGGTGGCTGTCACCCATGCCTCCAATGTGCTGGGCACCATCAATCCCATACGGCGAATCTGCGACCTCGCCCATGAGTTTGATATCCCCGTCCTCGTCGACGGCGCTCAGGGAGCCCCCCACCTCGCCGTGGATGTGCAGGCCCTGGGATGCGACTTCTACACGTTGTCCGGACACAAGCTGTTCGCCCCCACCGGCATCGGTGCGCTCTGGGGCCGGCGTGAACTGCTCGAAGAGATGGCTCCCTACGAGGGGGGCGGTTCGATGATTCAGTCCGTCACCTTCGAGTCCACCACGTTTGCCGAGTTGCCGAACAAGTTTGAGGCGGGCACGCCGAATATCGCCGGTGCCATCGGTCTGGCCGCCGCCGTCGACTACCTCAACGGCCTCGGCATGGCGCAGATCTCCGCCTACGAAGAGGAGCTGCTCGCCTACGCCACCGATCGCCTGCTGTCCGTCGACGGTCTGCGCCTGTTCGGCACGGCTCCCGAGAAGGTCGCCGTCCTCGCCTTCGCCCTGGAGGCGGCCCATCCGCACGACATCGGCACGATCCTCGACATCGAGGGTGTGGCCCTGCGCACCGGCCACCACTGTGCGCAGCCGCTGATGCAGCGCTACGGCGTGCCGGCCATGGCCCGCGCCTCCTTCGCGTTCTACAACACGCGCCACGAGGTCGATGTCCTGGTGACGGCCCTGGACAAAGTGAAGCAGGTCCTCGGCTGATGTCCGAACTGCGCGAACTCTACCAGCAGGTCATCCTGGACCATAACCGCAATCCGCGAAACTTCGGTCCACTGGAGACGGCCAACCGGCATCAGGAGGGGTTCAACCCCCTGTGTGGCGACCACCTGCACGTCTATCTGCTGCTCAACGATGACGATGTTATCGAAGACATCCACTTCGATGGTTCGGGCTGTGCCATCTCGAAGGCCTCGGCGTCGCTGATGACCCAGTTGCTGAAGGGGAGCACGGCTGACGAGGCGCGCTCCCGGTTCGACAGCTTCCACGAGATGGTCACCGCCGACACCGATGCCCCCGTCGATCTCGAGGCTGCGGGCAAGCTCGCCGTCTTCGGTGGCGTGCGGGAGTTCCCCATGCGGGTGAAGTGTGCGACCCTGGCATGGCATACGATGAAGTCGGCCCTCGAGGCTGAGACCGAAGATCCTATCACGACCGAGTGACAAGAAGGAACCCCAAATGGAATCACAGGAACCTCAGGAGCCACAACAGCACCCGGAAGGCAGCATCGAGGCGAAGATCGTCGACGCCCTCAAGACCTGCTACGATCCGGAAATCCCCGTCGACATCTACGAGATGGGACTGATCTATGCCATCGAGGTGCAGGACGAGGAAGCAGAGGATGGCGGCCCAGGCAAGAAAGCTCTCCTCACGATGACCCTGACATCCCCTGCCTGTCCCGTCGCCGGATCGCTGCCCGGCGAAGTGCAGAACAAGGTGCTGGAGCAGGTGGAAGAGCTCACCGACTCCCAGGTGGACATCACCTGGGACCCGCCCTGGAGCATCGACCGCATGTCGGAAGCGGCGAAGCTCCAACTTGGAATGATGTAGGAGAAGTCAGCCGTGAAACTGAGCGCCCAGGAGGAGTACGGCCTGCGTTGCCTGCTGCAAGTGGCCCGCAGGCCCCATGGTCAGAGTGTGACGATTCCCGATATCGCCGAGGCCGAGAGCGTCTCGCCGCACAACGTGGCCAGGTATCTCGGTACGCTGCGCAAGCATGGCATCGTCGACAGCGAGCGCGGCCAGCATGGTGGCTATACGCTGGCGCGAAACCCCGACACGATCATCGTGGCCGACGTGCTCTCGGCATTGGGTGGTCCGCTCTACGATCCCTCGTTCTGTAACCACTTCACCGGGGCCGGCGAGACCTGCCAGCATACGGCCGTCGACTGTTCGATCCGCGGTCTGTGGATGCAGGTGCAGAACGCTGTCGACGATGTCCTGTCGCACACGACATTGCAAGACCTGCTCGACGCGGCCGACAACATGGCCGCCATGCATGTAGAGCAGCCGCCCTCCTGCCTGCTCCAGGTGGAGGGCAGCTGAGGGCTACGGCCTGCCCCGCCGACGCCCGGCCGACACCCCGCGGGTGAGGTGCCAGCCACTCCCATGCTCACAGGCATAGACGCGCAGGTCGGCGCCCTGCTCGCGCCGCAGGATGTCCGCCCGCCGCTGCGCCTCTGACTCGTTCCTGTAGGTATCCTTGGGTCGACCGTCGGCACCCGTACATTGCCCACACTTCGTACTCGGGGTCTGCCGATTCGCGGGAGACAGGTGCCACCGCTCGCAGGTGTCGCAGCGATAGGGCACCAGCTGCTTGCCGAACCGCTCCCGGGCATGGACGGCCCCCTCCTCGGCCTCGGACTCACTGTCATACTCGGTCAGCGGCTTGCCCGACGTCCTGCCCACGCAGGTATCGCTCTTGATGCTCAAGTCCGGACTCGCATGCCTTATTGACGCTCCACCATGCCAGTACTCGGAGCACCGTCGGCGCCATCCATGGACCGCTGCACCCGGTCGATGAGTGCCATCACCGGCAGCACCTCGGTGCAGCTCGTCAGTGCCGTGCGGCCCTCCCGGATGGCGGCGAAGAACTCTCCGTCCTGGGCCTCGACACCGGAGGGCCCCGAGACCTCGATGTCGTTGCCCTCGTGGTCGGTGAGACCGCCCTTGTTCGACAGGTATGTCGCTTCTTCACCGATGAACCGGTAGAACCCCTGGATCGGCCCGTGGTTGTTGAAGGACTGAGAGGCGCTCACCAGGCAACCGCTGCGGGACTTGAGGGCGATGGTGACGTCCATCGGCACCTTCAGTGTTTCGTGTACGGGCCCGCACTGTCCCCAGGCCTCCATGTCCGGGTCGCCGAGAATCCAGTAGACCATGTCGAGCATGTGGCAGGCCTGATGCCAGAGCAGATCATCGGTCCAGATGCGCGGCTTGCCAAAGCGGTTCTCGTTCACCCGGCGGAAGAAATAGGTCTGCTGTACGATGTGGTGCAGGTGCAGCTTTCCGTCGCGAACGTCTTCATGGATCTTGCGGAAAGCCGGAGTGAAACGCTGGGTGTGGCACATCATCGCCACTTTCCCCGAGCTGGCTTCGGCAGCAGCAACGCGTTGCGACTCCGCCAGAGACAGACCCATGGGCAACTCCAGCAGCACGTGCTTGCCCTTCTCCAGGGCCATCACCGTCTGCTCGCAATGCACCTGGTTGGGGCTGGTGATGACCGCTGCCTCAACCCCCGGTTGATCGAGACATTCCTCCAGGTCGGTGGACACGTGTTCGATCCCGTGATCGCTGGCAAAGGCCTCGGCGTCGGCGAGTACTCCCCCCGCCAGGGTGACCACCTCGACATCCTGCATGTCCTGCAGCGCCTTGATGTGGGTGATGCCCTGGGCACCCTCACCCACGAGACAGACTTTCATTGTGGCTCTCTTTCTGGTCTGGTTCAGTCGGATACCAGTGGAAAGTACGTGTACACCAGGTCGCTGACATATCGCTCACCGCCACCGGTACCGGTGATGCACAGCGCATAGTAGACTCCAGGTTTCACCACAACGAGACGATTCTCGAGGGTCCAGGAATGTCCCGCTGCGTCCGTTGCTGCCATCGGCCGAGTCTGTCCGCTGTGGGACACACCCGGTTTCCACGAGCTTTCCGTTTCCTCGCACAGACTCGGTCCGGCGACGCCAAGGCGACCTGCGTAGGTGATCGCCATCAGTCCTTCCCAGTTCGAGGCGAAACGGGTCTTCTCAATAAGGGTGAACCCGGCCCTGTCGCTGTCGATCCTCATAGCCGGTTCCGAGCCGAAGGCCGGTGTATGCCAGCGAAGATCGGCCTGTCCCGACGTGATCTGCCACTTTGTCCCTTGCCGAGGGTACACACGACTGCCATTGGTCAGCGCCAGCAGACGCATGTCGCCACCTCGATATACCTCGTCAAAGGGCTTCTCCGGCATCTGCAGATGATACAGACTGTCACTGTCGGTCAGTGCATAGTTGGAGAACTGTGCCCGGGGGTCGGTGTCGAGCCAGACGAACAACAGGGCGTCGAGAACCCCTTCTTCGAGCACCCGCAGCAACCCGTGCTTCTCTGCGTCACCCGTGTAGAGATCGAGTGGCACGTCGACGAACAGAGGAGCGATCAGTGCTTCCCTCCCCGACCGTGCATCGAAAGCCTGAGCGAGGGCTTCGAACCCGTGATCCCGGCTCTGGAAGTGGAGGAGCGACCATCCACTGAGGGCCAGTGCGCCAGCACACAACACGGCGCCGAGCCTGCGGACGTGTGTGTTGGAATCGACGACCCAGACAGCGACCAGGATTGACGTGGCCGGCAGCAGATAGAAGTACGAGCGTCCCGGGCCAGCCATGCCACTGACCACGGCCACGAGTATGGGAAACATGGCCACCACCGCCACCTGCACCGCCAACCCGCCACATCGTTGTGCCAGCCGTATCGCACCCAGGACTGCAGAACTGACGATCGCGACGACGGCCCCGCCGCCGAGCAGCAGTGTGAAGCCGGATGCCAACGTTCTGAGGGACGCGACGGGGTCTGCCCACACCTTCGTTCCCCAGCGCTCGGAAGCCGTCAGGAGATCGTCGAGCACGTAACCGTATGCGGCCAGGCTTGCCAGAGATGCGGTCAGCACAGTCCCTGCGGCGAAGGCTCCATTCCCCGCACCGTGGTCCTTCCGGGCCCGCCAGGCGCTCCATCCCCCCAGGGAGAGCAGAAAGAGGCCACCGCTGGGAAGCGTCCAGGTCGCCAGCAAACCTGCCGCGCCAAAACCAAGCCAGAACCATCGCCTGCCGCGCTGCGCGATCAGAGCCGACCACCAGGCGAGTGTCGTCCAGAGCACCAGAGAGGAATAGCCGCGTGCTGAGGTCGAGTAGGATACGTGCGATGGGTGCAGGGCGAGATGCCAGGCGGCCACAACCCCCGCCGTCGGTGAACCGAGCGCGGCGGCGACCAATCCCGCCGTCGCCGGCACGGTGGCCACACCTGACACGAATGCCGGTGCCCGCAGCATCCATTCGTCGTGACCGTCGAAGACCTGCGAGGACAGCCGCATCAGTGCGGTATGCAGAATGTGGTTGTTCGGCTGGTGATAGGTGGTGAAGATCTGCTCGTACGATTCAACGGCGTACCCCAGCCAGGAGAAGGCCTCATCGTGTGTGATCTCCTGATCGAGCCTGGGAACCCGCAGAAGGACCGCTGCGAGGGTAGCCAGGAGAATCCACCCCAGGGCCGCGCGCTTCGAAAGCTCCAGAGGCCAGGCGGCTCTCAACTCACTGGCGGCCAGGACGGTAGTGTTCGAACCCGGGCCGCCGCCTCTTCCCACCGGCGCGGCGCACACCCCGGTATCTGGCTTTCGCGCAGATCGAAGCCGAAGGCGCGCTTGCTCAACACGATCAACGGTGGAGACTGGATTCTCTTGTAGTAGTTGATGCGCAGCTGTCGGTCCACCCATTGCAGGTCCTCGAGCCAGGCCGCCGGATCAGGGAAGGCAGCCCGAAACTCGTCCGCTTCCCAGGACCAGCCGAGGCGGTCCAGCAGGCAGCCGTCGAGGAGCCAGTCGACGAGATCCACCGGATGCCGCCGATATTCGATCAGCTGGCGCAGCACAGCACAGTGGTAGCCGTAGAGGATCGGATCTCCCTTGCCCTGGGTGACATCCTGTTCCGCGGACAGCTCGGCGCTGGGCACCGTCGTGCGGTCGAGCAGGTTCTCCGGGATGACTTCCCGTTCGAAGATGACTTCGTTGAGATACTGCCCGAGTTCGAAGACCTGCACCTTGTAGAGGTCCCCGATGGGCGCCACGGCACCGTCGAGATCTCCGTACAGAGTCGTGTAGCCGAGAGCGAGCTCGGTCTTGTTGCCATTGTTGGTGAACAGCATCTCGTGTTTGGCGGCGATACCGGCCAGTACATCCGAGGAGCGGATCCGCGCCTGGATGTTCTCGTCTACCAGACGGGTGTACTCCCCCTCGGATCGCCGAAACACCGCGGCGCGCACGATGTCACCTACCGAACCGTACAGCGTCTCGATGGGAATGCTGAGAAAGTCAATATCCAGCGCCGCCGCCAGATCTGCGGCGTTGTCCCGTGTCACGGCGGCGTTGAAGCTCGTGGGCATGTTGACGGCGAACACGCGTTCGGCACCGAAAGCGCGCTCCAGCAGACAGGCGACGACACTCGAATCGATGCCCCCGGAAGCCCCGACCAGGTATCGGCCGGGCTCGCCGCGGAAGTGCTCCAAGTGACGCAGACCCTGCAGGATCGCCTCGTAGACGGACTCCACCTCGCTCGTCGCCTCGTCGGCTAACTTCCCGGTCGTGTGGCCACCACCGATGGTGACGAGATCCTCCCGCCAGCCCGGCGCCCGCGCGACGAGGCTGCCATCCCCTTCGTAGGCGGTCGTATCACCGTCGAAGACGAGGATGTTCTTGCCGTTGTTCTGTGCACCCACATGGTTGACGTAGAGGAACGGTACTGGCGATCGTTTGAGGATGTCCCTTACAGTGCGGTTGCGTTTGTCGTTCTTCTGCCATGTCCAGGGAGACGACGACAGATTGAACACGGCCTGGGCACCGGCTCGGGCAAAATGTCCCAGCGTATCGAGGATCTCCTCGCCCCATGAGTAATCCTGGCACCAGATGTCCTCACACAACTGGGCGCCAAAGCGGAACGTACCGCCGCCGCTTCGCGGGACCTCAAAGGGGATGGCCCAGTCGTAGACCGAACGTCCCTGCTCCTGCGCCAGGGTCCGGGCGGAGACGAAGTGACGATCATCGTCGAAGAAGCGGTAGTTGGGCTGCAGTGTCTTGGGCTGGCAGCCGGCAGGCAGACCGAGAGGCAGATCGGGGCGATCCACCCACTCCCCATCGTGACAGACGCGGACGGCATTGACCTTTCGCGAGCGGCCGTCCTGGCCGATCCCCTCGCGGTCGAAGTGGACGTTGCCGAACAGCAGCGTCAGACCGGCGCTTGCGACCCGAAGGCGATCGCTGCAGGCAGCCCAGTCTTCGACGAGGGCGTCTACCTCCCAGAGGTCGCCGAGGATGTACCCTGGCACGCACATCTCCGGGAAGGCGACGACCTCTACCCCGGCCTGGCGGGCCTCGGTTATCACGGTCTCCATGCGCACCACGTTGAGATCGGCCCGACCGGGCTTGACCTCCATCTGCGCCAGCGCGATGCGAGGCAGGTCGGCCACCCGCGGCATGTGCGTGGGCTCGGACATCAACCAGCGGCGGTCGCCTCACGCCGGGCGCCGCTGGCACACGCGTCACGGATGCACTGTCCAAGCACCGGGATGCCCTCGCCGATTGCCGACACCGTGGGCTGACCGAAGGCCAGTCGGATATTGGCTACGTCCTCGTTGTGAATGTGGAAGCCCCGTCCTCGTGCGCAGCGCACGCCACGCTCGGCGGTGTGCTTGAGCAGGTGATCGAGATCGACATCCTCGGGCAGGTTCACCCAGATGAACAGGCCACCGGCGGGTCGTGACCAGCTGCAAATGTCGGCCACGCTCTCCTCCAGACCGGCGAAGACGGCGGCGCGCTTCTGTTTGAGGGCTGTGTTCATCTCGGCGCAGTGATCCCAGAGCCGATCGCGGAAGAACTCCGCCAGCACCGATGCGGTGAGCAGACTGTTGCCCCCGTCGTAACGGCGATCGAGGAGTTTCTGCAGCATGGGCGGCCGGGCGTGGATGTACCCTTCCCGCACTCCCGGTCCCAGGATCTTCGACAGCGAGCCCAGATAGATGTGATCGGTGCCCTCCGGGTCCAGGGCGTACAGCGCTGGCTCCTTGTCGCCGTCGAAATGTACGTCGGCGTAGCAGTTGTCCTCGACGATGGGCACGGCGAAGCGCCGCGCTATCTCGATGATCTGCAGACGGCGATTCCTGGGCATGACCGAGCCGGTGGGATTCTGATACGTCGCCAGGATGTAGAGAAAGCGGGGGGGCGTGCCCGCTGTCTGCAGAGCCCCCAGCACACGCTCCAGATCTTCTGGCAGCATACCCTCTTCGTCGAGGGCGACACCTTCCAGACGCAGCCCGAGCCGACGGTAGGCGCCGATCGTACCCGAATAGGTGAGTTCCTCACAGACGACGATGTTCTCACTGCCGTCATCTTTCATCAGGGCTTCGGCCACCAGCGTCACCCCCTGCATGGAGCCGTTGGTCAGCGTGATGTGATCCGGTGACACGACCACGCCTTCGCGCTCTGACTCGCGCGCCGCCATCGCCTCACGCAGTCCCTGGTGACCTAGATCGCCCGGGTACCGGGTAAAATCCTCACCCACCTGCACAATCGCACGCCCTGCCGCGGCGGCGAGCGCCTGTGTGGGGAAGGTCTCGGGGTTCGTACAACCGCTGCCAAAATCGTAAACCGGTCTGTCTGCCATGCTGTCCTCCTACGCCAGATCGAGGCGTTGCAGCCTCGGGTTGGGAGTTGGGCCCGGCTGGCGGCCACGCTTGGCCACCGCCTGTCCCTCGACCTCTTTCAAGTCCGCCGTAAAGTCGACGGCGCGGGCGCCGCTGATGTGACTGCCCACCCCGAAACCGTCGACAGGTGACGACGCCTCGACGAAGGCCGTAATCCGATCGGGTGTCATGCCACCCGATACGAGAATCTTCACCTGCCCGTGACCCGCCTGATCCAGGCCGTCACGTACTCGCGTCACCAGATCCGGCGTGACGCCACCGAGTTCCGAGGGTGTGTCGAGACGAACGCCCCAGAGATCGTCGAGGGCCTCGGCAACGCGGATGCTCTCTTCCGCCTCGTCACGAAAGGTGTCGACGAGGACCAGGCGATGCACCTGCCTGTCGATGTGCCGATCGAAGGCCCGGGCCGCCGCCAGCGTATCCCCGTACAGCAGGATCAGTGCGTGTGGCATGGTGCCACTCGGTTCCTTCCCCACCAACCGGGCACCCCCTGGTGTGGCGCATCCGGCACACCCCCCTACGACGGCGGCGTATTCCAGGCGGTGGCTCACGTCAGGATGCACATGGCGCGCACCGAAGTGCACGATGGGGATCCCCGACGCCGCCACGACGCACTCAGCCGCTGCGGTGGCCCAACCCGTCTCACTCGCCAGCGTGCCCAGCAGCGCGGTCTCGAATCGACCGAAGGTGAGGTACGGACCCTGGATCTGCAGCACCGGTTCCTTCGGCGCGAAGGAGCTGCCTTCGGGCAACCGGTGGACGGCACTGTCGGTCCCGGCCAGAGCCTGCCGCAGCAGCTCTTCTGCCTCGCGCATCCCACACAGCCGCGCCGGCCGTCGCGCGAACACCTCCATCACCACCTGGGGATTGAGCCCTTCCGCCTCGAGGACATCTCTCGCCCTCAGGAAGTAGACGTCGGCGTTGTCGCCTGCAAGCGTCGCCGGCGTCGGCGCGAATCCGGAATCGGGCATGATCAGCGATTCGTGATCCGGGCCCCCAGGATCTTCTCCATGTGATCGAGGGCCCAGGCATGTTGACCGGCATCAAAGCTGGTCACACAGTCGGCGGGCACCTCGACGGCGTAGTCCCGGTTGCGCAGTCCGGCCACCGTGTGCAGAACACAGATATCGGTGCAGTCCCCCATGACAACGACCTCGTCCGGGGTCAACTCCTGCAGTCGGTCTCCCAGGTCGGTTTCAAAAAAAGCGGAGTAGCGGCGCTTCTTCACCACCACGGCAACAGCTGCCAGGTCGGCAAGTTCGTCGATGACCAACTCCTCCCCGGAGCCTTCGATGCAGTGCGGGGGAAACATGTCGAACTCGCGATCGTCAGGCACATGCGTGTCCTGGGTGAAGAACAGGACAGCTCCCTGCGCCTTCTCGCGCTCCACCCGTCGGCGCACCGGCTCGATGATGCGTCGGGCCTCGTCTCCACAGTACAAGGTCCCGGTTGGCTTCAGGAACCCGTTCTGCATATCGACGACGATCACGGCGCGGGGCATGACCATTCACCTCCAAAGGGAAAGATACACGCGTGGAGTGACTGACCAACTCATGAATTGCTCCGGCCCACGCGAGCCGTGTAGAGTCCTCGACCAGCAAGTCCCTGGCGGTCATGGTGAATGTCGCAGAATCCAGCTTCTGTCAGAGCCGACTCCATCTGACGGTGGGTGAAGAGGCCGAGCTCATGGGTTTCGGTTGAGTAGTCAATGCCCTCCGGTGTACCGACGAGATAGTGGATATCCAGCACCGAGACGCAATCGGCGCCGTCCTGCCGGCGTGTCGAGCGTGACATGCGGACGACCGTGACCTCACCTTCTCGGCTATGGTGCCGATGAATCGCGGGCGACTCGAACGCGTCAGGTGTCAGCCAGGGCTCGATGACGACAACACCACGAGGCGTGAGGTGTTCGCGGCAACAGGTGAGGGTGCGCACCAGGTCGGCACGCGACCGGGCGTAGCCGATGGAACCGAACAGGCAGATGACCGTATCGTAGAGCCGATCGAGACGGAAATCCCGCATGTCGGCCACATGGTACCGCCCACGCTGGTTGCGCCGGCGCGCCGTCTCGACGAATTCTGACTTGAGATCGAGGCCGTCCACCTCGTAGTAGCGGCAGAGATGTTCGTCGTGCGCGCCGGTGCCGCAGGCTACATCGAGCACCGTATGCAGAGATGGATCAAGGTGCGAGAGATGCTCACGCAACAGGTGTGCTTCGCGCTCGTAGTCCTTGACGGAGTAGAGAACGTCGTACTGCTCGGCACTCAACTGGAACATGGTTCTGCCATTGACGAGAAAAGGCCCGGGAGAACCCGGGCCTTGCTCGCTGCCGATGAACGTGAAACGCGTACGCGTCGGTAACCGGGCCCGCCTCGTTGCGCGGCGACTCGACAGTCGATGCCGCAATGCGCCCGGTCACCATCTGGAACGCGTTTCAAACTAGTAAGGACCGCATTCTGATGCAAGGTATTTGTGGCGCTGAAGCTAATGACTGATCGAGGCCGCCGCCTCACGCACGACCTCGGACAAGCTCGGATGCGCGTGTACCGTACGCGCCAGGTCTTCGGCGCTGGCACAGAACTCCAGGGTGATGACGGCCTCGGCGATCAGATGTGACGCCTGCGGGCCGAAGATGTGCACACCCAGCAGGCGATCGGTACCGGCGTCGGCCACGACCTTCACAAAACCATCGATACAGTTCATGCTGTGGGCGCGGGCGTTGGCCCGGAACAGATGCTTGCCGGTGCGTACCTCGTGTCCGGCTTGCTGGGCTGCGGCTTCGCTCAGGCCTACGGAGGCAGCCTCCGGATGAGTGTAGACGACATTGGGAATCGCCTCGTAGTTGACCGAGGATCCCATACCCGTCATGCGTTCCACCGCTGCCACCGCTTCGGCCTCGGCCTTGTGCGCCAGCATCGGTCCGGGCGTCACGTCGCCTATGGCATAGACACCCGCTGCCGTCGTGCTGTAGTCGCCGTCCACCGTCACGAAACCGCGCTCCGTCAGTTCTACGCCGGTTTCCTCGAGCCCGAGTCCTGTCGTATTCGGTCGGCGTCCAACCGAGACCAGCACGCAGTCACACTCGACGGTGTCGCTCTCGTCGCTGTCACGGCCTGCCAGGTGCAGCTTCACTCCCTCATCATCGAGATCTGCGCCGGTGGCCCCGGTGGACAGGCGAAAGGACAGGCCCTGTCGTTTCAGCGTACGCTGCAGCTGCTGCGAGATCTCAGCGTCGGCGCCGGGAAGCACGGCGTCCATAAATTCCACGACCTCGACCTTCGTCCCGAGACGGTTCCAGACCGAACCCATCTCCAGGCCGATGGCACCGGCGCCGATGACGACCATCCTGTCGGGGACAGCGTCGAGAGAGAGTACCTCCGTCGAGCTGAGGATCTGCTTGCCATCGAACGGCAGGTCGGGTAGTTCTGCCGGAGACGAACCTGTAGCCAGCAGGATACGTTGGCCCTGAAGGTCACCGGATCCTTCCACGGCCACCCGCCCCGCTCCGGCCAGCCGCGCCGTTCCCTGTATGTAGTCAACTCCCTTGCCTTTGAGCAGGGCGCCCACACCCTTCGTCATCGTCTCGACGATCTTCCTCTTGCGCCCCATCATGGCCGCCAGATCCAGCTGCAGCTCACCGACGACGATGCCGTGATCCTCCAGGCCCTCCTGCAGTTCGGCCCAGCGATGGCTGGCCTCGAGCAGGGCTTTGCTCGGAATGCAGCCCACCTGCAGACACGTACCACCGAGCCAGCCCTTGTCGACGCAGGCCACCTTCATGCCCAGGTCGGCGGCGCGGGCGGCGGCGACGTAGCCGCCGGGACCGGCGCCGATGACGATCAGATCGTAATCAGCCACAGGGATTGCTCAGATCTCGAGCATCAGGCGCGCAGGATCCTCGAGCAGATCCTTGAGGCGCACGAGGAACTTCACCGACTGCTCGCCATCGACGAGGCGGTGGTCGTAGGTCAGCGCCAGGTACATCATCGGACGGATGACAACCTCACCGTCGACGGCGATGGGGCGCTCCTTGATGGCGTGCATGCCTAGGAGCCTGTCCGAGTAATGGTCATCGTCCGTATGTTGGCGTCGGATGCTGACCTGGAGATGGATTGATGGGCAAGACGTTTCGCGACTACGCTCCCGACCAGATGTTGTTGCTGCCGCCGTCGTTGCGTGACTGGTTG